>JAABUU010001363.1_pt1 | contig 41801 bp, 49 predicted proteins | sample 5559301 | NCBI WGS metagenome assembly JAABUU01 (sample SAMN10711884, study PRJNA513360) | rock metagenome | isolation source: Antarctica rocks | place: Antarctica: Victoria Land, Richard Nunatak white | reverse complement strand
GCAGCGAGTACTGCTCCGAGGTCGTCCAGGAGTCCTTCCGCATCCACGGCGGCTACGGCTACTCCAAGGAGTACGAGATCGAGCGGCTCATGCGCGAGGCGCCGTTCCTGCTCATCGGCGAGGGCACCAGTGAGATCCAGAAGACCATCATCTCGCGCGGCCTGCTCAAGGACTACCAGCTCCGCGGCTAGCAGCCCGCCCCCGCCCCCGCCCCCCTCTCCCCCTTCTGCGCCGATCAAGGCGATATGCCCACGATCACCCGGATGACCATGGGCATATCGCCTTGATCGGCGATAGGAGGGGGGAGACGGGGAGCTGGCGTCCCTAGGATCGCCCGGTGGCCCTGGACCCGGACAGCGTGCTGCTCCAGGTCGAGGCGCACCTGCTGAACGTGTTCGGTCAGGACAGCGGGCGGGCCGGGGTGTCCTTCCTGGGTAGCGAGCGGATCGACGTGCTGCGCTTCGGGCCGGATCCGGACGGCCTGGTGCGCTACGCCACGCTCGGCATGGCGCGGCACCCGATGGGTGATCCCGGAGGCGACCTGGTGGCAGCCCACGGACCCCGGGCCGAGCTCGTTCTGTCGGTCTCGACGCTGCAGGACAGCGTCCTGCGCCGGCTCGCGGTCCTGGCGGCGAGCCCCGCCGTCGAGGGCGTCGTCGTGTCGCCCGGCGCCGGGCTGGACCTGGGGGAGCCGCTGTGGAGCGGGGGCCGGTTCTCCGCCGTCCTGGTGGGGGAGCCGGGCGGACTGGTGCCCGACCTGGAGCTGGAGCAGGACGAGGAACCAGTGCGCTTCCTGCCGCTGCTGCCGATGACGCCGAGCGAGGCCGCGTGGAAGCGCGTCCACGGCGCCCAGGCCCTCGAGCAGCGCTGGCTCGAGGCCGGGCTGGACCTGCGGGACCCGGCTCGGCCGCAGGCCCCCCTCGACCGGCCGGCATGAGCCCAGCCCCGTCTACGCTCGTCGGCCGCCTGCAGGCGCAGGCCGACCAGTGCGCGCTGCACGGCAGCCCGCTGACCGCCGCGCTGCTCGGCGGCGCCGCACGCGATCTCGAAGCCGGGGGCGTCGTCGCCGATCTGCTCGGTCCGCACGCGGACGAGCCCGCGGGCAGTGTTCCTTCGCTGCGGCTCGCTGGCGCGCTGCACCGACTCGTGCTGGAGCGCCGGGCCCCGGCGCTGGCCCTGCACTACCCGAGCGTGGGCGGTACGGCGCCGGTGCTCGACCTCTGGCCGGCCGCCCGGGACGCGGTCGAGGAGCACCTCGACGCGCTGCGCGAGCTCGTCGCCCGTCCGGTGCAGACCAACGAGGCGGGCCGCAGCGCCGCCCTGTACGGCGGCCTGGTGCACATCGCAGGGCAGTTCGGGCTGCCCGTCCGGCTGCTCGAGGTCGGGGCCAGCGCGGGGCTCAACCTGCGGGTCGACCGTTTCACCTACCGCGTCGGCGGCCGGTTGCTGGGCGAGCCCGACTCGCCGGTGCTGCTCGACGAGCCCTGGCGGGGACGGCACCCCTTCGGGGAAATCCAGGTGGTGGAGCGCGCGGGCTGCGACCCGGAGCCCCTGGACCCGCTGACGACGGACGGGCGCCTGACGCTCACGTCGTACGTCTGGGCCGACCAGCTGGTGCGGCTCGCGCGGCTGCGGGGCGCCCTCCAGGTCGCCGGTGAGGTGCCGGCACAGGTCGAGCAGGCGCTTGCGAGTGCGTTCCTGACGCGGGAGCTGGCGGAGCCGCGGCCGGGTGTCGCAACCGTGGTGTGGCACAGCGTGGTACGGCAGTACATGACGCCGCAGGAGCGCGCCGACGTCGACGCGCTGCTGGCCGAGGCAGGAGCGCGCGCGACCCGCAGCGCCCCCCTGTACCGGCTGTCGATGGAGCCCGAGCGGGTCGACGGGAATTCCTACGCCTTCCGCCTCGAGCTCAGCTCCTGGCCCGGCGGCGCCGCAAAGGTGCTCGCGGACTGCCAGGGCCACGGGCCGCCGATCCGCTGGCGCTAACGTCAGCGCCCGGCGCAGGCGTAGATCAGGGAGACGACGTGCAGTTCGGCCGTTACTACGAGCAGTTCGAGGTCGGCGCGGTCTACAAGCACTGGCCGGGCAAGACCGTCACCGAGTACGACGACCACCTGTTCTGTCTTCTGACGATGAACCACCACCCGCTGCACCTGGACGCCAACTACGCCGCGACAACCCAGCAGGGCCGCAACGTCGTGGTCGGCAACTACATCTACTCGCTGCTGCTCGGCATGTCGGTCGCCGACGTGTCCGGGAAGGCAATCGCCAACCTCGAGGTCGAGTCGCTCAAGCATGTGTTCCCGACCTTCCACGGCGACACGATCTACGGCCAGACCGAGGTGCTCGGCAAGACCGAGAGCACGAGCAAGAACGACCGCGGCATCGTCCACGTGGAGACGCAGGGCTACAACCAGGACGGCGTACGGGTGTGCGTGTTCCGGCGCAAGGTCATGGTGCCCAAGCAGTCCTACGGGCAGGAACACGGCGGCGAGCAGCCCGGGCGCCCCGAACTCCAGGATTAGGAAGCGGAACCGGGCTGCTCAGTCTTGACCGAGGACCTGGGCAGGCGGGACCGTGCGAGCATGACCGCCGCGTCCAGGTGCCCACGTTGCTTGGCGCTGCTGCGGCCGCCCGGGCTCATGTCCAGTGACTGGGTGTGCCCGACACACGGGGCGGTGCACCCGTTTTGGACGCTGCACGCCTGCGACGAGGCGCTGACGTTGTTGTCCGCGGCCGCGCAGGTCCCGCTGTGGGTGCCGCTGCCGCTGCTGCCCGGCTGGTCGGTCACCGGTCTGGCCCGGGCCGGCGACGAGCGGACCGGCGCCAGGGCCACGGTCATGGCCCTGGCCGGTCCCTCTCCACTGGGCGGCCCGGCGGATCTGCTGCTCATCGCCGAGGAGCCGGGTCTCGGGCTGGGGGCGCGGTTCGCCGGCCACGGCTCCCCTGAACCCGGGGACTGCACCTCGGGACCGCCGGATGCCAAGGTCGAGGCGGCCGGGCACCCCACGGCCCTGTGGCGCTGCGGAGCGGCGCCGGACCGCGCCGCTTTTGTGGGTGAGGCGTCCGGGGTGTGGCTGTGGGCTGTCCTGTGGCCCGCCGAGGCCGAGCTGATCCTGCTCGAGCACGTCGAGCTGCACGACCTGCGGCACGACGTGCACGCCGGTGAGCGCCTGCCGATCGGGGCCCCGTCGCCACACCTGCACTGACCCGGCTGAGGACTACGCTGGCGCCTGCCGGGCCGGTCCGGGCCACGCACCCGTCGTACGTCTGGAGCCGTCCGCTGTCCGCCCGCCGGATCGACCTGCACACCCACTCGACGGCCTCGGACGGCACGACGGAGCCTGGCGAGCTTGTCCTGCAAGCGCGACGTACGGCGGGGCTGGACGTCGTGGCCCTGACCGACCACGACACGACGAGCGGCTGGGCGCCAGCCGCTGCCTCCCGCCCGGAGGGGCTCGCGCTGGTACGCGGCGCGGAGATCTCCTGCAGCCGAGGCGGGATCAGCCTGCATCTGCTGGCCTACCTGTTCGACCCCGAGGAGCCGGACCTCGCCGCGCGTCTCGCCGCCCTCGTCGACAGCCGGGTGCACCGGGCCGAGCGCATGGTGGCCCTGCTCGCCGCCGACGGCACGGGCGTGACCTGGGAGCGGGTACGGCAGCTCGCCGGGGGGACCGTCGGTCGGCCGCACGTGGCGCAGGCCCTTATCGAGCAGGGGCACGTCAGCACGGTCAGCGAGGCCTTCACACCGGAGTGGATCGGCACGCACGGCCGCTACTGGGTCGGCAAGCTCGAGCTGGACGTGGTCGAGGCGGTTGGACAGGTCGTACGCGCGGGCGGTGCGGCCGTGTTCGCCCACCCGGCTGCACGCCGGCGGGGCCGCACCGTCAGCGACGAGGTCATCGCCGAGATGGCGGCCGCAGGGCTGGCCGGGCTCGAGGTGGACCACGTGGATCACGACGCCCAGGCCAGGGCCGACCTGCGTGCCCTGGCGGCCGACCTCGACCTGGTCACGACCGGCTCCAGCGATTACCACGGTTCGAACAAGACCGTGCAGCTCGGCGCGAACCTCACCCCGGAGTCCTCGTACGAGGCGATCGTCGAGCGCGCGACCGGCGTACCGGTTCTCGGGCCGTGAGGCTGTTCGACGCGGCGATGTTCGGGGCGGTCTTCGTCACCCTGCTGGTGATCATGGACCCGCTGGGCAACATCCCGCTGTTCCTCGGGTTGACCGCCGGCCGGACCAACCGCACGCGGCGCAAGCTCGCGCTGCAGGCGGTCCTGGTGTCGCTGGCCGTCATCTCGCTGTTCGCGGTGCTGGGGCAGCAGATTCTGGCCTACCTCGGCATCGGCATCCCGGCCCTGCAGGGAGCCGGCGGACTGCTCCTGACGATTGTGGCCCTGGAGCTGCTGACCGACAAGCAGGACGACCCGGCCGAGGTGGACAACGTCAACGTCGCCCTGGTCCCGCTCGGCACCCCCCTGCTCGCCGGCCCCGGCGCGATCGTCGCGACGATCGTGTTCGTCAAGCAGGCACACGGTCTGGCCGATGTGGGCGCCATCGCGGTCGGGATCCTCGCCGTGCACGTGCTCGTGTTCCTCTCGCTGTTTTTCAGCGTGAGCATCACCCGCATCATCCGCGAGGCCGGGATCGTGCTGCTGACCCGGATCTCCGGTCTGCTGCTGTCGGCCATCGCCGTGCAGCTGCTGGCCGACTCGGTCCGCGGCTTCGTCCGCAGCTCGTGAGGCCGCATAGCCGGGGGACATAGCGGGCATGTCACACGGGTATGCCCATCCTCACCTAGCTCAGAGGAGATCATCTTGCGCCGCCGTGTCCTGCTGTCCGCCATCCCCGTACTGCTCGCCGCCGGGGTGGGGCCGCTGCACCACAACGTCGCGTCTGCAGCAGGGGTGGCGCCGGCCACGGCTCGCGCCGCCGGGGCGGCCTCGACCGACTTCTACCGTGCGCCGTCACCGTTGCCCTTTGCCGCACCGGGGACCGTGATCCGCTCGCGCAGCACCCCGGTCGCACTCGGGACGGGCGCTCCGGCGGTCCAGGCTTCGACGCTGCTCTACCACTCCCGCACCACCTCGGGCCGCGACATGGCAGTGACCGGCACGGTCCTGACCCCGAAGGCGGCCTGGACCGGCAGCGGTGCGCGACCGGTCGTCGGGTTTGCGGTCGGCACCCAGGGGCCTGGCCCGCAGTGCGCTCCGTCCAAGCAGATCGTGGCCGGCACGGAGTACGAGAACAGCAACATCGACCAGGCGCTGAACAAGAACTGGGCGGTGACCGTCACCGACTACGAGGGCTACACCACCGGCAGCACCCCGACGTACGTCACCGGCCGGTCGGAGGGGCACGCCGTCCTGGACGCGGTACGCGCCGCGCAGCACCTCGCGGGCAGCGGTGTCAGCAGGACCGCGCCGTTGCTGCTGTGGGGCTACTCCCAGGGCGGGGGCGCCTCGGCGTGGGCCACCGTCGTGCAGCCCTCCTACGCACCGGACCTGCACCTGCTGGGGGACGCCTCCGGCGGGGTGCCGGCGGACAGCCGCGTGGTCGGGGAGTCGCTGAACCGCAACGTCGGGGCGGCCTTTTTGATGTACTCCTTGTCGGGGTTCGCCGCGGCCTACCCGCAGCAGGTTCCTCTCTACAGCCACCTCAACGCCAACGGCCAAGCGGCGTTCGCGGCCATCCGCACCCAGTGCACGACGCAGTCGCTGGGCATGTACGAGGGCAAGGACCTGTCGCAGTACTTCAAGGACATGACCGTCACGCAGTTCGGCGACATCCCCAGTGTTCGGCAGGTCGAGGACGCCAACACCATCACGACCAAGCCCCAGCTGCCCAAGGTCCCGGTGTTCCAGTACCACGGGCTCGCCGACGAGATCGTCCCGCTGGGCCAGGCCCGGACGCTGCACGCGACCTGGTGCGCCAAGGGTGTGACCACGGTCTTCCAGGGCTTCACGGGGGAGCACCTCACCACCAATGCCCAAGCCGCCCCCGTCGCGGTGCAGTTCCTGGCCGACCGGCTCAGCGGTCGGCCCGTACTGGGCAGCTGCCTTACCTGAGGATGAGCGCTCGCGACGGCGCCGGAACGGGTAGAACATGCGCATGACACGCCTGCGCCTGTTGCTGCTCCTGTTCCTGACTCTGGCCCTGACCGGGGTGCCGGGCGTCGCGCTCGCGGACAACGCCGGCACCGTTGCCGGGGCTCTGCACGACCGGCCCGTCTACCAGGCGCCGGGCCTGGACCTCGTCGATGTGGGCGCGGTGCAGGACACGCTGTCCGGCTCCCAGCCCAAGGTGTACGTCGCCGTGCTTCCCGCGAATGCAGCGTCCAGCAAGTCGCAGGCTCAGTCCCGAGCCAACGACATCGGACGTGCCCTTGGCGAGTCCAGCGCCGTGGTCCTCGTGGTGACCGAGAGCCAGCTCCTCGGTGCCGCTGAGGGGAGCAATGCGCGCTCCCACGGGGTCGATGCCAGCACTGCGCTCAGCCAGACCCTGTCGACGGACGGCGGAGGTGCGTTCGACAAGACCACTGTCACCCGCTTCGTCCAGGACTTCACCGGTCGGTTGCGCGCCCAGGCGACCAGCTCGGGGTCCAACGGCTCGGGGTCGAACAGCGCGGGGTCGAACAGCTCGGGGTCGAACAGCTCTGGGTCGAACAGCTCGAGCTCCGGCGGCGGGCACACCGGGGTCGCGCTGCTCGTCGGCCTGCTCGTACTGCTCGGGCTCGGCGGCCTCCTGGCGGTCCGCAGCAGCAAACGACGCAAGGGCAAGCAGCAGGAGGGCATGCGGGCCGATGTCGAGTCGCTCTACAACCGGCTCGGCAGCGACGTGTCCACGCTCGATGCCCAGGGTGACCGGGTCGCCCAACAGGCCCTGTCCGACGCCTCGGAGCGGTACGGCGCGACCGGCGCAGCGCTCTCCGGGGCCGACACGCCGGAGAAGTTCGCCGCCGCCCGGCGTACGGCGGTGGAGGGCCTCGTCGCGGCCCGTACCGCGCGCAAGCAGCTGGGTCTGGACCCCGGGCCGGAGATCCCGCTGCCTCCCGGCACCGGCCCGCAGCTGCAGAACGCGGGGGAGGTGCAGTTCAACAACCAGTCCTACAGCGGCGCGCCGTCCTATCAGCCGGGCTACCAGCACTACTACGGCGGCGGGATGCTCGGTGGCCAGATGGTCCCAGGCGGCTGGTACTCCCAGCCGTTCTGGACGCCGTTCCTGCTCGGCAGCGCGCTGTCCGGCGGTTTCGGTGGCGGCGGCATGTTCGGCGGTGGCTACGGCGGCTACGGCGGTGGCTACGGCAGCGGCTACGAGGAGGGCCGTGAAGATGCGCGCGAGGACGACCAGGGCGACAACGGCGGCGGGGGCGGCGACTCGGGCGGCGGTGGCGGCGGCGGTAGCGGCGGCGACTGGGGCGGCGGGGGCGGCGACTGGGGTGGCGGCGGTGGCGGAGGTGGCGGTGGCGACTGGGGCGGCGGCGGTGGCGGCGGCGGCGGTGGGGACGGCGGCGGCGGCGGGTGGTGACTGGTAGTCCACAGGGTCGTGCGCTCCTGACGTCATGACCCGGCAGGATGGCGACGTGCAGCTGGGACTCGAGGGGATGCCGACGCGGTTGTTCGCCTGCACCCCGTCCCGCTTGACCAGTTGGCAGGACTGCCCGCGGCGCTACCGCATGACCTACCTGGACCGGCCCAGCCCGCAGAAGGGGCCGCCGTGGGCGCACAACACCGTCGGCGCCGCGGTCCACCTCGCGCTCGCCCGTTGGTGGTCGCTGCCCGTCTGCCGTCGCACCGCGGCAGGGGCCCGCCGCTTAGCGGAGACCGGTTGGCGGACCGAGGGTTTCGCCGATGACGCCAGCGCCGAGCGGTGGCGTGGCCGGGCCGGGCACATGGTGGAGCGGTACGCCGCCGGGCTGGACCCCGAAGTAGAACCCGTGGGGGTCGAGCGCACCGTCGCCGTGAAGACCGCCACCTTGGCGGTTAGTGGCCGGGTGGATCGCGTCGACCTGCGCGAGGACGAGCTCGTGGTCGTGGACTACAAGACCGGCCGGTCCGTGCTGACCGGCGACGACGCGCGGGGCTCGCTGGCGCTGGCGCTCTACGCGCTCGGCTGCGCCCGGACGCTGCGGCGAGCGTGTACGGTGGTCGAGCTGCACCATCTGCCCACCCAGCGGGTCCTGCGCTGGGAGCACTCACCCGAGACCCTCGCCCGGCACGTGCGCCGCGCGGAGGGAATTGCTGCGGAAGCGGTCACCGCGACCCTGGCGCTGCGGGCCGGAGGGGACCGGGACGAGCTGTTCCCGGCCCGGCCGTCCTCGGGCTGTGCGTGGTGCGACCTGAACCGGGTCTGTTCCGCCGCACAGGCGCCGCCCAAGAAGCCGTGGGACGGACTCGCGTCCGAGCAGCTCGAGCCGGACGAGGGCTGAGCGCCAGGCGCACGTGCGTCACCGGGCGGCCGGCTCAGGGCTTCGGCATGCTGCGCAGGTCGACGATCTGCTTGCCGCGTCCACGTCCCTCGCTCAACGCCTGCTGGGCCTGGGCCGCCTCATCGAGGCCGGCGACGAATGTCTGTTCCACGTCAAGCTCTCCAGCCGCGAGATGGTCGAGCACGGTGCGGAGCGCCGCAGCCAACTTCCGAGGTGCGGCAGCAGCCAGCGAGGCAAGGCTGAAACCGCCGATGGAGGCGTTCGCGGCGAACAGTCTTCCCGTCGGCGGCAGGGCGGCCAGCGGTCCCCCCGCCGCGTTGCCGAACATCACGATGCGGGCGCCGACGGCGGCAACGGCAAGGTCGAGGTCGAGCAGGTCGGTGCCCTGCGGGTCGAGGATCAGATCCACACCCTGGCCACCGGTCCGCTCAACAACGGCGCTGGCCGTCCCTGCGCCGCGCACGAACACGGCGTCGTATCCGGCGCATTCAGCGGCCTGGACTCTGCTGTGACTGCCGACGGTGCCAAGCAGGACCTGGGCGCTAGCCAGCCGCGCCAGCCGTACGACTGCCTGGCCAACTCCCCCTGCCGCGGAGTGCACCAGGACCGTCTCGCCCTCGCGGAGCCGACCCATCTCGCCGACCAGCAGCGCGGCCGTGCTCATGGCCCCCGGTGCGGCGGCAGCGGCTGCAAGATCGAGACCCTCGGGCAGGCGTACCGCGAGCTCGGCCGGCGCCACGGCGACCTGCGCCAAGCCGCCCGAGTCGGTGAACGCCGCGATCCGGTCGCCGACGCTCAGGCCGGCTACCTCAGCGCCGAGCGCCCGCACGATCCCGGACACCTCGAGGCCGGAGACGAAGGGCCACCGGGTGACGTACCCGGCGTCGCCGCGGCGGGCCATCACGTCTTTGAAATTGATCCCCGCGTACTGCACGTCAACCGTGATCTGTCCGGGACCCGGGTCGGGCACCGGACTTGGATGACCCGCGTGCAGCGGGTATCCGGGGCCGGGCCGTCAAAGACGAGCGCCCGCATGTGCGGTGAGGTGAGGGTCATGGAGGGTTTCCTCTCGTCGTGTCCCGGCATCCCGGGCTTACGTGGAGTTGGGATGCGGGACGTCGAGGACGGCCTTGCCGTCGACGTGGCCGGCGGCCAGGGTTTCCAGGGCGGAGTCGGTGCTGGTCCAGGGCTCATGCAGGCCGAGGTGCGGTTTCAGCTGGCCTCGGGCGATCAGGCCTACGAGGGTCGCCAGGTCGGTGCTGACGGTGTCAGGTTGTGCGTAGGAGAAGTAGCTGGTGATGGTGGCGTTCTCATGACCGGTGAAGTCCAGCAGGTTGAGCGGGGCCGGCTCGGGGTCCGATGCGCCAATCAGTACGACGGCACCGTCGGCGGCGACTTTGTCCACCGCCTGGGTGAGCTGGCGGCCGCCGACACCGTCCAGGACGAGGTCGAACAGACCCTCGGCGTCCGCGGTGCGTTCGACCACATCGGCCGCACCGAGGTCGAGAAGTGCTGTGGCGGTCCGCGTGCGGCGCGAAACGGCGACCACCTCGGCACCCGCGGCGGCGGCGAGCTGGACCTGGAACCTCCCGACCCCACCGGCTGCGGCGGTCACCAGCACTCGACGGCCGAGCAGGCTCCCGCCCAGCGCGACGGTTCGCAGTGCGGTACGCCCAGCCACGCCGAGGGTCGCCGCCGCCGCGATGTCCACCGGCCCAGGCAGCACCGCGAGGCGGCGAACCGGTACCGCGACGCGCTCTGCCCAGCCCGCCCCGTCCACCAGGGCCGCGACTCGGGCACCGGTCGGCGGACCGCTGCCGTCCGCTGCGGGCACCAGGACGGTTCCCGCGACGTCCTGCCCTGGCTGCCAACCCTGCGGTCGGGCAGCGAGCAGTGCCAGCTCCCCACGGTTGAGGCTGAACGCCTCGACCGTGACCAGCACCTCGTCCGAGTCGGGCACTGGCTCCGGCACGTCGCGTTGCTCGACCCGGCTGGGTCCGCCCGGGGTGTTCACGATGGCGCGCATGAAGACCTCCTCATGGTCGACGCTGTCCAGTACAACGGGTCGCTGCTGCGCGACCAAGACCCGAACAACCTGCGCAACAATCACCGGAACTGATCGGTCGGACTCAGGGAGGCGAGATGGAGCTGCGTCAGCTGCGGTACTTCGTCACCGTCGCCGAGCTGCGCCACTTCGGACGGGCCGCGGACCAGTTGCGCATCGTCCAGCCCGCCGTCAGCCAGCAGGTTGCCCGCCTGGAGCGGGAGCTCGGGCTGCAGCTTTTCGACCGCTCCCATCGCCAGATTGCGCTGACCGCCGACGGAGAGGCCTTCTTGCCGTACGCCCACCGCGTACTCGATGTCGTGGGCCGAGCCGGTCGAGCCGCCGCCGACCTCGCGGCCGGCACGAGCGGTGTGCTCCGAGTCGGCAGCAGTGAAGGGCTCGGTGTGCACCTGGAGGACATCCTCACCGCGTTCCGCGAGCGGCGCCCGGCGGCCACCGTCACGCTGTCAACGGGGACGACCCCGGCCAAGCTCGACGCCGTCGCGGCCGGCCAGCTCGACGCCGCCTTCGTCCGTGCGGCCGCACCCACCGGGGGAGTCACCACCCACTGGCTGTGGGACGAGCCGCTGGTCCTCGCCGTCCCGGCCGATCGCGCCCCGGTCCAACCAGCACCGCTCGACCTGGCCAGCCTGGCCGACCTTCCCCTGACCCAGCGTCCGCGCGCCACCAACCCCGGCGTCTACGACGCAATCCGCCACGCCTGCCACCAGGCCGGCTTTGAACCCACGCCGGGCCCCACGTTGGGCAGCCTGCAGGACCAGCTCGCCGTCGCCGTCGCGGCCGGCCGCTGCTGGACTCTGCTCTACGCCAGCACCACCATCGGAGCCGGTAGCCGCGTCGCGCTCGTACCGCCGCTGACCCCGGTGCTCATCCCTACCGGGCTCGCAGTCAACGACAGAAGGTGCCGGCCCCTTTGCGGCGAGTTCCTCGAGGCAGCGCTCGCCGAACGCCACGGGGATCCCGGGTGAGCACGGCGCGTGGGACGACCCCGGGTGCCCCAGAGAGCAGGCCACTGGCCTTTCGCATTGCCCGGTTTTGGACGACCGGTCGAAACGCTCAGCGGAAGTCGTCGGCTCGTGGCCCAGTCCTGCAACCTTCGTGCCGGCTCTGGCACGCGGCGGGCTACCGACGACAGGACGACTGGGGACGCTGGGTCAAGACCGCGCGAGCAGCAGGTCGACCGCGCTGCCGTGGGCGCGGCCGTGCCGCTCGTCACTGTCTATTGGGAATCGTCACGTGCCTAACGAGCTGGTCGTGGCGAATGCCACGGTGAGAAAGGTGATGAGGTAAGCCCAAGAGCGGATGCCCTGGAACACCTCCCAGCGCTGGCGCATCGCCCGCCAGCGGTCCGGGGATTCCTCAGGCACCCATCCGGCCGTAGCAGTGTTGATGCGGACGTTGACGAGAATCGTGGTGAGCAGACCGAAGGCCCACGAGCCGACCGCAATGACACGCAACCCGATTGGCACGCTTGGTGCTAGCGAAGCCCATGCGATCACGGTGATCAGCGACAGCGTCATGAGGAGGGGCATGACACGCCCGAATGTGTGCACCAGGCCACGCTCGACTTGAATGTGGGCGGCGACCTCGAGGCGCTTGACCACCGGGTGCACGAAGGCGTAGGAGCCGAACTCCGCGCAGGCAGTGAACCCGGGTACGGCAACGGCCGCGAACGCGAGCAGGTGTTCGGGGCTCATCGCGGACCCTCAAGTCGCACCTCGATGGAGCGGCGCCCTCCGCTGGTGACAGCGCGGGCCAGCTCCGCGGCCGACACCCGACCTCCGCTCATCCGCACACCAGCGGGCCGGGAGTAGCCGGGCACCCGCTCCACGAGTTGGCGCAGCACCTCCGCGGCCTCTGCCTCGTCGCCGACAAGGCGCGCCTGCCCAACGACCTCACGTCCCCGGAGCCGCAACCGCACCCCGGGGCGGTCGATGAGGTTGCGCCACCACGTCGAGTCCGTCGACAGCAGCACGCGCGAGCCGTCCTGGACGTACGCGATAGGGGTGCGATAGGTACGCCCCGATCTGCGGCCGGCGAACTCGATAACGGCATACCGGCCGCTCATGACCCGGTGGGCGGGGGAGTGCAGGACGAGCATCGGCACGGCGTTGGTCAGGCGAGATATCCGGGACATCACGAGGCCCTTTCCCTAAGTTGACACTGACAACTTGCAGTGCGAGCGACCGTAGGGGACTATGTAGGCGATGTCAACTTCAGTGGGCCGATACCACCACGGCGACCTCAAGGAGGCGCTGCTGCAGGCGGCAGAGCGCATGATCGACGCCGACGTCTCTCGTTCCTTCAGCCTGCGGGAGCTTGCCCGCGAAGCCGACGTCAGCCACGCCGCGCCGTACAAGCACTTCGCCGAGCGCGGCGAAATCGTCCTCGCGCTGGCCGAGAGGTGGATGGCGGCATTCGTCGCCGAGCAGCAAGCGGCCGGCGATCAAGGCGACGCGCGAGACAACCTGCTCGCTATCGGGGCCGCCTACGTGCGCTACGGGCATGCGCATCCAGCACGGTTCCTGACCATCTTTGACCCGACCCTCAACCGGCCCGACGCACCTGCCACGCCAGCCTTCGCTGAATCGGTGCACCAACACAGGGCGCTGCTACACGACGCCGTCCGCCGCGCGGCCGCCGCCCGCGTGCTGCCGCACGCCGACCTCGTCATCACCGCAGCGGCACTGTGGTCCCAGGTGCACGGTCTCGCGACGCTGGTGATGCTCGGCTACCTGCCCTTCGCCGACACCAAGCCCGTGCTCGCTGCACTGCTCGTGGAGGACGTGAGTTGGGAATGACCGCAACCAGCCCGCCCCGGGGACATCACCCGGGCGCGCCGCGCAGCTCACTGGCTACCGGGTTACTGGCCGCGGCGGTACAGGAGGTAGCCGAGCGCAGCAACGACCGGGAGGAGGCCTGCGGCACGAGGTTGAGCGGCACCCCGGCGACGCGGGGGCGGTGCCCCGGCTCGTCCTCGACGGCGGTGCCGGGGGTGACCAACGCGGCGAAGAACGGCGTCCAGGGGACGGGCGGGCGGGTCGTCGCCACAGCAGCCAGACCGCGAGCAGCTGAGCACCGGTTACGGTGCCCCGGCCAGCGACGGCGTGGAACCGGGCGTGCCGCGGCCAATCCGGGTTGAACACGAGGCTGTGGTGAGTCGGCGCGGCCGGTTCCGACGATAGTGCCGAGAGCGGTGCCGGTCAGCACCAACCTGCTGACCTCACGGAGTTGTCGTTCCGGTTCCTTCCGACGCACCCGCAGGGGCCTGCGTACCGGGCGCAGCCGTACGCGCGCGCAGCTGCCGGGCAGCGCGGGCCGTTTGCAGGCGCTGGGCGCGGCGGGGCAGCAGCGGAAGCAGGTGCATCAACAGCCGGTAGGGCCGGCCCGGGAACACCAGCGGCGCACCGCGGTCAAAACCGGCGAGCGCCTCCCGCGCGCACTGCTTCGCGCTGATCCGCAGGGCCTGCGGCGGCCCGCCGGTCATGCCTCCGGCGGAGCTGGCGGCCTGGTCGAACTCGCTCTCCACCGGACCGGGACAAACCTGGGTGACGACCACACCGGTGCCGGCAAGGTCCGCGCGCAGCGCTTCGCTGAACCCGTCAACAAAGTGCTTGCTGCCGGTGTAAGCCGCAGCCCCGGGAAGCACTGTCAAGCCAGCTCCCGACCCAATGTTGAGCACCCCACCCCGCCCCCGGGCAACCATGTGGGGGACCAGCGCGGCGGTCAGCTGCGCCGGCGCCAGCACGTTGGTGGCCAGCAGCTGCCGGGTGCGGCTCCAGCTGCTTCGGTCGAACAGCACTGAGTCCCCTATCCCGGCATTGTTGACGAGCACGTCGATCTCGCCGACCTGGTCGCGCACCCGCTGCAGAACACGCGTGACGTCCGCCTCGTCCGACAGGTCTGCCGGAAGCACTACCACCCGGAGCTGCGGGTGGCGAGCCACGAGCTCAGCGCGCAACTCCTCCAGCCGGTCAACCCGGCGCGCCAGCAGCACCAGCGTGCCGGCGCGGGCGGCGACCTGCGACGCCAGTTCCCTGCCGATTCCCGCCGAGGCGCCCGTCACCAGAACGGTGCCGCTGTCTACCGGCGGCCGCACAGACGTACTCATGCACCAGCGATGCCCGGAACGACTCGCGGCCACGCATCAACAACCAGACGTTCCGCTGGGGATCCCCTGCGGAACGACTGGGTCACGCGGCCGCCGCGCCGCAGCGTCCCGCTGGCCGTTCGCCTGCCGCTGCCGCTCAGTCCTGGGTGAGTTCGGTCAAGTTCGTCCAGTCGATGTCGTGCGGGCCGCCCTGTAGGAAGTCAACGAGCAGCGCGTTGCCCACGCCGGGGCTCTCGATGGGCAGTGCGTGCGTGCCGGGCAGAACCGCGAGTCGGGCTCGAGGGATAGCGGCGACGACCGCGGCGCTGTGCTCGAGGCGCACCTCGTCACGGTCGCCCTGGAGCACCAGGGTCGGTGCACCAATACCGGTTAGCTCGGTCAGGGCGATCTGCGGCTCCGCGCTGATCATCGCGACGGTCTTGGCGCAGACCGCGCCGAAGTGCTCCGGACCGTCAGGTGATATCTGGTCGTAGCTGCCGCGCAGGAACGCCGGTCGTCGAGCGGCTCGCCGGCGGCACCGGCCGCACCCGCTGTCCGTCCGGATCCGGCTCACTGAGCGGTCACGTTGTACGGTCCGGGGCGCGGCCGGGGCCGCGTCTGGTCCGCAGATCGGGCGGCACGCCCACCCCGGACGAGCTGGGGCCTGATCTGCCACGCCGCCCTCCTGAGCTCGACCACCCGCGGACGCGTCGAGCGACCAGGAAGGTGGTCCGTACGTGACCTCAGCCCTGCCCGCCCGCCCGGACCTCGAGCACCTGCGCCGCGCCGCCAAGCACCTCCTGCGCCGGGCGCAGGAGGGCGATCCGGACGCCGGCGCCCGGCTGCGCGCGCACGCTCCCGGTCTCGCCGCGGCGCTGAGCACCGCTCAGCTGGTCATCGCCCGTGAGCACGGCTTCGCCTCCTGGGCGCAGCTGAAGTCCCTGGTGACAACCATGGCCTCCGGCGGTGTCCGCTACGACGCGATCGGCCGTGGCTACGCCGACTACCGGCGGTCCGACCTGCGGATCGCCGCCGCCGTGCACGGCGCGCTCGGGGACGCCCGGACTGTGGTCAACGTCGGCGCTGGCACCGGCTCCTACGAGCCCACCGACCGGCCGGTGATCCCCATCGAGCCGTCCACCGCCATGGCCCTGCAGCGACCCCCGGCCCTGCCACCTGCGGTGATTGGTGTCGCTGAGAGCCTCCCGCTCGCCGACGGCACCGCCGACGCCGCGATGGCAGTCCTGACGATGCACCACTGGGCGGACATCCGCCGGGGCCTCGCCGAACTGGTCCGGGTCGCCCGTCGCCGCATCGTGTTGCTCACGATCGACCCCGAGGTGGAGGCCGAGATGTGGCTGTTCCGAGACTACCTCCCGGACGTCCTCGCCCAGGACCGCCTCGACTTCCCCACCCTCGAGCAGCTCACGACCGCGCTCGGACCGACCCGCGTCATCGACGTCCCCGTACCGCACGACTGCACCGACGGCTTCCTCCTGGCCTTCTGGAGCCGCCCCGAAGCGGTCCTGGACCCGGCGGCACGCGCGGCCACCAGCGGCTTCGCACGCATGGACGACGCGAGGGAAACATCTGCCGTCGCGCGCCTCGATCGCGACCTCAGCTCAGGTGCCTGGGACCGGGCCCATGGACACCTACGCACCCAGCGTGCACTTGACGTCGGCCTCCGCCTCACCGTCACCGAGCTCACCTGACAGCAACACGCGCGAACCACGCCACGAGGTACGGATCAGCGAATCCCGTATGACGTTATGAACAGGGACTCCTGCACCTGTGGCTGGCGGGGTACGGCCTGGGCGTGCCGCCCGGTGGTGCCGCACTCGTGCAGTGAAGGTTGACTGCACGCATGTACGAGCCGCTGATCCGCGCCCGCAAGGCCGTGCCCGGAGCCAAGGTCGTAGTGCTCTCCCCGTCGTTCGCGGCGCCGGCGGTCGCACCGCAAGTGCACGAGCTGGCGATGAGGCGGCTCGAAGAGCTGACTGGGCTCGTGCCGGTCGAGTACCCCACGACCCGCCGGCTGGGCGCTTCGGCGCGGCACAGAGCGGCTGACCTCAACGCGGCGTTCGCCGATCCCCGATCCGCGCCGTGCTCGCGCCCATCGGCGGTGAGGACCAGATCACCATCGTGCCCCACCTCGCCCCCCGACCTCGTGCGCGCTGACCCGAAGCCGTCCCTCGGCTACAGCAACAACACCAACCTGCTGAACTGGCAGTGGACCCACGGCGTCGCCGGCTTCTACGGCGGCTCGCAACATGGCTCTGCTCCTGCCCGCGCAGTTGCTGCTGGTGACGTTCGGGCTGAGCCAGATCGAGCTCGGCATCCCGCTGCTGCTGCGGACTCGCCTCGATATCTCCCCGACCATGATCGGGGTCCTGTTCGCGCTCGGCACCCTTGTCATCTTGACTGGGCAGCTCCCGGTCAGCCGCGTCGTGGAACGCGTGCACAAGACCAGCGCGCTGAGCTGCCTTGCCGCCAGCTGGGTGCTCGCCTGGGTGCTGGGCGCTGTCGCGACTGCCAGCGCCGGCCCGACCCGAATCGCGCTGTTGGGCGTCATGCTCGTGGCGTTTACGCTCGGTGAGTGTGTCTATAGCCTCGCGTTCTAGAGCCTGGTCGGACAGCTGGCACCGCACGGCGCGCTGGCCCGAACGAGCGGCGCGACCTTCGCCGTTTTCAACCTCGGCGGCATGCTCGAACCACCATCTGCGGTGTTGATTACGAGCACAGGCCCGGCCGGTCTGCTCTGGCTCGTCCTCGGCGCTGCTGCCGCCCTCGCCGTCAGTCCTGGTGCTCCTCGACCGCCGCCTGCACCACTACCAAGATCTCACACGTGCACGTCTCCGCCCGCAAATCGCCTGAAGGCGCGCGGACAGTGGTCGCGCGTCCCGCTGGGATCCCTTTTGAGACTGAGTCGTGGTGGTGCCGGTCGTCTGGCTAGGGGTCCGGCAGTTGCTCGACTTGTCCTACGCGCTTCCGCGATTGGAGCAGCGGCCCGACCCTTGGGTTGCCAACGGGCTGATTGCCTCCCAGAAGTAGACGTTGCCGACAACTATCCGCACCGCTGCCGGCTGCTAGCAGCGGGAGCGGCCTGGGGTGGAGGGAAGCCGGCCGCTCGGTCTGGTCGTACACGCTGGGCGCACCAAGCCGCTGGCCACGGGTGAGGTGGTCAGTCCGTTCTCTTCGGGCTGGCCAGCCGTAGACGGTCCGCCTGCAGGAGCACGCCTTGTTGAGCCAGAACGCGGGAGACGAATGGCCACTTCGTTTCGTCGTACGGGTCAACTGCGTCGGCGTCGTGGGCTGCGTGGGCGTGTTTCCACTGGCTGTACTCCTGGGTAAGCGCAGCGTTGGTCCGTAGTGCGTCGCGGAATGTCACACGCTCGTTCCACAGGTCGCTGCCCGGCTCGGTCAGGTGCAGATGATGGGTGTGCCTTCGCCAGTCACCGACTCCGGGCTTTTCGAACAGATGGGCCTCCGGGCGGTGCACGCGGTAGTGGTAGCCGTGATGACGCAGCACTTCACCCGCTGCCCGGGCCTGCTCGAGGTCGGCGACGCCGGCCAGCATGTCGATGCAGGGCTTCGCCGGCAGCCCCGGGACTGCGGTGGAGCCGACGTGTTCGATGTCGGTGGTCAGCCATGGCTGGAGGAGCTCGCGCAGCAGGGCCCGTTCGGTGGCGAACTGGGTGGGCCATCGGGGGTCGTACTCGCGGACAGCGCCAGCAGAGGGCTCCTCCTGCGGGTTGGTCGGCGGTGGCGGGTATGGCGATGCCTGCTCAAGGCTGCGGCCGGCGGGTCCGGGGCGCAGGAAGGGGTCGTTCGTCATGCGTCTTCTCTCGTGGTCGTGGTCGTGGTCGTGGTCGTGGTCGTGGGTGCGACAGTGCCTGTGCATCGGCGAAGTCGGCTTTCCTCCGCTTTACGGGCAAGTGGTGGAAGCGCAAGGCCCGTGGTCAGGAGGAAACCCGCGAAGATCCACCACGCAGTACGGCCGGTGAGCAGCAACGACGTCAGCGCCACGGGGGCGACGGTCTGGGCGATGCCAAGCCCGAGCGTGTTGACGCCTTGATAGTGCCCGAGGCAGGCCGGGTCCGACAGGGCGTAGGAAAGCCCGGCTGAGGCATTCCCGGCCAGGACATCGCCGACTGAGTACACGGTGACCGCCAGGAGCAGGACCGCGACGGCCGGCACGGCGCCGGGTCCTTGGGCGAACGAGAAGATCAGCATCGACGACGCGATGACGATGCTTGAGCTGCGCAGCTGTTCCACTGCTGGCAGGACTTGTCTGAGCCTGACCGCCAACGCTGCCGTCTGGCCGGTGCTGAGCACCAGGACCAGAGCCACCGAGCTCCGTGGCGCCTGCGTGCTGTTGATGATCAGCCGACGCTTGCACGAACTGCAGGATCGCGCCTGCTCTTCGCCTTCATCTCCTTCATCTTGCGCTAGCCGCACGCCTCGTGAACCTGACGCCGGTCATCGCCTTCGCTCTGCTGGGCGTGGTCCTGCTGCTCGCTGGCTTGGCCAACATCGCAGGCGGTGACACCAGCGCCACTCTTACGAAGGTCGCCGGTTATGCCGGCCTGCTGGACGGGGTCGACGACTTCTGGCTGGCGGCGGGGATCCTCGTGAACGTTATGCACGGTAAGGAGATGCTTCTGCTTGGGGCACCGCGAGGCTGACAGCTATCGTGACCCATGTCACCATCGACCGGCTGCACCGGTTCGATCCAAGCGAATGTCTCCCCACCCCCTGCCCCCGGAAGGATCCTGCGCATGACAGATCCCGTGTCCGCAAGCCTCGAATCCGCCGACCACACCCACGTACAGCCCTCCCCACTGCTCCCAGACGATGCTGCTGCGCGGCTCGTCCGGGTCATAAAGGTCGCCTTTCCTCACCGGGCCTTCCCTGACGGCCCGTACGAGCGCACCGCCGAGCACATCATCGCCACCGCAGCGGGCAGCGCCTACGAGACGGCCCAGCTCGGGCAGGGCCTGGTCTCGCTTGACGCCCTCCGGGACCGTCCCTTCGCCGACCTGCCGCCTGAGGAGGCGCTCGCCGTCCTGCAGCAGGTCCAGCACACCGCGTTCTTCCAGCTTGTGCGCTCGACAACCGTCGTGTTCATGTACTCCGACCGCGACGTCTGGAAGGTCCTCGGCTACGAGGGTGAGTCCTCTGACAAGGGTGGCTACGTCGACCGCGGCTTCGATGACCTGGACTGGCTGCCCGACCCCCGTATCGAGGAGATGAGCGCGTGACCCGCTTCGACAACAGCGACTCCGACGTCGTCGTCGTGGTCGGCTCCGGTGCCGGCGGCGGCACGCTCACCAACGAGTTGTGCCAGGCCGGCGTGCGCGTCGTATGTCTGGAGGCCGGGCCACACCTTACCGGCCCGGATTACCACAACGACGAGTGGCCAGCGTTCCAGCAGATGGCCTGGACCGACCTGCGCACGACCTCCGGCAGCTGGCGGGTGGCCAAGGACTTCCCGAACCTGCCTGCATGGACGGTCAAGGCCGTCGGCGGCACCTCGACCCACTGGGCGGGCGCCTGCCCGCGCTTCAAGGACCACGAGTTCACCACCAAGGGCTCCTACGGCGCGGTCGAGGGTACGTCGCTGCTCGACTGGCCGATCACCCTGGCCGACCTCGAGCCCTACTACGACAACGCCGAGATCCGGATGGGCGTGACCCACCGGCACGGCCGGCCGCCGATTCCCGCCAACAACAACTACAAAGTGCTCGCGAACGGCGCCGCGAAGGTCGGATACAAGCAGTACGCCACCGGCCCGTACGCCACCAACGCCACACCTTATGACGGCCGTCCGGCCACCAACCAGGACGGCTTCAACTTCCAGGGCGACAAGACCGGCGCAAAGTGGTCGACGCTGGTGGCCGAGCTGCCCAAGGCGGAGAAGACGGGCAACCTCGACCTGCGGCCGGGGTGCCACGTCGCGCAGATCACCCACGACGCCACCGGCAAGGTCGATGGGGTTTTGTACTTCGAGGGCGACGTACTCCACCGCCAGGCGGCCCGGGTCGTCTGCGTGGCGGCCAACGCGATCGAGTCGGCGCGGCTGCTGCTGCTGTCGGGTTCCCCGCAGTTCCCCGACGGCCTGGCCAACTCCTCCGGTGAGGTCGGCAAGAACTACATGCGCCACCTGACCGCGTCGAGCTACGCGCGGTTCGAGCAGCCGGTGCACATGTACCGTGGAGAGACTATGGCCGGGATCGTGGCCGACGAGACGGGCATGAACATCGCGCGCGGGTTTGTCGGCGGCTACAACATGGAGACCCTGTCCCTCGGCCCGGCCTTCCTTGCGGCCTTTGCCGATCCCGGGTCGTGGGGCCCGGCGTTCACCGAGATCATGGACGGCTACGAGAACACGGCGGGCCTGTGGATCGTCGGCGAGGACATGCCGCAGTCGACCAACCGCGTGACCCTTAACGCGGACGCGAAGGACCAGCACGGCCTGCCCGTCCCCAATGTGCACTTCGACGACCACCCCAACGACAAGGCGATGCGCGCCTACGCTTGGGAGCACGCCGCCGAGCTCTACCGGGCGGTCGGTGCCGTCGGGGTGACCGACACCCCGCCTTACCCGTCAACGCACAACCTCGGCACCTGCCGCATGAGTGCAGACCCGTCCGAGGGCGTCGTGGACAGGTTCGGGCGGGCGCACGACGTGCCCAACCTGTACGTCAGCGACGGCTCGGTCTTCACGACGGGCGCGGCTGCCAACCCGACGCTCACGATCGTCGCGCTGGCCGTACGCCAAGCAGAGCACATCGCGGGCCAGCTCAAGGCGGGCGCCCTGTAGGGCCAACCGAGCGCACGATCGCGCCGCACTCCCCCTAGGACGCGGCGCTGTCGTGCGCGGCACCGGCAGGAGAGCAGTCTGCTCCCCGCAGGCTGAGGTTGGTGCACTCGAAACGTCGGCCTCGGTGCGCCGCACCTTCACATTGGGCACCAGACGGGTTGTTCGGCGGCTTGGTGTTTGACGCGGCCGCGGCAGGTGCAGGTTCGTGTCATCGCACCCTTAGGAGGCCCTCGTGATCTTCATCGTCGTCAAGTGGTCCGTCCGCCCAGAGCGCAGCGATACCTTCCTGCAGGACGTTGCGGAGTTCACGACCGCCACCCGCGCCGAGCCGGGTAATCTGTTCTTCGAGTGGTCGCGCAGCGTTGAGGACCCACACGAGTTCGTGCTGCTCGAGGCGTTTCAGGACGACGCGGCTGGGCCGCACGTCGACAGTGAGCACTTTAAGAAGGCAATGGCCGAGCTCGGGGGGACAGTTACCGAGCAGCCCAGGGTCATCAACTTCCGGGTCCCGGGCGACGATTGGTCCCGCCTCGGCGAGCTTCAGCTGAACGACTGACGGGTCACTAACGACTGACGGGTCACTGAGGACGCCTGCCGCGCTTTACCCACGTGCGCCGGTCGCCACCGGCGGGTGCATGGCCGCCCTGCAGTGGGGCGACCGGTACCCGGAACGGGCTGCGCGAGACGTCGTCCAGGTCGACATCGTGGAAGCAGGCGATACTGCCGGGGTCACCGCCGTGTTCGCCGCAGACGGCGGTCTGGAGGTCCGGCCGGGTGGCCCGGCCCTCGTGCACCGCGAGCGCACCAGCCGGTCAGGTCGGTAGCCGATCCGCTATCGACGCCCTTTCGTCGTTTCGCTACTCGCCGATCTTGCCGTCGATCGCTTCGCGAAGGAAGTCTGCATGACCAGCATGACGGGCGGTCTCCTCGATGAGATGCAAGAGTACCCACCGCAGCGAGAAGTGCCGCCCGTCGCGCAGCGCCTGGACCGAAAGCTGATCCAGCCCAGCCGCTCCGGACACAATGTGCCGACTTCGCTCGCAGGCGTCGCGGTAGCGACTCTGCAACGTGTCCGGCTCGAGGTCGCGCGCGGTGCGGAATTCCCAGTTCGGATCGGCCTTCCAATCGACGCCAGCCCACGGCTCGCGATCGGGAAGGCCGGAGAAGCGCACTTCCAGCCAGTCCTCCTCCACCAAGGACAGGTGATACAGCAGACCAGCCAGGGTTAACTCAGAGGGCGCATGCTGCTGTGCCAACTGGACCCGGGTCAGGCCGTCCGTCTTCGACAAGATGGTCTCTCGCTGGTAGTCCAGATACTGGCCGAGCAGGGCCAGCTCTGAACCGCCCGGATCAGGATCGATTCGCACCTGCTCATCCAAGCAGATGATGGGGAGCTCGACCCCCCGCACACGACCGCGAGCCGACAGTGCGAACGTCGTAGCGCGGCTGAGTTAAGCGGCAGCCTGCGAGCGGAAGCGGTCGGCCGATAGCTGAACGGCTATCGGTAACGCCGGCAGCGTCCCCGTCCTGCCACGCCAACGACCCGCTCGGGATCCCGTAGTGGGACCGCCTGGCAGCAGGATGGCCAGACGATGCAACGGCAGTTGGTGTCCTCGGGCACGGTGGGGAGTCGGTCGTCGGCTACTCCCGGGCGGTGCGAGTCGGGCCGTCGGTGTCGGTGGCAGGCACCACTGCGGCTGCGGAGGGCCGTGGCGCAGTCGGTGTAAGCGACATGGCCGCACCGGCCCGAGAGGCGCTAGGCCGGATTGCGGTCGCCATCGAGCAGGACGGTGCCGGGTTGCAATACGTCGTGCGCACGGGCATTTTCGTCACCGACATCAGTCGTTGGCTGGAGGTGGGCCAGGTACACGGAGAGGTCTTCGGCGCCATCAGCCCAGCCACCTCCATGCTCGAGGTCAGCGCTCTGATCGACCCGGCGCTCTTGGTCGAGACCGAAGCCGACGCCGTCTCGACGCCTTCCGGCAAGTCAGCCGAGGTGGGGTCGCGTACCAGTGTGCGGACGGCGTCATCGGTGCCGGGCAGCTGCGAGACGACCTGGCGGCAACGACTCTCCGCGGCTGAAGCAAAGCCTCCACGGCCGCATCGACCAGAGGTTCGCTCTCCCGCGTGAACTCGCGAACGAACTCCCCACGCCCGTTATCACCGCCGCGAAGTGACACGGTCACCGCTCCAATGGCCTACGCCCAAGAGCCGGCCGGACCACATGTCCGCGTACGAGCCCCGGCATTGCTCGGGGTACGGGCAGGGTACGGGCTGATGTGTTGGCTGGTCTTCGGCGAGGTGAATTTGTCTGGACTACCTTGCGCCCTCGAGTCGTTGCTTCAACATCGCCAGGTTGGCCGGCATCTCCTTCTGTGCTTCGCGGCGGACGACGAGCGGGACGAGGAGCTTGCCGATGCCGTGGCCTTCGAAGTCGATAGCGATGGTAAGGCGGGACCAGTATTCGCTGAGGGGTTCGACGCGGACGTCGACCATGGCCCGGATGGGTCCGTCGATTCCACGTACGCCCCACGTCTTGGGGGGGTTGAGATACGCGAGCTCGGCGGTGCTCGCCCGGTTGGCGAAGCCGATGCGTCGGGTGGTGAGGCACCGCGTTCCGATAGTTGGAACGCCGGGTGCATCCATGTGTCCGCTGACGACACCTTTCTGCCATTCGCAGAAGCGTGCCGGGTCGGTGGCGTAGACGAAGACGTCCCCCGCTGGACGGTTGACGTCAATGCAGGTGGCAAGTGGCGACATTCAGCTCTCCTCACTGAAACAGGGTCTTGTACTTGGCCAGGTACAACGGCCATCCGGCGTCGTCGCCCACACCATTGCGGACTTCCCGCCAGCCCGGCCCGTGCCGGTCGATGTGGCGGTGTTCCAGTTCAAGGCGGGTGCGGTGGGGGGTTTCGGCGATGAACCGGACATCGACCTCGCTGGTGTGGCTCGGATCAGTCTCGAGCTGCCACTGCGGGCTGATGTCCCAACTGAACACGACTCGATCCGGTGGCTCGTAGGTGAGGACGCGCGCCCAGCGGCACTCGCTGCCGTCGACTGCGCGGTCGTAGATATGGCCGCCGACATGCGGCTCGAACACGGTCTCCGCAATACTGGCATCAAGCAAGTTATGCTCCGGCGGCTTGAAGTCGCCGAACCGCTCGGTGAACACGGCGAAGGCCCGGGCGATCGGGGCCTCGACGACTATCTGGTTGCGGACCACAGCGGCCTCGGCCGACGTCATGAGCTCTCCTCTGTTGGGTTTTCTACGGCGTCCTGATAGCCAGCCAGCGCCCGGTTCCAGAACGTGTCGAGCTGGTCGCGCAGCGCAGCAACCCCCGATGGGTTGAGGCGGTAGATCCGGCGGGTCCCGTCCGCGCGTTCCGCTACCAATCCCGCGTCCTTCAGCACCTTCAGGTGCTGCGAGACGGCCGGTCGGCTGACCGGCAGCTGGTTGGCCAGTTCGCCGACGGACCGCGGACTCTCGGCCAGAGATGCGACAATCGCGCGCCTGGTGTGATCAGCCAGTGCGCCCCATACGTCATCTCGGTAAGTCGCCACGAACGGTAAGCCTGGGTGCACCATGCACTCGTGTCAAGCCCGAGATGGTCCTCGACCGTCGATGGGCATCGACCAGCGCTACAGCAGCACCTGCACGACGCCTACCGCGTTGGCTGCGACGTCGACTCCTTGCAGTTGGTCGCCGTAGCGAGGAGGTACTCCAACGTCACGTCGAGGTGGTCACCGAGGAGCTCGGCGCGTTGCTCGACGAACGTGGCCAGGTCGTGGTGCAGGTCGTCCCAGCGGCCCGCCCGGATCAGCCGTTGCTGCTCGCCGATGATGTGCCCTGCGGTGCGGACCAGGAAGTTCGCGGCCGCCACGGCGTCGGGGAACGTGAGGATCAGCGGTGCTCACAAGCCGCAGCCCGGCATCCTGCAGCAGTGCCCTCAGGGACTCTGGATCGCCCCACCTGCTGGGCGGCCCGCTGCTGGTGGGCGGGAGCGGTAGGTAGGCGCTGAGCACCTGACCCATCGCAGGCAACAGGCTGCCGGGCACAAGGAGGCGAGAACCACCCGCGCGCATGGCGCGGCGACTCGTGCTGGCTCGCGGGCTGCGGCCGCGTGATCGGTTGCGTACATCACTCCGAAGACAGACAGCACGACGTCGGCCGAGTCGTCGGGGACCGGCAAAGCCTGGACATCACCTGTCAGCCAACGGACCTCGCGACCGTCGGCGGACGCGCGCTGCTCCGCCCGCCGCAGGAGCGCAGGCTCGAAGTCGATGCCAGAGGTCTGCGCCCCACGCTCGGCTGCTAGCAGCGCTGCGTTGCCCGTGCCGGTGGCCACGTCCAGTACCCGATCATGGGGTCCATCAGCGGCGGCCGCGACAGCGGCCAGGGCCGCTGGTTCGAGCAGCCCGGCCATGGCCGGGTAGTCGCCGCTTCCCCACGTCGTCGACGCGCTGTCCACGGGATGCGGCCTCCTTTGACCGGAGGCGCCCTTGACCGTGTCACCGCGGCCGCCGTCATCCTCGATCATGCGACGCGGCCCAGCACTGCAGCGTCGCGTAGCCCCCTCCAGACGAGTCCGGCCTCGGTGCATCCGCCCGTGAGCATGGCCTGCACGTGCCAGTCCGCGGCCAGCATGGACTCGGTGTGCTCGGCATGCCGATGGCGGAAGTGGGCGTCGCGCTCGGCGGTCGGCCCGGCTAGCACTGGGTCGGCCCGCAGCTGCTCCCACCACTGCGACCAGGTCGGCACCTCCCCCTCGGCCCGCAGCGCGGCGCCGCGGGCCTCGCTCACCCGCTGAAGTCCCTCGGCCAGCGACGGTAGGCCGGGATCAGGGACGGTATCGGCGTTCACCAGCACTCCGGCCGGGCGCAGCAGCCCAGCGGCCTCGGCGTAGACCTCGGCCACGCGCTGCGGTGCGAGCCAGTGCAGCGCAGTCGCCGTCAGGACCGCGTCGATGCTGGCGGCGGGTTCACCTAGCTGTTCGAGCCATGCCGGGGTGGCGAGGTCGGCGGAGCAGACCCGCACCCGCGGGTCACCGTCAAAGGTGCCACGGGCGATGGTGAGCAGTGCGGCGTCGATGTCGAGCACTACAGAGGTCGCGGCGGGAAACCGGACGAGCGCGCGCCGAGTGATCGACCCCGTGCCGCCCGCGAGGTCCAGCACCCGCGGGGCGGTGCCGCATGCGGCCTCCACCGCGTCCAGCACGGCAGTGAACCTCTCCTCGCGGTCGGGCAGGTACGCCTGTTGCTGGTCGTCCCACCGCTGCTGCCACCCGTTCCAGTCCATGTCGTCATCCTGACTCTTAGTAATAGACACTCGGCTTTATGGTCATTACCGTAGCTAAACTGAGGTAAGTTGCGCAAGTGGACTTCGCCAGTTACGCGCAGCGGGCGGTCGACCTCGTCAACACCGACCTCACGCATCTGTCGGACCTCGCGTCGCATCTGGAGCGGCGACCCTGGCTCGCCGAGCAGGTCGTCGAGGGGGATCTCGCACCACTACGGACGGTGCAGGCGGAGTTGGGCATCTTGGTCGACGCCTCAGCGGCCGGAGAGGGTGCCGCGGTAGTGGGGGTGCTCAACCAACTGCTTTCCCGCCATCCCGTACGCCCACGAGTCTCCGGACATGACGAGACCAGCTGGCACCTGCACGTGAACGACACCGGCGCATCAGCAGCCGAGACCCTGACCAGCGAAGCGCTACTCGGCCTGGTCCTGCTCGTCACCGAGGTCGGCGCCACCCGGCTCGGGCGCTGCGCGAGTAGCACCTGCAACCGCGCGTTCGTCGACACCTCCGCCAACAGCTCACGGCGCTTCTGCAGCACACGATGCTCCACCCGGGAGAACGTCGCCGCCTTTCGCCGACGCCGCACAACCATCGCTTGACACCAGGGCAGGCTCGTTACGGCTTCAACACAACGGTCGTCCCAGCTATCGGCGCAGTGAGGGCTGGTTCGACCTGCTCGGCGTGCGCAGGCGCTCGTGACCTTCCGCGGGACAGGCGTGTTCACGTCGGACCGGACTGTCCCTGGCGTCCGATCGCTCGCTGCGCTCTTCTAAAGCGGGACGAGGTTCAGACGCAGCTGGTGGCTCACGCCGGCCGCGCCCACCACGTGTCTTGTCCCGTGCGAGCTTGTCTTCTCCCGTACAACGTCGGCGCCCGGCATGTCCGCGTCTGCCGCCCCGCGTCGAAGGACCGGAGCAGACAGGTTCATGTTGGAGCAGACAGGCTCGCCACCAGCACTCACCGAGCTGGTCGTGCGAGGCCCACTCGCTCCTCCCGCCGTCCACCCCGCCCAACCGTTCAGCCACGGCTGCGTCCACCAGCCTGACCAACAGCGTCCTGCCAGGCGTTGGTCGCCGTCCTCAGGCGCGGCCGACGCGCTCCAATGCGGCCTTGTGATGCGGTCCCTGCCGCAGCGACGACGGTACGACCAGCAGCCCACTGCGGAAGGCGAGTCCGGCTGCGGTCGCGCCCAGGTCGGTCGTCGGGATGCCCGGGAGGCGGTAGAGCCGGCGCGCCCATAGGGGCAGCATGGCCGCGGCCGCCGCGGCCAGCGCGATCCAGGCCGGCCGGGCCGGGGTGCCGAGCCCGACCAGGGCCGGCATAGGCGGCCACAGGACGAACCGCGCGGCGCGGCGGGCCTCGGCGGTGACCTGCAGCTGCGGCCGGATGTCCTGGAAGTACCCGCGCATCGCGGCGACGTCCGCGGGCACCTGCGCGGGGTCGAGGCCGACCATGGCGGCTCCGCGCCTCTGCTCGGCGTAGTAGGTGTCCTGCTCGGCCCGGCTCAGCCGCAGGCCGCAGCGCACGGCTGTCGTGAGGAAGGATTCGACCTCGACGCAGTGCACCCAGCGAAGCAACTCGGGATCGTTGACGCGGTAGCGCTGGCCGCTCTCGGGCTCGGTACCGCCGAGCTTGCCGTGGATCCCACGCACCTTCGCGCCCGCGCGCTGTGCCTGCCTCGTGGTGCCGTACGTCGTCACGGCGACGTACTCCGCCGTACGGAACAGCCGGCCCCAGGGATCGGTCCGGAAATCGCTGTGCTGCGCGACTCCGGCCATCGCCAGAGGGTGCACGGCCTGCAGCAGCAGGGCCCGCAGCCCGGCCAAGGGCATGGACGGGTCACCGTGCACCCGCCAGGTCACCGACTCGGGCCCGTACAGGCCCGGGTCGGCCGGGTCCTCGGTCTGCGCAGTCATCGCTTCAAGGGTGCCACGACTGCAGCCAGACGGCAGACTGAGCGCATGTCCTACGTCGCCATCAACGTCCTGACCGTTCCGGCGGAGCGCGCGTCCACGCTGGAGGAGCGTTTCGCCGCGCGTCAAGGCGCCGTCGACAGCGCCCCGGGCTTCGAGCACTTCGAGCTGCTGCGGCCGGTGGAGGGCACGCAGGATTACCTGGTCTACACCCGCTGGCGCAGCGAGCAGGATTTCGTGTCCTGGCGGGACGGCCAGCGGTTCGCCGACGGGCATGCCGCTTCCTCCGCCCGCCCCGCCGGCTCGGGACCGGCCGCCTCCGGGTCGAGCATCTGGGCTTTCGAGGTGGCGCAGACCAGCTCCGCCGGCCGGTCGGCTGAGTTCGGATCCACCGCTGTAGGAGATGTGGCTGGCGAGGCGTGACGCCGAAATACCCTTCTGTTGTGGGAAGGAGGGTTGAATCCACCACGCCAGAAGGGCACCCAGTAGGTGCGAGTCCACACGGCTTCACGGCCGGGAACCAGCCCGCTGTGCGGACTGGTCGTACGACGAGCAGGTGGTCGATCTCGTTGCTGGCCAGGGTTGCCTGAGGAGGACGGGACGCGGCGCAGCCCCGGATCAGGCACCCGCTGTGACTAACCTCCCGGCATGAGCAGTGGGCGCATGGTGTCGACTGCCGTGTCCTCGGAACGCGCGGCGCCCGGTCGCCGGCACCTGGTCGAACCGGGCGGCGGCGGGGCGCGCCGCTGGCTCGTGGTGGGTGTCTGCGGCGCCGCCCTCATCGCGCTCGCCCTCGCCCTGCTGATGTCCGTGGTCGCGCCCCCCTTCTCGGCCGGTGACGAGAACGAGCACGTGTCCTACGCCCTGGAGGTCGGCCACGGCCGGCTGCCCACGCTGTCCACGCAGGTCCGGCCGGAGATCCCGGGGATGCGGTACGACGACACCTATACCGCGAACCACCCGCCGTTGTTCTACGCGCTGGAGGCCGTCCCGCTGCTGGTGGGCACCCGCACCGGTCACCCCGTCCTCGGGCTGCACCTGGCCCGTGCGCTGAACGCGCTCATCGGGGCGGCCGGCGTCGTGGCGCTCGCGGTGCTGGCCCGGGTCGTCGTGCCGCGCCGCCCAGACGTCGCCATCGCCGCCGCAGCCCTGCTGGCACCGGTGCCGCTGCTGGTCGCCGTGTCAGGACAGGTCTACAACGATGCGCTTGCGGTCGCGACGAGCACTGGTGCCTTGGTCGCCGCTGCGACCGTTCTCCTGCGGGGACCGTCTCGCCGGCGGCTGGCCGTACTGGCCGGCGCGGCGCTGCTGGCCACGGCGACCAGGGCGACCGGGGGCGAGCCGGCCGCGCTCGCGGTGCTGGCAGCGGCGGTCGCCGTGCTGGTGCATGCGACGTCCCGCGGGTGGCGCCGGGTGGGTTCGTCCGCAGCCGCCGCGGCGGCCGTCGCCGTCCCCGTACTGCTCGGAATTGGGTGGTTCTTCGAGCGAAACCGCCGGCTCTACGGGGACCCGACGGGCAGCCGCCAGGCGCTGCGACGCTTCCCGGACCAGCGGGTCCCGGTACTGCACTCGGTGCTGTCCGGCCACTTCTGGCTCCACCAATACACCGGGATGTTCGGGCGCGCCCAGTTCTTCTCCGGCGCACTGCGGTCCACGGTGTACGCCGTCGGTGTCGTTCTGGCCGTCGGCGCGCTGCTGGCCGTCGGTGCGGGTCTGGCCGCTTTGCTCAACCGCGCGCGGCGCTCGAGGTCCCGGCGATCGCCCTCGACGGGGACCGTCGCGACTCTTTCCGTGCTCGCCCTGCACGTGCTCGCCACCGGCGTGATCGTGCTGGTCTACCTCAGCCAGGGCGGCATCCCCTACCCGCGCTACCTGCTGGCCGCTGTGCCCGTACTCGCCCTTCTCGTCAGCTACGGCTATGCGGTCGCGTCGCGGTACGGGTTGCTCGTGGCCGCAGCGCCCTGCCTGCTCGCGCTGGTCGGGCTGGCGCTCGTGGTCGGAAGCCACGGCAACGCGTTCAGGCAGCCTCCCGGCCTGACGAGCGCGCACCGGCTGTCGGTCGCCCTGCACGCCAGCGGCGTACCGCACTCCGGGCTGGTCCTGTCGGCGGTCGCCCTCGTACTGGTCGCCGCGGTGGCCCTGGTCCTGGCCGCGCTCGTGGCGCTCCGGCCACGGTTGGATACAGCCGCGTCGCGGGCTGCGACCGCTTCGGTCGCGATCTCGGGGGTATGACGGCGGACCACGAGCGGAGGAGTTTCAGGTTGACCACAGTGCAGCCTCAACCCACACCCGGGATGAGTTACCTGGCCGAGGGGGACATCGCGTGGGAGACGCAGACGCCAGCCAGTCGCCGCAAGATACTTCGCCTCGACAATGATCTCTACGTGGCTATCGTGCACTGGGACCCGGGGTTCGAGTTGCCCGGACTGGATGAGCACGGTGGCGAGGAGATCGTCTACGTGCTCGAGGGCACCTTTGTCGACCAGAACCGCAGTTCGAGTCCCGGCACCATCATCCGCGGCGAGCCTGGTAGTTCACATCGGCCTGGAACGCCGGGCGGCGTCACTTTCCTGGTCGTGCGTTCGCTCGTCCCCGGTGAACGTGATCGCATCGCTGGTCAGGCGTAGTGCGCCGATCGGGGGAAGAATGCTCCTTTCGCTACTTCTTCGTTCCTTAGCCGGGACGACCTAGGGCTAGAGCGCGCAGAAGAACTCGATCAGCGCGGCCGCGGTCGCCGGCGGATTCTCGGCTGCGGGCGAGTGCAGGGCCTGCGGTACGACGACGTAGCGGGCGTGCAGCCGCGCCGCCATCTCCTGCTGCAGCTCGGGCAGCCAGGCGTCATCGTGCTCGCCGTGCAGGACCAGGGTCGGTACGAGCAGCTCGGCCAGCTCGTTGATGCGGTTCGGTTCGGACATCAGCGCGTCCCCCATGACCAGCAGCCCCAGGGGACTGCCGGCGAGCAACCGCGCCCGCAGGAAGTCGCGGACATCCTCGGTGGCCAGTACCCGGCGGGGGTCTGCCTCGGCGATCGCGTCCATCCCGGCGACCACTGCGGCCATACCGCCCTGTTCGAGCACCGGGCGCAGCAGCGCCATCGCCTCGGTCCGCGGTCCCGTCAGTCCGGCCGGCCCCGAGCCCATCAGCACGTGAGACCGCACTGCGCCGGGGTCCCGCAACACCGCGGCCCGGCTCACCAGGCCGCCGAAGCTGTGCCCGACCAGGTGCACGGGACCGTCGCCGAGAACCGCGACCAGGTCGAGCACCTCCTGCCCCAGCGCGTCGACCGCGTACGCGGTGGGGTCGTCGGGGCCGCGCGACTCGTACTGGCCGCGCTGGTCGACCGCGACCGCCCGTAGTCCAGCCTGGGCGAGCGGACCCAGGACGAAACGGAAGTCCTCCTTGCTACCGGTGTAGCCGGGTACGAGCACGACGGTGCCCAGCCGCTCGCCGCTCGGTGCGGCCTCAAGGACCGCCAGCGGACCCCGCGGTACGTCGACAGTCAGCGGAGTGACGCCGGCGGGCAGCGGCAGGGTGACGACGTCCATGGGGCGTCAGCCTAGGTGCGCGCGCCGACGGGGGGCAGCGCGTGCAGCTCGACATCCAAGAGCAGACCGGACGAGACCGTCGCCGTCAGGTAGGTGCAGGTCGGCTGCCGGCGCCGGTCCGTCGGCGACCCAGGGTTGAGCAGTCGCAGGCCGCCGGGCGCGAACGTGTCCCAGGGGATGTGCGAGTGTCCAAAGACCAGCACGTCGCTGTCCGGGTACGCCGCCGCAGCGCGCCGCTCGCGCCCTGCCGCCGGCCCGGTCTCGTGCACGACGGCCAGCCGGAGCCCCTCGACCACCGCTGTGGCCACCAGCGGCAGACGCGCCCTCAGCTCCGTACCGTCGTTGTTGCCGTAGCAGGCCAGCAGTGCGGTCGCCCTGGACTGCAGCGCATCCAGGAGCGCGACGTCTACCCAGTCCCCGGCGTGGACCACCAGGTCGGCCCGGGCAACCTCGGCCCACAGCTGCGCCGGCAGATCCCGGGCACGCTTGGGGACATGCGTGTCGGCGAGCAGCAGCAGGCGCATCAGGCCCGGCTGCCGGCGGTCACTGCCGGCGCTCGTTGCTAACCCTCGCTGGTCGTCGGCGCACCACTACCCGAACCACTGCCCGAACCACTGCCCGAACCGCGACCACGGCCACCGCGGCGGCGCCGGCCCGGTCGGTCCCCATCCGCCGCTGCACCGTTGTGCCCACCCGCATCCGGTCCGGCGAGGTCTCCGGCTCCGCCCTCTACCAAGGCAGCAGACGCCGCCGCCGCGCCGCCACCGCGGGTACGCCGGCGGTTCTCCCCGGACCGCTTGGGCAGCTGTGGGGCGTCCTCGCCCGCGACCGCCGGGCTGGGCCGGTCGTCCCTCCCGGGGCGGCCACCTGTGCGCGCCGGCGCCTTCGTACGACGTCCGGTTTCGCCGACGTCCTCGACGACCTCGGAGTTCAGGCCGGTGCGGGTACGCGCGGCGCGGGGCAGTGTGCCCTTCGTGCCCCGCGGGATGGACAGGTCGGCGAACAGGTGCGGACTGGAGGAGTAGGTCTCCACCGGCTCCGGGAAGGTGAGGTCCAGGGCCTTGTTGATCAGGCCCCACTTGGGCATGTCGTCCCAGTCCACGAACGTCACGGCGACGCCGCTCGCGCCCGCACGCCCGGTACGACCGATTCGGTGCAGGAAGGTCCGCTCGTCGTCGGGGCACTGGTAGTTGATGACGTGCGTGACGTCCTGGACGTCGATGCCCCGCGCCGCGACATCGGTCGCCACCAACACGTCGATCTTGCCGCTGCGGAACGCCCTCAGGGCCTGCTCCCGGGCGCCCTGGCCGAGGTCTCCGTGCACGGCCGCGGCGGCGAACCCGCGGTCGAGCATGTCCGCGGCCACCTTGTCGCACGTCCGCTTCGTACGGCAGAACACCATCGTGAGACCGCGGCCCTCGGCCTGCAGGATCCGGGCGAGCACCTCGCCCTTGTCCATCGAGTGCGCCCGGTAGACGTAGATCTTGGTGTCGGGTACGACGCGGTTCTCATCCGGCTCCTCGGCCCGGATGTGGGTGGGCTGCCGCATGAAGCGCCGGGCCAGCGCTACGACCGGACCGGGCATCGTGGCCGAGAACAGCATGGTCTGGCGCTCATCGGGGGTCAGGGACAAGATGCGCTCGACGTCGGGCAGGAACCCCAGGTCAAGCATCTCGTCGGCCTCGTCCAGGACCAGGACGTCGACTTGCCCCAGGTTCAGATGGCCCTGACGGGCCAGGTCCAGTAGCCGCCCCGGCGTACCGACGACCACCTCGACGCCCCGCTTGAGCGACTCGACCTGCGGCTCGAACGCCCGGCCGCCGTAGATGCTCTGCACCCGAATCCCACGCGTGGTCCCGGCGACCTCGATGTCCCGGGTCACCTGGACGCACAGCTCGCGGGTCGGAACGACGACCAAGGCCTGCGGAGTGCCGTTACCGCCCTCGGACCTGCTCTTGATGCGCTGCAGCAGCGGTACGCCGAAGCCGAGCGTCTTGCCGGTGCCTGTCCTGGCCTGGCCGATCAGGTCGTGGCCGGCAAGGGCGATCGGCAGCGTCATCGTCTGAATCGCGAACGGGACGGTGATGTTGACGGCGGCCAGAGCCGCCACGGTTTCGGGGCGGGCGCCGAGAGCGGCGAAGCCGTTGGCAGTCTCGCTTCCGGGGGGCTCGGGCGCCTGGTCGTCGATGGCGGTCGGCTCGCTGTTCAGGTCGGTGCTCAGGGGAATGCCTTTCAACTCCGCGCGGCCACAGGAGCGGGCTCGCAGCGATCGCGGTCCCGAGAGGGGGCGATCGGCGCGCCGCGGGAAGGCGGTCCGCGCACACAGTGCGGAGCGGCGTCTACCGTCCCGTCAGGCCCAGCCTACCTGGGCGCGGCCGCCTTTAGGCTGCCCGACATGAGCGCCCGTCTGGATTCCGCCACGATCGACCTGCTCGGGGTGCTCGCCTATGGTGAGCTGACCGCCTTCGAGCGCCTGGCCAGCGACGCGCAGCTCGCGCCGTCGGTGGAGGACAAGATCGAGCTGGCGTCGATGGCGAACGCCGAGTTCGGTCACTTCGTGCAGCTGCGCGAGCACCTGGTGGCGGCCGGCATCGACCCGGTGGACGCGATGGCCCCGTTCGTCAAAGCCCTGCACGACTTCCACGACTCGACCCAGCCCAATGACTGGCTCGAGGGGCTGATCAAGGCCTATGTCGGGGACGGTCTGGCTACGGACTTCTACCGCGAGGTGTCGGCCTACATCACCGACGAGGCCACCAAGGCGCTCGTGCTCGAGGTGCTGCGCGACGCCGGTCAGGCCGGCTTCGTCGTGGCCCGGGTGAACGAGGCCATCGCCCATGACCCCGCAGTCGGCGGCCGGCTGGCGCTGTGGGGCCGGCGTCTGGTGGGTGAGGCGCTCATCCAGGCCCAGCAAGTGGCGGTCGAGCGGGACGCCCTGCTGGAGCTCCTTGTGGGTTCCGGCGACCTGGCCGGCATCACCCGGCTGCTCACTCGGCTCACCGACAAGCACAGCGAGCGGATGGCCTCGCTCGGCCTGTCCAGCTGACCTTGCGCCGTGGTGGCCGGCGAGCTACGCGCGGGAGCGGGAGCGCACGGCCCCTTGGCTCAGCGCAATGACAACGGCAGCAATGATCACAGCGAGGATGAGCTCCAGGATGCGGTGGTTGTACCCCGGGATGATCGCGCCCGCGATGAGCGCGCTGCCGACACCGATAAGCAGGGTCAACCACACCGGCAGGGACTGACGTCCGGGCAGAACTAGGCGCGCAAGGACACCGACGACCAGTCCGACCACGAGCAGGGAGATGATGCTGAGTCCCACGGTGTGCTCCTTCACGCAGGGGCCCGAAGGGCCCGACCGTTGCTGTCCTGCCCACTCGCCCGGGCGCTGAACTCCTCCGGGGTGGGATCCCGGAAGAGCTGTGACTACATGGCGCCGAAGCCGACCCGTCGCTGTTCGCTCTCGGCGATCTCGACGTAGGCCAGTTTGTCGGCCGGGACCAGTATCCGGCGACCCTTGTCGTCCACCAGATTCAGCACGCCCAAGTCGGCCCTGAGCGCCTCATGCACGGCTTTGGTGACCTCGTCGGGGGATTGAGTGCTCTCCAGGACGAGCTCACGCGGGGCGTACTGCACGCCGATCTTGACCTCCACCGAGGGCCTCCGTGTCGTGTCACTGCTGGGAAGGCGAAGGCTAGTCGAGCGAGCGCGGCGACACCGCGCCGTACGCCCAAGGCAGAACGGCTCAGCCGGTGCGCGGCGACCCGGAAATGCCGCGCCAGGACAGGCCGATGAGCAGCTCCACGGCGCGCTCGCGCGGCACGCTTCCCTCGGCGGCGAGCCACCAGCGGGCAGCGACCTCGGCCATGCCCGTCAGGCCGGCGGCGAGCAGCTTGGCGTCTCGCTCCCCGAAACCGGTGTCGTGCCGGATCGCCTCGGTGATCGCGTCCACGCACTCCTGCGTCATGCGTTCCATCCGACCCCGTACGGCGGGGTCGTTGCGCAGGTCGCTCTCGAACACGAGGCGGTAGGCCTCGCCATCGCCGTCGACGAAGTCGAAGTAGGCCTCGACACACGCCGCGACACGCAGGCGGTTGTCGGTCGTGGTCGCCAGCGCCGCCCTCACCTGGCGAGTCAGCGCATCGGAGTGCTCGTCCAGCAGCGCGAGGTAGAGCTCGAGCTTGCTCGGGAAGTGCTGGTAGAGCACCGGTTTGCTGACTCCGGCCCGCAAGGCGATGTCATCCATCGCCGCCGCGTGGTAGCCGTGGGCGACGAACACCTCCTGAGCGGCGCCGAGCAGCTGACGGCGCCGGGCCAGCTTCGGAAGGCGCACGCCACGGGGCGGCGCTGCACCGCTCGGGAAGGTCCGGGTCACGCCCCAAATCTGTCACATCGCAGCCGCCACCTGTCCTGCCTGTGGCGCAGTGCCCGACGCGGCGCTGGGTGCGGGCCCCACGTGACGGGCAGCGCTGCGACCGTACGTGGCCGGAGCGCCGTAGCATCCGCAGGTGCTGCTTCACGCCCCGGCTGCCGCTCGGTGAGCGCGCCGCACGACCCGCGGTGGTGGCGGCGCGGGCGGGACGAGGCGCTGGTCCGGGCCAGGGCGGCCCAGGGTGAGGCCGCCCTGGCCCTGCTGGAGCTCGACGGGTCGCAGCGGCGTACCGCCAGTCACCTGGAGTTCCTGGCCGAGCTCGATGGCGGCCGGGTTGCGGACCGCGTGCACGACGCGTGGCGTCCCATCGACGCGGCGGCCGACGCTGCTGTCGCCGCCTACCTCGACACGCAGGAACGCTTCCCGGTGGAGGACGACCTCGAGCAGCTGCCGGCCGAGCAGGCCGTGCCGGCCTTCGCCCGCTGCAGCGACCGCATGCGGGCCGCACAGCGCGACGTGCTCGCCGTGCCGGACCGTTTCGCCCGCGAGTTCGCGACCCTGTCGGCGGCGCTGGACGAGCTGGGCCGGCTCGGCGCCCAGGCGGCGCAGGCCGTGCGGGAGGCCTCCGAGGCGGTCGATCAGGCAACAGGCCAGGGATGGCGGGTCGATCCCGCGCCGCTCGCCAGGGCGCAGGTCCTGCTGCTGGCGACGCAGGAGGGCGCTGCGCAGCACGGCCTCGACGGAGCCCTGAAGACGTGCCGGGACTGCCTCGCGGCGGCCGAGCTGGCCGGGCGTACGGCGCTGGACCTCCCGGCGCAGGCCGAGCGCATCCGACACCGCGTCGCCGCACTAAGGACGCGGCTCGAGGCCGTCGAAGGGCGGGCGTCCCGGCCGCAGGATGAGGTGCTGTCGGCGCTGCGCCGGCGCTACGTCAGCTCCTCGTGGCAGGACGTCGAGCGGGTCGAGGGGCAGGTGGAGCAGACCTTGGACCGGAGCCGCGGACATCTCGGCGAAGCTGTGGACGCCTCGGCGCCGAGCCGCCAGGAGTGGCCGACGGCGCTGGCCGCGCTCGGCGCGGCGAAGGCCGCGCTGGACGAGGCCGAGGTCGGGGTCGATGGTGCACGGGAGCGGCTGGCCCTGCTGGAGACCACCGAGAAGGACCCGGCGACCCCGCTGGCGCACACCCGCTTCCTGCTGCGCGACGCCCAGAAGCTCGTCCTGGCCGGGCCGGCGGGGCCACCCTTCCCCGCCCGGCTGGACGCCTTATCGCGCCGCCTCGACACCGCCGAGCACCAGCTCGACCACCCGCACCCTGACCTGCTCGCCTACTTACGGGAGCTTGCCGCGGTCGAGGACGCCGTACGGCGGGTGGTGGCCGACGTCCGCGAGCAGCGCGCCCGCAGCTGACCACGCAGGGCGCAACGCCTCAGCTCGGCGCGGCGACGGCCCGCGTCAGCTCTCCTGACCGGAGGCCTCCCGCGCGCCGTGCCGGGTACGCCGGGCGTCGGGTACCCGGTCGGGGTTGCGCCGCAGATACTCCTGCTCCAGCGCGTGCACCCGCTCGCTGTGGAAGGCCAGCGCGTCCTCACTGCCGTGCAGGAACGTGTCGTTGCGCGTGTCGTGCAGGTGCAGCAGCTCGCGTTCGAGCGCCTCGTCGGAGAGCTGATGGGCGGGCACGCCGGTCATGGCTGAGCCTCCGCGGGATGGGTGCACGGGTGGGACGGGAGCGGGAGGGGCAGGTCCGCGCCATGCAGGAGACAACACCCTCAGGACCCTCAGGGGCCACCACCGACAGTCCCGCAGCCGTCGTGTTCGATCTGGACGGCACGCTGCTGGACACCAACTACCTGCACGTCATGGCGTGGTGGGAGGCCTTTTTCGCCGCCGGGCACGACGTCTCGTGCTTCGACGTGCACCGGGCGATCGGCAAGCCGTCCACCGAGCTGGTCCAAGGATTGCTGGGCCGGCCAGACGACGCCGTGGTCCAGGGGCACAGCCGGCACTGGGCCCGGGTTCGGGACAGCGCCAGGCCGTTCCACCGCGCGGCGGAGCTGCAGCGCGCTTGCGAGGCCCGCGGGGCGAGCGTTGTCTGGGCCACGAGCGGGAGCCCGGACGACGTCGCGGCTGCGCAGCGGCTGCTCGGGGTCCGAGATGTGCTCGTCGTCAACAGCGTCGAGCACGGCAAGCCCGCGCCGGACATCGTGCAGGCCGCCCTGGAGGCCGCGGGCGTCCCCGCTGCCCGCGCGGTCATGGTCGGCGACACGGTGTACGACGTACGCGCCGCGGCGGCGGCAGGGGTCCCGTGCATCGGCTTGCTCTGCGGCGGTATCGGCGAGCAGGAGTTGCGCGAGGCGGGCGCCGCCGCGGTCTACGGCAACCCCTCCGAGCTGCTCGACGGCCTGGACGCCTCGCCGGTGGGTCAGCTGCTGACCAGTGGTGCGAACAGGTCGCCCTGAGCCTCGACCCGGCCCAACACGTCGTCGCTGGTGAAGACCAGATCCACGGCTGCTGAGCACTTCTCGACCTCGTCCCAGGTCACCGGCGTCGACACGGTCGGGCGGTCCCGTGCCCGCAGGGAGTACACGCAGACCGTCGTCTTCGCCGGGTTGTTCTGCGACCAGTCCACGAGGACCCGGCCGGGCCGCAGGGCCTTGGCCATGCGGTGTACGACCAACGCCGGCCGGTCCCGCTCAAGGCGCTGCGCGAGCCCCTTGGCGTACGTGGAGCTGTCCTCGACGTGCGTGCGGGCGTAAACCTGGAGTCCCTTGCTCCCGCTGGTCTTGGCCAGCGGCGCCAGCCCCTCGGCCTCGAGCAGCGGCCTGAGCAACAGGGCGACCTCGCAGCACTGCACGATCGAGGCCCCCGGCCCGGGGTCCAGGTCGAACACCAGCAGGTCGGGCGCCGATCCGACCCGCCACATCGGGGTGTGCAGCTCGAGTGTCGCCAGGTTCGCGACCCACACCAGTGCGGCCAGCTCCTCGACGACCGCGTACTCGATGGTCTCGCGCTGCTTGGTCGAGCCCGGGCTCGGCAGCGTCTCGGTACGCAGCCAGTCCGGCCGGTGGGACGGCGCGTTCTTCTCATAGAACGAGTGCCCCTGCACACCGTTGGGCCAGCGCTTCAGCGTCAGCGGCCGGCCGGCCAGGTGCGGCAGCAGCACCGGCGCGATCCGGGTGTAGTAGTCCAGCACCTGGCCCTTGGTGAACCCGTCCGGGTAGAGCAGCTTGTCCAGGTTGGTCAGCGTCAGCTGCCGGTCCTCGACCTGCACGACGATCTTCACGGCTCGCGCTCCACCGTCAGCGGGTCCAGGTCGTCCCGCAGGCCCTTCCACGACGGGTGACGCAGCCGTCCGTCCCGGGTCCATGCGGTCAGCTCGACGTCACCGCACAGCACCGGCTCCACCCAGTGGGCACGCCGGGCATGCTCGCGCGGCACCGGCCCGTCGTACGGCGGGGTGGCGCGGGCCAGGGGGGCGAGCAGGCCGCTCAGCAGGCTCAGCGCGGCGGCGGTGAAGCCGGTCCCGACGTGCCCGGTGTAGACCAGGCCGGCGTCTCCGTGCACCCCGACCAGCAGCGAGCCGATGCCTCCGGCCCGGCCGCCCTCGCCGGGCTGCCAGCCGCAGACCACGACGGACTGCCGGCGCAGGTGCTTGACCTTGACCCAGCAGTCGGAGCGACGTCCTGGCAGGTAGGCGCTGTCCCGTCGCTTGGCGACCACCCCCTCCAGGCCTTGCGCGCGGGTGGAGGCGAGTACGTCGGCCCCACCGGTCAGGAACGCCGGTGCGATCTCCAGGCCCAGCGCGCCGGGGCTTAGCTCGTCCAGGACGGCGCGCCGGTCGTCGTACGGCTGGTCGAGCAGCGACGCGTCGGCCACATGCAGGACGTCGAAGGCGACGAAGCTGACCGGAGTGCCGGCGACCAGGGCCGGCGACGGCGAGCGCACGTGCATGCGGCTCTGCAGCAGCCCGAAGTCCGGCAGCCCGTTGGGGCCGAGGGCGACCAGCTCGCCGTCGAGCAGCACCTCAGGACCGGCGAGCGCCCGCAGCTCGGGATAGTCGTCGGTGACGTCGTTGCCGTTACGGCTGGTCGCCGTGACTGCATGCGGGGTGACCGCCACGAGCGCCCGCACACCGTCCCACTTCACCTCGTACGCCCAGCCGTCGGACAGCGGCAGGGCGCCGGTCGTCGCCAGCATCGGCGACAGGCCGGTCGGGAGCACGGGTACAGCCTGGCAGGATCACCGCCCTCACGCGCTTCAGGCGACCCGTGAGCGGCCGGGCAAGCCACGAGGGCGGGTCCCATCACATTCACCTCAGGTGAATGTGCGGACCCGCCCCCGTGATCGCCTTGCTGCTGGGCTACTTGGTGCGGATGTGCTGCGACGTCGTGAAGACGTCCTGGTCGTTCGCCACGGCGGCATTGGGGGCCGAGGCCGTGCAGACCCCCGGCGCTCTGGCTGCCGTCGCAGTGCCCGGGCACACGAACAGCTCGGGATTGCGGGTGTCCATCCAGAACGGGTAGGCGTCGCCAGGAGCAGCCAGCCCGGTGTAGTCGCCGTAGAACACGCCGGCGAACTGGGTGGGCGGCGGCATGCTCGAGGACGTCGTGCGGCTGGTGTCGAAGTTCCGTCCGTCCTTCGATCCGGACAGGCTGATGTCGGAGAAGCCCGTGTTCTCGTCATTGCCGTACTGCCGGTCGAACGAGGACACCGCGAGCACGCCCTTGGGCGTGAAGGCAGCCCATTGGAAGAACTGGTCGGTCGTGGCCTGGCCGCGCTGCTGGTCGACGCTCGTCAGCTTCCTCGGGTCGGTGGAGCTACCGGTGAAGGTTCGGCCCTTGTTGTTGCTGACGCTGACCAGGATGTCGTTGTTGCAGGCGCCGCGCTTTTTCACCCCGGTGTAGAGGTTGCCGCCCGTGTTCGGGTCCGTCCCGGTGGGGACGCAGCCGTTGGCCTCCTTGGAGTGCTGGTTGATGTAGGAGCCGATGGTCACCACCACCTCACCGGTCTTGGGGTTGACCGCGCCGGACGGGTAGTTGGTCGCCCGGAAGAACGAGTTGTTGGTGTTGCCCTTCTCCGGGACGCAGGCTCGGCCGGCATCCTGCCCGTTCTCGTAGGTCGCGCAGTCCGGCAGGTCGTAGTGTCCGCGGCCTTGACCGGGGCCGAGAACGACCGGCCACCGTCGGTCGACTTCGACAGCAGGATCTGGTTGTGGTTGTCCTTCGGAGCGGCCTGGGCCGTCTTGGCGTTGGGACCGGCGCCGCCCGG
>JAABUU010001362.1_pt1 | contig 41822 bp, 37 predicted proteins | sample 5559301 | NCBI WGS metagenome assembly JAABUU01 (sample SAMN10711884, study PRJNA513360) | rock metagenome | isolation source: Antarctica rocks | place: Antarctica: Victoria Land, Richard Nunatak white | reverse complement strand
CGCCCGCGCCGACGGCCACCGCATAGGGATACTCCGCGCGCCGGAGGGGGACCGATTCACGATCCTCTTCACCCATGCACCCGGCAGCGATCCGCAGCCCAGCCCGTGGAAGGATGCCGTCCAGGCCGGGCGCTTCGGTCGCGCGCTCGCCGCGCTCCACAACGCCGGCGACACGTTCTCCTCGCCGTACCCGCGCCCGGCGCGCGACCTCCGGTACGTGCTCGACAAGCCGCTCGCGGCCTTCCGTCCGTTGCTCGCCCATCGGCCCGCCGACTGGGACTACGTCACCGCCGTCGCGGCGGTGATCCGGGCCAGGATCACCGCGCTAGCGGACGCGGGACTGCGGTGGGGCATCGTCCACCGCGACCCCTGCAGCGGTAACGCCACCGTGACCGCGGATCGGCGCGTGACGTGGTTCGACTTCGAGCATTGCGGGCCGGGCTGGACGGCCCAGGATCTCGCTGTCGCCTACGGGCTCGACGCGGATGACGCGGGAGGGGATGTCGGCCAGGGACCAATCTGGCAGGCCCTCCTTTCCGGCTATCATGCCGTCCGCCCCGTGATGGCGACCGAACTCGCCGCCCTACCAGCCCTCGTCGTGGCAAACTCGTTCTTCTTCATGGAGGCCAATCTCGAATGGGCGACGGTTCGCGGGCAGGAGTACTGGGCGAGCGACGAGCACTTCACCGACTGGCTCACCGGGTTGCGTCAGCGCATGGCCCGGTATGCGCAACGCCCTGTGCCGGCGGGCGATGCTTCCTCCCCGGACCTAAGTGCTCCATTTCATAATCAGTAGTGGGGTTCGTGTTGGCTTGTTTCCTCGCAACCACCTCGACCTATCGCCACAAGTATTTGTGAAATGGAGCACTAAGCTGAAGCATGGATGGGGCGAATAGCAGGCTCGCAATGTCGGTGAATTCCATCGGTGCCACGCCAAGGTATGGGTATCCCACCGGCGCTTCGGTATAGCCGGGACTACCACGAGAGTTTGCGAATAGCGCGTGCCAGGCACGCGCTGTCGCCGTCACAACATACACAATTGACAAGAGCTGTGCAGGCGCAAGTCGTCCAACCCGCCAAGCACGAACTTGCGGCACGACTATGGTTCCAGTGCCGACTTACGGCAAAACTATGGTTCCGATCTTTGCCAGTGGCACCCGACGCTCGATGGGCAAGCTAGCGTCGCAGCGAGTCGCCTCGGCAAGACTATGGTTCCAAAATCGGCACAACTATGGTACGAGTCACAAGTGGCATCAACCCTCCGTGCGACGCTGCTCGGCAAGGCCGCGCAGGGTAGACTTTAACGTGTGCGCGTCCGGGCCGAAAAACAGCGCATCGACCTCGCGGGCCTGCGCGGTGGCCTGTGCGATGAGGCCACGACCGGTCGTAGTCAGGGCCACGCGCAGCGCACGGGCGTCGGATTTGTCGGCGCGGCGGGTCAGCAGGCCGCGCCCTTCCAGCGTGCGGACGATCTTGGACGTCATCATCCGATCCGCGCCGGCCTGCTCGGCGATCTCCTGCTGGGTCGGCGGGCCGTGCAGATACTCCAACCAGCCCGCCGATGCCAGAAGCATGAATTGGGTATGCGTCAGGCCGAGCGGGCGTAAGCGAGCGTCCAGCTCGGCTCGCCAGGTCAGCGCCGCCTGATGCAGCCAGAATCCCGCCGAGAGCAGCGGGCCGGTTTCGGGGTTGCTCATGCGCCCACGGCTTCAGTGCGGCGCGCGGCCTCGCGTTCCAGCGCCGCCCACGTCTTGAACATGTCCTGACGGATGCGCCGCCCGAAGTACAACCGGAACAACGGGATCAGGGGACCGCTGACCCACATAGTCTTGGCGCAGCAGATCCTGCCGTCGCTGAGCGGCTCGAACGTACTCTCGCCGGTCAGTTTGCCGCCCGGCAAGGCACATTCGGACGCCCACAGGTGCCGCTCGATCACCCGCGTGATCGTCCAGGTCGTCGCCGGACCGCCGTTCGGCTTGGACCAGCCAGTGCCGCCCACCACGAACGCGCCATCCAGCCGGGCCTCCTGCTCATGGGGATCCCACGCCGCCCAGCGATCCACGTCGGTCGCCACGGCCCAGACAGTTTCGAGATCGCCGCCGATGATCGTCTCCGCAGAAATCTGGTACATCGTCACCTCCATGCATCCGACAATCGAATCCGTTGTCACGACTACTATACCTGTTATCGCGACAACAGTCAAGGGCTATCGGGAGGATTGGTCCGATGGCGACGCCATAAGGTTCTCCAGCATCAAGGGCTCGCGCAGCGGTCCAGCATCGACCGGCGAGGGCCGCCGAAGCTTGATATGCGCCGCCCAGGCGCTGCGTGCAGGCAACCTCGACAGGGGCGGTAGCGCCCCGACCACATACCTGTCGGCCTGCGAGACACACCAGCAGCGCCGGGCGCATGTCGCGTCGTAACCGTTATCGACTTTGAATAGACCCTGAGATCGCGCCCCGAATTTGGGCAATTTCATCCCGCCTATGGCATACTTCATATTCTACAGGCGTAACCATGTTTCGCACAGTATTGTGTGGGCACGCATTGGTGCGTCCGCCCGCGAGATGCTACCGATCGGATGGTTTGGGCGTGGCAGAGACGAGCAGAGCGCATGGGGCCGGGGCCGACGCCCCCGCCTACGCGGCGGTGCGGGAGGGCTGGCCGATCATCGCCGGGGTGGCGGCGCTCGCGCTGCCGCTGGGCGCGCTCGATCGCCGCCTGCTCTGGCCGCCGCTGCTCCTGGCGGGCGCGATCGCGGGCTTCTTCCGCGATCCACGGCGCGTCACCCCGCCCGACGATGGCTGCATCTACGCCGCCGCCGATGGCATCGTCCTCGCTGTGGACGAGGTCGATGAGCCGTGGTTCATCGGCGGGCGCGGGCTGCGGATCGTCACCTTCCTCAGTCTCCTCAACGTCCACGTCAATCGCACACCGGTGGCCGGTCGGTTGGTGAAGATTCACCACATCGACGGCGGCTACGCCCCGGCGATGAATCGGGTCGGCGCGGAGAAGAACGAGCGCCAGTTGCTCGCGATCGACGGCGCGCGCGGGCCGCTCGTGATCGTCCAGGTCGCCGGGTTGCTGGCGCGGTGCATCCGCCTCTGGGTCGCGCCGGACACCGCCTTGCGGGCGGGGCAGAAGATCGGGATGATCAAGTTCGGCTCCCGCACCGACGTGATCGTGCCGCTCGGCACGGCGCGTGCGCTCGTCGCCAAGGGCGACCGGGTCAGAGCGGGCATCACCCCGCTCGCCCGCTACGAATACACCACCGCCCAATAATCCTTATCGCTCCGCCGTTGAAACGTGGCGACCGTGACGGACGTTTGGACAGCTGGATAGGACATTAGGGAAAGGGATGCGCTTGAGGGGTAAGGTTCGGCAGGGCTGCCAGCAGATTCCGAATGTGATCACGTTCGGCAATCTCCTCTGCGGGGTCGCGGCGATCATGCTGGCGATGGATCACCACTTCACGACCGCCGCCGCGCTGATCTTCCTCGCCGGGGTCCTCGATGTGCTGGACGGGGTGATCGCACGACGAATGCGCGGCTCGAATCCATTCGGTGAATCGCTCGACGCCCTCGCCGACATCATCTCCTTCGGTGTCGCCCCCGCCCTGCTCGTCTACACCGTCTTCCTGCATCGCTGGCCGGTCTTCGGCGTCCTCGTGGCCGGGGGCTACGTGGTCTGCGGTGCCTGGCGGCTCGCTCGCTTCGCCGCCAGCGAGCGCGGTCCATTCTTCCAGGGGCTCCCGATCACGATGGGCGGGATGTCCCTCGCCACCTTCCTCTTCTATCCCACCTTCTGGACCCCCCACGCCGTCGCCGCGCTGACGCTGATCCTCGCGGCGCTGATGGTCAGCCAGTTCCGTTTCCCGAAAATCCCGATGTTGCTGCGCCCGTTCCCGCGCCCGACACGCCCGCTCGTCGCCGCGCTGCTGGCGGTCGCGGCGCTCGTCATCTCCCCGGCGGCGGTGCTGACAGCACTGGGCGGCACGTACTTCGCGGTGGCGCTGCTGGAGAACATCGGCTTCTGGGAAGCGATGGCCGATGGCCCGGTCGGCGAGGCGGTCGCCCGAATGCGTGCGCGCCATCAGGGGCGCTAAGCCGCCAACGGATAACGTCTTCGCCGCATCGCGCCCCCACGTCAGAACGGATGTGGGCGCACGACTTTCTCGCCATTGGCATCCGCTTTGCACTACCCTGACCAGCGGCGATCGCCCGCAACGGGCGCGCCATCACGACGGTACACATGGAGGAGTCGGGCGATGACCGCGAACGACAGGACCGCCGAGGAACGCCGGACGATCGTCGGTATCTTCGACGATGCCGCGCACGCCGAGCGCGCGCTGACCGGTTTGCGCGAGGCGGGCATCCGACCCGAGCAGGTCTCGGTCGTGGCCCGCGACGCCGAGGACCGCGCCACCCTGACCGATCGGGGCGAGGATGCGGAGGACGCGGCGGGGGGTGCGGTCACCGGGGGGATGATCGGCGGGCTGGCCGGGTTCCTGATCGGGGTCAGCGCGCTGGTGATCCCCGGCATCGGCCCGATCGTCGGTTCCGGCATCATCGTCGCCACCCTGGCGGGCGCGGGGCTCGGCGCGGCGGCGGGTGGCCTGATCGGCGCGCTGACCGCGCAGGGGGTGCCGGATGTGGAAGCCCGGGTCTATCAGTCGCGCGTACAAGAGGGGCGGATCCTGCTGACGGTCCACGCCGAGAGCGATGAGGAGGCGCGGTCGGCCCAGCGCGTCCTCCGTAGCCGACAGGGCGATGCCGTGCGCGCCTACGGCACCGGGGCGGCGCAGGCCGCGATGACCCACCTGAGCAAAGAGGAGGCCACCATGACGGAGCGGACTGATAGGGACACGGACCAGGCGCTGCGCGAGGAGGAAGAGACGGCTCAGGAGCCGACCCCCGATGTCGAGGGGGAGACAAGCGTGCCGACATCCACGAGCGTCGGGGGCGCGAGTGGCATCGGCATGGGGCCGGGCGCAGCTGCCACGCTGACCGATACCCCCACGGGCGGCGGTGCGCGCGAGGCCGAACGCCGGAGCTGAGGCGCGCGGGGCGGTCAGCGCCATGCGCCACGGTGATAGCGCTGGTGCGCGCCGACTCAATGCCGACAGGCGAAGAAGAAGGCGGGCGGCACGTTGCGCGCGATCCAATGGGTCTCGACTCGCCCGAAGAGCGCGCCGAGCAGCGGGCGGATATAGGGCGAGTATTGATAGGGCGTGAAGAGTCCGCCCGGCGCGAGCGCCCGGGCGGACGCGCGCAGGATCTGCTCCCGCAACGACGCGGGCATCGCCGTGTACGGGATACCGGAGATGATCACCTCGGCACCGTCCCAGCCCAGCGCGCCGATGTGCCGCTCGATCTGCGCCGCCGAGCCGCGCACGGCGATCAGGCGGGGATCGGGGAACTGCGCGCGGAGGTCTTCGATGAAATGCGCCTCGGTATCGAGCGTGAGGAGTTGTGCATCGGGGGCGAGACGGCGCATGAGTTCCCGCGTGAAGACGCCGGTCCCCGGCCCATACTCGACGATCCGCCGCGCCCGCCCGAAATCGATCTGATCGAGCATCGCCCCGACCAGGAAGTGCGAACTCGGCGTCACCGAGCCGATCGTGCGCCAATCGCGCAGAAAGCTCCGCAAGAAGACCTCGCGGTCGTCCGTCGCCCCGTTCGCCAAGCGTCCTCCTCCTCGTGCGCTTTGCTCTGCCTCGACGGCCACGCGGGCACGGCCCGCGATTATCTCGCGCAACTATACGCGACCACCGCCGCGCCGCGCCCCTTGACGCCCCCGGCACCGCTTCGTATAATCCTGGCGCTCGCCGCGTGCGTGCGAGCTTGGTGCGGCGCGATGACCGCCGCCGGGATGGCACGGCGATGGAGCGAGATGGTCGGCGCACCGCCAGACAACCACGACGCGAGAATGACCGAAGCCTCTGGGTTCACGGACCCACAGGCTTTTTTCTTATCCGCCGGAACCCGGCAGGATCGCGCGGGGCGGCGCTCGTCCCGGCAGCAGGGGTGAGCGATGCCGCGTGAACTCTTGATCCACGGCGGTCGCGTGATCGATCCGGCCAGCGGTCGCGACCGGACCGGCGATCTGCTGATCCGCGACGGCGTGATCGTCGCCTGCGACGACGCGATCGCCCCGCCAGACGGTGCGGCGATCATCGAGGCGGCGGGATTGGTCGTGACCCCCGGCTGGATCGATCTGCACGCGCACCTGCGCGAGCCGGGCTTCGAGTACAAGGAGACGATCGCGGGCGGCGCGCGGGCGGCGGCGCAGGGTGGCTTCACCACGATCTGCTGCATGCCCAATACCAAGCCGGCGCTCGATAGCCCGGAGCAGCTCCGCTTCGTCCTCGACCGGGCGCGCGGGGCGGCGGTGCGTGTCCTACCGATCGCCACGATCACGCGCGGGCGGGCGCTGACGGAGCCGGTTGATTTCGCGGCGCTCGACGCGGCGGGGGCGATCGGCTTCTCCGACGATGGCGAATCGACCAGCTCGACCCCGGCGATGCTGGCGGCGCTGGAGGCCAGCAAGGCGTTGGGGCGCCCGATCATGGTCCACTGCGAGGATCCGGCCCTCGTCGCGGGGGGTGGCATCAACACCGGCCCGGTCGCCGACGCGCTCAGCCTGCCGGGGAGTCCCGACGTGGCGGAAGAGGTGATGCTGGCGCGCGATCTGACCCTCGCCGCCGCGACCGGCGGCTGGCTCTTCGCCTGCCACACCACCACCGCGCGCGGGGTGGCGCTGATCCGCGAAGCCAAGGCGCGCGGCGTCCACGTCACCGCCGAGGTCACGCCGCACCACCTCGCCCTCACCGACGAGTGGGTGGGCGGGCGACGGCATCTCCACTGGGAGGAGCCGTTGCCGCCGGGTGCCCCGGCCAACCCCGACACGAAGGTCAACCCGCCGCTCCGCACCAGGGCCGATATCGAGGCGCTGGTGGCGGGGCTGCGCGATGGCACGATCGACACGATCGGGACCGACCACGCCCCGCACGCCCCGCGCGACAAGCCCGCCGATTTCGGCGCGGCGGCCTCGGGGATGCTCGGCTTCGAGGTCGCCCTGCCGACGCTGCTCAGCCTCGTCCGCGCGGGGGCGCTCGAGTTGCCGCTGATCGTCGCCAGGCTGACCGTCGCCCCCGCCGCCGTCCTCGGCGACGCAGTCCCGCAGGGCACCGGCACCTTCGCCCCCGGTGCCCCGGCGGACGTGACGATCTTCGACCCGGAGCGCCGCTGGACGGTCACCCCGGAATCCCTGGCCTCGTCGAGCAAGAACACCCCGCTCCTCGGGCGGGAATTGCAGGGCGCGGTCACGCACACGCTCGTCGGGGGCGAGGTGCGCTACCGTGCCTGAGGCCGTCGCCCCGCCGCGCTATCGTTTGCGCCCGGCCACGGCGGGAGACTTCGCTTTTCTCCACGCACTCCACGTCGTCACCCTGAAAGGGTACGTGACACAAACCTGGGGCTGGGACGACGCGGCGCAGGCGGCGCGTTTCCGGGACGAATTCAGGCCGGAGGCGAGCCAGATCGTGCTGGTGGACGGCCTCCCCGTTGGCGTCCTCGCGGTCGAACGCCGCCCCGATGCGTTCTTCATCGCCAACATCGCGATCGTCCCGGAGCAGCAGGGGCACGGGCTCGGGGCGGCGCTCATCGGCGACGTGCTGGCCGAAGCCGCGCGGGCGGGCGTGGCGACCGGCTGCAAGCGCTGCGCGTCAATCCGGCCCGCCGCCTCTACGAGCGCCTCGGCTTCGCGATCGAGGGCGAGACGTCGACCCACTATCTGATGCGCGCCGACCCGGACAGGCAGGCGGCATCCCCGTTGCGTGCCGAATCGAATGGAAGAGGGTAGGGCATGGCCGCACCGGCGTCGATACCGCCTTTCCGGCTGAACATCGAGGAGTCTTTACGCTCCCTCGCGCGCGACCCGGCCTGGCCGCGCAAGCTCGGCCTTGGCATCATCTGGAGCCTGCTGAGTTTCACGATCGTCGGAGCCTTCTTCGTACAGGGCTACATGCTGCTGCTGCTGGAGCGGGTGGCGCGCGCCGAACCGCTGCCGCTGCCGGAGTGGGAGGATTACGGGGGGCTGCTGCGCCGGGGCTGGCGGGTCTTCGTGACGAACCTGGTCTATCAGTTGCCGCTGATCGTGCTCTGGATCATCCTGGGTGTCGCCTCGTTCGGGCTGATCGTGGCCTTCATTGGCACGATCCGCCATAGTGGCGGCAATCGCGGCGGCAATCGCGGCGCGAACCCGCTGCTCTTCTCGCCGTTCCTCCTCCTGTTGATCATCCCGATCGGTTTGCTGCTGGCCCTCCTGGGCTTCCTGATCGGGCTGATCATCCCGGCGGCGCAGGCGCAACTGGTCCTCCATGACCGGCTCGGCGCGGCGTTCGATCTCGGCGCGGTCCTGGCGTTCATCCGCCGCAATCTGGGCCAATACGCGATCGCGGTGGCCCTCTCCATCGGCGCGGGGCTGCTCCTCGGCGGGCTATCGGCGGGGACGCGCTTCACCTTCAACTTCAACGGGAGTGGTGGGCGGCACTTCTGGCTGGAACCGGCCTTCATCATCGCGATCATCTTCACCGTGTTCCTCGTCGCGCTGCGCACGATCGCCGCTTTCTTCGTACAACTCTGCTTCTTCCATCTCCTCGGCCAACTTTGCTGGTACGATCGTCAGGTCACGGCGCGGGGGATCGATGGGGGCTGAGCATGGGCGACAGGCCGACAGCACGGTACGCGCCCGATGACGCGCACCGAACGCTGAGGCCGATTCCATACATGACAACGGGCGATGGACGACGATGACGGGCGCGTGACGAGAGGGAGGGCGTGGGGATGCAGCGTTACGATGGACTGACGGCGGCCCTGGCGCTGGAAGACGGGCGGATCTTCCGGGGGGAATCGTTCGGCGCGGCGGTCGAGGTGGGGGGTGAGATCGTCTTCACCACCTCGATGACCGGCTACCAAGAGGTGGCGACCGATCCCTCGTTCAACGGGCAGATCGTCTGCTTCACCTACCCGCTGATCGGCAATTACGGCGTGACCCCCGCCGACGACGAGTCGTTCCAGCCCTGGGCGCGTGGCGTGATCGTCCGCGAATACAGCGACGAGCCGAGCAATTGGCGCTCGGTCGGCTCGTTCGCCGCCTACCTGCGCGAGCACAATATCCCCGGCATCATGGGGGTCGATACGCGCGCGCTCACCCGGCACCTGCGCGACCGGGGGCTCCTGCGCGGCGTGATCGTGCCGGACCGGCGCGGGCTGAGCGACGAGGAGTTGGTGGCGCGCGCCAAGGCGGCCAGGCTCCCTTCCGAATACAACCCCGTCGCCGAGACCTCGATCCAGGCGATCGAGACGACCGGCAACCCGGATGGCGCACACGTCGTCGTCCTCGACTGCGGGCACAAGCGCAACATCATCCGCTCGCTCGAACGGCGTGGCCTGAAGGTGACGGTCGTGCCGTGGGACACCCCCTACGAGACGATCGCGGCCCTGGAGCCGGATGGCATCACCACCTCGCCCGGCCCCGGCGACCCGGAGAACGCCGAGGCGACGGTGAACACGGTGCGCCAGATCATCGAGCACGAGATTCCCTTCATGGGCATCTGCCTCGGGCATCAACTCCTCGCGCTCAGCATCGGCGCGGAGACGAGCCGCCTGCACTACGGACACCGGGGCGGCAATCAGCCGGTGAAGGATCTGCTCGATGGTCGCGTCTACATCACCTCGCAGAACCACGGCTTCAAGGTCGATCCGGCGCACGTCCCGACCGCCGATGGCTGGCGGGTCGGCAAGATCAACCTCAACGACGGCTCGGTGGAGGGGCTGGAACACGAGACCCGGCCCGCCTTCTCGGTGCAATATCATCCGGAGGGTGCGCCTGGCCCGCAGGACAACCAGTATCTCTTCGATCGGCTGGTGGGGATGGTCGAGGACTATAAGGGGAAGCGCGGCTAGGGGCCGACTGTCCACGCTCACACCGGCAGGCGATAGGGGCTGGCGGGCGAGAGGATGCTGGGGCGCACCGGGAGAAAGGGAGCAGGCGTGGCACAAGAGATCAAGAAGGTACTCGTCATCGGCTCCGGGCCGATCGTGATCGGTCAGGCCGCCGAGTTCGATTATGCCGGGACGCAGGCTTGCCGCGCCCTCCGCGAGGAGGGGATCCAGTCGGTCCTGGTCAACTCCAACCCGGCCACGATCATGACCGACGAAGGGGTGGCCGATGTCATCTACATCGAGCCGCTGACGGTCGAGGTGGTGCGGCGGATCATCGAGCGGGAACGCCCGGATGCCTGCCTCCCCACCCTGGGCGGGCAGACCGGCCTCAATCTGGCGATGGAACTGCACGCTGCGGGGGTCTTCGAGGAGTTCGGTGTACGCTTGCTCGGCGCGAACCCGGAGACGATCCGCATGGCCGAGGATCGCGAGGCGTTCAAGGATCTGCTGATCCGCATCGACGAGCCGGTGGTGGAGAGCGCGATCGTCCACACGCTGGCGGAGGCGCATGCCTTCGCGGCCCAGGTGCCACCACCACTGGTGATCCGCCCCGCCTACACCCTCGGCGGCACGGGCGGCGGCATCGCCTTCACGATGGACCAGCTCGATAGCGCGGTCCGCAAGGGGATCGAGGCGAGCCCGATCGGGCAGATCCTCCTCGAACGCTACCTCAACGGCTGGAAGGAGATCGAGTACGAGGTGATGCGCGACAGCGCGGACACCTGCATCACGATCTGCAACATGGAAAACCTGGATCCGATGGGGGTCCACACCGGCGACAGCATCGTCGTCGCCCCCAGTCAGACCCTCTCCGACCGCGAATATCAGATGCTCCGCTCGTCGGCGCTGAAGATCATCCGCGCGCTCGGCATCGAGGGGGGCTGCAACGTGCAGTATTCGCTCGATCCGCACTCGTTCCAGTACTACGTGATCGAGGTCAACCCGCGCGTCAGCCGTTCCTCGGCGCTCGCCTCCAAGGCGACCGGCTACCCGATCGCCCGCCTCGCCGCGAAGATCGCCGTCGGACGGCGGCTCGACGAGGTGCCGAACGCCGTGACCGCGAAGACGGTCGCCGCCTTCGAGCCCGCGCTCGACTACTGCGTGGTCAAGATTCCGCGCTGGCCCTTCGACAAGTTCGTCCGCGCCGATCGCACCCTCGGGACACAGATGAAGGCGACCGGCGAGGTGATGGCGATCGACCGCTCGTTCGAGGCGGCGCTGCAAAAGGCGATCCGCTCCCTCGAAAATGGCACGCAGGACCTCGCCTGGGAAGCGCCCGAGTGGCAGGAGGCGGGGGGCGAGGCGCAGATCCTCGAACTCGTCGCCCGCCCGACCGACCTGCGCCTCTGGGCGCTCGCCGCCGCCCTCCGCCGCGGCTACACACCGGAAGATCTCTCGACGCGGAGCGGGTACGATCCCTGGTTCACCCGCAAGCTCGCCCGCCTCGTCGCCACCGAGCGCGAGATCGCGGCGGCGAGCACCGACATCGGTCCCGCACTCCTCTGGCGCGTCAAGCGGCTGGGCTTCTCCGACCGCCAGATCGCCCGCCTCACCGGCCTGTCGACCGAAGAGATCACCGAACGTCGCCGCGCCGCCGGGATCGAGCCGGTCTACAAGACGGTCGATACCTGCGCCGCCGAGTTCACCGCCGTCACGCCGTACTTCTACTCCACCTACGAGGAGGAGGACGAGGCCACGCCGCTGCCCGGTCCGAAGGCGGTCGTCCTCGGCTCCGGCCCGATCCGCATCGGGCAGGGGATCGAGTTCGACTACTGCTCGGTCCAGGCGGCCCAATCGCTCGACCGGGCGGGCGTCGCCTCGATCATGATCAACTCCAATCCCGAGACGGTCTCCACCGACTTCGATACCAGCGACCGCCTCTACTTCGAGCCGCTGGACGACGAGAGCGTGATCGAGGTCATCCGCCACGAGGCGATGACCGGGAGCGCGACTCCGATCGACACCCCAGCGGTCGTGCAGTTCGGCGGACAGACGGCGATCAACCTCGCCGCGCCGCTCGACCGCGCCGGGATCCCGATCATCGGCACCTCGCGCGATGTCATCGATACCGCCGAGGATCGACGGCGCTTCGAGGCGTTCCTGCGCGGCATCGGCATCCCGCAGCCCCCCGGCGCGGCGACGAACTCCCTTGAAGAGGCGCTGCGGACCGCCGAGCGGATCGGCTACCCGATCCTGGTCCGCCCCTCCTACGTCCTCGGCGGGCGGGCGATGGAGGTGGTCCACACGCCAGACTACCTGCGCCGCTACCTGACGACGATGGTCGAGTTCAGCGGGCACCCGATCCTGATCGACAAGTATCTGGAAGGGAAAGAGCTCGAAGTCGACGCGATCTGCGACGGCGAGCGGGTGTTGATCCCCGGCATCATGGAGCACATCGAGCGCACCGGGGTCCACTCGGGCGACTCGTTCGCGGCCTACCCGCCGCAGCACCTCTACCCGGACGAGCGCCAGCAGATCATCGAGTACACGACGAAGATCGGCCTCGAACTCGGCGTGCGCGGCCTGATGAACGTCCAGTACGTCAGCCACGGCGGACGGATCTACGTGATCGAGGTCAACCCACGCTCCAGCCGCACGGTGCCGTTCATCTCCAAGGTGACCGGCGTGCCGCTGATCGCCCTCGCCACCGGGATCATGCTCGGGCGGACCCTCGCCGAGCAAGGGTATGGGGGCGGTCTCTGGCCGGAGCAGTCGCTCGTCGCGGTCAAGGGGCCGGTCTTCTCCCACGCCAAGCTGCGCGGGGTGGAGGTCGGGCTCGGGCCGGAGATGAAATCGACCGGCGAGGTGATGGGGGTCGATACGACCTTCGCCGCCGCCTTCTACAAGGCGATCCTCTCCGCCAACATGGGGCTACCGAAGGGGGGCGGCGTCCTCCTCAGCCTCGCCGACCTCGATAAGTCCGACGCCGCGCCGATGATCGAGGCGCTGGTACGCCTCGGCCATCCCCTCTACGCGACCGAGGGGACCGCGTCCTTCATCGACCGCCTGGGGATGCCGGTGCAACTGGTGACGAAGCGGATCGGGCAGGGGAGCCCCGATGTCCTCGATGTGATCCGCAACGGCACGGTGGCGATGGTGATCAATACGCCCGGCCTGGCCTACCTGGAGCAGCAGCAGGGCTTCCTCATCCGGCGTGCGGCGGTGGAGCGCGGCATCCCCTGCCTCACCTCGATCGACACCGCCGTGGCGATGGCCGCCGCGATGACCGGCACCGAGGGGAGTTTTAACGTCCGCCCGCTACTCGACTATCGGCAGGGTAACGTGGGGCGCTAACCGACGATTCAGCGGGTGGGAGGCCGAGCGAGCCACCCCACCGGGGAGGGACCATGCCAACGTGGGACGCCGACCTCTATCTGCGCTTCGCCAACGAGCGGACGCAGCCCGCGATCGATCTCCTCGCGCGCGTGGCGCTCGATGCGCCACGCCGGATCATCGATCTCGGTTGCGGGCCGGGGAATAGCACGGCGCTCCTGCGTGGGCGCTGGCCGGGGGTGGCGATCACCGGCATCGACAATTCCCCGGAGATGGTCGCCGCCGCGACACGCAACTACCCGGACGGCGATTGGCAACTGGCGGACATCGTGACCTGGCTGGCGGAGGAGCATTACGACCTGATCTTCTCCAACGCGACCCTCCAGTGGCTGCCGGATCATGCGCGTCTCTATCAGCGTCTCTTCGCCCAGGTCGCGCCGGGCGGAGCCTTCGCGGTGCAGATCCCCGCGTTTCACACGACGGCGCTCCAACAGGTGCTCCTGGCCCTGGCAGACGAGCCGAAGTGGCGGGAGCGGCTGCAACCGGCGACGCGCGCGCTCGTCGCGGAGTCGCCGGGCTTCTACTACGACACCTTGCAGCCGCATGCCAGCCAGATCGCCCTCTGGGAAACGGAGTACCAGCACGTCCTCGCGGGGCCGGGCGCGATCGTGGACTGGATCAGCGGCACCCGCCTGCGTCCCTACCTGGAAGCGCTCGGCGACGAGGCGGAGCGCGCCGACTTCCTCACGCGCCTGCGCGACGGGGTCGCCGAATTCTACCCGCCGCAACGCGACGGCAAGGTGCTCTTCCCCTTCCGTCGGATTTTCCTGGTGGCGTACCGTTAGATGACGACCGCACCGCCTCCGAATGATTTCGATGGGCCGTGGAAGGAAGCGCTCGACACCTACCTGCCGGAGATCCTGGCATTCCTCTTCCCGGAGGTCCACGCGGGGATCGATCGGACACGACAGTACGAGCCGCTCGATAAGGAGCTGCAACAGGTCGCGCCGGGCGACGGTGCGGGGCATGCGGTCGATAAGCTGGTCCGCGTCTATCAACAGGCCGGGCAGGAAGCGTGGGTGCTGGTCCACATCGAGGTCCAGCGTCGGCCCGATCAGCACTTCGCCGAGCGCATGTTCCGCTATCACGCCCGCCTCTACGATCGCTTTCGCCGCCAGATCGCCAGCCTGGCGATCCTGGGGGACGATCGGGCGAGCTGGCGACCCGCACGGTTCGGCTATACCCTCTGGGGCAGCCGGATCGAGCTGCGCTTCCCCACGGTCAGACTCCTCGACTACGATCTCGCTATACTTGAGGCGAGCCCGAACCCGTGCGCGACGGTTGTCCTCGCACAGGCGACGCGCCGTGACGCGGATGGACGGGCGGCGGCGAAGCTGGCTCTCGCCCGCCGTCTCTACGCCCAGGGACACAGCCGCGAGGAGATCATCCGTCTCTACCGCTTCATCGACCGGCTCCTGCGCCTGCCGGAAGCGCCGGAAGCGACGACCTGGCAGCAGATCCGGGCCTTCGAGGAGGAACAGCAGATGGCATACATCACCACCGCCGAGCGGATCGGTCGCAGTGTAGGGCTGCGCGAGGCGATCGCGATAACGCTCACCACACGCTTCGGCGCGGCGAGCGAACCGCTTCTTCCGGCGCTACAGCAACTCCATGACCCGGATACGCTGCACACGCTGTTCAACCGGATACTCGGCAGCACAACGCTGGACGAGGCGCGCGCGGCGATCGATGGGGCGAGCCAGATGACGGAATAATCCAACGTGCGCTACCGTATCTTGCTGCCGATCGATCACCGATGAGCCCGAACAAAATTGCGGTGACACCGGCAAGATGCTATCCTTACGAAAGGGTTCACCGAAAATCTTTCGTAGTGATGGCCGTTACGAAAGAGTTCTTTCCTAACCTCGACTTTAGCCCTTCGGTCACAGCGTCCCGCAACATGTCGCTTGCCAAAACAAATGTTAACGATAGTTTTGCATATCAGCTTGTGAAACCGACATGCAAAAACTCTCACGACTCCAGTAACGACAAGCGATAGACGGCGATACATCAAGAGGGACCGCCACGATGTGGCAGCCCCGAAGGGCTAAAGTCGAGCTAACGAGGTGTTGAGTTGGCGGCGATGATGCGGGTTGGCAGATATGTGGTCGGAGTCCACTCGCCCGAACCTTTTCGAGCATTCGTCCCGCATCCGTTACCGCCGCATCCGGCATTGCAACTGGACACCGAACTCTACGATCTTATCGAGCAAGCGAATCGTGCCTTGGGTCGACTCGACGGCGTAACCATGTTACTGCCGGACATCTCCCTCTTCCTCTACCTGTATATCCGCAAAGAAGCATTGCTTTCTTCGCAGATCGAAGGCACACAATCCTCGCTTTCCGATCTGCTGCTTTTCGAGAGTAGCGAAGCCATCGGTGTGCCGCTGGATGACGTCCAAGAGGTCTCCAACTATGTCGCGGCGATGAATTACGGTTTGGAGCGATTAAGAGGCGGTTTCCCACTCTCACTACGCCTACTCCGCGATATTCACGCGGTACTGCTTGCTAAAGGCCGTGGCAGCGACAAGACGCCGGGAGAGTTCCGACGTAGTCAAAATTGGATCGGGGGTACTCGGCCCGGTAATGCGTCCTTTGTACCACCGCCACCCGAAGAGGTGATCGCCTGTATGGGAGCGTTGGAAAAGTTTCTCCATGACGACCCTGTCCGCACACCGACATTAATCAAGGCCGCCCTCGCTCACGTCCAATTCGAGACCATCCACCCGTTTTTGGACGGCAATGGACGATTGGGCCGGCTGCTCATCACCTTCCTGCTCTGTGCCGAAGGCGCGGTGAGCGAGCCATTGCTCTATCTGAGTCTCTATTTCAAGACGCACAGGACCAGATACTATGAACTCCTGCAAAAAGTTCGTCTCGAAGGAGCCTGGGAAGAATGGCTACAGTTCTTCCTGATCGGGGTACGCGAAACGGCGGATCAGGCGGCGAACGCCGCGAAACGTATCTTGCAACTCTTCGAACGCGATAGGAGACGGATGGAGGCGCACGGGCGCGTCAACAGTTCTACCCTGCGTATCCATCAGTTGCTGCAAGCGAAACCATTATTGACGATCGCGGAAGCGTCCCACCGCGTAGGACTCAGCGCGCCAACCGTCGCAGCATCGCTCGCAGCTTTAGCCGAGGTCGGTATCGTGCGAGAGATCACGGGACGAAAGCGCAATCGTGTGTATCTCTACACCGATTATCTCGCGATCCTGAATGAAGGGACAGAACCGATCACTCCGTACTAACGTGCAGACAGGCACGATGTAGCGTGAAGGAGTCACCGTGGCGCAGCAATTCATGGCCCAGCTACTGGAAGCTGAGGAGGTTCTGCCCAAGAATGTGCTGATGCGCCTGGCGGTCCCGGCCAGTGTCGCGGCGGCGGCGACACCGGGCCAGTTCGTGATGCTCGGCAATGGCGGGCGCGATCCGCTCCTGCCGCGCCCCTACAGCATCATGCGCGCGACCCATGCCGCGCGCGAAGGGGAGCAGGGATCGCTCGATCTCCTCGTCTTCACCGGCGGGCGGGGGAGCGGGGCGCTCGCCAGGGCACAGGCCGGGGAGCAGTTCCCGACGCTGGGGCCGCTCGGCCACGGCTACACAATCGAGCCGCGCGTGCGCCGCGCGCTGCTGATCGCCGTCGGGCACGGGATCGCACCGATCGTCGCGCTGGCGGAGACAGCGATCGCGCGCGGGCTGGAGGTCGTCATGCTGGTCGGTGCGCCGACCGCCACGAGCCTCTTGCCGCTCCCCTATCTCCCCGAAGAGGCGGAGATCGTCATCGCCACGACGGATGGGACGCGCGGCCATCACGGCGCGATCACCGATCTGCTGCCCAACTACCTCGAATGGGCCGACGCGATCTACGCCTACGCCCCCGAGCCGACCTACGTGGCGTTGCGCGAGACCCTGCGCGGCTATCGCGGCGCGCGTACCCTGCCCCCGGTGCAGGCGGCGATGGAACGCTCGATGGCCTGCGGCATGGGTGTCTGCCTCGGCTGCGTGGTCGAGACCAAAGGTGGCCTGAAAACGGTCTGCCGCGATGGCCCGGTCTTCCCACTCGAACAACTCGTCATCGGGTAGGATGGCGCTGATCGTAGGACCGGGAGACGCGGCGCTGCCGCACGGACGGAGGGGACGATGATCGAGGCGACGCGCGGTGCGAGTGCCGGGACCGATCTGCGGGTCGATCTCGCCCCGCACAACCCGCGCGAGTTAATCCTGCGGAATCCGATCATCGCCGCGTCGGGCACCTTCGGCTACGGCGTCGAGTACGCCGGGACGATCGATATCCAACGCCTCGGCGCGATCATGTCCAAAGGGGTCACCTATTCGCGCCGTCGTGGCGCACCGATGCCGCGCATCGCGGAGACCCCGGCGGGGATGCTGAACGCGATCGGCCTGCAAAATCCCGGCATCAAGGGGGTGCTGACCAAGTACCCGCCGATCTGGTCGCGCTGGGCGGTGCCGGTCATCGTCAACATCGCCGGGGACTCGGTGGGAGAGTTCGCCGAGATGGCGGCGATGCTCGAAGAGGCGCGCGGCATCGCCGGGATCGAACTCAACGTCTCCTGCCCGAATGTCGCGGCGGGGGGGATGTTCTTCGGGTGCGATCCCGATCTCGCCGCCGAGGTCACCGCCGCCGTCCGCGCCGTCACCACCCTGCCGGTGATCGTCAAGCTCACCCCCAATGTCACCGACATCGTGACGATCGCGCGGGCGGTCGCCGACGCCGGGGCCGATGCTCTCTCGCTGATCAACACCCTGCTCGGTATGGCGATCGATATCCGCCGCCGCCGCCCCGTCCTTGGCAACAGCACCGGCGGCCTCTCCGGCCCGGCGGTGAAGCCTGTCGCCGTACGGATGGTCTATCAGGTCGCGGCGTCGGTCGATCTGCCGATCATCGGTCTCGGCGGCATCAGCACCCTGGATGACGCGCTGGAATTCTTCCTGGCCGGGGCCACGGCGGTCCAGGTCGGCACCGCGACCTTCGTCAACCCGACCGCGATGGGCGACCTTGTCGACGGGCTGCCCACCTGGCTCGCGCGCGAAGGTTTCGGCTCGATCCGCGAGATCGTCGGGCTGGCGAATCCGGGCTACCTGGCACGGCACGGCGAGTCGGGCGGCGCATGAAGTTTCTCTACCCGCTGCTGGCGCTGATCCCGATCGCCCTCCTGCTCGATTGTGTCTTCCACGCGCCGGGGACGGTGATCTTCGTCGTGTCCGGGTTGGCCCTGGTGCCGCTCGCCGCGCTCCTCGGGCAGGCGACCGAGCAACTCGCGCTCTACACCGGGCCACGGATCGGCGCGCTGATCCAATCGACGCTCGGCAATGCCGCCGAATTGATCATCACCATCGTCGCCCTTCGTGCCGGGCTGCTCACGGTGGTCAAAGCCTCGATCACCGGCTCGATCCTCGGGAATGTGTTGCTGGTGCTGGGCGCGAGCCTGCTGCTCGGCGGCGCGAAGCACGGGCAACAACGTTTCGACCGCAACCTCGCGGGGACATCGTCCACGATGATGACCCTCGCGGTCGCGGCGCTGGTGATCCCGGCGATCTTCTCGATCGGCGGCGAGCGGCTCGACGCGACGCGCATCGAGGAGCTGAGCGTCGGCGTGGCGATCATCCTGATCCTGGTCTATGTCTGCTATCTCGCTATGATCGTCTTCGGGGTGGGGCACGGACGCGGATCACGCGCGGCGACAGGGGCGGAGCCGATGGAGGAAGAGACGCCCGAATGGAGCCGGAGCCGCGCGATCGTGACTCTGGTGGTGGCGACCCTGGCGATCGTCGCGATGAGCGAGATCCTGGTCGGCTCGATCGAGGAGGTGGGGCGCACCTGGGGCCTCACCGAGGCGTTCCTCGGCGTGATGATCGTGCCGCTGATCGGCAATGTGGCCGAGAACCTGGTCGCGGTCCAGGCGGCGCTGGCGAACAAGATGGACCTCAGCCTCAGCATCTCGCTCGGCTCCAGCTTACAGATCGCCCTCTTCGTCGCGCCGGTCCTCGTCTTCGTCAGCCTGATCGCCGGGCATCCGCTCAGCCTCCTCTTCAACGTCTACGAACTTGGTGCGCTGGCGGCTGCGGTCGGCATCGCCTCGTTCATCGCGATGGACGGCGAATCGAACTGGCTCGAAGGGGTGCAACTCCTCGCCATCTATGCCATCATCGGCATCGCGTTCTTCCTCCTGCCCGGCGCGGCCTGAGACACGACGAGTGATGAATGACGAATGATGAATAGGCGACCACGCAGAGACTGGTCCGGGCCATACCTCTTCATTCGTCCTTCGTACTTCACCACTCGCCCGCTGGCTCACTATTCATCATTCGTCACTCGTCATTCGTCATTCGTCATTGAACAAGGGGGGTGTTATGGCTACCGATGTCGGGGCGATCCTGCGCGAGGTGGGAGCGATGAAGGAGGGGCACTTCCTCCTCTCCTCCGGGCGACACGGCGACCGCTACATCGAGAAGTTCGCCCTGCTGATGCGCCCGCGCGACACCGCGCAGGTCTGCACGATGATCGTCGAGCGCTTCGCCGGAGTCGGGGTCGAGACGGTCGCGGGGCCGACCACGGGCGGCATCCTGATGGCCTTCGAGATCGCGCGGCAGCTCGGCGTCCGCGCGGTCTACGCCGAGCGGGCCGAGAGTGGCACGGGGCGCGAGTTCCGGCGCGGGGCGACCTTCCGCCCCGGCGAGCGCGTGCTGGTCGTGGACGACGTCCTGACCACCGGCGGCTCGATCCGCGAAACGCTGGCCGCGCTCGATCCGTATGGCGTGCGGACCGTCGGGGTGGGGGTGCTGGTCGATCGGAGCGGTGGGCGGGTCGACTTCGGCGCACCGCTCTACGCCACCTACCAGACCGACATCGCCACCTTCGCGCCCGACGATTGCCCGCTCTGCCAGGAGGGCTTGCCGCTGGTCAAGCCCGGCACCACCGTCGTACCGGGCACCAGACAGTGATCGCCTAGCGCGCGAGCGCGCGAAGTGTCCTGCTGCGGGAAGGATGGTCGCCCCTCCCGTTCTTGTGAGCGCAAACCGCCGTTGCCGCCTTGACAGGGCGGCAGCGCCTTGCTATAGTTCCGTTCCGTCGCGGGGCGTTGCCGCGCGGCAATCTGACGTGGCGCATTCGTCTAGCGGCCTAGGACACCGCCCTCTCAAGGCGGAGACCACGGGTTCGAATCCCGTATGCGCTACCAGGAACGAGTGAAGGCCCGCGTCATATCGGACGTGGGCCTTCCGCTATTTGCGAGGGGGCGAGCGGTTGAAGCGCGAAGAGTTCGAGCAGATGTACATCGCCGAGGATCGCCTCTGGTGGTATCGCACCCTGCGCGATCATGTGGTCGCGGCGCTCGACCTCTACAGTCGTCCGGCAGATGCGCCGAGGCCGCGTATCCTCGACGCGGGTTGCGGCACCGGGGGGATGGCCGGGCGGCTACGCCCCTACGGCGCGGTCGTCGGCATCGACCTCGCGCCCTTCGCCATCGCGGTCTGTCGCGAGCGCCGCGCGTTGCACGAGACGGCGGTCGCCTCGATCACCGCCCTGCCATTCGCGGCTGATTCGTTCGATCTGGCGGTGTCGCTCGATGTGATCAGCGATGCCGGGACCGGCAACGATCTCCAGGCGCTGCTGGAGATCGCGCGCGTCCTGCGTCCCGGCGGGCGGCTCTGCCTCAACCTCCCCGCCTTTCGCTGGCTGGCGGGCGAGCACGATGTGGCGGTGGAGACGAAGCGCCGCTACACCAGGGGCGAGGCGCTGGCGCTGCTGGCGCGCGCGGGCTTCCTCCCGGAGCGCCTGACCTACTGGAACAGCGTTCTCCTCCCGGCAGTGGCCGGGGTGCGCGCCCTGTCGCGCCTGCGCGGGCGCGACGATGCTGCGGTCGCCCACTCCGACATCACCGTCCCCGCCGCGCCGATCAATGGCACCTTGCGTGCGCTCACGGCGCTCGAAGGGCGCATTATGCGTCGGCGCGACCTCCCCCTCGGCTCCTCGCTCCTCTGCGTCGCGCGCAAAGCGTAATCACGCCACGGCGGGCCTGCTCGCGCCCCTGCGGCGAAGGGGCCAACGAGAATGCGCGCCATCGACCTGATGAACCAGATCGCGATCACCGATAAGACATTTACGCTGGAAGAGGGGCGCTGGTGCGGGAAGTGCCTGATCTGCAACGGCTGGCTCGCGTTCGACGCGCGCACCGGCTTCGGCGCGAACGTCGAGCACATCTACCCCCGCTCGCTCGGCGGCGACAATGCGCTGACCAACCTCGGCCTGACCCATCCCGGTTGCAATGCGGAGAAGGGGCGCAACTGGGATCCGAAGGGGCGGCACCGGGCGGACCCGGAGCGTTACCAACAAATAGTGGAGGGGCTACACCAGCGCCGCGCCGCGCGGTGGCGAGCCAGGTAGTCGTGAGTCGTGGGTCGTGAGCAGGGGCATCGCAGTCGATTCGGTAGCACAACGGCATCGCCAATTCTGACTACTGATTACTGACTACCGACTACTCGTTCACGACCGCGACACCAGCACCACGCCGACACAGATGACGATGATCCCGGTCCAGCGGGCGAGGCTGACCGGCTCGTTGAAGAGCACGCGCGCGAGGAGCGCGGTGACGACGTAGCCGAAGGCGAGGAGCGGGTAGGCATAGGAGAGGTTGACCCGCGAGATCACCGCCAACCAGAAGATCGACGCCCCGAAGACGAAGACGAAGCCGAGGAGGATCAGCGGCTGCGTGAAGACGCGGAAGAGGGTCGGGAGCAGCGTGGGTAGGCTGAGATCGAGGGTGCCGAAGCGATTCATGCCGTGCTTGAGCAGCAATTCGCCAACCACCGAGAGGCAGATCCCGGCCACGAGCAGCGCGATGACCATCGGGATACGTGCCTCCTCCTTGGGGGGGACAATTTCGGCGAGCGCGGGATCGGGCGGGGCACCGAGCGTCGTGGCGGTGACGCTTGCCGCGTCGTCACCAGCGCCATGCCGCGTCGGCTGTTGCCCCGCTTCGTCCCGCGCTCGCCCCACCGCTCGTTTCCTTAATCCGCCGCGACCGGCACCGGGATGGCGACGGGCGTCAGCCAGTCGCGGTACTCCGGGGCACGGCCCTGTACGATGTCGAAGAACTTCTCGCGCGCGCGCGCGGTGATCGGCCCCATGAGGCCGGTGCCGCCGACCGGGCGATGATCGACCCGCGTGACCGCCTCGACCTGCACCCCGGTGCCGCAGAAGAACAACTCCTCGGCCAGATAGAGTTCGGTACGGTCGATCTCGCGCTCCTCGACCGGCATCCCGGCATCGCGCGCGAGCTGGAGGACCGTGCGGCGGGTGATCCCTTCGAGGATGTCGGCGGTGATAGGCGGGGTGGTCAGCACGCCGCGCCGCACCATCATCAGATTGCAGGCGCTCCCCTCGCTGACCTTGCCGCGCGAGTTAAGGAGGATCGCGTCGTCGAAACCGTAGCCGACCGCCTCATCCTTGGTGATCGCCGCATTGATGTACGACCCGGAGATCTTGCCGCGCGCCGGGACGACGTTGTCTTGCGTGCGTCCCCAGGAGGAGACCATCACCGAGAGGCCGCTATCGCCGGCGTAATAGTTATTCAGCGGCAGCATGTAGATCGAGAAGCTATCGCTGATGCCGCTGAGGGTCGGGCCGAGATCGAGGCCGGACTTGTAGGCGAAGGGGCGAAAGTAGACGTTGCTCGTCGGCGCGTTACGCTTCGTCAGCGCGATCGCCAGGTCGCAGAGGCCCGCGACATCCAGCCCGAGGTCGATCTTGATCAGCCCCGCCGACTGGCTGAAGCGGGTCATGTGATCGTGCAGGCGGAAGATATTGATCGTGCTGCCGTCCCGATCGAGGTAGCCACGAATACCGGCGAAAACACCCGTGCCATATTGCAGCGCGTGGGTGGCGATACTCACCTTCGCATCGGCGAGTGGGGTGATCGCCCCCTCGAAATAGGCATAAGGCAGGTGGGAAACGTCCATGACGGCGACCATCCTTTCTATTCCGTGCGCGCTCCATACCGGCAGCGCCCCTAGCGGACGATCTGCACGCCCCTATTCACGCCACGCGGCACCGATATGGGCAGAAGTATACCACCGGCCCCGGCGAGCGGATCGGTGCCGATCGTACGGCGTACCGCTCGCTGCGCTACTGCTCGTCGTCGGTGTACCGGTCCCAGTGCGCGCGGTAGAAGGCGACCGCGTGCGCCAGGCCGTCGCGCAGCGGCGTGCGCGGCTGCCAGCCGAGTACCTGGCCGATCTTGGTGTAGTCGGTGAAGACATCGCCGATATCGATCACCTTGCGCTCGGGCGGGAAGGGGACGAGGCGGTAGCCCCCCGCGCTCCCCGCCACCGCGACCAGCAACTCCACCGCCTCGCGCAGGCTGACCGGCGCACCGCCCAGGTTGAAGATCTCCCCCTCGGCGGCGGGGTTCGTCGCGGCGAGGAGGATCGCCTCCACCACATCGTCCACGTAGTTGAAGTCGCGCCGCTGCTCGCCGTCGCCGAAGAGCTCGATCGTGCGCCCCGCCACCGCGAGGCGGATCAGCCAGCCGAGCGCCGTCTGGCGGTTGTGGCGGATCAGCATCCGCGGCCCGTAGGTATTGGTCAGGCGCAGGGAGGTGGTGCGGATGCCGTACACCCGGTGGTAGAGGATGTGGTACGCCTCCCCGGCGATGCTATTGATGCCGTTCACGTCGACCGGGTCCTGGACGTGGTCCTCGGGGATCGGCAGGGTCTTGGCCCGCCCGTACTGCTGCCGGGTGGCCGTGTGGACGACCCGGATGGCGGGGTTGTGCTCGCGGCACGCCTCCATCATCGCCAGCTGGGCGCGGCAGTTGATCTCCAGGTCCGCGAAGGGGTCGCGCATCGAGTCGATGTGGCTGACCTGCCCGGCGAGGTTGAAGAGGTAGTGCTGCCCGCGCACGAGGTAGCGGAAGCTGACCGGGTCGCGCACGTCGGAGATGTTGATCTGCACGCGGTCGCGGATGTCCGCCACGTTGGCGAGATTGCCGCCCGCGCCGGGCAGCATCGCATCGACGATGGTGACGCGCGCGCCGAGCGCGACGAGGCGGTGGGCGAGCGCGCTGCCGATGAAGCCGAGCCCCCCGGTGATCAGCACCGGCGCATCCGCGAAGGCTTCCTCGAATGACAGGATACCATTCATCGTTCGCCACCCCCGCAGGGCAAGATACCGGTCATCGCGCGCTATCCTGGCGACGCTCGGCGGCGGAGACGGCGACCTCGCCGGTCGGGAGGCGGCGCACCCGCAATTGCCACCAGAAGGAGAGGATATCCCTGAGGGTGCGCGCGATCCGCGGCACGTTGAAGAACTGCGAGCGCCCGTAGGAGCGATGGTAGTGATGCACCGGCACCTCGGCGAAGACACATCCGGCGTCCTGCAACTTCTTGACCAGTTCGAGGCAGATCATCCCCGTATCGGCGGTGAGCGCCACGCGCTCGAGCGCGGTGCGCCGGAGCAGGCGGAAGTCGCAATCGACATCGCGCAGGCGGAAGCCGAAGAGGAGCCGCATCCCCCAGTGATAGATGCGCCCGATGATGATCCGCCCGAGCGGATCGGAGCGGCTGATCTTGTAGCCGTTGACCACATCCACGCCGGGCGTGAGGGCGGCGAGGAGGCTCGGCAACTCGCGCGGGTCGTACTGCCCGTCGCCGTCGGTGTAGAAGATCAACTCCTTGGCAGCGATCGCGAAGCCGAGCTTCAGGGCACCACCGTAGCCGAGGGGTTCCCGATGCGTCAGCACGCGCAAGCGCGCGAATTGCGGGGCGAGTTCCTCCAACACCTCGACGGTGTAGTCGGTGCTGCCATTCTCCACGACGATGATCTCGTAGTCATCGGTCAGGGCGCGGCAGGTGCGATCGGCCTCGATCACCAGGCTGGCGATCGTCCCACCGTCGTTATAGGCCGGGAAGAACACACTGATGCTGGGCTTGCTCACCGCTTCGCCCCCCTGCGCTTGCTACGTATTCTCATGCTCCATACACTCACGGAGGAGGAGTATAGCACAGGGGTCGTGCGTTCCCCCTCCGCGCCGAGCTTCACCCGACGCGCACGGATGAGCCCCTCACCGTGCCGCGCCAATGGTACAGCAATACCCCCCGCCTTTCGGACACCAGAACGCGCCCATTCGAGCGCCGTGCCGGTGTCCGCTCGTTCCTCACGAACGGCACGAGCGGACGATTCGTCGGCCACCGCCGCGCCCTAGACTGGACACAGGAGCGCAATGGGGCTCCCTGAACCGCGAGCGAAGGAGCGTGACGATGGTCAACGACGAGTTCTCGGCGATCATCCACGGTGAGTATCGTCGGCGCGCGCTCCAGGAAGCGGTCGCGCAGCACGCCACCACGCCACGCTATCCGATCGGCATCGGGACACGTTGCGCGAAGGCGCCGCTCGCCCTGATGAATCGGAGCATCGGGCAGATACCGCGAGCGGCGCCGGACACCAAGTCGTAGCCGCATGCGTATTCCGGGCATTGAGAAGGGAAATGACCGTGCAGAACAGCTACTACTGCGAACGCTTGCTGGCATTGGCCGAGTCAAGACCGCGTGCGACAGCAGCGGTACGCGCGGCAATTGCGGGAGGCCGGGGTCGTGGACCGCACCCCCCACGCCTTGCTCGCCATCATCGCCGCGCTCCTCACCTTTCTTCGCCTCGGCTAAGGCAAACACCGACAGTGAAACAGGAGTGCGGGGCGCGGGGATGATCCCGCGCCCCGCACTCGTGCCGTGCCCCGTCCGCTTATACCGCCAGTCGAATAGCCATCGCAATGTTCTACGAAGCGGCGAGCGCCAGATAGATACGCTTGGTGCCACCAGTTTTGCGGCGACTCGCCATGTTGGTCATCAGGCGGACGAGGCGATATTGCCACCCGTACGTGCGGCGCAACGCCGCCTCGGCGCGCGCCGCCTCCCCTGTATCCTGCACCACCCGACCGCGCGCCATCAGCACCGGGCCGCGCGCATTGCCGCGCGCATCGGACGGGGCGATCTCGACATGCTCGTTCGCGCGCAGCCGCTTGACCTTGCCGGTCGCATCGTAGGTCGTGATGTAGAGCGACTCGCCCTCACGCGCGAACCAGACCGGCGTGGTGACCGGCGAGCCATCGCGGCGAAAGGTGGTCAAATTGATGTACTTCTGCCCTGTGAGCGCCGCGAAGTCGCCACTCGTGGTCCCGTTTCCCATCACGCTCTCCTCGACGCACACCGCACATCACACAGCATAATCGCCATCATACGTCTATTTACCCTCTCCAGTCCTGGATTACTACGCGCAGCGGCGCCACCTACACCCGCACCCCCGCCGCCTGCGGGCGGCACCCCCTCTCCCCATCCGAGGAGCGGGGGCATCGCCGCGGCGACGCTTCTAGTTGACGCGCTGGTGGTTGCCGTTGCGGGCGTGATTGCACCACCCCAGCCCGCGCGGACGGAGGTACTCACTTCAATCCACTGATCACCCCCGCCCTCTGGACGGCAACAGGTCGATCAGGTGCCTTTTTCTTACTCAGCGACGGGGCGACGGAGGTCGCGGTAGAGTGTCAGATACTGCTCGGCCAGGGCGTCCCAGGAGAAGCGGTCAGTGACCAACCTTCGTCCACCCTCGCCGAGCGCGGGCCACGCGGCACGCGCCGCGAGCGCCGCGCGCAACGTCGCCGCGAGCGCGAGGGGGTCGGCGGGCGGGGCGAGAAAGCCGGTTTCGCCGGGGATGACCTTGTCTGGCAGGCCACCGACAGCGGTCGCGACGACCGGCAGGCCGCGCGCCAGCGCTTCCAGCGCCGTCAGCGAACTCCCTTCGTAGCGCGAGGGGATCAGCGCGAGGTCGGCGGCGGCGAGGAGGCTCTGCACTTCGGCGTCCGGCAGCGCGCCGACAAATGCGACGTTGGCGGCGAACCCGGCCTCGGCGCTGGCCGCGCGCAGGGCCGCCGCCTCGCTCCCGCGCCCGACGATCAGCCAGCGCCAGCCAGCGGGCAACTCGTCGCGGATCGCGGCCAACGCGGCCAGCCCATCGTGCAGCCCCTTGTTGCGCTCCAGCCGCGCGACGCTGACCAGCACCAGCGGGGCCGCATCCAGCCGATAGCGCGCGCGCAACTCGGCGGTCAGCGCGGGGCGGGTCAGCGCGTCGAGTTCGACCAGATCGACCCCGTTCGGGATCAGGGCGATCCGCGCGGGCGGCACCACCAACGCCCGCTCGATCGGCGCGACGAGCGCCCGATCGGTCGCGATCACCGCAGCGGCGGCGCGCGCGACACGGCGCATCCCCCACCGGAACGGCGCATAGGCCAGCCACTTCGCCCGATCCCGCCGACTGAACTCCTCCAGGCCGTGCGGGTTGAGGACGAGGGGGGGCAGGGAAGTCCGTGGTCCGTGGTCCGTGGTCCGTAGTGGCGCAAAGACGCGAGAAGGCATTTGCCTTTCCCCTGTCGCCGTTTTCGCTACGGACCACGGACCACGGACCACGGACTGCTCCTCCGCGTACCCCAGCCCCGCGAGGCCGTGGGCGTGGACCACGTCGACGCGCTCGCGGCGGCAGAGGTCGATGATCGCCGCGCCGAGCGCACGCGAGAAGGGCGGGTAGTGAAGGAGCCGATCGGGGATCGAGTTAGCGCGGAGAGGCAGGGCGCGGCGACGATAGGGGATGGTGTGCCAGGTTACCTGACCGTCGAAGTCATCCGGCGCGGGCTGGTTGGAATCGGGTGGCTGGGTGAAGACGGCGAGGCGCACCCCGCGTCGGGCCAGGGCGCGCAGATGGTACGCGGTGGCGCGCTCCAGACCGCCGAAGCCGTGCTGTGGGGCGACCGCGCGCCCTGCGACGACGATGTGCAGATCATCGGCGTCGCGCACGGCATACTCCCCCGGCAAACGCGCCACTCATCCCGGCTCGCGGCGTGGCTGCGCGATATGTCTCCTGGTCGTGAACGCAAGCCGTATACCCCATCAGCGCCCGCCCTTCTCGGCGATGGCCTCACGGTACAACGCCTCCACGCGCGGCACCACCACGCGCTCCGCGAAGGTCGCCGCGATGTGGCGCGGCGCGGCGACGGCCATCCGCTCGCGCCGCGCCGGATCGGCGAGGAGCGCGGCAAGCGCCGGGCCGAGTCCGGCGGGCGTGTCGGCGAGCGATCCGGTTTCCCCATCGATGATGATATCGGGCGTCCCGCCGGTGGCGAGCGCAACCGCAGGCAGCCCCATGCTCCCCGCTTCGAGCAGGGTGCGGGTCAGCGGCTCCTCCCAGCGCGCGGGGAAGATCAGCACGTCGGCGGCACGCATCAAGGCCAGGACGTCGTCGTGCGGGCGTTCGCCCAGCAGTTCGAGCGGCACACCACGCGCCGCACAGCCCGCCGCGACCTCCCCCGCCAGCGGCCCGTCCCCCGCCACGACCAGTCGCGCCCCCGGCACCGCCGCCACCGCCGCCGGGAGCAGATCGGCCCCTTTGTGCGGTTCGAGCTTGCCGACGTAGAGGATGGTCCGTGGTCCGTGGTCCGTGGTCCGTAGAGGGTTCGATGCCTCGGCGGCAGTGGTGGGGAACTCCGACGTTAGCGACGAGCCTTCTACCACGGACCACGGACCACGGACCACGGACTTGTCCACGGCCTCGTCCGCGATGAAGTTCGGGATCACAACCGGCGCGAGGCCAGGGATGTTGTCGCGCAGGATCTGGGCGACGGCGTTGCTGACGGCGACGGTGCGGTCGGCGGCCAGCAGGGCGCGCTGACGACGGCGCAGGTTGGCGGCGACGTAGGGCAGCCCGGCACGGACGAGCGGGCGCAGCGGCGCCCGTCCGCGCGCGAGGCAGCAGAGCTGGCAGGCGGGCGAGCAGTGCGCGGTCTCCGGGCAGCGTTGCAGGCGTGTCCCGATCGGGCAGGTCGGCCAGTAGTCGCGCACGGTGGCGATCGTCGGCAGGCCGAGCCGCCCCCCCGCTGCCACCGCCGCCGGGATGCTGATCAGGTGCTGACCGTGGATCAGCTCGACCCCTTCGGCGCGGGCGAGGTCGGCCAGGAAGCGGGCGAAGCGCGGCCAGAAACGCTCCTGCCGGTTGATGCCGCGCACGAAGGGCAGCGAGCCGCCGCGCGCGCTGAACCCGAGCTCATGCACCGGCTGGCCGTCGTACTCGGCCAGTTGCGACCCGGACAGCCCCTCGCGCGGGCGGGCGACGATCACCCGGTGGCCGCGCGCACGCAGGGCACGCGCGAGGTGGTAGGTGCTCCACCCGCTCCCCCCACAACGGGGCGGGAAGACATCGGTCGCCAGCAGGATCGTCAGCGCGTCAGGCATTGCAGTATCCGATCGAGGCCACGACAGTGCGCCGCCCAACTCCATTCCTCACTCGCGCGCCGCCGCGCGGACGCGCCCATCGCCCGCCGCCCCGTCGGATCGTCCAGCACCGCCCCGATCGCGGCGGTGAGCCCCGCGCGGTCGCCGACCGGATAGGTGCGACCCTCCCGCCCATCGCGCACGATGCCATCGAGCGGCGGGATCGCCGGGCAGACGGTCGGCAGGCCCATCGCGCCGTACTCGAAGATCTTCAGCGGCGACCAGTAGAAGCCGAAGTGGCGCAACGCGGCGTGGCGCGTGGGATCGAACGGGGCCGCACCGAGATCGGCCACGGCCAGATGGCGCGGCACCTCGGGATAAGGCAGCCGCCCGGTGAAAATGACCCGCCGCCCCAACTCACCCCACCCCGCGACCCGCGCCACCAGCGCCGGACGCTCCGCGCCATCACCGATCAGGATCGCGCGGAGGTCGGGGCGGGCGGGCAAGAGGGTTTCCAGCGCATCGAGCAGCGTCTCCACCCCGTGCCAGGCCCGGAAGCTCCCGGAGAAGGCGAGGACCGGCGCACCGGCGGGGATGCCGAGTTCGGCGCGCGTCGCGGCGACGAGGGCCGGGTCGAGGCGCGCGGGGTCGAAGAGATCGGCGTTGGCCCCCCAGGGGAGTTCGACGATCGTCCCCGGACGTGCCAGCGCGCCCGCCGTCGTCGCCAGCGGCGTGACGAGGCGATCGGCGGCGCGGGCCTGCCAGCGCGCCCAGCGCCGCAACGGGCGACCGAGCGCCCGATCGAGGCGATCCTTGCGCGAGCCGGGCGGGTCGTAGAGGGGCGCGTTGATCTCCAGGAGGCTCGGCAGGCCGCGCAATTTGGCGTAGAGCAGTCCCGCCCCAGCGAGGTTGTGGTAGCGCTCCATGATCGCGTCCGGGCGGAAGCGCGCCGCCTCCCGCGCGATCAGCGGCAACAGCGCCAGCCCGAGGGCGGGCGAACCGGGGGTATTGACGATCCGCACGCTCCCGCCGGACATGCCGCCGAGATCGGGCGGCACACCGTCAGCCGGGCCGACGATGGCGAGGACGTGATGACCGAGCGCCGCGAGGCCGCGACAGACCTCGATCACATGGGTGGAGCCGCCGACCGAGCCGGGGACGGGGATCCCCGCCGCGACGTAGAGGATCCTCATCGCCCCCGCCGGTCCGTTTTCCGCAGCAGGGCGAAGAAGGGACCGCTCCGCAACCGCCCGAAGAGGATGATGTCGAGCTGCATCAGCGCGGTCAGGACGCGCAGCCCCGCCCCGATGAGCGGGCGTCGGCTGACCGCCTGTCGCGCCGAGAGACTAGGCGCGGCGGGCGGTGTTTTCGGCGTGGCAGGCGTCGCCTTGTGCCGTCCCTTGCGGCGCAGCAGCAGCCCCTCGCCGAGGCGTACCAGCACGTTGTCGATCAATCCCTGGAAGACGCCATTCCAGAAGCGGACCTGTTCGACCCGCAGGCCGTGGTGCGCGGCGAACGCGGCGACCTGCGGCCAGGTGGTCAGCACCTTGACGTGATCCCCCTTGCGGATATCATCGGTGTGGAAATCGCCGATCGCGCGCCGCCGCAGGAGCAGGCTGAGACGATTCCAGAGAGCGATGATCGGCCAGAGACGTGAGCGCTCGCGCGTGTTGGAGTAGAGATAGAAGAGGCCACCCGGCTTGAGGACGCGCGCCGCCTCCGCGAAGAAGCCTTCCAGGCCCGGTGCGTCGAGGTGTTCCATCACGTCGATCGAGTAGGCGGCGTCGAAGGTGCCGTCCGCGAACGGGAGGGCGCGCACATCGCCGAGCGCCAGATCGAGCCGCGCCACCGCGTCGTCGGCGAAGAACGGGGCCGCATCGAGCGCGACGATCCGCGCGCCATGCGCCGCGCCCCAGAGGGCGAAGCGCCCATCGCCCGCGCCGATGTCGAGGATGAGCCGACCGGGGCCGAGCGGCACCCATCGCCGCAACCAGCGCTCGCGCACCGCCGCGCCGAGCAGCGGCATCCCGACCGCGCGGTAGTCGAGACTTGCCGCGAACTCGGCGGCGGCGGCGGTGTAGTGCGTCTCACGCCCGTCGAGGCCGCCGGGCGGGCGGAGATCGAGGATCCCCGCGCCGAGCGGATAGGAGGCCGCGCAGATCGGGCAGATCAGCGCAGCCCCGTCACGCACGGGGGCGGGGGGAGGATCGGCGGGCCGATCGAGCAGGCAGCGCGGGCAACGCGCCAGGGCGATTAATTGCTCCGAGATCACCGGCACATCCTATTGGTTCCTGTAGAACGAGCCCGGATCGGCCAGGAATTGGCGGATGATCCCCGGCAGGCGGAAGGGCAGTTCGAGCTGATTGATCAGCACCTTCGGCCATTCGAGGAGTTGCCGATCCATCAGCTGTGTCACGAACTGGATGACCAGCCCCACGTTCCAGCAGATCCCCAGCAGACTGAGGACCGGCACGAGCGCGCGCCAGACGACGCCCCGCCCGCGCGTGGCGTCGAGCAGTCCCTGATAGGCGTAGGCGAGCCCGACGACGAAGATCGGCGTGCAGTTGAGGAAGCGCCGCGCGCCGAACGAGCCGGCGGTCGTCCAGGTCTTGATCGCGCCATTGATGTACCACGTCAGCAGGAAGCCGACGAGCAGGGCGAGGCCGAGACGCGGGTTGCGGCGGATCAGAACGATCATCCCGACGAGCGCCACGATCACGATCGGGCTCCAATAGGGGAGCGCGTGCGCCGGATCGGTCATCACCTGCCAGAAGAAGGGGGCGACGATGTTCAGCTTATCCGAGACATCCTTATTCGGGCGCGGCGTCCCGTTGAGGAGCTGGTAGGTGAGCAGTTGCGGCAGATAGGTGACGACCGCCGCGACCCCGATGGGCGCGACCCGCCCGATCGTCGCCAGCGCCGCGCGCCACATACCCGCACGCAGCGAAGTGAGGACACCGAACGCGGCGTAGACGACCGGCGTGACGAGGAAGAGGGCGTCCTGCTCGCGGATCATCGCGATCAGCCCGCCGACCACGCCGAGCCAGAGCGCGCGCGGCACGGTCAGCGTGTCGCGCCAGCGCGCCCAGAGGAAGAGGAAGAGCGCGACCGCGAAAAGGGAGGCGGCGTGCGAGTAGCCGGGCGCGAGATGGCTGTAGAAGATCACCGGGGTGCCGAGCCAGATCGAGAGGGTGGCCCAGAACGCGGCCAGTTGCCCGACGAGCGCGCGGCAGAGGCCATAGGAGAGGAGCAGGCCGACCAGCGCGTAGCAGGCCGAGCCGAGCGTGATCGCCCAGAGGTACGGCTTCGAGTAGCCATCCGCCGCGACATGCAGCCCGGCACCATGCCCCACCAGGGCGACGACATGCCCGACCAGATAGAAGGGTGCCCAGAGGACGGCGGTGCCGATCGGCCCGAAGTTCGGGCGCAGGCCGGTCGGGGTGACGGTGTCGATGAACGTCTCCTTGAACTTCTTACAGGCGGGTGGCCCCGTATCGGGCGGGCAGGCGTACTTGTCCGGGAAGCGATCGAGGAAGTAGGTGTATTCGTTGAGGAAGTTGAGGTCGCGATCGAAGACGAGCGAGCGGAGGTAGGAGAAGTATTCGATCTCGTCCGCCGCGCGGATATCGTGCGTCATCAGCGGCAGCGTCAGCAGATAGAGGACGATCAGGAGCAGAACGGCGCGCTCGCGGAGGAACGAGCGCGCGGCGCGGGCCGTACCCGGTCGCGCCGCCGCATCCATCGCCACGCCAGAAACGGGCGTCATGTTCGCCTTGTCCAATACCCTCAAACCAGGCTCCCAGTCGCTGTGTCACAGGTCGCGTCCGCGAGGGCCAGGATCGTGGCGGCGCGAGCCTGATAGGTGAACGCGGCGACGCGCGTCTGGGCGCGTGCGGCCATCGCGGCGGCGTCCTCCGGGTCGCGCAGGATCGCCCGGAGCGCCGCGCCGAGCGCCGCTACTTCGCCCGAGGCGAAGTAGCGCGCGCCATCGTCGCCGAGGATCTCGCGGATGGCCGGCATGTCGGCGGCGACGATCGGGCGGGCCATCGCGGCGTACTCGAACATCTTCAAGGGCGAGGCGTTGAGGCCGTTGATCATCCCCGGCACCACCAGCGCGTCGGCGGCGGCGACCCAGGCGACCACCTCGTCCTGCGGGCGCTGCCCCGGCAGGCGCACCGCATCGGCGATCCCGAGTTCGGCGGCGAGCGCGGCCAACTCGGCGCGCTCCCGCTCGCGCCCGCCGACGAGCGCCAGGACACTGTTCGGCTCGGCCCGATGCAGCACGGCGAATGCGCGCGCCAGGCGATCGAGACCGCGATAGGCCCACGTCAGTCCCGCGTAGGTTACCACAAACGCTTCCTGCGGCAGCCCACAGGTGGCGCGCGCGGCGGCGCGATCGCGCGGATACCAGCGCGCGGCATCGTAGGCGTCGGGGATCGTGGCCGTTTGCGCCAGCGGCTTCAGGCCGACGCGATCGAGCCAGGTGCGGAAGCCTTCGGTGAGGGAGACGACCCGATCGGCGCGGCGGATCGCCAGCGCATCGACGAGCCGCACGAACGGGCGGGCGAGCGGCGAGCGGGCGCGCGAGGGGTTCCAGGCTTCGAGCGCGTGGCACTCGTAGATCAGCCGCGCGCCGACGAGCCGCGCCAACCCGGCCCCGAACCAGGCGGCGCAGATCGCATCGCGCACGTAGATCACCGTCGGACCGCGCCCACGCCGTCGCGCCAGCCAGACGGTCGCGCGCAGGGCGAACCAGCTCCGTTCGAGATAACTCCAGGCGGTGGTGCGCCAGAGGTGCGAGAAGACATTGAACGGCAGCCGCAGCAGATGGTGTGCGCCGATCCCCCCGAAGACGCTCTCCCGCCGCGCCCAGCGCGGGATCAACACCGCCACGCGCGGATCGCGCGCGCGCAACTCGCGCACGGTGCTATAAGTCTGCACCGCATTCGCCGAGCGCAGCGTCAAACTCGAGGGGTACGCAACATAGACCAGGGTGCATGACGAATGACGAATGACGAATGACGAATCGGGCGCGGGCGTGCTGGCCTGGCCCACGGCATCTGTATTGCCACTCGTGTCAGCTATCGTTTCGGGCGTGGGAATCTTCGGGTTATTCGTCATTCGTCATTGCCACCGTATAGGCAGCGAGCACCCGCTCGAGCACAGCGGGCCAGGAGAAGCGCGCCGCAACATCGCGGCGACCGGCGACACCGTAGGCGGCACGGCGCGCGGGGTCGGCGAGGAGCGCGTCGAGCGCGGCGGCGAGGGCGACCGCATCCTGCGGCGGCACGAGGAGTCCTGTCTCGCCGTCGCGCACGACCTCACGGAAGCCGCCGAAATCGGAGGCGATCACCGGGCGCTCGCAGGCCAGCGCCTCGCAGAGGGTGATCCCGAAGGTCTCATTGACGAAACTGGTGCCGAGGACGATATCGACCGCCGGGAGGAGGGCGGGCATCGCCGCGTGCGCCACATCGCCGAGGAAGAGGACGCGATCCGCCACCCCGCACGCCGCTGCCAGCCGTTCCAAATCGGCGCGATAGGGGCCATCCCCGGCCAGCGCGAGGAGCGGGGCGGGCTCGGCGCGCAGCCGCGCCAGCGCCTCGATCGCGTATTCCGCGCCCTTCCAGCGGACGAGGCGGCTCGCCTGGAGGAGGACAGGGCGCTCCTCGCCGCCGGTCAGGCGGGTCCGCCACGCGCGCACCGCCGGATCGTCAAGGGGGCGCGGCACGAACAGGTCCACGTCGATGCCGTTATAGATCACACGCGGCGCGAGGCCGTAATGCTCCGCGACCTCGGCGGCGTTCGTCGCGCTGCACGAGACGGTCACATCGACCGCGCCGGTCCAGCGCCGGTCCCCCGCGAAGAAGTCCCGCCCGTGGCAGCCGAAGACGAGGCGCGTGCGCCCACCCGTCAGCCGCCGCACGAGCGCGCCGACCGGCAGATCGAACGGCTTCTGGATGTGGAGGATGTCGTATTTGCCGCGCAGCAGCCAGGGGAGGGTGATCAGCCCGAAGCTGAGGCGTTCGAGGAGCTTGGTCGGGCCGTAGAGGCGGCTGACGATCGGCAGGCGACGCAGCCACTCACGCCGGATGAAGGGCGCACGGCGCACGCGCACGCCGGGTCCGGGCACGCTGCGCAGCCCGCCGCCACCGCTGCCGCCGATCGGATCGACCCGATGCCCCGCCGCGCCGAGTTGCCGTGCCAATTCCCAGACGAATGTCTCCACGCCGCCATGTTTCGTGGTGGTCGTCACGTTGTGGAGGGCGATCCGCAACGGGCGAGTCGGCGTGGGGCGGGGGGGCTGGCCCACCTCGGGCGCGGGCGGGGCGATAGCCGGGGTCATCCGCGCCTCCCAGCGCCAGGGCGTCGTCTGCAGGTCAGGTGAAGCTCGAAGGTGCCGAGGAGGAGGGTACGGTACGCGCGATAGGCGAGCGTGGCGAGGCCGAGGCGCCGCAGCGCCGCGATCGGGCGGGCGAAACGGGTGCTACCGCCGAGCGACCCGGAGCGGACCCGCCGCTCGCGGGTGTCCTCCACCGCGAAGCCGAGCGCGCGGCAACGCGCGGCGAAGCCACCATAGGTGACATAGTGCATGGCCGAGAGGGCTTGCCGATCGGTGAACGCGGCGGCGTCCTTGCCGCGCCCGCGCCACCGGATCAGCGCCTCGGCCCAGGGACGCGGCAGCCAGTTAATGCCGCGCAGGTGGTAGTGCGGATCGCGGAAGACGAAGCGATTGGTCGCGGTGACGATCGCCTGCCCGCCCGGTGCCAGCACGCGCGCGATCTCGGCGAGCGTCTGTTCCAGGCTGTCGGCATGTTCGAGCACATCGAGGCAGACGACGATATCGAACGCGCCATCCCGGAAAGGGAGCGCCTCGCCGACCGCCGCGACGAACGGCAGCGACAAACCGTAGCGGGCCGCGCGCAGGGTGCAGATCGCCCCATACGCACGGTTCGGCTCGTGCCCGACCGCGCGCGCGCCCGCCCCGCGCAGCGCCACGGTCAGGCCGCCCATGCCACAGCCGAGATCGAGGACGCGCCGCCCCGCGACCGGCCCGCAGCAAGCGGCGATCTGTCGCAGGCGCTCCGCCTGATAGCGCTCCTGCCAGAGGCGCCGATCCCGCCAACTGGCAAAGTCGGCCCGCCAGCGCATGTGCGCCGTCCAGCGATCGACGAGCGCCGCAAGGCGGGCCTCGCGGGCGTCATCGGCGATCATCGTGCGCGGCTCATCCGCCGTGGTCGTCACCCTGGCTCTACCCCACCGCAATCGGCATTCGCTATCGAGCGAGAATTGTACCCGATGTGCCGTGGCGTTGCCGCTCGCTATCCGCGCTCGATACCGCTGGATGGTGTCAAATAGCGGGGCAGACAACGTCATCTCGATAGCCTGAAAATGCGCGTGGGCGTATTTTTCCAGACCTTTACAAAAGCGCACGAACTGGTGCTATAATGCGGCAACTGTATCCCGGTTCGCGGCATAGCAACTGGCGACGGACAACGGCGAATCGCCGCTTACGTCGCAACGCCCCCACCCCCAACGTCGCGGGTGACACAAGCCGATCGCTGGTCAGATATCCGTTCCGGCCAAATGGTGCCTGGTGGGTCTGTTGTGGGGTCTCTTAGGGAGGGTGAATACCGTGGATGATCGGCGACAACGCTTCGCATTGCTCGGCGAGCAAGCGGGGCAAACGGCACTTTCCCGGCGTGGTTTGTTGAAGGGCGCGGTCGCCGCTGGGGCGCTGGCGCTGCTCGCCGCCTGTGGTAGCACCGCGTCCAGCGGCACCGGCAGCGGCACCGCCGCGACCTCGGTCCCAGCTGGTGGCGCGAGCAGTGCCCCCGCCGCCAGCACCTCGCCCGCCGCATCGTCGAGCGGGGCGAGCGGCAGCACGACGGTCGTCTGGTTCGCCGCGCGCGATACCAGCGGTTATACGCCGAAGCAGGTGGAAGCGTTCAACAATTCGAGCAAGACGCTCCGCATCGACTACCAGGAGCAGGGTTCGCAAACGACCGATCTACATGACAAGTTCGTGACGGTCGCCTCGGCGAAAGACCCCTCGGTGGATGTGATCTCGATGGACGTGCCCTACGTCCCGGAGTTCGCCGCCGCCGGGTGGACCATCTCGATGGAAGATGCGCTGCCAACCGATGAACGGGCGAAATTCTTCAAGGGGACGCTCGATGGGGCCACGGTCAATGGCAAGCTCTTCGCGATCCCCTGGTACAACAACGGCCCTGGCCTCTACTATCGCAAGGACCTCCTCGACGCGAAGGGACTCCAGGTTCCGAAGACCTACGACGAGTTGCTGAACGCCGCCAAGCAGTTGCAAACTCCCGATATCACCGGCTTTGCCGTGCAGTTGCCGCAGAACGAGGGCGGCATCATCACCTGGATGGAGTATCTCTGGGGCTATGGTGGCAGCCTGGTGGACGATAAGGTGAACGTCGTCGTCGATCAGGGGACCGCCGGCGTGGCCGGGATGCAGAAGCTCGTCGATTTCGTCTACAAGGATAAGATCATCCCCGAGGCGGCGCTCCAGTTCAAGCTCGGCGCGGACGTGATGAATCTCTTCCGTGGCGGCAAAGCGGCCTTCATCCGCCTCTGGTTCTCGAATGCGGGCGATCTCTACAAGCCAGACTCGGCGCTCAAGACGGAGCAGTGGGGCGTCGGGCCACTCCCCTCGGCTGACGGCAAGGCGGCGGGGCCGGGCTGCCTCGGCACCTGGAATCTCGGCGTCTCGGCCTACTCCAAGCAGCAGCAGCAGGCGATCGAGGTGGTCAAGGCGCTGACCAACCAGGAGAATCAGAAGCAGCGTTTCCTGGGCAATGGGAACCTGGCCGCGCGCACGGCGGTCTTCGATGACGCCGAGATCCAGCAGAAGTATCCCTATGCCAAGGCGGCGCAAGATTCGTTCGCCTCGCTCAAGCCGCGCCCGGTGACGCCGTACTATCCGCAGATGTCGGCGGACGCGATCCAGCCCGCCTTCGGGCAGGCGATGGCGCAGCAGCTCAAGCCCGACCAGGCGATCAAGCAGATGGCCGACAAGATGCGGTCGATCCTGAAGTCATAGGGCACCGGTGGCAGGGGGCGCGGGGCGGGGCGAGAGCTCGCCCCGCGCCCCTATCGGTTGTGGCCCGGTCGCGGGCCTTTTTCGGTCAGGAGCGGGGATGGCAACGACAGAACGCCTCAGCACCGGGACACCACGCCGGACCAGGGTACGGCGCAGCGCCCAGGCGCGCGCCGACTCTCGTCTCGGGCTCATGCTGGCCGCCCCTTCGATCCTCTTCATCATCGGCGTCGCGCTCTTCCCGCTCCTCGGGACGATCCGCGACAGCCTCTTCAAGATCAGCCTCCGCTTCGCGAATCAGGCCCAGCCGTTCGTGGGCCTGGAGAACTATGGCAACGTCCTCCAGGATGGCCGCTGGCAAAACGCCATGCGCGTCACCGGCATCGTCGCCGGGGTTTCGGTGGCGGTGGAGTTGGTGCTGGGGATGATCATCGCGCTGGCGATCAATCGCGCGTTCGTCGGGCGTGGCATCGTGCGCGCGGCGGTGCTGGTCCCCTGGGCGCTCACCACGGTCGTCTCGGCCCGGATGTGGGCGTGGATCTACGATGGTCGCTACGGCGTCTTCAACGATATCTTGATCCGCCTGCACATCATCGAACAGCCGCTGATCTTCCTCGCCAAGCCGAACCTGACGATCTGGGCGATGATCGCGGCGGAGATCTGGAAAACGACGCCATTCATGGCGCTCCTGCTGCTCGCCGGGCTGCAACTGATCCCCAGCGACATCTACGAGGCGTCCTCGATCGATGGCGCGACCGGCTGGCAAGCCTTCTGGCGGATCACCCTGCCGATGCTGAAGCCGACGATCCTCGTCGCCCTCCTCTTCCGCACGATCGACGCGGTCCGCATGTTCGACCTGCCGCGCGTCCTCACCAATGGCGGGCCGGGGCAATCGACGGAGACGCTGGTCCTCTACGCCTACAATACCCTCTTCACCAGCCTCAACTTCGGCTACGGCTCGGCGCTCGCGGTGATGACCTTCCTGACCGTACTGATCATCAGCTTCATCTTCATCAAGGTGCTGGGCACTCCGGCGCAGGGAGGACGATCATGACCGCTCCGGCGAAGAGTATGACGACGCACGAACGCACCGCGACCGCGCACACCGTGCAACGGCATCGTCGTGCGCTCCTCAGCCGCACCGGCTTCTACATCTTCATCGCCCTCTTCGTGATCTTCTGCCTCGCCCCGTTCATCTGGACGTTGCTGACCTCCTTCAAGGGGACGACGACGATCTTCAACGTGCCGATCAACTACCTCCCCAGTCCGTTCGATCTCTCGAACTACACCCAGATCTTCCAGATCGAGCGTTTCCGCTGGTCGCTGCTCAACAGCGCGATCGTGGCGACGAGCGCCACGGCGGTCTCGCTGACGATCGGCTCGTTTTGCGCTTACGCGATCGCCCGCCTCGATTTCCCCGGCAAGAACCTCTTGCTGGCGCTGGTCCTGGCGATCTCGATGTTCCCCGGTATCGCGATCATCGGGCCGCTCTTCCGGCAGTTCAACGACTGGGGGCTGACGAACAATTATCTGGCGCTGATCCTGCCGAACGTGACCTTCACCCTGCCGATCTGCATCTGGACGCTGACCGCCTTCTTCAATGGGATGCCGATCGAACTGGAAGAATCGGCGCGCGTCGATGGCTGCACGCGGATGCAGACCCTTTTCAAAATCGTCGCGCCGCTCGCCGCGCCGGGGATCTTCACGGCGGCGATCCTCCTCTTCATCCAGGCCTGGAACGAATTCCTTTTCGCTCGCACCTTCATGAGCCAGCCGAACCGGCTGACCGCGACGGTCGCGATCGCGCAGTTCGAGGGGGCCGACGCCGCCGCCCAGTCCCCGTGGGGGCAGATTACCGCCGCCTCGATCGTGATCACCCTGCCATTGGTGATCCTCGTCCTCCTCTTCCAGCGCCGGATCATCTCCGGGCTGACGGCGGGGGCGGTGAAGGGCTGAGGCCGATGACGAGTAACGAATCCCCCGGAGGCATTGCGCCCTTCATAGGTGGGAGCCACTGACGAATGACGAATAGGCACGCCAGGGGGCGCGGCGCGGGCGGGGCATCCGAGTGGGTGCCCCGTCGCTGTTGAGGAGGGGCCGATGGCCGAACACTCGGGGACATTCGTGGCATGGCGGGCAAGCGGGCAACTTGACGCGACCGCGCACCGTGACGATCACCATCGCGGGCGAGGCCAGCCGCCGCTACGCGCTGCAACTCCACCTCGCGGACGCCACGCCCGGTGCTATCCGCGCGAGCCTCGACGGCCTGGACTTCGCCGCGACCTGCGCCGCTGGCGTGCTGGAAGTGGGACGCCGATCCTGCGGGGCGGGGAGATCGCGGTGGCGTGGTAAGCGGTATTAGTTGCTGACAGCACCAGGAAAGATGTACGTACTATAGTTTCTACGCTACAATTTCGTTACTTGTACAGGCCCTTGAGTCTTGAAGGAGGAATGGATCGCTATATGGAATTCGACGCTCGTTATGTAGACATGATACTGCTCGATTCCGAGGATGAGCACCTTGAATTCAAAGAGGCGAAAAGGAATTTCCATTTTGAGGAGTTGGTCAAGTATTGTGCCGCGCTTGCAAATGAGCAGGGCGGTACTATCGTGTTCGGAGTCACAGATAGGCTACCGCGTAAGGTTGTTGGAACGGCGGTGTTTTCTGATCTGGAAAGGACGAAGTTTGGGCTACTCGAGCGGCTCAAACTAAGAATCGAAGCTACTGCTGTTATACACCCGCAGGGCCGCGTTATCTTGTTTCGAGTTCCGTCAAGGCCCATCGGTATGCCGATCCAATACGGTGGTGCATACTGGATGCGAGCAGGTGAAAGCTTAACCGCTATGACACCTGATATGCTTAAGCGGATTCTCTTAGGGCTTACGCAGTTGAGCACGAATAAGGTGCGATTTGGGTGTGAATCTGCGTTCAACTGCGTAAGTCCTAATAGTTTTGTTGGCAAGAGAGGCGTTTATACGCGCAGGCGTGGTTTAGATCATGCAACCAATAAAGCGTTGCTACGTAATACTACAGCGAGAGTTCATGATACCCGTCGAGTCGCGCGAGGCGGCGCTTGCGATGGGCGCGGTAAGCCACGCGGTTCCGGTGCTGCCAGTGGCGCAGCACGTCCAGTGCCCCGGCCGGATCGACCG
>JAABUU010001360.1_pt1 | contig 41893 bp, 45 predicted proteins | sample 5559301 | NCBI WGS metagenome assembly JAABUU01 (sample SAMN10711884, study PRJNA513360) | rock metagenome | isolation source: Antarctica rocks | place: Antarctica: Victoria Land, Richard Nunatak white | reverse complement strand
ACGGGGGATCGGCGTAGACGAGCACGCCGGCGTGGCCGTAGGCGGCGAGCACGCGCCGCCAGTCGCCGCGCTCGATCTGCACCCCCTGCAGCCGGGCGTGGACCTCCGGCAGCCGTTCCACGGCGGACAGGTAGCGTTGGGCAGAACTCGCCACGCGCGTCCCCTCGGCGTTGGTGGCGCTGTACCCCCACGTCCCCGGCGCCGCGGCGCCCGGCGTCTGGACACTGTATTTCCAGCCGTGGCGCGCCGTGCTCCCCGTCGCGCCGCCGAACGCCTGACGGACGCCGACGAACCAGGCCCAGGCGCGTCGCGCCGGGTCGCCCGCGTCGTCGTCGCCGTCGCCCCAGGGCACGCGGCAGTCCTCGTACTCCTCGCGGGCGTACGGCGTCAGCTCGCACAGCAGCCGGAAGCGCGCGTACTGCTCCGGGTCGCGCAGGACCCGATAGAAGCGCACGACGTCGCCCGCCAGGTCGGTGATGGTTTCCAGCCGGGCACGCGACTTGTACCAGAACACGGACCCTCCTCCGAAAAATGGCTCGAGGTACGCCTCGTGTGGCGGCAAGAGGGGCACGATATGCCGCGCCAGGTGGCCCTTCCCCCCATGCCAGGTGAGGGGGCTGCGCAGAGGCGTGTGGGCCGCGCTCATGGCGTCCCCCTCCCGGCCGCGCGCTCCCGTGCCCGCCGCTCCTTACGCGGGCAGCGACAGGGCGCGAAGAGACAGTGGCCGCAGCGTGCGATGATCCCCGGCGCTCCCCGCGGTACTGAGGCTCCGGCGCCAGCGTCCGGCGGTCCCGTCGCCGTCGGCGGCGCCATGCCGGTCGGCCCCGCGCGGGAGTGGCAGGTACAGTCTCCCTTGTGTTGGCCGCACCCGGCGCAGAGGACGAGATGGCCGTATTTCCCCCCGAAGTAGTCGATCGGCGCGGGTGGCTCCTCCGGGGCGGGGCGCTCACGCACGATCTTGTCCAGTTCGACGCGCACTGTGTTGATGGTGATGGTGCGGAAGTTGGCCGCGCCGCGCAGGGCCTCGATCAGCAGGTCCTCGCCGACGGCGGGATCGACGGCCAGGGTGTGGAGTTGCTTGTTCAGCCGGTCGGCCGGCTCCGTGCCCATCAACTCACGGTAGACGGCCCGCCAGCGGCGATCTTCGGTGGCTAGGTCCGCGCGGTCGATCATGGTCATGACCGGCGCCGCCCCCTTCCGGGCCGCGCGCCGGCGCATCTGCGGCGTCCCCACGTCGTAGCTGTTGGGCAGGCCCCGCCCCTGGGGCGTGACGCGCAGGTAGCCGGCCCCCTCCAACTCACGCAGGTAGTTATAAGCGCTCTTGTAGCACGCGCCGACATAGCCCGCGATCCGCGCCACCGTGCGGATGCAGCGTCCCTGCCGATTGCTGTGGTGCGCCACCATGACGTAGGCCCGCTTCGCCCCCTGGCTCAGGTCGGAGTCACCGAGCACGGCGTTGGGCACGGTGGCATAGCCGGTCTCGTCGTCCCGCGCCGGCGCGGCGGCGAAGTGGTAGACGTTGGCGTGGCCGCGGCCACCGCGTGTGACCGTGATAAGCGCGGCCCGGCGTAGGTCGGCCGTGCGGCGCTTCACCGTGCGCGTCGAGCAGCCCAGCTCCGCGGCGAGGTCGCCCTGGTACGGGTGACACGCATCGTCGTCCCAGGCATAGGAGATGAGCAGCACATGGGCGAGCCGGTCGTTGTCCAGCGGCGCGGCGTCCAGGAACGGGCGCGGGATCTGCGTCCACCCCGCGCGCGGCGTCGGGGTGGACGTGGTGACGGATGGCTCCACCAGTGTCGTGCGCACGCTCACCCGACCGCTCCCGCCCGCAGGGACCGCAGCCGCCAATAGCGGTACTCGTACCACTCCTGGGGGGACGCCGCAGCCAGGGCACGCCGGCGGCCCTCGTCGCGCCGCGCGCGCAGTCCCTCGTCGCAGCGGTTGCCGGCCAGGTCCGCGCGCGCGCGATCGAGCACGCGGGTCAGGAGATTATCCTGGGGCAGGGTGGCCGCGATCCGCGCGCGGCTGTTGAGGGCCGTGGTATGGTCGGCGCGGCCCAGGGCGTGGGCCGTCGCGCTGTTGGTCAGGTGGTAGTCCTCGGCGAGCAGGTAGGCGCAGAGATGCCGCGCCTGAGTGATGTGGGTCGCGCGGCTTGGCCCCAGGATCGCCTCGGGGGTCACGTCGGCCGCGAGGTCGTAGGCGTCGTTATAGGCGCGGGCCACGGCGGCGATGAGGGACCGCGTATCGACCGTCCCGGTGCGTGTCCACACGGGGGCGGGGTTATCCCGTTGACAGGCGCGCGCGTCCGCGCTATCCTGTCGAGAGAGCATGGGTGTGCTTTGAAGCATAAACGCCTCCTGTGCAGGCCCGCAACCCGGTTCGGAGCTGACTACTCCTCGGGGTCGCGGCCTCCGTTTTGGTGGTTCTGGTGGTTCCTTTACGAGGTGGTTACACCAGCGCCGTGTGATATAGATAGTTAGTCCTGGGCAAGGTAGAGGCTCACCGGTTCCCGCCGGTGGGCCTCTACCTTTTGCGGCCGCTACGGCCGTGTCATGTGCTACATGGTGCACTCCTTCATGATGAGCATTGTAGCCCACGCCCGCCCCTGTCGTAAAGGTGACGCGCAGGAGCACACCCTGCCTTTCCCTTAAAGGCGCTATCCTACGCATCATTTGTGCGGTCATGGTAGCCCCGTCCAATCGTAGGCCGTACCGTGCTTCACCGGCGCCGTCGGTAGCCGTGGCGGGCCGGATGCCACCGACGGCACTGTCGATGGTGTGGATGTCGCCGTCACCGGCGCGGGGGGTGGCGCTGCGGTCGCCGTCGCCGTAGGTGTCTTCGCCGTCACCCGCACCGGCGCCCACGGCCCCGTCGGCGTCGTTCCCCGCGCCGCGTCGGGCACGACCACGACCTGTGCGCCCTTGGGCGCGGGTGTCTGTGCGGGTGCGACGGCCGCTGGCGCAGGGTGGGGGTGCGTGAGGGCTTCGACGCACGCACGGGGAGCCGGGCGGGTCATAAGGCGGCGCATGGCACGGACGGACCACACTGGCCGCGTGCGCAGGTCCATGGGCCGTGCCTCGCGCGCGATGGCGACGACGCGCCGCCGTGACGAGGCCGCCAGGTCGTCGGGGAACAGCAGGGGCACGCCGGTCTCGCTCACCGATTGGCTGCCCCGATCAGGGCGGCGGCCGAACAAGCCGCCCGGCGCGGCCGAGTCGCCCTCCCCGTGGGCCAGCACGGTGCGGTTGCCCAGCGCGTCGCTCGCCCACTTGGCGTCGTCGCCGCGCGTCCCGCCCAGCCAGCCGAGCACGTTGCACGAGTCGATGATGGCCTTGGCCCCCAGCTCCCCGTAGTCGTCCACGAGTTGTGAGAAGGACTGGAAGCTGATGACGCGGGAGATGCGCGGCTGCCGGCAGATGTTGAACCACTTCGGTGCGTTGGGGATCGCTCCCATCGTGCCAAACTCGTCCAGGAGCATCCGCACCTCGCGGTCTAACTCCCCCTTGGGCAGCGTGCGCGCGCGGTCCAGCAGCACGGTGAACATCGTTGTGAACAGCGCCGCGACGAGCGGGCGCAGCGTGTCGTCGCCGGCCGGGATCACGATGTAAAGGGCCACCGGCCGCCGCCCCGTACGGCCCAAACGGTCGAGATCGAGCGTGCCCTGACCGCCGACAACGGCTTTAATGGCAGGGTCGGCGAGCGCGGAGAGGCGCGGGGCCAGGCCCGAGGGGATCGAGGAGCGCAGGTCGCGGTGCTCGGCGATCAGGCCGAGGAACTGCGCCGCCGGCCCCGTCTCCGCGCCCGATGGCCCGTTCTTCAACGCCTTCTCAATGGCCTCCACGTTCGGTTGCAGCAGCAGGGTTAGCAGTTCGTCGAGCGTGCCGGAGGGGCGGCCGGCCGCGGCGGCGACGGCGTGGACGTGCATCACGCCCGCCGCCATGAGCAGCAAGACGGCCTGCTCGAAGTAGGGCTGGGGGTCGGCGGTGTCCTTCGGCCGCGAGTTGTGCAGCCAGGCGCGCGCCCAGTCCTCCGCTTTGGCCGGCGTGCGCACCAGGGCGAGCGGCGCCCACGTCACGCTGTTAGCCGGATTCTGCATGTCCAGCCGGTACACGTCATGCGTGCGGGACAGCGCGGCGGCCGTCTGCTTCCACCCGTCGCCCTTGTTATCCGTGGCGACGTAATCCACGGACGGGTCGGGCTCCAACAACTGCGTCTTGAAAAACGCGTTGGACTTGCCTAAACCCGTCGGCGCGTCGATGGCCACCCCTTCGAGGAGCAGCGCCGACGTCACGCCAATCGTGATCGTCCTGAGCCCGTGCCGCGCCGTGCCCATCACCATGTCGCCCGGTTTGGCCCGCCGCCGCTTGAGCTCGTCCCAGGTCTGCCAGCGCGCGCCGCCGTAGGTGTTGGCGCGCGTCGGGTCGAGGGCGCGCTTCCTGCGGCCGATGAGGATGAACACGCTGAACAGCGCCAGGACCCCGAGCGCGCCGCCCAGTTCCAGCGGGAGCGCCGCGCGCACCGGCGCCCCGCTCGGGCGGTGCAGGTTTGTGTAGCGCCAGGCCGCGCCGTGGCGCATCCAGAACGCCCAGGGGGTCGTGTGGATCGTGGGGGCGAGCCCGTGGTAGCCGTGGTGCGCCCAGGCCTGCACGGCGCGCAGGGCGGCCAGCCCGTTGGCCGCCGGCCAGGCCACCGCGTCGTAGGCCGTCTGGTACCAGAGCGTCACCGCCGCGACGACGTGGCGGTAGAGGGCCGTGGCCGTGACGACGATCCAGCGCGCGCCGGCGAGCGGCCCGAGCCAGAGCGCCAGGGCGACGAGCAGGCCGGCGAGGAGGCCCGCCCAGCCACGCAGGAGCCAGAGGGCACGAACGAGCAGCCGCCGCACGACACGCAGCAGGGCGTGCATCATCACGCGCGGGAGCCGCGCCAGGCGGCGCGCACCGGCACTGCCGCGCGTCCAGGGGCGGGTGGTGAGGGGCGGGCTAGCGGGTGTGCGCGGTGTGCTCATGAGGTGTCTCTCCTGGCTTCTACAGATCGAGGGCCGGCGTTAGGTCCCGATCAGGGACGGCGACGGGGGCGGGGTCGAGGTCCGCGCCGTTGTACGCGATCGCGGCCTGGCGGGCGGTCGCCTCGTCGGGGTAGGCGTTCCCCAGGGGGCCGTCGTCGGGGCCGTCGCCGACGTGCACCGGCTCCCAGCCGTTCGTGTCGCGCTCGATGGGGCCGGCCGCGTAGCGTCCGAGCGCGAAGCCGTCCCCCGCCGACTCGACCTCAAGCCAGGTGGCGCCCGTGGCGATGAGCGCGTCGATCCGCGCGTCGTACAGGGCGGGGTCGAGGGTCGCCGGGGAGGGCGCCCACGCCGCATCATGGTAGTCGGCGGGGTTGACGATCTCGACGCCGTGCGGCTCGGGCTGCGCCTCGGCATACGCGGTGGTGACGACTGGATCGGTGACTTCGTAGAGCTGACCCTCCCCGACAGCGGGGCCGGTCTGCTCCCACGCATAGGACGCCGTCGCCTCCTCCCCGATAGGCGTCAGGTCGCCGGGGGTGAGCGCGGCCGGCGCCTGGTCCATCCACACCTCGTAGGGCGGGTCGATGCCCCGCGCTAACGCCGCCTCGATCGTGGCGATCTCGGCCGGGTCGGTGATCGGCTGCCAGCGGAGGTCATCGGGCATGAAGCTGTCCGGCTCCCGCGTGTAGTACGTCACCTTTTGGTCGAGGGCCGGGTCCAGGGGTGGCGCCTCGTCGGTGAACGCCGGCCCCTCGGGGCCACTGGTGCGCGTCCAATCATAGGGGGCCATGTCCCTCTCGTCGCGGGCTGCGTTCGTCATCGTGCGCTCCTTCGTCGTGTCGTCGGGTGTGTCGCCGCCCGGCAGCTATCGAGCAGTTCGGCCGCGGTCATCCCCTCCCGCGCGCCCCAGGCGAGCAGGCGCTGCACCGGCTCCCAGGTCAGCGGGGTCACGAGGGTCCGCAGCGCGACGGGTGGCGGGGCAGCCACTCCCGAGTGCATCGCGGCCGGGCCAGGAGCCGTCGTCGTCGCCTCCCGCACACAGAGCACGCGGCCCTGGCTATCGACGGTGTAGGCGAGCGCAGCCCCTGTCCCCTGGTCCATCGTCCTCATCGTTTCCCTCCTCTGGCGCGGTCAGGCCGCCGTGCCGTCGCCATTGAGCGCGCGGATATCGGCCGCGCGCACGTCCCCGCGCTGGCGGATGAAGCCACCGGGAACGTAATGAACGCGGCGCAACTCTACGCCCACCACTGTCCCCTCGTTGGGCCAGCGGGTGCGCGTGGCCGCGCCGGCGAGGAGCACATGGACGTGCGGCTCGTCGGTGTTGCGGTGGACGGCGGCCACCCACACGAGCCGCTGGCCCCGCTCGTGGCCCAGGTCCATCAGCAGCAGCCGCGTCCAGGTCTGGAGGTCGCTCAGGCGCACCACCCCCGCGCCGCGCCCCGGCGAGAGGATGAGCCGGTGGAACACCACCTTGGGGCCGATCGCGGCCGTCAGCAGGGCGCGCGCGGTCGCACGATCGGCCACGGCGCCGTAGGCGTCGAACAGGGTGCGCTCCTCCTTGCGCTCGCCGGGGCGGAAACTGCCCTTGAGGTGGTCCACCTGGTCCTCGATCTTCTGCGCGGCCCACGGCCCGGCCGGCACGTAGCGCCCCTCCACGAACGTCCGCGTCGGCGTCGGCGCCATCAGGCCACCTGCCCCGTCTGGTCAATCAGGGCCATGTTCAGGTGGGGCACCTCGCCCGCCGCGCGCGCCGCCTGGGCGCGTTCCTCGACCGCTGCTTCCAGGCGCTCAGCCACCGGTGGCCCGTAGTCGTTGGCGATGTGCGCGAACCCTTCGAGGCGGGCCAGCGTTGCCTCGTGGTGGATCGCTGCCAGCTCCGCGCCGAACGGTTGCACGACGAGGGCGCGCAGCACCTCCTCCACCCGCCGGCTGATGGCCTCCGCGATGGCCGGCGCCGCCACGTCGCCCGTGTCCCGCGCCGACAGCGCGGTGAGGCCGCGCTGGATCAACTCGTTGGCGGCGGCCGAAATCGACTCCGCTTTGGTGCGCTCCACGTACTCCGTGAGCGCCTGCTTCACCTCCGGTTGCAGATACATCGACGTGCGTTCGTTCGCCATGATCGTCCTCCCTCTCTCTCTTTCACGCTGTCGTGCGGCGCGACGCCGCCTCGTCGCGGCGCAGCAAGCCCGCGCCGGTGGTGATGACCGTGGCCGCCGCGCCCGTGGCCCAGCCTCCGCCGCCCGCCCCAAGCAGGAACAGCAGGCCGCCCGTGGCCGTCCCCCACGCGACGCCGAACGACACCGCGCCGCGCCAGGGCACCCGCTCGCGTGGCCGCTGGGGGGGCAGCGTGGCGAGCATCCGGCGGGCCTCCTCCCCACGCGGGGTGAGGCGAACGTGTTGGCGGGATGCGTGTGGGTTGACGGCGGGATCGGGCCGCGCCCCGGTCTCGACCACTAACCCATCGGCCAGCAGGTTATCGAGGGTGCGGTAGAGGGTCCCCGACCCGACGCGCCGCGCGCCGCCCTGGGCCGCGCGCAGGTCTGCGATGAGGCCGTAGCCGTGGTGCTCCGCGCCGTCGGCGAGGGCGCACAGCACGGCGTACGCGCGCTCCTGGGCGGCGGTGCGCGCGGGCAAGGGCACCCGTCCCGGCGTGCGCAGGGCCTCCGCCCCCTGGGGCGTGATGCGGTAGTAGTCGCGCGGCCTGTCGTCCAGCGTGGGGTCGGCTCGCGGGGCGGCCTCTACGATCAGGCCGTCCATGAGCAGGTAACGGATGGAGCGGTAGAGCGTGGTCGGGCCGAGGGGCGCGCCCCCCGGCAGCGCCCTGAGCGCGCCCAGGAGGGCGTAGCCGTGACGCTCCTCCCCGTCGACGAGCGCCCGTAAGAGGTCGTACTGGCGGCCGGGGGGGTGCGAACCGGACGGCGGCGGCGGGGCGAGCGGGGGGAGCGGCGTCCCCGGCCGGGCGAGCAGGGCACGACCGCGCGGGGTGATCCGGTAGTAGCGCCGGCGCTCATCCTCTAGCGTGGGATCGGGCCGCCGGTCGGTCTGCACGATCAGGCCGTCGCCCAGCAGGTGTTTGATCGCACGAAAGAGCGTGCCGGGGCCGAGGATGAGCCGGCCGTTGGTGTGCTCCTCGACGGCCTGCATGATCGCATAGCCGTGGCGCTCCTCCCCGTCGGCGAGGGCGCGGAAGATGTCGTAGTCTCGATCTGTCATGGTCATGTCTCTCTCCTCCTCTTTCTCGTTTGTCACGGACGATTGACCTGGACCGGGCGCTCGAAGTAATACATAAACGGCCCTGATGTCCCGAGCGATGTTCGACAGACAGGCGGCCCCATCATGCGCCATCCGTCGCGTCCCAGTTGGTTGAGGCGTACCGGTGTGCAGTTTTCTTCCACCCAGTACTCCCACTGCTGGGGCACCTGCCCAATCATTGAGATGCGCGGACGTTGTGCGTCGTTTTGGTTAGCAACCATTAATCTTCCCCTTCTCTTTTTTCGACGTGGCAAGCTCTAAGCGCCGGGCAAGGGCGCGGAAGAGGCGGCCCCGCCACGTCAATCCCCGGCGGGCGCTCTCCCGCTTGGCGTAGGACAGCAAGAGCCGCCCCAGCAGCCGCCCCTGCGGCGCGAGCGCGCCCGAGAGGGCCAGGATCACGACGGCCCCGACGAATAGCAGGGCGGCGCGGGCCAGGCCCAGGAGCGGCTGCCCGACGGCGTGGACGGCCAGGATCGTCCCCACGAGCACGAGGAGCGCGGCGAGCCGCAGCACGAGGCCCAGGGCCGGCGACATTTCGACCTGACGCAACTCGTCCGTCGAGCGGCGCACCGTCTTGGGCACGGCCAGGATGAACAGGCCGCGCCCCGTCGCTCTGGCCACGCGTTGGAGGCGCTGTTTCATTCGATCACCCCCCACTCCGCGGTGATGGGCGGCGCGATGGACGCGATCTCGGTCACGCTGGCGGTGGGCATCTCCGTCACCGAGGGCATGGCTGGCGCGGCAGCCGTCTGTGCGCCGACGCTGCCTGCCGTCGCCGCACCAGCCACGCCGCCCGTCGCCGCCGCCAACCCCGCACGCGCGGCGGTCCCGAGCATCGGCACGTTGCCGATGCCGAGGGCGCGCGAGGCCCCGCCGCCGAGCACCGCGTCGCCCAGGCGCGGGGCGCCGTAGAGCACGAGCGCGCCGGCCAGCGCCAGGGCCAGCGATTGCAGCCCGTCGCTCCCGAACGCGGCCACCATCGCCCGCACGGACACGAGCGCGACGGCGTAGCTCACCCCCCACAGCGTCAGGCTGAACCACAGCCGCGCCCAGGCTACGGCCACCCCGCGCGTCAGGGGCGTGACCATGCAGATCGAGGCCACGGGGGCGGCCAGGTAGACCGCCGCGCCGTACAGGGTGCCGATGGTGCGTGTGATGGCGATGAGCACCAACAACACGAAGAAGAGGATGACGAAGCCGAAGACCACCCCCAGGAAGATGGGGTCGCCAGTGATGACCGAGAGCAGGGCGGTGTCGACGAGGTGGCCCACGAGATCGCCGATGGCGGCCCCGCCCTGGTTGTTGGGGTCGGCCAGGATCATCGTCGAGGCGCCGTTGACCGCCACGATGTAGAGGTGCATCAGCCAGGGGAGCGCGGTGGTGAGGGCGAGGCCCAGCCCGCCCTCGACCATCTGCGTGGCCGCTTCCCCGCCCGGCCCCAGGCCCAGGCGCCGTGCATACCAAGTGAGCGCCCCGGCCAGGAACAAGACGCCGAACAGGTCGCGCGCCAGTTCCTGCATCGTCGCGAAGGGTTGCTTGAGCTTGTCGATCTGGGTGTAGTCCTGCTGCGTGGTCAAATCCGTGGCGACGAGCTTACCGATTGTCTTGCCGGCATCGGTGGCGCGGTTGTGCAGCCAGGAGCCGGCCCAGCCGAAGGGGTCGAGGCAGAACGGGGCGCTGAACGGGATGGGGATGGACAGGCCGCCGCAGGCGGGCGGCGGCGGGTCCACCGTGAACGACGCCGACGTGGAGAGCGTCGGGGCGGTCCCCCACGCGTAGAGGCGATGCGTGCCGACGCCCGGCGTGGGGTCGGTCCCCAGGATGATATCGGCGCTGGCGTCCCCGTTGTCGTCGGCGACGCTCCCGTGCGCGAAGATGGGCGCGCCGCCGGCGCGATCCCAGGAGAACGTGACGGTCTGGTTGGGCGCGAAGCCGGACATGTCCACCCTGACCACCGTGCCGGCCGCGGCCACAGCATGCGTCGGGGTCAGCGTGACCCTGGGCTGATAGGTCCGGGCGATGGTGAAGAACACGCTGGCCGAGGTGCGATTGGGGCCGACGGCGCGGACCTCGTGCGGCCCCAACGCGGCGGTGGCGCCCGTGGTGGGGACCCGCGTGTCGATGTGTACGTAGCTGTCCGCGCTCGTGCCGCGCGCCAGGTAGGCCCCGTCCCAGTAGAGCGTGACCGCCCCATCGGGGAAGTCGGCGCCGACGACGACGAGGCTGGTGTCGGGCATGCCCTGGCTCGCCGAGAGGGCGAGCGTGGGGTGGTGCGTCGCGGTCGGGGCCGGCGCCGGCGTGTACGTCGGGTACGGCGTCGGCGTCGCCACGGGTGTCTGCGTGGGCGGGGGGGCCGACGCGGCGCGGACGCTCCCCCCGCCCAGGCCCAGAGCGAGCAGGACGACGGCCGCCAGGGGGGCGATTAGTCGGCGCATGGGGTCTCCTTCGTCACGCGTTGCGCGTCGAGGGCGCGCAGGTAGGGTGCGGGCGCGACGAGCAGCGCGCGGGACAGCAGGGCCAGGCGCAGTGCCCCGTAGGCGCAGGCAAGCCCGATCCCCCCCAGCAGCGCGAGCAGGACGGCCCACGGGGGGTACAGGCGTGCGGCCGGCCAGAAGGGGACGGCCTGGACGCCCGCGGCGACGAGCGCGAACGCCCGCACTGCCACGCCCCCGAGCACCAGGGCGACGAGGCCCAGGGCGGCACCCAGCAGCCGCACGGCGGTTAGGCGGTGCCTGCGCAGACTCCGGCCCATTGATCGATCTCCTCTCTTGACAGGCGCCGTCGTGTGCGGCGTGGCGTTTAGCGCGCGGCGGTCCATGTCGCACCTCCTGTCCCGGCTTTCGCGGTCTCCCGATCGGCGGTGTCGTCGGCGGCGTCCGTGGTGCCGAGTGGGGGGGTCACGCGCGCGGCATAGACCTCTTCAGGGGTGGCGCCCTCGGCGAGCAGGCACACCGCCTGGTACACCTCCTCGCCGGTCGGGTGCGCCGGGTCGGCGGCGACGGCGCGCACCATGCGCGCGCGGTAGTCCTTGTCGTCGGGATCGCTGGCGAAGAGCCACGCCTCCTCGGGCGACGAGGGCACGTTGACCACCCCGCGCGCGGGCCGGGAGGCGGTCTTCGTCGTGCGGATCATAAACATCTGGGCGTACTCCAAGCGCTTCTTGTCGGCGGCCTCCTTGCCGGCCAGCGTGCCGATCCGCGCGGCCTCGCCGTCGGTCAGGCGCAGCTTGCCCGCGATCCACTGCCGCGGATCGACGCCGCTCTCGTCGTTGGTGTCGTGCATGTTGAAGATGAAGTGCAAACTGGTCTGGTCGAAGTAGCCGGCCGCGGCGGCGTTGCTGGTCAGGTCGGACAACTTCTGCGACACGAACATGGGGACCATGCCGGAGTGCCGGCCAGTGCGCCCGATGCCCGCCACCCACTCCTGCCCGGCCTGGTGGCGTAGGATGCTCCACCCCTCGTCGATCGCCAACAGGTGCTGCACCGTGCCGCGCCCGGAGCGCCGGCCCCACGCCTGCGCGAGCGCGTCGCGGCGGTCGGCGATGTCGGTCATGGCGAACATCACGAAGGCGTAGACGGGCGTGGTGGTCCCCAGGTCGCGGGGGTCGATGTGGAAGGCCAGCAGGCGCGTGTCGACGTCGAAGCTGGTGGGGCGGTCCACCAGGGGGGCGTAGCGGCCGGCGCGCGCGTAGGGGGCCAGCTCGGCGGCCACGTCCTTGTACAAGCGGCGATCCTCGTGGTCCTGCTCGGGCTGGCGGGCCTGCGCCTCCACCCAGGCCAGCAGGTCGCGCTCCAGCGGCGGATCGGCCGCCGTGCGGCGCGTGCCGTCGGGGGTCCGCCCGGCGGCGGTCGCGTCGCGGTGGCCGGCGTAGACGGCGGCCACGCCCGCGTCGATGAGCCCGCGCACGCGCCCGGTGATGGCCTTGCCGCTCTCGGCCAACAGCACCTCGTGGGCCTTGCCGACGAAGTAGAGGCGCGCGGCGCGCTCCTCCTCCGTGGCGCGGGGGCCGTCCCAGATGTTGATCGCGGCGGTGCGCGGGCCGCCCAGGCGGACCGTCCGGCCGCCGGCGATGGCGCACAGGGTCTCGTAGCCGCCCACGGTGTCGACGGCGGTGGCCCAGGCGTCCCACAGCAGGAACCACAGCATCAGCTTCTGCGCGAAGAAGCTCTTGCCCTGGCCCGAGCCGCCGAACACGTCGATGAGGCGGTTCTTGAAGGCGCGGTCGGCGATGTTGAGGTGGACGAGCGCGCCGTCGCCTTCGGCCCGGCCGATCAGCACGCCGCCGGCGGTGCCGGGCGAGCGCACGATGGCGGCCCAGGCGTTGCCCACCGTCTCGGCGTACATCTTGTAGGTCGTGTAGCGCGGCGCGTCGTTGCGGCCCAGCGGGCGCGTCGCGCGGAGTAGCGGCCCCTGGACGCCCCTGGCGCGCGCGGCCCGCGCGTCCAACGCGCCCGCGCCCGTGCCGGTCAAGAGGCCCCACAGGGCGTCGGCGCGCACGGCGAGACTGTCCTTGTCGGGGGCGAACACGGTCACGTAGATGCCGGCGCGGACCACGGCCAGCCCGCCCGTGCGCATCCGCCGCGCCTGGGCGCGCGCCTCGGCCCGCGCGTCGCCGATGTCCCCGTCGGCCTCGCGGCCCTGCGCGCCCGCGCCCACCACCAGGTCGCCCAGGGAGCGCCCGCGCTTCTTGGCGGTGGTGCGCTCCTTGTCCTGGTCCAGGCCGGCCACATGGAGGGAGAGGCGCAGCGGGGCCGGGAAGGCGAGCAGGGGGGCCGGCCAGCCGGGGTGCGTGGGCTGCGCGGGGACGCGGACGTAGAACGTGCAGGCCCAGGAGCGCGCGCCCTGCCCCGGCAGGTACGCCCCGTCGAGGGTCTCCTTGGCGGCGGGGTCGGCGAAGGGGTCGGGGAACGCCGCGACGAGCGCGCGCACGGCGGCGCCGTCGAGGCGGCGGGCGGCGACGCCCAGGCGGTGCAGGGTGCGCTCAACCTCGCCCACGACGCGGGCCAGGGTGGTCCCCTGCGGCGCGCGGGCCGGGCCGGCGATCGCCAGCAGGAAGCGATGCGTCGGGACGTACTCCCCGCTCAGGTAGTCCTCCCACCAGGCGCGCAGGCGCCCGGCCAGGTCCCGGAGCGCGGGCGTGGGCGGGTCCACGTCGGCGAAGGCGCGCGCCACGGCGGTCTCGGCGGCGGTCGGCGTGGAGAGCACGGTGAACTGGATCGTGTAGGGGACCGGGGGCGTGAAGGCGGCGGCCGCGCCGTCGGTGAACGCGTCGAGCAGGTCGCCGGGCAGGCTGAACAGTTGCACGCCGTCGAGTGCGAGCCAGATGCACGCGTCCTTGCCCTTCTCGGTGCGCGTCCCGTCGTCCGCGATCGTGACGCGCGCGGCCCGCGCGGGACGCCCCGCTGTCTCGGGCCGCACGCCCGCGCGGGGCGCGCGGACCCCCCGGAACAACGCCCCGCGGGCGCGGCGCTCCGTGTGCGCCTGTGCCGCTCTACCCATGAGCCACCACCTCCCAACGGGCGGCGCGGCGGCCGGCGCGGGTGCGTCCGTCCATGTCCAGCTTGCGGACCAAGCCGGCGCCCTCCAGCTCACGGCGACGCGGGCGCACGGCCGAGTCGGGCAGGCGCGCCCCGTCGGCGATCTCCTCGTTGGTGGCGCCGGGGTGGGCGGCGAGCCAGGCGAGTAGGCGCGCGCGCTGGGCCTGCGCCAGCGGCGTGGCCATCAGCGGCGTCACCGGAACCGCGCCGACCGGGGCCGGGGCGAGGGCCGAGGCAGCGCCGCGCGTCGTCAGGCCGTCGGTCGTGTCCGTGCGGATCGCCCCGCTGGCCGCGGTGGCGCTCGCAGGGCCAGCAAGCGCGCTCACGGCGGGCGCGTGTCGTCGGCCGGCGACGAGCCGGGCGGCGCGATAGGCCAGGCGGCGCGGGGCGACCAGGGTGGTGCGCCACAGATAGCCGGTGAGTTGGCGCGCGTAGGGCTCGGCGGTGCCGCTGCCGGCGAAGGTCACGACGAGGAGGCCCAGCAGCGCGGGGACGCCCACGATGAACAGGAGGTGGAGCTGGCCGAGTCCCGACTGGCCGTAGGGGAGGCGGCTCGTGGCGTTGATGAGTCCGTAGGTGAGGAGCACGATCCCGGCGACGTAGACGGCCTGGCGGATCGTGAAGACCCCGGCGACGATCTTCACGGGGTCGTTGATGTAGAGCGCCGTCTGACTATTGCGCGCCATCGGCCCCCCTCGTTTCTGCGTGCCCCTGGACGGCCTTGGTCAACGCGGCGCCGTAGAGCACGAGGACCGCGCCGGCACACATCAGGCCGATGTCGTGGCTGACGACGGTGAGCGTCAGATAGGCGAGGGTGCCGCCGCGCAGGGACGGGTAGGTCACGCGAGCCACCAGACCGACGAGAGCGTGCGGGCGCGCGGGGGTGGAGGCCGCGACGGGCGGTGCGGGATGGGTAGCGTGGGCCATGATACTGCTCCCAGCGATAGACAGGACACGAGCGAGGGGAGGGCGACGCTCCCGGTGTGCGGGTACCGCTCCCCCTCGCTGCGTGATCGACAAACGACTAGTGGATGTTAGCCTGGAGGTAAGTAGCGGCGCCGGTGGCCCCGAACATGAACACGCTGGCGAGCGTGGCTGCTATCCAGGCACCCGACGCTCGTGGGTTGTGAAAAGCCTGCATGGCGCCCGCGATGATGAACGCGATGGCCGCGAACGGAATCTTGATGGTGTTGGCGACATCGAGCAGCGCCTGGGCGAGCCCGGCGAAGGGGTCGGTGCCGGCCGCGAGGACTGGGGTGAACGCGGCGATGACGGCGGGGTGCGTCAGGGCAAAGTGGGCGCTCGTGGCGACCATGACGGTTTCGTGCAGCATGGTGAACTGTCCTTTGGTACGGAGATTGCCCCGGTCAAGGACCGGGGCTAACGTGTAGCGCGTGGGCCTGGGTGCGCGGTTAGCTGTGATGGGCGACCGCGCGCTTTTCTGTCCGGGCTGATTGGGCTGTCGTCTGGGCTGTGGTGATCTCCCCTGGCTTGGGCTGTCCCGCCTCCATCGTGAGGCGGCTGTCGAACTGATCTTCCGAGAGGAGCAGCAGGCGCTCGCCCGTGCGGTGGTCTTCTATCGCGACGTGCCAGGCCCACATCGCGGACCAGGCCCGGCGCACCTCATGGACGCTGTACCCTGCGGTACGTGTGACGCGCAACGCCAAGGCATACGCATGCCCCTCAGTCAACTGTTCTATCGCTACCTTCCTCCCTGCTGTCCAGTTGCGGATGTGAAGTGGGCATGCTATACGATACGTAGAGCTTCCTGTCGCAGGAAGATAGCAATAGCAGCATTGCCCCGGCTCGATGCATCACGTTTCCATGATAATCAAGGAAACGTGATGCTCAATGTGTTAGTTCTAACAAATATGAATAGAGGTGTCAAGTGGCTAGTGGGGGTGATCGCATAGGCGCTCGCTTCGCCGGACTCCTCAATCACCTTTTCGACACGTATCGACACCCTCAAGGGCGCGAGTATTCGTTGCGCGAGATAAGCGAAAGGTCAGGGGGGAAACTTACCACGGCGTACATCAGCCTGTTACGCAAGGGTGGGGTGGCTAATCCACCGGCCGATCGCGTGCAGGCGCTCGCCGATGCGTTCGGGGTCGATGTGCGGTACTTCACGGGCCAGCAGGTCCCCGAGCGCGCCGAGGAGACCAATACCGAGCGTGCCTTGCGTCTCGCCCTCTCAGACCCTCTCATCCGGGCGATGGCTCTGAGTGCCTCCCAGGTCGGCGACGCGGAAAAGGCCCTTTTCTTGCACATGTTGGACGAAGCCCGCGCGCTCACGCGCAAAGAGGATGAATCTCCCCCCTTAGTGAAGCCACACGATGGGGAGATGGATGTTCCGCCGCGCGATGACGGAACGAATGAATAGCACCACCCGTTAGCAAGGAAGAGAGATGATCCCGCCCGAGAACGTTGAGGACGTCGCCGTGAGAACGGCGTCCGCCCTTAAATTGCCCGCGTCGGTGAAGTCTGAAATGTTCGTCAGGGCGTATGCAAACCAGCAAGATATACGCATCGAGATACAGACGTTCGACCTGGAAGACTACGATGTCGATGGATGGTGCGTGCGGCTCGGCGAGCGCACTTACATCATCTTCTACCGTGCGAACCAGGGGCACCTAACCTTCAGCAAGCGGCAGCGTCGGGAATGGGTCAAGTGGCATGAAATCGGGCACATCGTGCTCGGTCACTTAACTAAGGTTGGAGATACCAGTCGGATGTTCGACCCCGATGCGCCCCAGGAGCAGGCAGCCAATGAGTTCGCCGACGCTATGATGGCTTATACACGCGGGACGTTGCGCCACGATGAGTATGATGAAGATCACATGACGTTCAGGGACGCCAGGGGCTGGTAGAAAGTGCGGGGATACGATGCTCTGGCCCTTGTTGTTTCTCACGCTCCTGGTAGGCGGCCTGGCAACATACTGGCCGCTGCGCCACGGCCCGACGCGGATCGCTCTATACAACGCGCTGGGTAATCTGCTCATCGTCATCTTCGGGACGCTAGCGGGCAACTTAGTCATCGCGCATGCCGTGGATCGATGGGTCGGCGTGCCCGGCTTTACCCGCTTGGTCTACCAGTCCATTATCATCGCGGCCCTCCTCTCATTCCTCGCCATAACGGCCGAAACGATACACGACTGGTCGCGGTGGCGGCGGGCACTTGTCTCCTCATTCGCCCTATTGCTCGTCGCCGACGGGACATGGGCGATTGGTCACGCGCTTGTCGGCCCCGCATGGGCGCACCTCTGTTACAACGGCTTCGGCGCCAGTCCTTGGCCTCTTCTCGTGATGAACCTCGCCATGAGCGCATCGTTCCTCGCCGTCGCCGGCCACCTGATGTCCGCGCATGTCCGGTTCCTGCGCGATCCGGGCCGACGATTAGATCGCGGGCTCATCTCATGGGTGCTCGTGCTATGGAGCATGAATGCGCTGGAAGCCATAGTCATCTTGGGTCAGACGGCCCTCTCGCTCGCGGGCAGGGACGCGACGGCACTCATGCCGACCCTCGATAATGTGGCGGGCCTCGGCCTCCTGATCGCGCTTGGGATCGTGTTGCATCGGCCCTTGGGCTCGCTGTTGTCACGGGGGCGATACGCGCTCTACCTGCTGCTTGAGCCGGAACAACGATGGGTATTGCGCAACCTGCATGCGGCCTATACTCTTGCACTCCGCGAACGGTCGTACTTGGAAGGCGTCCGCGATTCCCCCTGGCGTCGGAGGATTACTCTACAGGATATGGGGCAGCAAGCGCGTGTCGTCCTTGCGCGGGATCATTCGCCTCTCGTCCTTGCGCGGGATCATTCGCCTCTCGCCGTGTCGCTCCTCAATAGGGCGGGCTCGGCCATTGGGCCAATCCGCCGTTGCCGTTCGCGCGTTTCCTCTGTGTTGGGGGGCGGGTTGGTGCAGATGGGCCGAGAACAGAGGGACGTCTATGTCCGCTACACCGGCGAGCGCGAACATCTCTGGCGTTTTGCCAACTCGGTTGTCCTTCGCGAGGTTGCTTCGTTGCCCCTCCGCGAGGGTTGGCCTGCACACGCAATCCGATCTATGACCGAGGCGGGGGTACTGCTCACGGCCGCCTCCTATAACGGGCTGTCGCCGGCTGTCGAGGAGCTCACGCCGACGGGTGACGATGACGACGCCGAGACACTGCGCCGACGCGATATGGAGGAGAGTATCGTTGTCAGCGACGGGTACAGGATCGTTATGATCGTGGCCGGGCCACATTTCTATCCCGATTTGCATCGACAACGGGAGAGGTGGGGATGGCAACGGGAGGCTGCAACCGTGCTCACGGAAATACTTGCGCGACACGGGGCCGTCGCGCGGAAGCACCACGACAAGGAGGGGGCGGTTCCGGCCTAATGCACAGGTTGAGTTATGTTAGGTTAGGTATCATGGAAGTATGAAATTAAAACTCCTCGTCCTCGCTGTTCTTATCGTAGCGTTAGGCGTCGGCGCGTCGGTTATGGCCCGCGCGCGCGACGCGGCGGTCCAGCCGCAGCCGGTCTATACGGTAGCGACCGTTTCGCGCGGTCTCCAGCACAATCTTGCCCTATGGACAGGTCGTACAGTCCTTGTGCAGGGTGATCTCCATATCACGGGAGGGGCCACGCCTATCTCTATGCCCCTCGTGGTCATGACGGCCCCGCCGCCCCATGTCTCTATTGGGCCTGTCGACCTCACGCAGTTCCTACAACGCCTAGGCGGGCAGGGGACACAGGACAAGGGACTGTTGCTGACGCAGGCGCAGGGCTCGCACCAGCGCCTGGATTTCGCCCATACGGGGACGTACCGGCTGCACCTGTCACTTACGCGGGTCGGGGCGTATCATAACGTTCCCAGTGGGGAGATTGTGTAACGATGCACACCCGTTTGACGCATATTGGGGCGGGTCTTGCACTCTTTGGCACAGTCATGGTCGGCACGGTAGAGGCATCGGCTCAGATCACCCTCCCCCATACGGGGGTGCGTGCCATACCTTCTCCGTCGGCGACGCCCTCCACTCCCGCGCTTCCTCGGGGCCTTGATCGTTCTATCCACCTGCCGGCCGACGCGGCCGCTCATACGCGGGAAAACCGCGAGTGGTGGTACTTCGTTGGGCATCTGTCCGACACTAGAGGGCATACGTACGGCTTCGAGACAACTATTGCCAAAGTCGGTGGCATTCAGCAGATTGTGCCCGGATCGCCCTATGATACCGACTATCACACGGACGTTTCCGTGACTGACGATCATGCCGGGCGCTTCTATCAGCAAATGAGCTTCATGGGGCCGAATGACGCTGCCCTTTCAACGCGGACACTCGACGCGCGCGCGGGCCAGGCGCGTATTACTACAGTCGGCACTCCTGACGCGTTGACCTACCGCGTCCAGGGCTCCGTTCCTGGGGCCGCGAGCGATCTAGTCGTCACCTCGACGCGGCCTGCTCTCCTCGTCGGCGGTGGCTTAATCCCCTGGGGCGACGGCTACACGTATTACTACACGCTTACGTCGCTGCGCACGCACGGCACTCTTACTATCGGTGGGCGGCGCATCCCCGTCCATGGCATTGCCTGGATGGATCATCAATGGGGTAAGTGGGCATCGGTCGATGTGCGACCAGCCGGCGTGACGAACTGGGAATGGATGGGGATGCAACTCTCCGACGGAACCGACATCAATATGGCCGTGCAAAACACCGTGCGCGGCGCGTTCGGTGGAGCCTCGGCGCTCCTTCCCAATAACCGGCAAGTCCCTATCATCAAGGACGTCAGCATGACGCCTCTCGGTCAGTGGCGCAGTCCGACGACGCACATTGTTTACCCATCGGGATGGCATGTGCGCGTGCCGAGCCTGAAACTCGATGTGATCGTACGTCCAACGGTGAAGGGGCAGGAGTTGGTCGATAGCTGGGCAGTCATGGGCTATCGCACAGCGTACTATGAGGGCAACTGCACGGTGACTGGCACACAGGCCGGCCGCCACGTCAGCGGAGCGACATACACCGAGTTAATCGGGTATGGCCTGCCCTCCTTGCCGCAACTGGGCTAAGGCGGTTAACATGGGCGATAGTGTGCAGGGGAATCCGTGCGGAAGCTTTATCGTGCCCTGCCCATCGTATTATTCTTGGTGTGGTCGGTCCTAATCGCCACAGGGCTGCTCGCCGCGACGCTACGACAGGGTATCGTGCCTGTGGACTACCAGGCGTACCAGCGCGCGGCGGCAGCCCTCGCGCGGGGGGCGAGTCCATACCAGACACCGGCGCAAAGCCTCGCCATTTGGCGCTCTTACCATCGCCTCGATGTAAGCCTTCGCGCCGCCCACATGCGCAACACATCAAGGCGCGTGTCACCGAGTGGCCCGCTCGCACGCATGCAGCCCGGCCCCTATCTGTACCTGCCCACGCTGGCGCTGCTTGTGCGGCAGCTCCACCTCACGGCCGCGCCGTGGGAGGTCCTGGACTTGGCCTGTATCGTCGGGTTTCCCTTGCTCCTGATCCGGTGGGCGCGGGTCTCCTGGTGGTGGCTCTTGCTCGTCGCTGGGTCGTGGGATGTGTGGTCCACCTACACCGGGGGCAACGTCGAGGCTATGCTCCTCTTTGCCACCCTCGTTGTCGCCCGACTCCTCTGGCCGCCGCGCCCGCTTGGCCGAGCTGCCGTGCCGCTCGCGGCCGTGCTCGTCGCGTTTGTCCTGCTCGCCAAGCCCTTTTATGCCCTATTCTTCGTCGCCTTCGGCGTCATCCTTCTGCTCGCCGACGGCGAGTCGCGCCGCGCGACGCTGCGCGCCCTCGGGGCTGTCGCCGGACTGACCGCACTGCTACTCGCGGGGGAGGTCATCCGCTGGGGGCCGGCGTTACGCGGAGACGCCTTGCGCTATCTCGCGCACACCCTCGATGCGCAGTGGTTTGTGTTGCCCGTCGCCGCGCAGACGCCCATGAGCGCCTGGAACCGCACGCCGCTACAGGCACTCATCGCGCTCGGGTTGCCGGCCGCGCCGGCGCAGTTCGTGGCCGGCGTGGTGTGGCTGGCCGCCCTCGCCGCGTCGGCCTGGCTTGTGCGGGGACGCCGACTGTCCTTCGCGCAGGCGTTCGCCGTGGCGTTCGCGCTGCTCTACCTCGGCCACCCGGTGGGCTGGACGCTCGTGTACCTCGACCTGGTGGTGTGCGTCGCGGCCTGGCCGGCCCTGCCCCGCGTCGGCCGCGCCGCCCTGCTCGGCGGGGTCCTGGCGCTGCTCGCCTCGCATTGGGCCGCGCTTGTGCTGACGGGCTTGGGCGACGGGCTGCCGCTGCTGACGCTTCAGCCGGCCGATCGGCCCTGGGAAACGTGGATTGTCTTACCACTCGCCTGGGCGCTCACGACGTGGGCTGTGCGGCCATCGAACGCTCGCCGGATAGCATCCATCGTCAACCCCCCGATGGGGTGCTCAACGCGGCCGGATCGGCGCATTAGATCGCGCCGGTGAAGGCGTCTGTCACTGCCCCGTCGGACCCGGCGGGAAGAGGTCGAGGCAGGCCGTGGCGGTGGCCTTAGCGAGGGCGAGCCGGAAGAAGGGATCGGTGAGAGCGACGGGAAGACCCGGCAGGACGCGCTGGTAGACCTGGGCCTGGCCCGCCCGGATGAGGCGGCGCAGCTGCTGGGCGCCGTGGCGCACCTGAGCGCTCGGGCTCTCCTCGCAGACGGCCACAAGTGCGGGGAGGTCTTGGGTGGCGACGAAACGGGCCAGGCGGTCGGGGGTCAGGGGTCCAGCCTCGACGGCGAGCAAGTGACCGGCGACGAGGACGAGGAGCGCCACGGCGGCCCGCTCGTTCCAGCCCGGTCGCCCGATCGAGGGCCGACGCGTCGGCTCCCTCATGGTGGCGCTGCCCTCATAACGCGTCAATCCGCGCGTGACGCCGGTTCATGGTCTCCTCGATCCAGGCGAGCACGTCGTGATTCGTGAAGTCCTGCAACGTGATGTGGACGAAGGGCGCGGTCTCCTCGGGGACGAGCGCGGCGGCCTCGGTCGTCAGGTCGCGCAAAGAAGTGGTGCGGAGATACGTGAGCAGATCGCGGTAGGTCGCGCCGGGGGTGACGGCGCGGACGACGACGCAGGCGAGGGCGACGAGGCCGGCGGTGAGCCAGTCCTCGGCGCTGGCGGCCTGGTCGTCCAGCGTGGGGTCGACGGCGTCGGCGGTGGCCTCAATCCACCACCAGGCCACGTCCTCCAAGCCCTGTTGTCCGGCTGGCAACGGCGTGTCCAGGTCCACCGCGTCGTTGTCGTTGTCGTTGTCGTCGTCGCCGCCGCCCCCATTGTCCCGGCGGTCGTCGCTCGTCCTATCGCCCATCGCGCCTTCCCCCTCCCTCCAGTATCGCAAACGCGACGGGACGATGTTGACGACACGGTGCGCACCGGCCAGGACTCCGCGACGGAGATATGGACAGCGCGGCGGGCGCTCAGGACGGCGAGGGGGTCGTGCGGGCGTTGCCGGCGGCGGCGCCCTCCCAGGACCCGGTGAGCGGGGTGATGACGACGGGCGGCCTCGTCGCTGTCACGTTCCGTGATCGTCCGTGAGCGCGCTTCCCCTAGCCCGTATCTCGTGCCCCGTCGCTGCGCGCGGGGCCGCCTTCCCGCAGCGGGGCATGGTCCCCTGCGTGGTCCCACGCCTGGGACCAGAGGGTGGTCCCCTGGCGCCATGGTCCCAGGACCACGCGTGGTCCCCACCCCAGGGTAAAGGATGGGACCACAGGCCCTCTTTTACGCGTAAAACGCGGGACCATGGCGTGGTCCCAGGACCACGCGTGGTCCCATGAAAACGGCCCTGCTGGGACCACGAAAACGACGCTGTAGTCCCATGATGGGACCACGAAAACGACGCTGTGGTCCCATCATGGGATTACGGACATGTGCCCCCTGGCCCCCTGTATCGCGGTCTGTGGGACCACGACAGCGCCGTGTCGCGTTAGGCGGGGGACCTGCCCCCTCACTCCCCGCAGGACTACCGCTGGTCGGTCGAACGGGGGCGCACGACGCGCCGGACGGCGGCAATGAGCAGGACGGCGAGGGCCACGTACGCGCCGACGAGAGCGGCGGCAAGGACGGCGGCCACGGCGTTGAGGGCGGGTGAGGAGGCATGAGCCAGCAGGGTGAGGAGGGTAGCGACGGGGCTGGTGAGCGCCGCGAGCACGAGGGCGGCGAGGCAGAGCGTCCAGACGCGGGCGCGGGCTTGATGGCCGGTCATGTGTCCCTCCCCTGGCTCATCTGTCCCGTGCGCGGCGTCGCGCGGTCCACGCATCCCCTGGCGGCGCGGGACTGCGCCCCCCGTATCGTAGATGGGGACGTGTCAGGAGGCGGCGGGGGTGTCGTCGGTGGCGAGCCAGTGGCGCAGGGCGGGGTCGCGCAGGCGCGTGAGCGCCTTGGCCTCGATCTGGCGCACGCGCTCGCGGGTGAGCCCGAGCTGCTGGCCGATCTCGTGCAGCGTGCGCGGGGGCGCGCCGTCGAGGCCGTGACGCGCGACGAGGATGGCCCGCGCGCGGGGGTCCAGGGTGGCGAGGGCGGTGTGCACGGCGGCAGCGAGGGCGTGGGCCTCGGCCGCCGCGTCGGGCCGGTCAACGGCGGGGTCGGGGAGGAGGTCGCCCAGCGTCGTGGTCTCGCCCTCGCCCATGAGTTGGTCGAGGGGGACGGGGGCGGGCAGGGGCGCGACGAGGGCGTCCACGCGGGCGCGGGGGAGACCCGTCGCGGCGGCCAGTTCGGCGGGGGAGGGCGGATGGCCCAGGGCGGCGTGCAGGGCGTGGGCTTGGCGGGCGAGGCGGGCACGCTCCATCTGCACGTTGTCGGGGACGTGAGCGAGGGGGACCTGCCGGGCGAGGGCGCGGCGCATGGCCTGTTTGATCCACCAGACGGCGTAGGTGGAGAACTTGTAGCCACGGGCGGGGTCGAAGAGGTCGACGGCGCGCAGGAGGCCGACGGAGCCCTCCTGCACGAGGTCGTCGAGGAGGAGGCCGCGCTGCTGGTAGCGCCGGGCCACGGCGACGACGAGGCGCTGATTGGCGGTGATGAAGGCGGCGCGGGCGTCGTCGCCGGCGCGGAGGGCGTCCTGGTCGAGGGGCCAGACGGCCAGGTTGGCGAGCACGCGCGCGCGGGCGTCGTCGTCTAGGGCGCGGGGCAAGAGGGGGCCGACGACGGTGGGAAGGGCGTGCTGGTCGAGGGGCAGGCGGGGGAGGAGGGTGGCGAGGACGGTGCCGGCGGCGGCGCGCGCGTTGACGGCGGGGGGTAGCTCGCGGCGCAGGCGTGCGGCGAGGTGACGCTGGGCCAGCAGACGGGCGCGGCGGCCGGCGCGGATCGCGTGCGCCAGGTCGCGCTCCTGGATGGCGGTGAGCACGGCGGGGGCGGGGATGGACGGCGGGATCATGCGGGCTCCTGTGTGCTCTGGTATCTCTACGCGGAGCGTACCAGGTCGGCCCCGGTGCCGGTGTGGATAAGGGGGTCGGTCATGACCCGGTACGCTCACCCGCCCGGTCTGGCCGACGGGAAGAGGTCGAGGCCGGCGTGGGCGGCGGCGCGGGCCAGGGCGAGGCGGAAGAAGGGATCGGCGAGGGCGACGGGGATACCCGGCAGGACGCGCTGGTAGACGCCGGCCTGGCCGGCGCGGAGGAGGCGGCGCAGTTGCTGGGCACCGTGGCGCACCTGCTCGCGCGGGCTCCCCTCGCAGACGGCCACGAGCGCGGGGAGGTCATGGCCGGCGACGAAGTGGGCCAAGCGGTCAGGGGTGAGCGGGCCGGCCACCGACGGGGGCTCACCGGTGAGCAGGCGTCCGACGACGAGGACGCGGTACGCCGCCATCAAGGGCTTGTCGGGCGTGAGTTTTACATCATGCGGGCCGCGAACAGCCGTGCTACGCTGTCTCTGTGATGAGGTCACCATGCCGCTTTGGGGACGCCGGCGTGGTGACCTCTCGCTCTTTCCCCAACTTGGGAAGCGCATCGCGGGGGGTGCGCGGGCAGGTCATATCCCCTGCTGGCACTTGCGCTACACCGCGAAGAGCGCCACCTTCACAGCTTACGGCCCATCCCCACCCAGTTCATGGCGCGCTCCGGTTCATCGTGCAGGGGCTCGTCGGGGTTGTTGGGGCGCCACGCCGGCGCGAACACGAGGCCCGGCTCGACCAACTCAAAGCCCGCGAAGAAGTCCTCCACTGCGGCGCCCGGGCGAAAGCCGACTGGGTGCGTCGTTTCCTCGTATAGGTGCGCGAACAGGGCCAGCGTCTCCGGCGAAGCCCCGTCATAGGTGCCGTGCGCGATGGCAAGGTAACTGCCGGGACGCACGGCGGTCGTCAGCCCGTGGAGCGCCCGGTGGGCCTCGTCGTCGTCGGGGATAAAGTGCAGCACCGTCATCAACAGGAGCGCGACCGGGCGTTCGAGGTCGAGCAGGCGGCGCGCGCGGGGATGCGTCAGGATCGCCGTTGGGTCGCGCAGATCGGCCTCGATCGCGGCCGCGTGGGGCACCTTGTCCCGGTCTAGGAGTTGCCGGCTGTAGCGCACCGCGACGGGGTCGTTGTCCACGTACACGATGCGTGCCGTGGGGTTAATCCCTTGTGCCACCTCGTGGACGTTGCCAGCGGTGGGCAGCCCCGAGCCGACGTCGAGGAATTGATCGATGCCCTGCCGCGCTAGGTACGCTACTGCACGCCGCAGGAAGGCGCGATTGGCGCGGGCGACGAGCGCGGTGTCCGGGTACACCGCGCTCAACGCGTCGAAGGCGGCGCGATCCGCCGTGAAGTTAGCGTCGCCGCCGAGCGCGTAGTCGTAGATGCGCGCTGGATTGGGTCGCTCCAGGTCATCGCGTCGGACGCCAGTCGTCATTGCTCGCCTCTCCTTCACGCCATCCCTTGCCAGTCGGAACTCCATCCCTTACCAACCAGCTGAAACGCATTTGTGACATACACCGCGCCTCACCCGTTATTGTCGTTAGCATACCGCACGGTGTCATCAACTAGCTTCACTACGCGGCATCAGGGCCTCTGGCGGCCGTTTCCCGTACCGCTCTTGCATCGACGCAACTGACGGGTGGCAAGCGATGCGCTATGGTGCAAGTGAGGACACACGGCGGGGACACGCCGCGCATAGACATAGACGGTTAGGGCAGCACCGATGCGCGCCATCCTTCTGGAAAGCAACCTCGACATCGCGCTCGTACTGCCGTGCGTCTTCGACGCCTTGAGCATCCCCCTGACGGTGGTCGGCACCGTCGATGCCGTACGTCGGGCGACACGCCGGGCCACCAGCGACGATTTCATCATCGTCGATTGCTCGCTCGACCGCCCCGAGGACTGGGCGCGCTGTGTCGAGGTCGTCCGCCAGACCATGCTGGATGTCCACATCATCTACGACCCCGCCGCGCCCGCCGACACGATAGACCGCTCCGCTATCGCGCGGGCCGCGCAGGGCACCCTCAAGTGGTTGCCGGCCCCCGTCGGCATGATCGCGTTCCTGATGCTCCTGCGCGGCGTGCGCGATCAGGCGCTCCAAGCACGGGCGCTGGCGCCGCAGCGGCCGCTCACGGACCATCAACGGCGTGTGTGGGCGCTGGTCGCCGAGGGCCGCTCGCACACGGAGATCGCGCGTGCAATGGGCAGCAGCCCAGGCGCGGTCAAGCAGGACGTGGTGCGCATCAAGGACAAGCTCGGCGTCGACACGACCGCGCAGCTCAAGGTCGCCTACCGGTGGGTGACCGATCGGTAAGGGCGTGCCGCCCGCGCACCCCTCCCCAGCACCGCCGCCCTGGATGGCAAACAGGTGAGTACGGATGGCGGCTTTGGATGGCAGACAAGAGGACACCACCATGCGATGATACCTGCATAGGGCCGCGCGCAATAGGGTGCCAGTCAGCGCTGCGGCTAAACAATGGTGGCGAGAAAGAGACGGGCCGTGTCCGAAGCACCATCGGACGAGAAGCTAGTGCATATTGCACGCCGCCTGCGCCAGGTCACGCTCTGCGCCGATCTGGACGATGCGGCGCTCGCCAGCGTGGCCCACCTTGCGCGACCGCTGGTCTACGCGCGCGGGGCGCAGCTTCACGAGCCCGCGCGGGCGGCGGGCTCCATCTATCTGCTTGCGGAGGGGCGCCTGCGCCTGTACCGCCAGTCGCCAGCAGGCCGCCAGGTGACGTTGGATCTCGTGAGTGAGGGCGAGGTCTTCCGCTTCCTCGCGCGCGAGCCCGACGGGACCCCGACGAGCGTCGCGGAGGTGGTGAGCCAGCGTGCGGCGCTCTACCGCTGCCCCGGCCCGGCCCTCCTAGAGGTTCTGGCGGCGCAGCCCCCCGCCCTGCTGCGCCTCGTTGCGGAGCTAGCCCGCGTGCTCGCGCGGGTGTACGACGACAAGGCGGAGGTAGGGCTCTACGATGTCGAGACGCGCCTGGCCCGCCTGCTCGTGCGCCTCGCCACGGAGGGGCCGGAGGTGGGACGGCCCATCGAATTGACGCATCGGGAGTTGGCGTGGCGGGCCGACACGCGCCGCGAGGAGGTGACGCGCCTGCTGCGCAAGTTCGCCTGCGCGGGGCTGATCGCCACGCACCCCCATCGCAACGGCATCGTCGTCCGCGACAGCGCCGGGCTGCTCCAACGATAGCGGTGGACCGCTGGGCCGGATGAGTGGCGTACGCCCGTCGCTCACGTCAATCGCTGCGCCTGCAGGTAGGCGGCGAGGGTGGTCAGTTCGTGCAGTTCCCCCGTTGGCGCACGGACGATGACGCGGTAGCGGTCGTCGCCGTCGTCCGCGTAGCGCACATGGAGCGTGCACACGGGGCAGGGAGCGTCGGCGGCGTCGTGCGCCAGGATCATGGCGAGCTCGGCGAGCGAAATGCTGGCCTCCTCCTCGCTGTAGTCGTGGCCGGCGTTGCGCGCGGGGCGCTCCTCGCGCACAGCCCAGGCCTCCGGCAGGGCGGGCGCGGCCACCCCTACTTGGAGAACTTGGTAGTCGGCCACGCGGTAGGTCAGACCGGGGCAGGCGTCGTAGAGATAGGCGACCCACGCCGCGCCCGCACTGCCGCCGCCCCCCTTGTCCTCATCATCTCGGCGCTCGGCATCCTCCAAGGTGAAGCGACGGTGGTCGCGCGCGAGCCAGACGACGAGCGCGCGGAGATGCTCGCTGGACATCGATCCCCCCTGTAGCCTCGTGGCCGTCCGCAGACGGCATCCCGTTCGCGGGTCGGACATGCCGGCCGCGATCGCGGATCATGCGCGTAGAGCAACGGCGTGTGCCGCTGTCCCCCATCCGGTTAGATGCTATCCGTATCGCTGCCTTTCATCCCTCATCTTATCCACTTCACGCACCCACGCGACGGACTGTGGCAAATGTGAGACATGTGTAGATTTGCACTTATGTCCGCGCGACTATTTCCCTATCGTTGAGCTATGCCCGGCCGGTGACTGGCGGCCGCAGTCAGCGACAGGGCAGACGGTACGAATAGGAGATCTGCTTTTGGCCCCTCACCTTGATAGTGAGGTGACATGGAGCATCTCATGTGGTGGCACGGGGATATCCGATCCGCCTCGTCCGTAAGTCAATATAGCAGTGCGAGACCAATGGCCGACTGCAGCGGTTGGTTGGTAATGCGCTGGATTTACAAACCCCACGGGCGCTTACGAGGGCCTCTTGCCCAACCGAGTGGCTACCCCTTCAACGACGCCTATAGGGACCAACAACAGTCGGTCCGTGATAAAGCAGTATTCAACGAGGAGAGTACATCTATGCTCAAACGCTTACTACTCGCTGCCGGCCTAACCCTCAGCTTGTCCCTAGGTGCGACTGCGGTACATGGCCCTTTACAAGCGCGGGCAGATAATTGCAGTGACTCTACTGGCTCCCTAAGCCACCACTATGGCTACACCGATGGCCGAGGCAATGTTCGGTACGAGGAGGATGCGAGCGCTACTAACAACGCCCCCGCCGGCCAAGGTTACACCATTGAGTGGCATGACAACACCGGTGGAAATAGCTGGTACGGCTCCCAATTCGGAGCACCACCATATGGCGGGGGAGGGGGTGTCGCTGATCAACAGTGGTTACAGCTCGGTCACAGCTACACTGTTTATCTCGTTGCCGGCAGCGGTGGCGCTGTTTGCCACTTAGCCACCGATACCTTCAGCGCTTGATTTGGTTCCGCAAATCCGCTACAAGCCCAATCATCGCGCCGCGCGGGGTGCTTGAACGATAAAGCGCGGAAATGGGGCTGGCGCGCCGCTAGCGGCGCGCCAGCCCCATGTAATTTGTTGCCGTCGCCGATGTAATAGCCAGCCTACACCCCACCCACCACGCGGCACATACACCTTGCACATGGGTCGGTAAATCCCGTCTTATCTGGGTGTCGTGAATGAATAAATCGTCACACCAAAGGCACGGTAAGCGATGTGCATGAAGTGGCTGAATTTCGTCAAGTTCGGTGCGTTCACGCGCCCCTGCCCATACACCTGGGCCTCCTGCGGGCCGACATAGACGTAATGCACGTCATTAGTCACGATGGCTGCTCGCGCGGCTGCACTGTCCATCCCGTAGATCGCCGCTGCCGCCGCTTGGTTGTTGCTGATGTGCGAATCGTTCTGATGCCAGAGCTCTTCATGGCTCGGAGCAGCCTCGATGAGGGTGGGCAGGCCGCTGAAGATCGACACTTGGCCGGGCCGATCGGGCTGGCCACCCCAGTAGTCGCCACCGACGGCCTCGGCCACGACCGCATTATGGGATGCATGGTCGCGCAACCACGCAATAGCCGCGGCGTCACCAGGGGAGATGGACTCTAGATACCGCGACCCGTCGAGCGTGGGTACGGCGCCCATGGCTCCGCCACTGTTCGGGATAGCCAGGGCCGTGTACGTGCCCGTTGTGACGACGATGGCCGCGAGCAGGCCGACGATGGCGATGCGTGCCCGGCTCAGGCGGTGTGTCCCGGGCATCCCGGCCCGTTTCCACAAGGTGGCGATGGCCCATGCGGCAGCGAGTGCCAGCACGACCCACATGTCGTAGTAGAACTTGAAGACCGTGTTCATGCGGTAGTCCGGGCTGCCGTCGAAGATGTCCTTGATGTAGACGTACTCGCACAGGATGGTGAGCCCCAGCGCCAGGGCCGTAGCCAGGAGACCGAAGGCCGCCCGCGGATCGGCGCCATCCATGCGCATGAGCAGACGGGCGACGACGAGCACCAACACGATCGCCGCGAGTAGGCTCAACGGCGCGTGCATCACGAGGAGAGCGCCGCCGACGAGGGCGATGAGGATGGCGATTACGGGGCGTGTGGGGAGCACCGGCATGTCGTCGTCGGGCGTGTGGGCGATCCCGAGAGTCGCGGGGCGCGATGGTGGTGGATCTGGGTCGACGACCCACCGGCGCAGATGCGGCCGCCATCCCATGGCCAGGACGAGTAGCACCGGGGTCAGGAACACGCCGTTCACAACCAGATACTGGCCCAGGTCCGTCGATGCGACACGCACTCCCACTCCCCCGGCCGAGCTATGATAGGCCCGCCAGAACGGGAGCCAGAGCAAGACACTCAGGACGACGAGGAGGACGGCGGTGGGTGCGGCGACACGCACACTCATGATGAGGGACGCTCCCCGCACGAAGGGATTGGCGACGAGGCAGAGCACGGCGAGGAGCAGATACGCGGGGAAATCCCAGCTATTGATCGCGTAGAGGCTGCCCAGGGCTAGGGCCGCGAGGCCCAGGGTGAGCGGGGCGAGACCGCACGAGCCGAAGGTGCGCAGGCCAGCGTCGGGCGCGAGGAGGGCCTGCAAGGCGACGCCGAGGCACAGGAGCACGAAAGGGAGCGCGATGACGTGCGGGTGCAGATCGCCCCACACGAAACTGAAGAAGGGGAACTCGTTGATGGTTGTGTAGTGGGCGCAGCCGCCGATCACCCGACTGGCACACCAGTTGAATGCTCCCCAGTTGGGCGTCGCCGTCATTAGATTGGCCCACATCTGCGCCCATCCGGTCAGATTGCCCGCGAGCCCGACGAAGGCCGCAGCGAGCGCCGCCCACAGGGGCGAGCGCGTGAGCGAGAGGCCGACCGTGTACGCGCCGCTCAAGGTCAGGGCGAAGAGGAGCGCCAACGCGAGATTGAAGGCCATGGGGGCGCTCACGCCGGCTAGCACCGCGACGGTGGCCAGCGCCGCGTAGCCGAGGTAATAGTAGTTGACGGACGTGCCGCTGAGCCAGAGGTCGGCCGGTGGGAAATGTCCGTGCTCCATCGTGGTTGTCAGGTACATGAGATCCATCGGCTTCTCGGTCCCGTATATGGCGGGGTGGCTCGCGCGCACGGCTGTCCAGACGGCGAAGGCGCCCAGGAACAGCGCTTCCTCGGCCACGATGGTGCGTCGCAGCCCGCGCATGATGGCGCGCACGTCTTCCCCACGCACGCGTAACGCCCATAAGCCAAGCGCGCAGGTAAGGGCGGCGAGCGGCCAGAGGAGGGGAGGATGGTTGGCCTCACCAACGCCGACGCCGAGCAACCAGTTGGCCCAGGTAATAGTCAGAAGGCCGACGACCTTCGTGAGGCCATAGCCCCGATCTCTAAATGACGGGAAGAGGGCAGCGGTTAGGGGCAGCGCTGCTAGGCCAAGCAATTCGACCACGACAACCCACATCACGATCATCAAATGCTAATCTCCTCAATCATGCGATGCCGAAGTCGCAACCTTTCTTGTCCGCTCTCGTTGCTCCCACACTGAAACTCTAACCATCGCTTCGATCGCCCTCTCCGATATTTTGCCTCCATCGATCAATAGGATGCACACAACAGAGCCTTCGATACAATACGCACGTAAACAACCGGGCTGCTGAGGCCAGTTAGCGGACGTAGGCGAGCGGGAGATGCGTGGCACGAGCGCATGTAGGGGGCACCGTCCGGCGAGTGATGCGTCACCAGGAGGGCCGCGAAGGCGCGAGCGAACTGAACGGCGCTCTCCCGATCCTGTCGGCCTTGCGTGGTGCTCATGGTGTCACCGTGGCCGTGCGCTTAACGGATGGGCAAACCGCACACATAGAGTAGAGGTATGCCCGACTGGCACCTGTTAGCTTCAGTCGGCTGGTGGGGATTACGAAGAGAGTGACGCTTTCCTTGTCCTGCTACTGGTGATGCAGCGCGCAGCCTTGCTAAAGTCGGCACAAGAAAGCTTTCCACCTCCTCTTTCGTCATGACAGATACGTCTACTCGAGACCGACGGCCGTGGTTACTAGTGAAGGCGTATCAATATGTTGCGCGTCATACGCGCCGGAGAAGACACCGATGCAAGCTCAATCTCACCGTTACTTAACTATTCGCACAGCGCGGCGCGGCGCGTCCTTGAAAAAGATCGCGCTCGCGGCCTTGTTCGTCATAGGCGCCATAGCCGCTCCCGCCGTTGGGATGCACCCAACGCATGTATTCGCCGCCGGCTGTCCCAACGGCAATTGCGACAACCAGTGGCCAGATCAGACGGGGTGCATAAACACCAACACCACCGGCCCCCCCAGCCAGTCTCTAATACGCAACTCAGACGGCGCTACGATCGGCTATGTGACACTTTTTAGGGGCCTTGCACCACCTATACCGCCTATATAGATAGAGGGAGATGCAGCGGACCCTATGGCTCTACAGTTGCCGCCCCGCCGGGGCACGAGGAAGGCGGACATGATGCAACCCACACAGCCCACCGTGATGCTAGTCAGCTCGGATCACCTCAACTGGGTCGGGCTGCGGGCGACCCTCCGCGATCAACCGGGGGTTACCGTGGTCGGCAACCTACGGCACGCCGATCGCGCGGTGTCGGAAGCCCGCTGCCACCACCCTACCGTGCTCTTTGTTGCCGCCGACCTGCCTGGCCTCTCCATCGTAGCCCTTGTCCGCGCACTGCGCGAGGCAAGCCCGAGCAGCAAGATCATCGTGATCGGCGAGGAGAAGACACTTCGCCACGACATGCTCATGGCGTTAGGGGGGCTTCGAACGGTCGCCTACGTGCTGTGGGAGGATCTCGTCGACGACGCGCTGCTGCTCTGCTTGGACATCGTGCTCAAGACGAATCTGGTGGTCGGGAGCGCGGCCGTGGCGGAGGAGGTTGTGGCCCCGGTGGAGCGGCGGCGCCGACCGCGTGACAGTGGGTTGGTCCTCGATGACCAGCAACGGGCTGTGCTCAACCGGTTGGCCGATGGACTGAAGGAGCGGGAGATCGCTGAGGTTGAACGGTTGGGATTGCGGACTGTCCAGCGGATCATAAACGACCTTAAACACAAGTTCGAGGTACCAACAACGTTTGCCCTGGTAATGAAGGTGGTACGCTTGGGATTCATCTTCTAGCCCCTTTGACAGGAAGTTGCCGAAAAGCTGGCGGGTTTCCGCCACGACATTGGCGGTTTTCTCCCTTACATTGAGCCAACGATCAGCGTAATGTAAATGTAAGAGCAACTACAGGGACCCAGATGAAGTAGTCACAGATTAGGAGAGAAGAGGCTATGAAAACCCAACAGATGGTCGCTCGTACGCGGGTGATCCTGGTGATCGGCACGATGTGTCTCGCCCTGTTGCCGTCAATCATGTCGCCGAGTACGATGGCTATGGCTGCCACCTGTGCAACCAACGATACCTTTAATGGGACTGGAGGCTCCGGTACCCCTGTGGGAGCCGCTTCGGCCAGCATTACAGCCAATGCTCCAACTTTCCCGTGCTCAAGTTCACAATCCGCGTCGCTCTGGGAGATGGTGACCGGTCCCGGGTCCGCGTATGCTCAAGGTGGGTGGATTATTGGGGATGGTCAGCCCCAATGTACGGCGTCAAGCCCCTGTGTGTGGAGTGAGTATTCCTCAGCCACGTGCAGCACCTGCTTTTACCCCCACTTCTATGGGGCTCCCAGTGGTACCCATGGCTATGAGACAACTATCCTGAGTACCCCGCAGCAAGGCACTGGTTTCCAGGAGGACTTCTACAAAGATGGAGCGCTGGTTGATGCCTTCAGTATCGACTGGGGCAGCTTTGGCAATGGCGTCCAATTCAACCAGGAGAACCACTCCGACGACATCCATTGGGGCACGGATAACTTCACGACGGCGCGGTTCTGCTTTGTTCCTTCTGGCTACCATACGTGCAGCCCGACGAGCGTCTTCTCGGTCACTCACAACCTCGGCCCCACGAATAGCTATGAGTGCTTCTATTCGACAGCGACCGATGCCTTCAAGGATTACGATACGCGCGACAACGGCAACCACTGCTAGTGGGTAGGAACTCTGCGACAGCCGTAACGGCTCACCCGTTAACTATAGACAATGGAAGGGGATGGCACACGATGAACAGCGCGAAGAGGACACTGGCGGGAAGCATCATCGTCGTCGTTGCTATGGGCGCTATCGCTCAGGTTCAGGCTGCTAACCGTCCGCACGGTCTCGCCGCGCCTCACAGTGCTCCTGTGATGCCGCAGCGTCCACACGGGCGGAGTCGGCGTGCCCTTGGGACAGGAGGGATTACCGTACCGGGTCGCATCGCTGACTTACCGCAGTTGCCTCCCGACATAACGGTTACAGCATTGCCCTTGCCACAGACACCCCTGTCGGCGCGTCAAGCGCTGGATGCGGCCGAAGCCTGGAGTCGTAGTACCGACACCGACGTCGATCCTACCACGCGGGCTGTCCCCGTTATCCTGAACTATGGGCTCGCTCCCGCTGACCAGCACCTGAAAGCCTGGATTGTCACTATCAATAGAGACATGACTAGTCAGGGACCGGCAGGATCACCACGGGCCGTCCTACACAAGTTGTGCATTGCCGTTGATGCGACAACAGGAGCCTTTATCGTTGCGTTCGGTGCTGGACAGGGCACCCTTCTGCCGTAAGAGACAACGGCCTCACTTGCCAGGCAGAGGTGAGTTAAGCCGAAGCTGCCCTAACCACATCCTGGGTGGGTTCACGGGCACCTCGATCGCCTCCGTTCCCAGTCCCACCAGCATCATTACGGCACCAGAAAGGCAGAGCCGCTTCTTATGTCCGAGGCTCACGTTTCAACGCGTGTCGCGTTGAACGCGGCCTCGGCTGCGTTTGGGTTGGGGGATAGCGACGTGGATCCTAACGCGCGCGCAGTACCTGCGATCGTGAGCGTTGGGGCTTTGCCCGCCAATCAGAACATCAAAGCGTGGCTTGTCACGTTCGACAAAGACACGTACAGCCAAGGCCCGATCGGTCCTGGTCGGCCTCAGATGGTCTCGCACAAACTATGCGTTGTGGTTGACGCGACCACTGGTCAGTATGCCGTGGCGTTCAATGCCGGCCTCGAAAATGTGGTGCAAGGGATCGTCCCCTCTGGCTCGTTGCGCTAATCCTTCCACACCCTCCACGCGGCCATTATCGAGAACAGCGTAGCCCTCGATGATGGCCGCGTCCTCCGGGTCGGTGGCGAGCGCCTCGGCCACTTTCGCCCACTGCTTGCGCGCGACGAAGACGGTGTAGCGCGTGCCGGCGGCCGGCTCCGGCAGCCCCTTGGGCAGGTCCGGCACCTTCTCGCTGACGAGCGCGAGGGCGACGGCTTGGCCTTGCTCGACGACGGTGCCAGGCCGGCCGATGACGGTGATCTTCACGGTTGTTGCCCTCCCTGGGTTGCCCTGTTGGAGCTGCCGCGCGAGTGTACGATAGGTCTCGTCCGTCCAGGCCACCGGCGCGGGGGCGGCCGCCGGCGTGGCGTCCCCCACCGCCCTCCGCAGGAGCCCACCTTGGCGGGGGAAGATGTCGTCTTTGTCCTCGCGGCTGATCGCGTCGCTGGTGCGCACCAGGTAGAAGAAGACGCCGCCGGGGGTGCGGCGGTGCCCATCGGGAAGGGCGAGCCCGCCCTGGGCCTCGACGGTGAGGGCCTGGCCAAGGACGGCGCGCGCGCGCGGGGCCGAGGCGGTCCACCGCGCGGGTGATGAGGCGGATGGGCGGGGGCAGGGTCTCGCCGAGCACGGCGGCGATGCCGCGGGCCAGCGCCCACACGTCGGGAGGCACGAAAGCGTACGACACGGGCGGACGCACCGCCGCCGCTTCCGTCAGTGGCACGGTGCCAGCCGGTCCCGCACTTGCCTCTCCCACCGCGCCGGTCGGCGTCGTTCTGTCGTGTCCCTCGGCCGTCGTTGCCGTTAGTATGTCATGTTCCACCGTGTGCTCCCGTCACGGGTCGATGCGCCAGCTACCTTCACTATAGACGAGGCGGCGTTCCTCCCGACGTGTGTCCAGGCGCGCGAGCTGGGCCGGGAGCGTGTCGAGCGCGCATGTTATGTCGAGTGCGTCGCGCGCCCGGATAGACACGAACACGCCGTCGGCCTTGAGTTGGAGCGTGGCCGGGGCCGAATGCTCCCCGACCCCGAGGGCGGCGGCGAGGGCCAGGGCGACGCCGGCCAGGGCTGTCGCGGGGACGACGAGCCGGGCCAGGGGCAGGGGCGGGCCGGACGCGGCCAGTAGGAGCACGCCCCAGGGGTGCTGCTCCTCCCCGCGCACGGGCAGGAACGTGTGCCGCTCGACCGTGACGCCGGCGGCGTGCAGGGAGTCGGCGAGCGGGCCGGCGGCACCGGCCGTGACGTGATCCGTGGTCAGGGTGACATGCATCGGCACGTCTGCGTGTCCCGTCGTGTTGTCTCCGTGTGCACCAGCCATGTGCACCATCTAGCCGCCCAGGGCTTCCAGGTCCGCCCATAACGCAGCCTGTAGTTGGTCCCGGTCCGCACGGCCACCCCCAGCTTGTAGGAGCGCGTGGTTCTGCAAGTCTTCGGCTCGCACCCAATTCCCTGTTGCAGCAGTGGGCACGTCGGCGCTATCCCGTTGATACGGGCGCGGCGATGCTGGCGCGGGACGTGGCCCGACGACACTGCTTTGAGAAAGAGCATCACTGGTCGTTGTGTTCGATCGCTGTTCGGGTGGCGGAATTTCCGCCACTTCGGTATCCGATGCCTCGGCGCGGGATGGGGTCCCTGTCGCGACGGGAGTTTGTGGCGGAAATTCCGCCACGGCCGGCCACGCGCGGGGCTCGGTGGCGCGGACGTCTTTGAGGCGGACTTGTTCTCCTCGCGCGACCCGTTCGAGGAGGGCCGTACGCGTTTCCTCACTCTCGACGTTAACGATTTCCACGGCGGCGCTCGCCCCCAGTGTCCCGCGTTCGACCGCAGCCTCGATACGGGGGTCGCTTATCAGCTTGAGGCGATCCTGCACGACGGAATGGTGTTTGCCCAGGCGGTCGGCCAAGGCGCGCATCGACAGGCCCAATCGTTCCATGAGGCGGCGATAGGCGCGGGCCTCGTCGAGCGGGGTCAGATCGTCACGTTGGATGTTCTCAACGAGGGCGAGGCGCTCCATATCGTCGTCGGAGAGATCGCGGACGACGCAGGGGACGTGATCGAGGGCGGCGCGGTGAGCAGCCCGCCAGCGGCGCTCACCGGCGGCGATTTGATGTGTCGCGGGATTGCCGGGTGTCGGGCGTACAAGCAAAGGTTGCAGCACGCCGTCGGCGCGGATTGATGCCGCCAGCTCGTCCAATGCTTGCTCATCGAAGGTGCGACGCGGCTGGAAGGGGTTAGGAGATAACTCGTTGACTGCGATGGGTCGCGCGTCGGTCATGTCAGCGGCGGACACGCTCGCGCCGAATAAGGCACTGACGGGGCGAAATGCGGACGTTTTAGCCATGGAGCACCCCCGCAGCTGACGCGGCTAACGCCCCTTCCTCAGCCATCGCCGCGACGCCCCACGTCTGCAGGAGGACTTCGGCGATATGTCCGTAGGCCTGGGCAATCTCGCTATGTGCGGCGTAGCTGGTAATAGCCACGCCAGCGGCGGCGGACTCCTGCACCTTCGCGCTCCGCTTGACCTCGCCCAGGATCGGGATCTGACCCACAACCTGCTCGCGAATGCCTTGCGCCATCGCGCGGCCGATCGTGGTCCGGTAATCAACCATGGTGAGCACCAGGCCGACGACGGATAGGCGCGGGTTGAGCTTGCCTTTGCGCACGCTCGCGATGGTATCGAGTAGGAGCTTGAGGCCGCGCGCGGCGAGATACTCGGGCGGCAATGGGATAAGCACCTCGTCCGCAGCCGTGAGCGCGTTGATGGTCAGCAGACTGAGCGAGGGTGAGCAGTCAATGAACACAACATCGTACGCGTCCTGTGAAGGGGCCAGTACCTCGGTCAGGACATATTCGCGCCGGATGAAGGTGCTCTGCAAGCGCAGCTCTGCGGCTGCCAGGTCGATGCTGGAGGGCAGGATGTCGAGGGCCGGCTGCACTGAGCGGACATAGGGCGCGAGCGATGCAGCCTCCTGGTGGTCTAAGTACCAGGCCATCGCACTGTAGACAGTCTCGGGCAGCGCATCCGGGTCGAGGCCGGCCGCCGTGCTCAGGCTAGCTTGTGGATCGAAGTCGACTAGCAGGACGCGCTGGCCCCGATCAGCTAAGGCGGCGCCCAGAGCTAGTGCGGACGTGCTTTTGCCTACTCCGCCCTTCTGATTGGCGATGGCGATAATCTTGCTCATGCGTGTCACCTAACCCATATCCTTGCCGTGGCGGCAAACTTATGCTTCCAACTTTGCTGTCTCATCGGGTCCTCCCAGGGATGTCAGCCCGCCGCTCTCACCGCGGCATGTGGCATTACGCGACGCCGCGACGATGATGCGGGCGCATGACGAGCGTGGCCGTCACGAATGGTAAGCCCTCCGTCGTGTCCTCGTGGCACGGTTATGCGTCCATTTTGCACACGCGGCAGTATTATAGTTCTACTTGCCCTACCGGGCTGCGCGCCCCCACGCCTGTCAGGCGGCAAAGTTATGCATCCAACGCGGCACGTTTAGGGGTTAAGTGACAATGGTCTAACGCTCCTTATACATTCAGGCGCTTTCTCGTTCATTATGTCAACTATTCCCCATTAGCGCGCTATGTTTTGTCCTCCGCCCGCGGTGGCCCCTCGTTCGCGCCGCGCGCGCCGTGACCGCCGCGGCGATCCCGCTCCTCTAGCTCGTCGCGTTGGCCCACTATCCGTGCTTGGTCGGCGTCGAGTAGCTCGTTATACTCCGGCGTGGTCGGCGCACCGGCCAGGGACCCCGTACTTGTGCGTTCTTTTTGCTCACTCATGCACTCGCTCTGTTTCGTCTGTGTGTCGATCATCGGGGCTACCCCGGTTTCTGTATCGGTGGTGGTATGCGCCTGTTCAGCGGTTTCCTGGCGCTTGCGCTGGCGGTACGCGCGGAAGTAGGCGGCGCGGGAATTGGTGGGCTGGTAGCTGGGGTCCTTACGCGTGGTCCAGCCCTGCTGGCCGGCATGCTCGCCGCGATAGCGCTCCAACTCGTCCGCGGCGATCAGGTTGCGGCCCAACTCCTCGACGTAGCGTACGGCGATGGTCCCGTTCGCTACCACCTTGCGTAGCGACGTGGGCTGCACGCCTAACTCGTGGGCCGCCTCGGTCGTCGTGTAATACAGGGTGCCGTCGATCGTCAGTGGCATGGACACCTCCCCCTTGGAGGGTAACGCACGCTCCTGTTCATCCGCTACGTCGTCCATGAAAACAGGCGTGCGTGTCACCGCGTTCCGCTCCTCCTGTGCCTCTGGTGGCCGACAGATGTGAGGCGGGGTGAGATCGTGTACGCCCCGCCTCGTGTGACCGGCACGTCACTCCGTTTGTCGGTGGGGCCGGCCTCCGCGACTGGCCCCCTCATGCTCATCTCCGGTTACGCGGCCCGCTGGCGGGGCGCGTCCTCACTCTCGTAGGTAGCGTCGAGCGTCGCGCCGATGGCGCGGACCATCTGACGCAGACAAGCGTCCTCCGGGCGGCCCGTGACCAGACGTGCCGCGATCACCACGATGCCGTGCAGGACCGTTGAATGGTCCCGGTGGCCGAGCAGCCGGCCGATCCGCACGCTGGGGAAAGCCGCGTTGCGGATGGGCGTGGGCCAGAGGAGGCGCGTGCGCATGAGGTACATCGCCACCTGACGGGCCTCCGCGAGCGGGTGCGCGCGGCAGGGGGCGCACAGGTGCGCCGGTGTCAGGGTGTAGGCGGCGGCGACGGCCTGGCGGATGTGGCGGGCCTCGGCGAGCTGCGCGCGCCGGAGCCGGTGGAGTGCCGCACGGCGCTCCCCGTCGTGGGTGTTAGGGTACATTGGTGGAGCCCTCCCCGTCGTCGGCGTAGGGAACCAACGCTCCCAGGCCCTCGTCTATGTGGCGGACGCGCGCGCGCTCATCCTCGTACAACGCCTCGAAGGCGGCGGCTAAGAGGCCGCGGCCCCATGGCTCCAGGGCGTCGTCGTCGAGGGCGTCGAGATTGTCGAGGGCCTGCGTGGCGCGCGCGGCTAGGGCCTCTGCGTCCGCGCGTTGCGCCCGGAAGAGCCGGGCGATCTGGTGGCATGCCTCGGGCGTCGGTGTTATGTCAACAATGTCCATCGGGTTTCCCTTCTGCTCAGTGCGGGCGTCGTCTGCCGCGTGGCCGCTGGTGGTCATGGTGGTCCTCCTTTGGGGGTGGGGGCCGGGCTGTGGGGCGACAGCCCGACGTGGGTGGTGGTGGTCAGGCGGCGTCGTGGGCCGGAGCGGGCACGTCTGCGACGGCAGGCGGGGGCGCGCTGGTCTGATCGCCGGTGTAGAGCTTGAAGACGGGATCGGGACCGGCGCTGTAGTGGTTGTCAGGCTCATAGTCACGGGCCGCTTGCGCCTGCCGGAGCAGCAGCGCCTCCACCGTCGCCTTGACCAGGCCGAGCGGGTCGAGCGTGCGCAGCCCTTTGACGTGGTCCGCGCTTGGGCGCGTGCTCCCGCCCGCACGCATGAGCGCGGCCACGTCCACGCCCTGCCGCCGCGCGATCTCACCCCACTCCTCCTTACTCAGGCTGACGGTCGAGAGGGTGTACGCGGCCAGCACCGCCAGGTCGTGGGCCTCGACGTTGGCGATCAGGTCCACGGCGCGGCGCACCGCGAGCAGGTTGGGGGTGTAGTCGGCCTTCTGCGCGAGGCGGCGCTTGCGTGTCTCCTGGCCCTTCTGCGCCGCCGTTTTCTCGACGCGCGGCGTGTAGCCGCTGGCGCCGGCGGGGCCGACGCCGAGCATGACGGCGGGCGCGTCCTGCTGGCGTGCGGCTGCGGCCTGCTCATACGCGGCCTTGCCCTTCGCCTGCAACGCGGCGTAGTGGTCGGGCAGGAGGCAAAAGCCTTCGTAGTCGCCGCCGTAAGGGTTGCGGAAGGCCGCGAAGGGGCACTTCCGGCACACGCTATAGGTGTCGAAGTAGTTACCGCCGTACCGGCCACCCTGGGCGTTGTGCCAGTGAGCGACGCGTGTGACGAGCCCCGCGTGCAGGCTCGCCGTGGTGCTCGGATGGGCGTCGAGGTTGACGCCTTTGACGATATCTTCGGCCATGGTCTCGATCAGACGCGGGAAGCCCTTGTTGTCTCGGTTGCCATGGGTGTACTCGTGCAGCCTGAGCATCTTGGTCAGGGTCAGCCGCCCCGTCGTGTCGCGTAGGTAGAGGTCTTGCGCCGTGGCCGGGAGGTCGCACAACGCGAGCCGATCCTTGACCCACTCCTTGCGGCGCCCGAGCTTCGTGGCGATCTGTTGAGGCGTATAACCGGGGCGAGCGCGCAACGCGGCCAGCCCACGCGCTTCCTCCATGGGGTGCAGGTCGCGCCGCTGGAGATTTTCGAGGACCGTCGCTTCGAGGGCCATGTCGGGCGTCAGGTCGTGACGCAGGATGGTGGCGATGGTGGGGCGTTTGAGTACGTCCCTAATGGCGCGCAGGCGGCGTTCGCCCGCGACGAGCAGGTAGGGGGGCCGGCCCTCCTGGGCGTCCGCGTTGGCGCGCACGATGATGGGTTGCAAGAGACCCTGGGCCGTGATAGAGGCGGCAAGGTCGGCTAACCCGGCGTCGCCGTCAAGGTCAAACAGGGTCCGGGGATTGGTGCCGTCGGTGGCGATCTCGGACACGGCGATCTCGCGCCATGCGGGGGTGGGGGCTGCGATCTTCACGGACATGGTGTGTATCCCTCTTGCTGGGGGGGAGGGCTGGCCTTTTGAGGGTAGGTTAGCCATGTTGCCATTACGCCACCTGCCGAGCCGGGGCGGGTGAGGCCGTCGGGAAGGTCGCGGGCCAGGGCAGCGGGACGAAATAGCCGCGTGGCAGCGGACGCCCGGCC
>JAABUU010001359.1_pt1 | contig 41894 bp, 46 predicted proteins | sample 5559301 | NCBI WGS metagenome assembly JAABUU01 (sample SAMN10711884, study PRJNA513360) | rock metagenome | isolation source: Antarctica rocks | place: Antarctica: Victoria Land, Richard Nunatak white | reverse complement strand
TCCACATCCACATCCACAAAAACATGCGTATCCCCCTATCAGGAAAAAAAACTTTATCATTACTAAACCGCATCCTCATTACTATGTATACACGACTTCCTGTATTCTACCAACCCCCCCCCCCTTATCCCGCGTATCCTACCTTGCCCCTACTACCAACTCAAAGAAGCTACGAAATAAAAGTCTTTTTCTGTGCCGTGCGAGAGAGAGGTGCATATAGTAAACAACTCTCGTCTTCCCTTTCACCTGAATTTACTGAATTCCTGTTTCCTCAATCAAGCTGCAGCCGAATACATACCCGTCACCGCGCATCCGACCATCTCGCTACCCAATGATCCCTTCAAACCTCCACGACCCCATTCTTCTAAACACCGCAATCATCCTCACCGGGCTCATCTCCCACCCAAAACCGCCTTCATCCCTTCCCCCCTACCGTCCTCAATAACCAACCCTCTCGCCCGCAAAACTCCCTCCACAGCAGCAACGACCTTCTCGAAACTGCTCTTGGCGCCCTTTTCCTGCGTGAAGCGGGCGATACTCAGGTTTGCCTTTCGCCCACGATGCAAGACGGTGAAGAGTTCGATTGCAAAGGAGAGGGGTGGGATGTGCAAGGCTGGGAGTTTGGGACGATGGTCAGTTGAGGTTACGGAAGAGGAAGGAAGCGAAAAGAAGGTAAGACGAAAACTTACAGTTAGTCCTCGCAACCTTCGCCCAGATCCTGCTCATGTTCTTATCAACCACAATATCCCGAATCCCATACTTCCGCCACTCTCGCAGCAGACTAGCAATCTCCCGCCTGGCGCGAACCTTGCTGACCTGGAAACACATCGTCGCCACCGCCGGTTTCACTCTCAGAAACCTCGCTAGCCAGTTCTGATGCGGTTGGATGACACGAGGAGGACCAGGGGCGACGTTCGAGATGGTCGAGAGGGTGGAGCGGGGGTTGGGTTTAGGTTGGTTTGGGGGGAGGGCGCCGGACATGAGGTAAGAGGAGGGACTGGTGGTGGTGCTGGAGAGGGAGGCGGAAGAGTGGAGGTCGTAGTCTGCAGGCATTAGCAGGCTAATATAGGTTGAAAGGGGAAGAGAAATGGACAAAGACTTACCACCAGAGTTCCCATCAGGCTTCGTATGCTTATGTTTACTGAAAATCTTGAAGAATTTGCCTTTCGCCTTCGGCTGCAGCTTCTTCGGTTCACTCGTCTGTGATTCCCAGCTCGGGACATCGCTCGTCCTCTTCTTTTCTGGGCTTGCATCACGATGACCTTGGAGAGGTTGCAAATCCTTCAGAGGAGGTGGAGGTCGCTTATCGGAAGATTCCGGGGTACGTTGAGCCTGCTGTTGACGACGGAACCAATTTCTCTTCTTGACTTCTCCGGAAAAGGGTTTTGGGTTTCTTGGAAGGGGATCAAAGTTCTCCTTGTCTTCGTCTATTGATTCGAGAGGGGTTTCGACAAGCTGGCTGAGGCCGGCGATGCGGCGTTCTTCGTTCAAAATGATATCATCGGGATTGGTAAAGTGAGATGGTAGTTCTCCCCGTGTCCGAACTGACAATGGTGAAGGCGTTGAAGAACCACTTTTCTTTCGTATCGTCAAAGGCTTGGTGGGCGATATTGGTTTCTCACCCGATTGCTGCACCAGGCGAAGGGTATCTTTGTCCGGATACCTCCGCCGACGAGGAGAATCAGCATAGCCTCTCACAGGTTCTGAAGCGGAGCGGAAACCAATGTTTCCCTTCTCCAACAAACTGTCAAACGTATCTTTGCTACGTCCCATTGCTGGGGAATTTGGGTCCGGTGTTGATACATGACGCCGCTGTTCATTCGCTCTAACAGTGCTGGGTTGCATCAGACGGTCCAGATGGGCTATTACGTCGTCAAGACATCCAGGGGCCATAGCCATACGAGGATCGGCAGCACGTTGCTTTAGAAGATCTCTCGTCCTTGCAAGCTCATGCTTTGTATAAGATCCGAGGTGTTCTGGCTCAGGAACAGGTGGTTCCGGCAATGGGCGTTGCAGGTCAGAGGGACGAACAGGTCGTACCAGTTGAGCAGGACGACGAGAACGTTGATGCTGGTGTTTGGAAGTCAGTTCTACATCTTCGAGGATAGATACCGAAGTCGTGGGTGATTCATAGCTCCGTTCTGGTGGGTCGGTCAGTACAGTATGGGCCGTGGCTGCAGTTGAAGCCATCGACGACCTGTTGAAGGCTTCATCACAAAATTTCTCGAGCTCGGTGCTGACTTTCCTTGCATCATCTTTCCAGATATGGCTTTTTGGCCTCGCGTTCTCGGCTGCAATAAGCTGTGCCTCAGTCAAATCCGTTGGCGTTTTCTTCGAGCGTACTACCTGCGGGATTGTTGGTGCCGGACTCTCTTTTGTCAAGAGCGATGGCAAACTCGATGCATGCTGCGGTCGGTCTTTAATATACCGTTCTTGAAGCGTCATGGGGTTATGTTTTTGAGCACTGGTAGAGCGCTGGTTACCACGTGTATGAACAAAGCTGACGCCACGCTTATAACTTATAGACTTGCGGACAGGTGCAGGCCGTCCGCTTGACACATTGCTCACAAAAGAACGTCTTGAGATACCACTAGAAACACGTCGATCATTCCTTAGCTTCTGCGTCTGGGAAGGACCTGCGCTATGCATAACTGGTGGAGAGCTAGGGATACTGTAGACATCATCATTGATGCTACCAAGTGCTGCGTTTCGCTTTGTTGATGTCTTCCTCAAAGACGCTCTCTTCACGTTGATGCCACTCGGTCGTTGAGTCCGAGATGTGTTCGATGCTCCTCTAAGGACAGTGATCCTAGCGTGATCTGCTTGCCTTTGCGCGATCTGGTTACGGGAAGTTCTAAAAGGATCATAGCTCTCTTCAGTTTCGGCAACACTGGCTTCGCGGTAACTCTGACTCGTTCGCGGCATGTCTTCTTCGAGAATAGAGTACTGAGACTGGCGTCGATGACCGCCTTGCAATGACACCCGAGTTGATGATCGCCGAGTAACTGGCCTCGGAGGAGCATGATGATAGTCGCTGACCGAATATTCCATAGGAGGGCCCTCGTAATTCTCCAACTGCTCTTCTCGGAACCTCAGCAGCTTAGTATATAAAACCTTCTCATGATTTGGCCTAGACATGATCAGCTTCTTGAAGGCCCAAGAGTCATCTCACAATACATACTCATCGTTCAGCAGCCTTTCGGCGAGCTCCTCCTCCGTGGTCCCATGCCACAAATTCTGAAGATTCCTCAACAATTCCGCATCAATCTTATCTCTAGAAATGATCGGCTCGCCGCAATCCCTAGTTGTCAATGGAGAAGGAGGACCAATATACTTGTTGCCATTTGCATCAGTATCATCGAGACTCTCATACTTCTTCAGCAAGGGATGCTGCCACATCATCTTCATGGGTATACGTTGTCTTGGGTCCATCTGTAGCATTCTAAAGATGAGGTCTTTGGCATTTGTCGACAGTCCTTTGGGGAAAACATAGTGCCCTTCCAGAACCTTGTGTACGACTTCTTGCCAATCGCCATCACTGTCGAATGGAAGATTCCCGGCTAGCATGGCGAAGAGAATAACGCCGCACGACCATATATCGGCTCTGTCTCCTCGATAGTTCTTACCCAGGACGACTTCTGGAGAGGCGTAATGAGGACTACCGCATGATGTGTTCAGCCATTTGTTCGCCGGTTGCAGTGCAGCCATCCCAAAGTCCACTATTTTGATGTTTCGATTCCGATCGAGCAGGATGTTCTCAGGCTTCAGATCACGATGACAGATGTTGAAGCGATGACAGTAAGAAAGGCCAGCAATCATCTGACGGAAAATGCGGACAGCTTCATGCTCAGGTAGTCGACCGTTTGTAGTTATGTGATCGAAAAGCTCTCCGCCTTCTATGTACTCGAGGACAAGATATCTGAGCCGATTGCATTAGCATTGATCATCATACCCCAAATCTGAACTTACAATTCGCCCCTATTCTCCCAAACATCGTATAGACTGATAATGTTCGGATGTTCTATCAATTTCATAATTACAACCTCCCTCTCAATCCCAAACGGAATCACACGTTTGCCATCTTGGGCCGCAGAGAGCATAGTGTCCATGACCGCCAAGCTAGTACTTCGAAGCAATTCCGCCGATCTTTTACTGACAATCTTGATGGCCGCATCCTGACCTGTATACGCATGTCTGGCCTTTCTCACTCTACCAGATGCTCCCTTGCCAACCGTCTTGCCCAATCTCCATGGTCCCACGTGGGTCTTGCGCCTTGACTTACCTGACGCGTTGGTGGATGCGGATATTTGGGAGTCGCGGTTCGTATTCCGTTGCCCTTCTTCAGCAATCGCTGATATTCGTCTGTCTTCTGCACTAGACAATAGGGAGCCGTTGTCGCTACGCCTCTGAAGGTTTCCACCTGGTTTTAAGGACCCGTGATGCGGCATGTGTGGGGATGAAGGGTAGAGCTCTGGACCAGAAACACTTGGGGAATGATTGTTGACCCATTCTGTAGTATCACCAAGCGGCTTGCGGTACCTTGTGGCCCGGTCTCGAGTAGTATATGGGTCGGCCATCGTACGGTAAACGTGTCAAGGCTCTGGTTCCCAAAATGTGCTTGGATTTGCGGCTCGACAATGTTTGTTGACATATACCACGAGCTAGACGATAGTTATCTAGCTTGCTAAAAAGCCCTTTCCACCTTGAGCTGGCCAATTGCATCAGCAGATTCAAGGTCGGTGTTAAACCTTCGCGACAAGCTAACTTATTAACATCGTGACAGGAGTAGTATATCCAACGAGGAATCTCGATCGTTCTCCAACGCCGAATATCCAGTCAAGAAAGCGAGATACCAAGAAAGCAATGATGTTAGTATGCTTGTAAAGAAGTCTTCAGTACATCCTCCTTCGAGCCGATAGTACGTCTCACAGCCAATTGCCCTAGCTTGAACCTTCCGCTCTTCGTGACTTCCCTAAAGTCGCGAGATATCTCCACCCCTTCAATGGCACGTAAGGAACAAGAAGCACATGAGCGTCGAAGATTGATAAAGAGCAAAAGGTTCGAGAACAATTGAGAACGTGCGAAGGAGAGACAGGAATGTTACCTAAGCTAGTTGAAGATGTTTGGTTGCTAGGTCGGATGGCGACGCTGGAATGCGGCATCAAAACAATGAAGGTCAGGGTACAAAACTGGACGGGAACCAGTGTGATTCATCGACGGACGATGATGAAGAGAATCATAGGCCAAAATTGATATCTCAGCAATTTCTGCCCTTCTATATCGCCATTTCATGAATCGGATGTATAGGTTCTCACTGGTCAATCGCCTTCAAAAGAGCGCTCTCAATCATTACTACTGTCGATTAGCAGAAAGTGCGATTCTTTCTGTTCCTTGAGCGCTGTAAAGCGTAGTATTTCTACTCCTTCTACTGTCATGTTATCGAATGACTGCTGGTCATGGCCTTTCCCAGCCATATCTACGCAGTTGTACGATAAGTAAATACTCGCTGTTCTACTGACGCAACATCTCCGGTATCGCATAGCATTCGTCCAGCAAAAGATACTCTCGAGCAGCTACTATACAGGATATGAAGACCAAAGTTCACGTTCAACTGATGTCGAGCTCGGCTACCGTCAATCCTTGTCGACTCTGATCCAGGCTAACCATTCCTGGATATTTGTCATACAAGGAACGTTGCCATAAACTACGTATTGGGATGTCTAGAATCTCGAAAGAGTGACCTGCAGTAGTTTTGAACTGTTTGTCTGTTCAGGTTGAGGGTTTGAAGCTTCCGACACGTAGCGCTTTAGGAGATTGGGACAAACAGAAGAGTGCCATTATCGCTAATCCGTCATGGAAATCTCCATTGAGAGAGTACATCATGCACCGCAGAGTTACTCATTTCCTGCAATACTCGTATCTAAGCCATAGTTACCTCCCAAATAACCATAGCTCGGCGCAGCTTGGGTACTGCTAGCGAACCAAGCCGAAAGTATTCTGTTGCTGATCAAATCGCTCGAAAGCTAAACATCAAGACGCGCCAAAATATTCACAAAGCCCTCGGTGGTATCTAACCAAAGAAAAGTCAAAGACGCGATGTAAGGGAAAACATTAGAGGAAAAGCCCTTTTCATCCCTCGCACCAAGCCGATATCGAGGGAATGTTACATAAGATTTTTCCGCCTGTCGCTCCCTAGTAAATAGTAAGGTGAAAATTCATCTAGCAGTCGTACCCAGTGCGCCGTAGACACCGTGCAAATCGTTGATACATGTCGCTTCAGGGGAAAAAACAAGAAGGGTCAAACATTTTAGCTGCTGAGGACGCTCTCGTCATTATCACTGCTCATGACTTCCGATTTGTCAACCGGAGACATAGATTGGCTATCCTTGGCGGTTAAGGAGGACCCTCCTTTACCGCAGCCTTTGACGAGGATATGTCTCTGGAAGTGATATTAGTCAATGCACCTTGTCTCGAACATCTGACGACAACTCACTTTAAGTGCATCCTTTCTCGAGAAACTTTTATCGCAGTGCCCGCAAGGGAATGGCTTGACTGCAAGATGTATCCTCTTATGTCTCTTTAGATCATGATTCCTGTTGAAACTTTGAGGACACTGGTCGCATTTGAACGGGCGTTCATTGTGCGGCGTTTGTGCTGGTCCCCCATACATTTGTTGCATTTGCGCTGAATGGCCGCTATTGAATCCAGGGATCATGCCAGGTATGCTGCCATTCGGCATGCCGACCATCGCCATCTGACTATTAGGACTGTGCACGTTTGACATGACAGGACCACTCATGGCGGGTAGAGAGTATGTAGTATATGGGCGGACAAAGTGATTTCCCTGCTGTGAAGGAGCCGGCTGAAGGTTTGGCGGCTGGCTGTTTATCGGCGATAATCGTGATCCTTGCGGTGTGGCGCTCATCGGACTCTGCTGGACTGGCGACCCGTTCTGGAACGCGGGAAACTGACTTTGTTGAGGAGTTGAGGACGGTTGTGAGCCACTGTAGTATGTAGGCGTTGATCCTGGTCTTTGCGAGAACGAATCGGTATTTACTGGCGAATTTTGTGATGCAGATGCCGAGACTGGAGTCTGAACATTGTTCATGTAAGCCATCGCTTGCTGTTGAGCGGCAATCGTTGGGAGATTGGCGGGAGCAGACATGGACATCGATGTGGGAAAAGGGGGGAGCTGATTTAGGTCGTAAGGCGGAGGTGGGAGGCCTTCCGACGCCGATGGCGAATTGTTGCTATTGCGTACGAGCGAGCCAAGTGAGGGTGAGAACATTCCCCGAGGAGGAAAAAGTTGGTTCAGCGAACCTTGACCCCAAGGCTGTGGCGTTGTATTCGTCCCCATCCCAAATGGTGTTCCTCCTGTCGCTGGCGGTGGCCAGTAGCCATTGGGTGTATAAGGCGGCAGACCTTGAGTTATTGCGCCAACACCGTTCAGGCCAGTTGTAGGACTGAGGCTGTCGCCCGGAATATTCGACGGTGGTGTCAAGAGATTGCCCACGCTTACCATTGCTGGCGTTGACTGTGTCGTGTTCATGCTCGAGAAAGGTAAGAATTTGTGGGAGAGCTGTGGAGGCGGTGGTAATTCGAAGCTCGGTAGATTTGAGGCCGCCGATCTGCGGGCAGTGAAGCTCGAAGGAATCCCATGCGGCTCCAGGTTTGAAGCCATACCCGGCTGCTGTACCGCAGCGGAAGCCATTCTATGCGAGGTTTCTCGATTATGATGGGCCGTTTTGAACACGTCTAGGCCTGGTGTAGGGGGCGTTGGAAGAGTATTCGACGGGGCTATAGGATTGGCCGACGTTGATGAGGTCGCACCCGGCCAATACTGGCTTGCCTGCGCGGCCTGTGGGTTATTTGCGAAATCCAGGGAGGGCAACTTGTGTGCGGAGAATCCGACGTGATCCGATTCTGAAGCCCGAGTGATGCTCGGCAGCAAGAAATAATCTCGCGCTGGAGGCAGCGATAGAGTCGCCGTTTTGTTGACTTCCTCGGTCTTTGGGAAATGGGTTCGTTCGAGACAATTCTCTCAGCGCCAGATTTTCCGGCCTATATTCGGTCCTTTCCGAGTTTTGGGGCACGGCGTATCGAGATGGGACAGGGACTGCAGAGGTGCACAGGCTTTGCGATGGACTGAAGACCGTCACATGTGCTGGAGGTTGGCTCGACGGATTCACGTACGGGATCTGGCACGAAACAGCACGTCTTGGGTCCACAGGGCCGAGAAGAACGGTTCGAGTAGCTGAAGCGGTTGGAGGTATGTATATCGGTGGACGTAGAGGTGGAGCGGTGCGATTAACAGTCGCAGTAACCAGCGATCAGTGATTGCAGAGTAAGGTATACGGTCAGGTACCGGAAGCAGGTGGAGGTGTTTGGTGGAGATCAAAACGCTTAATTAGAGCTTGGGAATCTGGGATGCCGAGTCGGTGGTGGACTGTTAGTCTATTGGACTCAGGACAAAGCCCAGGCGTTCGGGACTGTCGATCTCAAAGGCTGATCGCAGCTTTCCTTGATGTAGGGATGAAACGATGGAGAAACGCAAGACAACGAACGACGATTGATTGCCGGTCTGTTCGAGTCTTGCCCCGTACAAGTCCTACTTGAGCAGGACGAGAAGATGGAGGAGGCGGTGGAGGGATATTATTATGACGATGGGTAGGGCAATGTCGAGTAAAGTACGCAGTGCCGGACCGTCCCTTTGTTAAAGGTCGTCAAGTCGAATAATAGTCCCAAGTCGCGCGGGCTGGCTGACGGGAGGGCTGTCTCAAAGGCTGGATGCGGGTCTATGGGGAAATGTTCGAGGTATACAAAATCATTAAATATAACGACATTCCCGTAATGATGGATACCTAATAATAAGACGAAGCAGAACAATAGAATAAAGATTAATGCTGATTATTAAGGTTGTACTTCAATCTACTGTTATTCGTGGTTTCAGTCGTAAATGCGTGCTTGATGATATTCCATTGGAAGTGCGGCACCAAAGGAGTGGTACTAAGGTACTACTCTGGCTACTCTATCTTACTTTCCGAGCGTTTCTTCACTCTGAAAGGGTCGGCTGATGATGGATCTGGAATCCAGGTTGTCGCTTGTTGAACACCCTTTTGGGATTTCGATGGAGGAAGAGTGGACAAGCGCGTGCATGGAACCGGTAAGCTCCAGAAGGTGCCCAGCGCTCAGATTGGTCAGAGCTGGGCGGGACCGTGTCGCACTCGCGGTCCCAAACCTCGACTTCCCTCCATTCCTTGTCTTCCTTCACCCTCGTTGCTCATTTCCAGACGTTGCCCAATGTAGAAATGCAGGTGCAGCTATTCTAGTCTTCGATGTACCTTATGAAAGTATGTACGGCAATTTATTGCACTTGTGTCGCTGGTCCGTGAGCTGGCTCAAGCCTTGCTGCATCCTCCCTTCCAGGGCCTGTGAGAGGCTGCGATGAAGGCAGGAAGCGAGGCGATGATGCCAAGGCATGCAGGCCCCGTCGATGCTCTAAACCACAACAGGGTCGCACAAAGACCCAAGCCGGGGCGATTGGCAGCGTGAAGCACATGGCATGTTGGCTGCGGGACGGCTTGATTATTGTTATTGCTGAAGTGGGGATCAAATGATTGGGGATCCGAATCTGCACACAAGAGGCGTGGATACGACTACTCAGTCCGTAGGTACGGAAGTACAGTATCTAGACTGCAGGAAACAGGGCTCCTTAGTGCTTGACTTGTGCGCGGGGTGGGTCGTGGGTGTGTGTGGGTGTGGTTGTGGGTGTGGGTGTGTGAGTTAAGGTACCTCAGGTACCTTAAAAAGTACCACTTTAGTGAGCAAGGTAAAGTACACAGAAGGTACCTACGGTGGTGCCCGCTGTGTGTGAGCTGGCTGCTGGTCCAGCTTGGAATCGTTGCTTGACGCATGCTAAGTCCCGATTAGGAAAAGAGGGCCACAAAGTCTTTGTGTTTGCATAATTTCAACAGGGATCTGACAGTGACAGGGGCAAGGCCTTTCGACTTTGTCGACAGGCATCTAGGCCATCGAGACCAAGGAACAATGAATGACACAAAACCCGCCAGACGGATGGGACTCATGGGAGATTCGTTGGAGCGGCTAACCGAAACCCTTCGAGCATGTTGGCCCAGATATGTTTTGCGTGCTGTCCCCCCCACCCACTGTGGATCTTCGGAGAAAGACAATCAATAATATACTACGTAGAATATTAAAAACGTGGGCATGCAGTCTACAGACTTTCGGTCATCACCTGCTGTTTGTATGTTGATGTTTAAACCTTGCATTCCACCGAAAGTCCTCGGAGGCAGCCAAAAACCTTAAGGTAGGTAGAATAGTCATGATACAAATTCCCCGATGCACGCACAGTCATATCAAAGACTCATTTGCCCATCAAATGACGGCGCCGAGACTGCGTGGCCAAGCGCAATCTCCCACTACTACCTTACGAGGAAAGGCTCTAGTGATCCCGCGTTGAATGGGAAAGCTGGAAACTGGTCGCGCCGGATAACCCTGATTGCCTCTCAGTCTCTCAGATCAGCAGCTTTGTTCTACAAGTAAGCGAGCATTTACTTGGCCTTATGTGCCCCGGCAGCCTAAAGTAGAGAGAGTCCTTTCGTATCCGCAAGAGACAATCAACGTCAAGCCGGCAGCGCAGCCAAGCTGCAAAGTTCGGATCCTGCTTCTTCAACATTCTTCATATTCTAGAGCTCTAAAGAGGAGTTAGAGCCTCAATGGGACTTTGGGCGCTCGACTCCTGACTTCCGATGACCTTGACAGTTGACAGTGCCTTTTCAAGAGATCAGGAAACCCGAGGATACGGTTTGACATTGACCTACTCTAGCGGCAAAGTACAAGTAGAATATGAGCATGGGTGAGTCAGTATAAGCCTATCACATTCACCGTCGGCTTCCTTCCCCATATTTCCAGCTTTCGGCCACAACCGAAGAGCGACCCCATTTTGGCTTCCCACGAACACATGCGCCATGGCTTTTGGCTATCATCTCAGATCGCCTGGGAAACATGACATGAATGGATTCAGACATGTTCTGGATACAACTGCTTAGACTCCTCATCAGAACCATGCTATGTACAGGACGGATTGGGACCTGCAAAGGGCTGGTCTGGTGACTGATGGACTAGGCAATGGCCTCGCTGCGAGTGCAGACTGAGGGGACGGACCAAATCGCCAAAACGCGAGATGACTTCACTCGTGAGCTGAAAATGCTTATTTGGCCTTTTGACCCTGGCCTCGGAGCTAGCCGGACATGTGGCACTTGCACCGAAGATCATGCACGTCCTAGGGGGGCAGTGACACGTGAGGGTGCAATCATTGTAGTCCTCGAATCGTACAGATCTTGCGGCCGTAAGACCAATGCTGCAATCAACAATTGAAATAATCATCCCCATTCTGTGTTGACTGTTGAGGGTGTGTCACCATCAGCACGGAAACCTCCTTGACCCATGCCAGCATAAGCGAGAGCGAACTATCAGCGGCATGCACGGTGATGCACCTAGCTGCTTTGGATCATCCTTACGTGAGACCGGTGTGGCTGTCTGCTGCCTTCTCTATCAAGCTTCGTGTCACGAGGCTACCGTATCGCAAGCAGACTCTAGACACTGTTGTTGCGTACCAGCTCTTGCGATTGCGAGCGGTATCGCAGCGGATTCCGAGTTGTATATCGCTTGATTCATGTACAAAACGAAAGGGTACGGTAGGTGGAACTAGCAGCCATACTGTATCCAACCTAAGGCACCGTGCTGCAAAGCCCGGTAGTACCGTATGCATCATCCCAACTCCCACGCAATGCAGACATGTACTGTATCCGGTTCCCCAGACGCCCTGACACCGAAGATCTCCAAGTGCCACGTGGAGGAGCCCGAATAGGCAGCCCATCGGACGTTGGGCGCTCCAGATCGCAGCATCTGGACCGCTCGCCTGGATTTCGAGTATGTATTGCCAATGAGGCTTGAAGTGTCTGTACCACATTCATCGTCGTACGAATTTCTCGAGTATGCTTAGCATCTCTGCTCTTAGTCAAAACTGAAAGGATTCTTGCAGCGGGTGATTTGCTGCTTTGCGTCCCCGGTTGTTGGTAGGTGGGCCTGGCACGGAGACGTGGCTGATTGATAAGGGAGATGTCGACAATACCTTAAGGTATTGTTGGGGTCCGGTTGCTTGCGATATCGGGGAAGCTTCTTGACCCTAATCTCGCTTAAAGGCAACTAGCCTCAGGGGAATGAGGCTTAAAATGTGATCGACGGCTTACGGAGGTATCGACCTGGATGACAGCTCCGTGACATCTCGTAATTGTTGTGTGGGTCTCCAAATGCTCATATCTGTGCCGAATTTGTCGTTGTTCAGCCTGTACTGTTCTATGTATCTAAATCTTTGGCACGTTGATGTTGAGGCTAGTCAGCATCTGATTGATTAGGATGGGTTTCTGCAAGTCCTGCCATGCTACTTCACCTTCAGAAAGAAAAGAGTTCCACAAACACTCCCAAGGCCTTGGTTTGCTATCAAAACCCAAAGCAGTGCAGTCGGACGGGCCATACGCTCAATCCATAGCCATCTCAAGAGAGGTTTTGGGGAGCATGACCCTCCGCTGGGAACTCGACTGTAGAGTGAGGGTATGGTAAAAATATACCAAGCATCGATCGCAGGTTCCCCCATATGGCAACCCCTCTAGGAGCATTTCGTAAGCAGCACGTGGTGTAGTCAAGGAGCATGAATAGAGGATCTAGCTACAGAGCCGAGGGTGAGACAGGGCAAGTCGTAAATCATACAGATGTTGGTCATGGGGATGGCGTGGTTGCCTGTTAGCACCGAGTGCGTGACACTTTAATGTCTAACATTCTCCAGGGTTGTGGTGTTGAGGCAGATGGAGTGAGGAGAGCGGAGCGGTAGGGAACGGAGCGAGGTAGGATGAGGTGGAAGAAGAATGAAAGACAGGATGGATGTTGAGCCACAGGATCAATGGATGGAGCAGTCCACTAACGGTGTCTGGCAGAGATTTGTTAATATGAAGCAACATTTCTGAATCCGAGCTAGACGGTAAGAATAGCTATCTACCTGCTTTTTTCTATGAGATACTGTTCTAGACATGCTGTATGCGATCTGCTCATGAAGCCACATGTCGTGATGGTTCTGTCAGATTGAATAGCCGTAAGGAGGTTGCCAACCATGACCCGCTCTGATGTTTGCTGAAAGTACCGATGCCGTCTAATATCTGCTGTGCTTTGGTTGTAAATGAGCTCTGAACCTCGAAGCTCTGGTAAATTTCCACTGCTCGCCGTAAAAGCGCTGCGCTGGACCTGCCGTTGCTGTGATAAAAGAATGCTGTGCTTTTGACCCATAAATCATGCCCTGCTATGAATTTGTGTCCTGTTTGCTCTGCTCCACCTCTCCAACCAGGTGTCTCTGTCCCTAAGTCCTTACCCGCCACCGTGCCTCCCATTCTCCAACCAGAGCGGATAAGCAAAATCACGGTTAGTAATGTCTCCTGTAATCAGTCGCTTTCCTGCCCAAACTTGACCAGCGAAAGCCACCTTGCGATTCTACCGCCCATCACTAGTGCTGTTACTTCATGGCCTACAAAGTCAAGGCGCCACGCAGCAACTCTTCGATTAGCTCCCATTCTGCCGCACCAACTTCACGCATCGTCTTCGAGCCCAGGTTGCCCTGGAATAACGCGAGTTTATTATAGGGCAAGTCTGAAGGGGGCGTAGATGGATGAAGAAACAAGCGATTAGCGTAGAACTACGAGCAAGAACGGATTAGTTTTCGATGCTGCTATGGCTAGACAAGCATCAGGCGATGGGCTAGAGAAATAAGGGCTGTATATGGAGTTGAAGGGGGTTTGATGAAAAAGGAAAATGGGATGCATTGCATGACAAGAGAATGCTTCGCGCATGTGACCAAGGCTGTAGAGGTAGAGGTAAAGATGTAGTGAGCAAGGGTAGAAAAGAGCAAACTCTTATGATCATGGAATGAGCACAGAGAAAGTCGTCGAAATTAGCGGTAGAGTATGGACTAGCTTACTCACCTCAACAACGTCCTCGTCTACTCCAGCCTTTCGCCCAACAGCTTCGAGAGGCCACAACTGTGCCAGCGGACTCATCGGAACCTTGGAGCCTGTCATACCTGCCAATTGACGGAGCTCCCATCGTTGTCTGTCGCTAAACCCGTAGGCGTTGAGTCCAGCCATCAGCAGGTCGTTAAGCAAGTTTTCTGTAAGACCTGGGAGTCCTCCACGGTTCATCGTGCTAGTAATGGTTTTGAGCTGATCACGCGTGGCTGCGAAGAGTTGGTCACGGGTCGTAATGGTATAGTTGTCGACAGAAAACCAAGGGAACTTCGTGAGAGTGCTGATCATGCACTCATATGCACGTTGAGGGCATTTCTGGGTGTAGCTTGACTACTCGTGGTGTCAGTACAGCATGTATGAGGAAGGATTATGAAATCTCAGCAAAAGAATGATAGGCTAACTAGGTGTACTGGCAGCTGAAGAACTTACACGATGAGGCTGCTCTGCATGCCTCACAACCATTACCATCTCCTCTCCAGTCACAAAGGACTTGAACCCTGTGTTGAAGGGTTCATCGCTCGCCTCGATGATCGGCACTCCGCCCTCCCAAACCACGTTCTTCGCTCGAGGGAAGAGCTGTTTGAGCAGCTCGTCTTGCGAGCTCAGCTCGACATCGACGGCTCTATCGCCCAGCCGAAGCTGGTGGCCCCTCGTGTTGCATTTGTTGACGGCGGCTGAGGCGTCGCCGTTGCTGAAGAACTCCACTAGTCCTACTTAGCGACACAGCTAATAAAGGTAAATACAGGCGACTTACCGTAGCAGTCCATCGTCTTGCCAGTGGACCTATCCATAATTATATGGATAGGCACCCCAAGATCTGGGGTGACAATCTTGGCGTTGCGGCCAAGAAAGCCCAAGACTTCCTGCTTGGTGAGGGAGTATGGGATCTGTTGAGGTCGTCAGCGGACAAATAATTCCAAGGCTCGAGTTTCTGCCATGAGAAATAATGGTCCCTCAATCAGGACCCCACTAGCATACATTGATGGAAGTTATGGAGTGCAGAAGAAAAAGAAGGGCGTAGGGAGAAATCGAGCAAGAAGCAAGAAAAAGTAAACCAACATCACCCAGTTGAGGGCTTAGCGTGATTGAGCTAAAACGAAGCCCTAGCTCATGATCTGGTCTAGTAAAGTATGAGAGCCATGTATAAGGACAAGCAAAGCTTGAAGCGTAATCTGCAACACATTGCACTCGTGAAGATGACGAGAAGACACGAAACCGACACGCCGCCTTTAAGTTTTACTTACATTACCGATTTTTACGACGCCCCATCCCGCCGGCTTCGTATTTTTGGCTGTCTCGGCAAAAGGAACTATCTCTCTGCTCATAGCCATGGCAAGACTTGGTTGTCCGTTACGTGTCAGCTCTTGAAGTCTAACGCTCGCTCCTCCTATGGTTGTAGGGAACATGTCGTCGGACCCTGGACGGTACGGTAACATGGGCAGTGATGGCTGCACGGAACTCTGTCTACCAAACCGATGTGACCAATCCATGTTACGTGAATTGGCGCCAGTATGATAAGCAGCCGATGCCCGTTGAGTCTTTTGGTGCTGTCGTGGAAAATCAGACGATTGCTGACTAGGTTCAGGAACAAACAGCGAACGGCTGCCAGCGTTCACACCCGACGCTGCAACACTGGGGTAACTATGAGGAGCGGTATACTGCTGCTGAGGAACCGGAGCTTGAACAAAGGCATCGGTATAGTGTGGTTCGCCATACACCGAATATTTAGATTGCATCTGGGGCGCCATAGGATACGGGATATAATATGCGAAAGTAGGCGTGGAAGACATATTCTGTATACCAGACTTATACGGAAGCGATCCAAAGCCTTGGGAACCCCCTTGCTGCATTGGGACATGGCCATCGTGGTTCATTGGGCCTCTTAGCACTGGGCCTGGTAGAACTGGCTGACGGTCTATGTTTGACATCGACAGCCAAGAGTTAGCACCAATAGGTGGGGGCTGGTATGACACCACTCCAGTATCTGGATACTGCCCGGAGAACTCGGAAGATGCAGCTTGATGATAGCGAGCGCTCTCGTTGCTCTCGGCAAGACTCATCTGGTATTTCGCTCCATGGGTTTCTGTCGGCGACAACACTTGTGGACCATGCCACGCTTCTAGATCACTTACTTTGACTAACGGTTTGGTCGTACTTGCATATCTTGGGATGACGTGCCGAGCAACCGGATGCGAAAGGGGAACTGCTACCTGCCTCAATAACTGTGCGTCTTCCTGCCACAATGACTGTGCGTCTTCCTGCATCGATGGCTCTGTATCTTCCTGCCTCGATGAATGTGCGTCTTCATCCTTGGGCTTGGCTTGCCGTGGCGGTCGTTCACTTAGTCTTCCGGTGAATGTTTCTGGGTCTGTCATCTCGTCGAGCATGAACTCAATCACGTTAAAGAGCTCTCGCCGGAGAGTCCCGAGGGTAATCCAACTTCCGTTAACTCGCATAATGGATGCAAACTCTTGCATATCCAGCTGCGGAAAAATCCCGTCCTCACCACCGAATACGGCTCTATAAATTTGCGCGCGGAGCTCCCCTCGTCCACAGAGGCGACAATCCTTTAGCCAAGGAGCGGAGCCATCTCTACATTTGTCGATAACAGCCGACAGGTTAATGACCTCTGATTTAGCAGCGCGACTAGTTCTTAAGCATTGTCAGTACTCTGATGGGAATAGTATCCATTTCAGACTTACGGATCAGTGCCCATGCGCATTGCATAGCGGGACAGGCCAAAGCTTCTCTCCATCCAGTTCTGTCGTGCCCGACGATTGAGTGCCGACTTCGTTAATAGATCCGTCATGCCGGTAAAGCCATCCTTCGTTGCCTGTTCTCGGCTTACTTGAACAGTCAGATCGCGAGAATTGAGGCCATTCTGTTTTCTTTCATCTTCGGTGATGGCCATTAAGCCTCTTGACAGGGCTTGGGCTGTATGAAGCCGGTTGTGGTTGTGATACTGCTTGCCATCCTCGATGATTGCCTTGGGTGAGATGATGACGACCGATTTTTGGTCGGGTTCGCGTCTGTACATCGACTCCGGCTTATTGAGCCAGTAGTTGTCCCACACACTTTCATTCCATGGGCCGGCTCCTGGCACGAGAGGCGGGCTGATTTTATTTGGAGCTTGAGGCAAAGTCTGCGAGGTCAGCTTGCCGTGGGTAGTAGAATAATTAACACTTCCAGTTTCGTGGTACGAATTATCTTGACCTAACACGTTTTGTGGAACTGGATTCGAAGAATTGGTCCCCTTTCTCGGCGGAGAACCGATGTTCCCATACTCTCCGAATGGATTTCCTTGACCAGAGAAGCGCTCTACAAGTGGATCCGAGGATTCTTGGCCTGTTCCAAGATGGCAAAGCTTCGGAGTGGATGGACGACCTATCTGTGTACTCTTATAGGGTTGCATATCAGAAACATCATGGTCGGCTGTTTTTCCATAATTCTCGAACTCAATGTTGTGAAGTTGTTCCGGCGTCGACATGCCTTGCATAGCATTCGCCGAGGTACCAGCTGCTTCTCTGAGCTTCCCATATGCGGTCAGGCTACCTTGGTGCTCTGGTGGAAGATAGACGCCTCCATGCTCTCGGTCTACCGAAGATCTTGCCGACTACGATATGTGTTAGCCCGAATAAAAGATTTGCTTTGAGTATTGCTTTACCTTGGAAGCAGTGTCTCCTGTTGTTGGTGATGATGGTGCTGGATCTATGACAATGCTGGGGACCCCTGAAGACGCTGAAGCGATGAAGGTAGTCTGAGGTGACTGTAATGGGGTTTCGGGCTTTCGCTCGGCTGACATGTTGCCATGAACACTACCGGAATTGTGTGAATTGTTGAATGGAGAGCTGGGGTCTGGCATCAAGACAAAAGGCCGAGATGAAGGTGAAGTGAATGCTGAGGCGATTGCCGGTGCGGATGGTTTCGAACGACCAAGCTCATAGAGACGGACTTGTCTAGTTGGCTGCATTGTTCAAGAGCTTGAACTGTTTTTTGAGTAAAGTATTCACAGTGACATCCCTTGATGTTTGGTGCTGCGGAAGTCAAGAGAGTCAGCGTCGACAAGGACCGAATGGGCAAGTGCTGATAGAAACACTGAGACACAATAAAGAGTAATCAAAGAGAGAACAAAGTAAGCCCATAAGTCTGGCGTCATCATTCCGCGAGTAACACCGAGTAAGGTCTTTGAAAAAGCTGAGGGAGTGAGACCATGAAGTCGGGGGCTCACCGGTGTTAAAAGAGACACAGTTGTGCATACAGCTTATGCACAAGGTTATGCCTGTGCTAAGATGAGCTGATACTCACTGAGTGTCACATGTGAAAGCACCAGCAAGGTATGAATGGGGAAGAAGAATTCGATGCAAGCTGCAAGCTGCAAGCTGGACTGGGAGTAGTCTCGCAATTTTGGTGTTGGCAGCAAGCCTTATCATACATCAGGGGAGGAAAGAGAGATTCTTACACGGTTGTTCAACAGTTGCCACTTGATCCAGTGGAGGTGACACAATGGATGTCGAGGTTGACATTAATTAGCTACTCACACAAGGCCTAACCTGCAATATCCCAGGCTATAGGATCACGATCTCGCACATTCAAGTACGCGGAACACTGGGGATCTCAACGAAGATGTGACGCAGAGCATGAGAGTAGGATGGAGGATGGAGGATAAAGAGTGGAAGAAGATAGAGGTCGTGTTGAGCTCGCGATTACACAACAACAGCCGGGATATACGCTAGAGGCCCCGAAACCCTACTTCGGGAACAGCTGTGAATGGTTCCAGGCTCCGATGACCGGCTCCTACTGGTCTGCAAGGCCGGCTGATGTCTTATCAAACCTCGTTACCAGAAGAGGATATTCGTCCCAATGTCAGTTGCTACTGCACGTGCTTAGTGGCTACAAAGGCAAACCTAAGTGAAGAAGTTAAGATATGGGAGAGACGGCCTGCTCCACCGGCGCTATCGGATCCAGACGGCTCCGAAAAGGGTCAAACTCTTCCCACAGGGTTCTGATATGATCCGTCCTTCGTATAGATCAGATAGTAGGGGGCTAAGGTGAATAGCTGAAGTACGATGGCCATAGCGTGTTCCGAACCATTCTGAAAAATATTTCCAAGGCAAGAAGAGAGTCACGCGTCAGAAGGTATCGTAAAGCCTGCCATTCCCCAAAGATGAGCCACGGATTAAGATGGTTAACACCGACCTTACGTTCATTAACCTTTTTTCACTCACCCTGATATTTACCGGATACCTTTGGTCACCATTGAACGGATATAACCAGTAAGCCACTAATCGATAACAAACGCCACCCTGTCAGTACAGGAAGTCGATTACTTAACCCTTTCTCGAAAATCGTAGCATACCACGACCCGTTCCCGTATATGATGTCCTGTGTAGACAGATTGACGCTTGTCTAATAGTGACCCATGGCATGAGTATCTAGGTGGCAGAACCTTTCAGTGCCGGCTATCCCAACGTCCTGACAGCTTCATGCCAGCGCTCGGATGCTGAATGCAAGTGAGATCATTGCCTCTCTCGAGCGGATACTCCACCTCTTGCATTGAGTAGCAGCAGATCAACGGCTTCTTACACAGAAAAGCGCGTTCGGGGAAGTCTAGCCAGCAACCGCTTCCACTGACTTCCTCTCAGGAGGCACAGTTGAAGAGTGGCAAGGGGATTTCCCAAGTATAACGCAAATCCTCTTTCTGGCTCCGGGCATTGGGAGATCGAACAGCGCCTTTAACGTAATTCAGGGGCCATCTAGACGACAAGCATTCTGGGCAATCGCCATTCCGAAGCGACATAGTGCACAGCGTCCACTACAATACAATAAGATTGCGACTAGTATCCATTATCAGCAGGCTGTTATGCTTTCGAAGCAGAGACAGGGTTGATGAAACAGCAGAGGCAGCAAAGGAAGCACGCTCAACAACGAGAGCTTGGGAACAATGGCGCACGTTACAGGACAATGGGACAGGGACCCAAAGGCGGATGTACGAAGGATGGTAGATCAGAGTGAATATCTCACATTGGGCTATAATGCGGATAGAAACGACAGCATACATTACCTCGAATGTGGATAGGTGTCTCGGCTTGCCTGGATAGCTATGTGCGATCGCAGTTCAGATCAAGGCATCGCTCGAGCTCTATGGGTCAGCTTCTACGCAGTTTTTGTATGTTCAGGGGTTTGACCAATTTATAGTAATGAGCATAAGACGTTAGCAATGTACACTTTACCTACCTACCTAAGGCCATACGGGCGATTTGCGCCTGCCTCTTCTACTGCAGCGTAGCCAATTTAGACACAGCGAGCACTTTATCTTCGGTTAGGCCCTGCGAGACGGTTAAGGTATTATTTGTATGTTCAGCGAGGAACGAGAGACCCGGACTCTGGGGAGTAATACTTGGGGCTTCATAGACATATAACATCATAAGCTGCCTTGTAAGTGCTAATACTTTCGAGACTGGTAATTCTTTTCCGATGGTACACCTTTCCATACATAGAGGCCAATCAATCGAACTAGACCAGACAATTAGCGTAGCCTTGGAATTTGGCAGGAACGTTGCACGAACCGGCGTCAAAAACGATTCGGCCACGAATCTCGCTCGAGCATTAAGCTTTTTCAATAGTCAGCATGTTGCCCCTTTTGTCCAGCAAGGTACGAAAACAGAAAATGAAGTTGGCAAGCCTGGGGTCCCTACGAAAAGCTTCATTTCCGATATCTCCTTATCAACCTCCTCCATGAATTGTATAATGAAATCCACCAACTTGTGCTTCAGCATCTCTTCCGTATGAAAGTTCGTAATCAAGAATGAAATATCATAACCCTATGACCCAATGTCAGCACTGCTCGTCGCAGATCCTAACCGCACAGAAACTCTACCTTTATAGCCTTCCTCCTCAATATGAAAAAAGCCTCCGCCCTCTGTGTCAAAAACCTTGTAAACTTGTGCACCAGGATATTCTCAATCTCGTCTGCCTGCTTAATCTTAATACTGACGCGTATGCTGTTGACACTGGGCTCGATCAGAACTCTTTCGTTTTCGTTTCGGGAGACAGTCAGAGGATTGAGCAGGACTTCAGGGGAACTAGCGGCTTCGATCTCGGGGACATTGTGGCGTTCTGAGGTTTGAGAGGCGAAGTTTGAGAGGGCGAGGGCAGCGGTGAGGGATGAGCGGACGCATTGAAGGTAGGGGCGGAGGGATTGGGACTTGGTCGGTATCAGCTTTGGACTGGTAGCGAGGGAGAGAAGAGGGAAGAATAGTCTCCTCACCATCACGACTGTCTAAAATGACAGTGGAAGGCTGGTCTCTTGTCGCAGGTAGTGGAGTTAGGGAGACCTTGCGACAACAGCAGAGAGAACGTAGATCATTTCAATTTCCCACTCGGAAATTAGTTTTGTAATGTATAATACCTTTCGGCAGCCGATATGAGGTCGTTACAGGAATTACTACTTTTGTGTTTTGCGGAGGTTTGCGAATATAAGTGCTCGGTTGTGGTTCCTGACGTTGGGTTTGCATTGGCGTGGGCGGCAATAGACTTTGATATTCCTCAAGCTTGAGCACTACATTTAAACTAATCAAAGTGTACTTTTCCTTTCGTCTGTCATTTTGAAACATGGCTGCTATTCAAGGTAACTATCCTCTCGACATGATATTCTTAATCCGCGTTCCTACTAACTCCTTCAATAGTCTTTGTGAAACACCAAGGCAAAAAGTATGAAGTCGAGCTGGATCCAACATCTACCGGTGAAACCTTCAAATACCAGCTCTACTCCCTCACAAGCGTCGAGCCAGAACGTCAGAAGATACTTGTCAAGGGTGGGCAGCTGAAAGATGAGGCGGAGCTCTCCACCCTCGGCGCAAAGCCGGGGCAAACCTTCATGATGATGGGCACACCTTCTGGCGGGGATGTTGTACGCCCGGCGGAGAAGATGCGATTTGTTGAGGACATGACTGAGGCGGAAGTGGCCAAGGCCGAAGGAGCGACACCTGCGGGACTGCAGAACTTGGGAAATACATGTTATCTGAACTCGACTTTGCAGACATTACGGTCTGTGCCAGAGTTGCAGGAAGAGCTTCAAAAATACTCTGCTTCTGCTGTAGGAGGGCAGGGTTCATCCGGAATGGATCTCAGCCAATTTGGCCTGCAAGGATCGTTCGATCTAACAGCGTCTTTACGGGATCTATACAAGCAAATGTCCGAGACACAACAAGGCTTCCCACCGCTAATATTCCTCAACGCTCTGCGGACAGCATTTCCTCAGTTTGCACAAAGAGCAAAGTCTGGAAACGGCTACGCACAGCAAGACGCTGAGGAGGCGTGGTCACAGATTATTTCACAGCTACGGCAGAAGCTGAAGACGAGAAACGCTGTTTCTAATGTTTCTGAGAGTTCAGAAGTCAAAGATGCAGATATCTCCTTCATCGACAAATACCTCGCTGGTCGCTTCGAGTCTATTCTCGAATGTGATGAGCCCGCAGCCAAAGAAGCAGGCGAAGAGGCCGTCCACAGCGAGGATGTATTCCTCAAGCTCGACTGCCATATCAACAAAGACATCAACCATCTCCGCGACGGTATTCTCGCCGGCCTTGAAGAGAAAATCGAAAAGCGCTCCCCAACCCTTGAACGTGACACCATCTACACCAAGAAATCCCGCATAGCTCGCCTGCCCAAATACCTTACCATACACTTTGTTCGTTTCTTCTGGAAGCGTGAAGCCCAGAAAAAAGCAAAGATCATGCGCAAGGTCTCTTTCCCTCCCGAATTAGATGTAGTGGAATTCTGCACAGAGACGCTGAGGAAGCAGCTTGTCCCTGTGCGGGATAAAGTTCGCGAGGTCCGCAAAGACGAGGAAGATGTTGTTCGGGCGAGGAAGAGGCAGAAGCTAGCGCACAAGCAAGAGGAAGACCGCGCAACTGACGCCAAAGCCAAAGACCCTGCCGACGAAAAGAAGCTGGCTGACAAAAAAGAAGCAACGAAAGCCAAGCAAACCGCAGACGGCGACACTACAATGGATGACGCCGTCTACAAAACCGACGCTGAGCACGATGCCGAGCGCGCCGCCTCTCTCCACCAAGCTAAAAAAGAACTCTTCGCCCTCATCAACCCCGACCTAGCAAAAGACGACGGCGCCAACAAGTCCGGACTCTACGAGCTAAGGGGACTGGTCACGCACCAGGGGGCGAGTGCCGATAGCGGGCATTACACGAGTTATGTGAAGAAGCAGGGCTTGGTGGATCCGAAGACGGGGAAGCGGAAGGAGGAGGATGGGAAGTGGTGGTGGTTTAACGACGACAAGGTTAGTGAGGTGGAGGCGGAGAAGATTGAGACGTTGTCGGGTGGTGGTAAGTTCTTTCCGGCACCAAGGGGGCGCTTGACGATGGTGATGATGGCTAATTAGTGTGTAGGTGAGAGTCATTCTGCGCTGATTCTGCTTTATCGAGCGATTGACTTGCCTACCGCTGAGGAGGTCAAGGACTAAATGCTGTCCATCTGGCACGATCGCGTTTGCATGGCTTGGTTAAAGCTGGCCCCTCAATGTCGATACGATTTCTACGCCCCCAGTGCTCTTAAACGATGCATTAGAAATGCGAGCATAGCGTGGCAAGAGCTTTTTTAACGACCTAGAAGGGCTCGCTTGTAACGGTGAAGCATAACCCAAAAAGAACGTCCGCCATCTCAAACACGCTCTCCAAACACTTTTTCATTTCTGGTTCTTGCATTTTTTTAGTTGTTGTTGTTGGTTTACGGCGGAGCTGCAATTGATATAGTTCTGCCCCGTTCGCATTCGCATTCGATTTTTCTTTCTCCCTTCCCCCCCACATCCCCATTCTCTACCATCTCTCCCAAACCAGCATCAACCAGCATCAGCCCTCCCCCCCCCAAGAAACCCGATAATAATCCCCCCCCCCCCCCCCTCGAATATAAACTATCCATCCATATTCGCTAAAAGCACTTTTTCAATCCCCTCTCTCTCCATCTTTTTACCTCCTCCCTCGTCGTTTTCTTCTCCCCCCCCACCCAAAAAGACTCACTCCGCCCCCCTTTTTCCAACAACTCTGTCGGTCTCTCCTACTTGACACGACACACATTCTCCTGCCCTCGATGGGGTGGGGGGGCTGGCTGGCTTTACAGGGGTTGGAAATCGAGGTTTCTTGCGACAGACATCCTTAGTGCAAAGGGTTTTTTTGCCTCTTTGCTCTTTCCTTCTTTTGTTAACCCACAACTTTTTTCGGAATCTCGGGGCGAAGGAAAACCCCAATTTTTGGTGTGTGTGCGGGAGATGGGATGGGGTCTTCTGCGGCTGGGACGTGGGGGGGTTGGGGGGGGGTTCTGGTAATTGGATAGTTTGGAGGGCAGCTGCAGATTTTGTGTGAGGCGTTGCTTTGAGGCGTTTGAGGGGGGGGATGTGGTAGGTGTTGGAAATGGGGGGGGAAGGGGTGTTGGGTGTTGGGTGGGTTGGGTGGGGTTTGGGTATAGTGGTGATGTTTAGAATATGGGAATCTCGATACTTTTCGCCTGTTGTTTTCATTCTGGCATAAAAGCAGAATCTTCAACCTCAGCCTTTATATCCCTCGTCCAACCCTCCTTGCACCCTCTTGAATTCATCCATCCACACCGCTCCCATCCTTACCCCAATCCCGCATATCCATCCCCCTTACCCCCTCACCTATCTACATACTCACCCCTCCCTATCAGTCCCAAGACTTCCAACCCCTTTTTGTACTTCTCAATCTACCACGTCGACGCCGGCGGATATACATATCCCCCCAGGGGGGGGGCGTGCAAAAAAGAACGAGAAACGGAAATTCGCGTTTCCTCTGAAGGTGATTTGGAAATATGTATCTGTAGCGTGGCGTAGATTGCTTTGCGGAATGGAATGGAATGGAAAATCTCAAGGGGGGGACGATGATGAGCGTGATTCGAGCGCGGCGGGGAAGGGTGAGGGTGAGTACCGCAACACTGAGAAGCTGAACGAGAAAAGAGGAGGGGGGGGGGGGAAGGCGCCCGTTACTGAGCTCGTAAATTTTGATTGAAGCGACATCTCCGCAGAGGAAAAAAGTGCTGGTGAAGTGGAGGAGAAGGTTGGGAAGGGTTTTTTGGGGGTGATTGGAATGATGGAAGCGGTGATGGAGGGGGAGTTGATTGGGATGGTTGGGAGGGGAGGTTTTGGGGGGGGAAGGGGGGGAGGTGTTTTATTGAGGGGGAGGGGGTCGAAAGGATTAGATATAGACATAAAATGAAGAGGGGATGGTAATGACAGGAATTTCATTTATCATGTTCCAAAGAGGAGGGGGAAAGAACGAGGAAAGCGAAATACTCGGGGCTTTTGTTCCTCCTCCCCCTCAGCACCCCTCACCCCCTTCCAATCAACCTCCCACCCTCCTTCTCACACCGCTTCACCCTCACCGCCCCTCACCCCGCCCCTCACCTCCCATTAATAATAAAAAACCCCCCTCCTAAAACCTCCTTTCCTACCCCCTCAACCTCCCTTTCGAATCCCAAAAGCCACCACGATACCCACCCACCTCAGAATCCCCACGCACATCCACTGTCCCGTCACTACTCCTTCCCCCTTCGTCCCAAAAATCCCACTATCCACGTCTCACTTCTCCGCCGCCCCCCCCAAAATACACACCCACCCACCCCCCCATCTTCTTCTCCGCCTAGACAACGACAACCACAACTGGCTTTTCATGACAGAGATAATCATCGCACCCAACCGACGAACGCCCGCCCACCCCGCCATCTACTAGAAACCATCCCAGCGAGCCCATCCCCACTCCGTTCCGCTAGGTAGCACCCGCGTCCGACGGGGCCCGGCCCGATGGGGGGAAACGATGCTGACATGTGGGTTTCAAGGGTCTGACGGGTCGGTGGGTTGGAATGAGGTTGGGGAGAATGGTGATGGTGTGGTGTGGTGTGGTGGGAGGCCTGGAAACCCCCTGTAAATTAGCCAATCCGCCCCCAAAAATTGGAACCCGCCCGTAGCGATTGGTTGTTTCGAAAGGCATGGGCGGTGGATACCTGGGAGTGTGATCTGCTTTGTGGAGTGTTTTGTTAGGCGGATTAAGCAGTTGGGGAAGCAAACGAGTTCTCTTTCTTAAAGAATAAGCGTGGGTCAGTTACTCAAGGTACTCGGATGAATTGGTTAAACCCCCTTCAGAAAAACAGTTTCGCGGACTGGAAGAGAGAAGTCAGACACGCAGACTGCGCTATCCACCACTACCGCTGGCATGGCGCTCCCGCACTGTTGCCCGTATTCCTATGATATTATTAATATGTGGCTTTCCGTTGATGAGTAGATCTCCCGCATAGAGGGCAAAAGAGCGGAAAAGGAGAGGTGTGGAAAGCCGCACTTGGAAAAGACGCACTTCCGGCTGCGAGATGGTGAAGCAGCAGTGAGCGCAGCGTAGGTGTGATTGTAGAGAGAAAACTGCAACTGGGCGAGGAAGTCGGAGCTGTGATGGGAGAGAGGGTGGGGGTGTAGGATCGGAAATTGGTTCTTTTCAAAGATTGATGCGAATGTACTGGGATGGTGGGTGGAAGAGGCTCCTTTCAAAGAGTAATGTAACTGCGCTGTAAAATTAGAGTGGTGTTGAAAGAGGAATGCTTCATGCCAGGCACCTATTCCAGTTACTTGGAGAGAACGCACCTCTGTTGCTATCTGCCTACGTTGCCTCTTAGCCGGACCTCGCGACCATAGAGAACCGCAACATTAAAGGGTAGGCTCTAGCCTGTGCAGCCACAACCACTTTCCACAGAAACGAGTTGGGTAGAAGAGAAATTATTATCTGCAGAACTAATTGATGCTTGAATCGCCGAGTAACATCGAGTGGGAAAATTTGTATCAGACAGCCTCCATATTCCCCCGTGTGCCGATCCTTGCTGCGAGTACGATTACACGAGCTTTCAAACAAAAGAAACATATGCGCTTGCCCTCGAGTTGTAAAACGAGGAGACAATTTAGAAAAAGCCCGACATCGCTGAAAGACGCACGCTTTGAATTCGAATGCAACCGCCGAGTCGGGACGCTGGAACCTTGGATTTTCGCCGAGGATGCCGAGTGAAATATGTACGAGTTGTTGGTGTTGCAATTGAATGGATCGAGTAAATCGAGCGGTCTATGAGCGTCGCGCAGAGAAAGATCGAGGTGGATGATGGCGTGTGCGTGTGCTCTTCCGAACCAGCGAAAGGATCGTCCGTCATCCGCGAGAGTGTGGCACCTTGATTCCTTAAGCTCTGGAACCATATCCTACATAGCCCTCCTATTTAGCGTTTTGAGCATATCACTATCCGTGCTCGATCTCCCACCTTGACCTTCTCCCGAGCTAAGCAAATCCCTAACCGCCATGCCAGAAGCCCTATTTCCACCACTGCCACCTTCTCCACTTGTTCGACCCGGTGGTGGTGTACGTCCGTTATCCCGCGGAGGAAGTACTTGCGGTGGATGCAGACCACCAGGATAAGTATATGTGGTGGAAGTAGACGTTGTGCTACCTTGAGGAGATCCAGAGGCGCGCGCATCGTAGGAATACGCTGACTGGGGTGAACGACGCGCCGGTTGCGGTGGTGGAGGATAGTACGGTTGCTGACCCTGTGGCGGATATGGTGCCGATTGATACGACGTCGCAGATGACGCGGGGGAGACGGGGACGAGCTGGGTCGGATCGGGGTATTCGTAACCGCCATTACCTGACCCGCGACGACCACCCATTGGGGGACGACCCTGGTATGGATGTGAGGACGATGTTTGAGGTGGGGGAGCGACTGCAGGATGGGAATGTTCGTCGCTACGGGGACGCTTGCGACTCACTTGATCTTTGGGATGGGGAGCCTGTGCGAGCCCACGATCATCGTAGATCGGACCTTGATAGAGGTTTGTTGGCGAAGGCATTGGGTAACCGTGCGGAGGCTGGGGTGGGTAATTGGGATCCTGCCCAGGGTGCATCTGGCCTAGAGGTTGACCATGCGCGCCGTAAATTGCCGGTTGGCCTTGCTGAGTGTAGATCGGTCGACCACCACGCTGAGGCGGCATGGCCGCCGAGTTGCGGAGATGTGGGTATGCGGTATGCGCCGGAACAAACGCTTGCGCCTGGGAGGATACCGGTGTAAAGATACATTCTTGCTGAAAGCGTTGGCAATTGGTGCAGCGACCGTCCTCGGATGCTTCGAAACCCGAGCAGCGAATCTATGGCTTGGGTGTCAGCACAGGCGGCTCTGACATGCAGTTGATCGTCAACTCACTTTGCGCCTCCTGCAGTAACGGCAAGCAATGGCTGTACGCTGCCTCGGCGCTGGATGGCCGAGACTCATATGCTGTGGAGGACCCCCACGCGGATCTTGCGGGTGTCCTTGATACATGTCATAGGCAGGAAGTCGATACATGTCTTGATGCTGCTGGTGCTGAGGTGGAGGTAAGGTAACCATATCTCCCGACGATGAGGTTGACGGATGTTGTTGGTAGGCTTGTGGATTTGGTGGTCCCTTCATAAGAATTAGCGAGTGACGTCGAGGTCCATCACCAGACCACAGTGCGCAGAGCTTGCGTACCCGATAATTCAAAACCTGCTGTGGTATTGGATACGCGCCTCGTGGTGGTTGACTTTCCCACTGTGGAGGCGGATACTGTCCCTGCTTATGAGGGTCGCTTGACATTGGGCAAAGGGGCGGCCGAGTGAGTAATCGTCGAGTCCTTTGGGTGGACCTTGATGCAGCGGAGCTCACTGTACTACCATGTTCCGAACACGATAGGACCAAATGATGTCGGGTTGAGTTGGCGTTTGGAATAGGCGGTGAAGGGTAACACACCAACAGGGCGGGAAGAGACTTGCGCGGGATTCGAGGGTTTTTCCACCTGTTGAGCGAGTAGCAGAATGCTAATGGATCAAGACACACATGAACTGTTTTTCGAGATCAGTTTTATGTTGCTGATGTTGTGTGAATGCTGGTGTTGTTGTGGTTGTTGTTGTTGTTGTGGTGGTGGTGGTGTGATTCGAAAGGATGATGGTGATGATCTTTTTGATGTGGTTGTGGTGGTGAATGAAATTGATAGGGAGTTTTGGAATTGCGGGACCCAGCTGGGTGGCTCGGTTTTTTTAGGTCCCTTGCTCCTGTGTTTTAAATTCTGGGAAAAAGCCGGTGCTTGGGTTTTGGGCCTTCTTTGGAATTGGGGGTAACAGACGGCATACACTGTACACAAAGAGCAGCAGTTAGCGCAGTACGGACTACGGAGTACCGTACATAGTGGTCGCGGCTTGTAAACCTTTTTCTTCTAGCTCTAAAGCTAGTAAGAGTGTCATCCGCCATCCCGATACTGTTTGGTCTCGAATACCAACCATGTAATACCGTAGTCCATACGGATACGGAGGTACGCCCTCGATTACCACCATTACCAAGGTACCTGAGCCAACACTCACACTACGACGAATTGGTACTTCCAAGTGTCCCTTTCTGTCTACTACCGTAAGGGAGGAATCCTCGTATTCTCGAAGTAGCCTCCTGCATGGCTGCGGTAGGGAGCGGTCATCAATACATAGGTAGGTAGCCTATAGGTAACCTACCTGCGGTTCGGTAACGCGTAGACCAGTTCCCTTCCCCCAATATTGAGGTGGGATCATGCCTGCTTACGGTCGTTGCTTTAACTCCTGACTACCTTGTACATGCGCAAGATGACAGTGATCATTGGCGCTCGACGACCGAGCCACAGCGCAACCAATGCCCAAAAGCAATAGAGAGTACAACAACTGTAGCAGGATGGGTCGGCAACCCTGAGTTGGAATACTTAGGAGTCCCAATGCTGAGGCTGAGGACAGCATGTTACCCGCTCTGCTGCTTGTGTTCTATCATCGATGCGGAACTGCAGGTCACCAGCTGATGTGATGATGCCAGGTCTCATCTTGCAGCGACATTCGGGGAGTCGACAGGATCTTGTGTAACATGGTGTTCAGCCCGGAACTTGCGTTAAAGACGTCGAGGTACCCTATCAGTACCCTGTACTTACCGCTACCCTATCAGTACCGTATCCCAATGGGCCGGGGGGGGGCGGAGGCCACAGGGGGGGTTTGGGTGGTTAAAGCGGCAGGACCTCTCTCGCTTGAACGTTCCCGAACCGCTGCAAGTTGGATTGGAAACCATGCACAAAAGGCTCAGCCCGCTCTTCTGAGCACTCTGATTTGCCCCTCACTGGTTATCTTCCGATCAGGTTTCCCTTGGTTAGAAAGCGGCGGGTCGACGCTGTCATCTGATCAACGTCGTCTGCGAGACATGAGAACTGTAACAGCATCGTCGCAAGTCGAGGGTTTTGCGATGCAGCGCCGAGTGACAGCGCATTGCGTCAGGCGACTGCAAGGAAGGATCTTTGCCATCTCACTGAGGAAATTATGCCCAGTGACGAAACATTGGGACCAGTCGGGGGTGCTAGTGCGAGGGTGAACATGGATGCCACGCGACGATGATCTGCCACCACCCCAGATCAAGATTCCCATCCAATAAACTCCCCCTTTCCCCCCCTTTCCCCCCTTTGGCTATGTTGGGGGGCAAACGGCTGACCCGGCAAAGTCCGCCCAGACTTTTACCTTTTTCTGATGGAAAAATGCTTGGCAATGCACGCGTACTAGCACAGTACTTACCTAGTAAAATACCTTAGCATCAGGAGGGAGGGGTTCATGGACTCATGGTTCGCTTCTAATCGTTTACTAGTAGATTGTAATCTGCGGGCCTTGTCGTTCACATGGCCTCCAACTCCAAGATTATCCCCAACCTTGCCTAGGTAAACTAAAGTACTATCTTCGACCTGCACCGTGATTATTATTATTATTATTATTAGTGCCTTAGGTCTTCCGTACTGTGCCACGGTGCCACCGCTTTGCTCCGAGTATTCAGCTGTCGTCATCAAAACCGTGGGTCCGTGGGTTCCGATGCTGCGATACTGTACTCTGAGAACCAGGAAAGCAAAGTGCTAGAGGAACTACTGTATCTAGATCTAAGATAGACGCTCAACGTATGCAAAATGAGGCTTCGTCGGTCCGGCACGCAAGCAGAAACCCCTCCAGGTTTAACGGCCACGGTCGGGCTGAGTGGTGTAGTCAAAGCACCTTCGACCTATTCATCAAGGTTTACACTTCCTTCTAGGTATGGTCTGGACGGCAAAAGTCGTAAACTTGCCCTTTCTCTTTAAACACCCATGCACGCCATGTTTTCCTTGGTGGCCTGCGAGGCTGCAAACCGATGGGACTTTCACGCCGCATGAGAAAACTAATGTGGCCAAGCTATTCGAGCATCAGGCATGGTGCCGCTCCCGTTGCTGCAGCTTATTCATCAATAGTGTCTCAGCCACCCATTGGTGATCTTACTCGGATTTGGTTTTGGTTGTTGAAAACTTGATCCCAAGGGACGACGGGGACTGATACGGGAGGCAACTTCCGCTCGTTCCACTTCGACGGATTTTTGGTTTGCAAGGAAGAGAAGGAGATATTGGAGGTAGCAGAACGGCGCTACCAAGCGTACCGAATGTCGTACTTTAGTGTCTCGCCTTCTCAGGGGACGTCCTTGACACTGTGGCACGGTTCCGTTGAGGATCCGGCGTTGTCGACTTGAGCGTCGACTACGCAGAGCTTGTTGGGGCTAACTACAAGCTTGTTGCTTCCACTGCGTAAGCAATTCGGCCATTTTTGCCTGGAGAATGTCTCGTCGACTTCGTGGTATCGCAGGTACCACGGTTGCTGACTGAATTGGTAAGATCATCAAAACACCAAGGTACACCAATGCGACACCATTATGTCTTAATTAACTCCCACACCGCTTGATGCAAGCCCAGGGAATTGCCGCTGATGGAAACTTGCAATTTGGAAGAATCCTGGGTCCATCTGCTGTGAAACTTCTGCCCCAGTCTTGTGGAAAATCAAGATATCTAAGCATCCTGTATTTAAAGGTCGCTTATCGCCGTATGTCGATGTGCAACTGGGTAACATTGACCCATTGAACTGGGCTGACATGTCATGGACGGCTCGACACGAAAGGTGCCATGTGGTCCGGCCACCCAGAACGGGACGGAAGGCTGCATCATTGGGTTGGGTAGCTGTATCGACCCGATACAGTAGGGTAGGGTAGGACGGCGTTAGCAGGGCGCTTCGAATCAATGCAACTGCAAGGTGACCCATTGAGGTGTCGAACAAGCCCACGAATAGCAAAGTGGTGCCGGCTCCTCGGTGTTATACAACGCGCCCTTGGTTGTTTGGTTGATCGACCATCCGCTGCAGCCATATTGACCGAAAAGAGTTCGAGATGCAGCAATGGCGTGGTAGAGATGATTGTTTGGCTCGTTAGCGAGTTCAGTCCTCCACCCCCACAATGGCCTTGTCTCCTTCTCACACAATATGCATGCAAAGTTCCGTCTCGTAGATGCACTCTTGGGGTTGACGGCTCACAGTCTCAGCTGCGCGACAGCGTCCATCCTGGCCTGTCAACTTTTGCCATAGAGTGGGGGTCATATCGTTCCATCGCTACGGCTCGTCCCCCTTCACTCTTGCTCGTGCAACCCAGCTTTAATTCGCTTCTCAAACCGTAGTGCTTTCTAGCCACGTCCGGACATAAGAATCGATAGTATCCGCTTCTTTACCCACATCAAACGGCCATCCGCCGTCAGAATGCTAATTACAAGCCATCTCGCGTGCGAGCTGAGCACAGTGGAGCAAACGATGCGAAGAACGCCGAAACAGGAAACACAGTCACATGGCTAGCTCACCAATCATCTCGCATAAGATTTGATGGACTCAAGGATGACACGTACCATCGCTCGGTCCTTTCGGTGCTTGGCCACCTCGTAGCCACAACCCCGCCGCTTTTACGTCCTGCGGTCTGGGCCCCTTAGCGTCACCAGTAAGCACGATCAGATGACCAGAGCTCTATGCGAGCCTAAGATTAGGGTCCGCCCAAAGTCAAAAAGCCAGACGGAGACGAATCAAGCGGGGCGGAAGGGATTATGCAACGGGCCGGGCTGCGTAAATCCAGGTCGGAGGTCCAGTCGAGTCGAGAAAGATTAAGGAATAACAAATCAATTTGACCAAAGCATCTGGACCTTTGATGTTCTGACAGCACACCATTATTGTGTCACTGGAACTGTGCTGTCCATGTAAGGTGCGTTGTCTCAACTGTGCAGTGCAAGACATTTTGGAACGAAGAAAATGTCCATAGTGGTTGAGGAATGAAGTAAGATAGTGCTTATGCTTTGTCAAGCTATGCACTGAATCAAGTAGGTTTGTCAAGATAGAAGCTGGAGAGGTCCGGAGGGACGAAAGATGCTAGGATGCGCAGTGTTAGGCGCTGCGCAATGTCATGACGTTACGACGTATACCTGCCTGTTCAACGAATAGTTGATATAACCATGCATGCTGTATACATCAGATGGGTCGATTATTTGACTCTGAAGGTTTGTAGAACGTACGAGTATGTGGGTTTGGCTAATGCAGCTCGCGGATTGAACCAAGACAAGTCTCCGAAAGCCTGGTGTTGCATTGCAGAGTGGACTGGCAGTAGAGATCTGGCGCATCCAATGGTACACTCATGGACTTTCCTTACGCTAACTAACATGAACTCCAAGAGATGTGATCTTGTCTCTCAATCAATACCTACTTCGTAATGCAGCCGGTGACCTGGGTGAGCATATCACGGGATAAACACCTGCCGTTGCATTAGAGGGTTCGGAGGCTCGAGAGTACATACATGAAAATGTGATTGAGCTAGCAAACGCGCTCGCACCCCCCCCCCAACATGGCGTAATCATCCCGGCTAAGACGGAGTATTCTATGAATAGCCTAAGATGAGTATTGTAGAGCAGAAAAACAGACTTCAAGTCGGTCCCCAGAACGGGCCGCTTTCTCCGTGAGGTTATTTATTTTTATTTGGGGGACAGCAGATTTGTTGTGGTACATGCAATAAATTGAGAAGCAAAAAGAAATGAAACGCGGGTATCATTTCAGGGCAATTGGGATGATAGAACAGCGCGAAAAGTGCCATCTGGTAATCTTAGGTCATCCGTTACCCCATACAGTACGTGGGATAGACGCTAACTACAGGGTCGTATGTAGTAGGTACTGTATACCTAATCGCGTGAGTTTGGTTTTTAGCGGCCGTGGGTTCTAAGAATGGAGTCGGGTTGCGGTTGGAAAAGAGGTTGTATTGACAGAGGACAATAAATGCACGGGTTGTTTTAGCGAATAGGATATGATGATTAGTGAGTGTATGGATAAGAGCAGCGAGTGGGGATTGTAAGGTATCACCTAAAGGCTGACCTGGAAGAAATGAAACATTCATGTGACGAATACGGCATGGACAACAGCGGTGAGGGACGAGCCGCATGACCTTGTTGTTTCGGGTCCTATCACCCTTTTGAGACCTTTGTGCTTTTCGGTTCCGCAATTGGGTATATCCAATAACCTGTGCGCAATTGCCTCGACTCCGCCTTGCTCTTTTTCAATCTCGGATAAGCAGCTACTCCTCCTCCTCCTCCTCTTCGTCTGGCTCCCCGTCATCATCATCAGAGCTTGGTTCATCATCTGGCATTATCACGCTGTTCAAGTACGTGACCTGTATATGAAGTAAGCCTTCTAGTAACCCGAAGATCAGGAGGAGATCTTACGAAAGGTGTCATCGTCCCAATCAGCTCAGCGATCCTTTTTAAGGCATCCGGGCCAGTTACCTCATCGTCTTTCAGCTTTCGACCTATTGTGTAGTTCCGTAGTCTAAGAAGAGCGATGTTGGGGTTCTCAAGGTCGTATCCCTGATGATGGATCTTAGTCATTTCACCAAGGAAGATGACCTTGCTGCTAACCTTTGGCTTCGTCTTAAGCATGTTCTCTTTATTTAGCTCAACGAACGCTTTGACTGCTTTCCTTTCATCATCCGGTATCCCGTTGAAGAGTTCCCTTCTGATGGCTTTGTTGAGAAGCACTTTCTTCAACTTATGAGATTTTCGGTCGATATCTCTTCGAAGTAGGGCAACGGGCTGTGCGTCAGGATGCCAAAGTCCGCAACCAACAAAAGAACCGCCTCCTGGTTGTACTTGTACATAATATGCTGCATACGGGCCTTTCCTGCCTGTGCGTGACCTGGTCAATTGTAAGCAACAGCTCTAGTTAATTCGATCTTTGGCGTACCAAGCGGCGGAAAAGTGAGTCTGTACACGTTGCAATTTGCATTAGCAGGCCATAGAAATGACTTCACATTCGTGGCTTACTTTATACGGAGTTGGATCGGGACTGAATCTTATGTCCCGGTATATTCGAAAGGTCTTTGGACAGCAAGTCAGCTTATAATTGTTCGTCTTTAGTCAGGAACTAGGCTCCACCCTTACAAGGTCTTTATGTGGGAGTTCAGGAATCGTTTCATCCTTTTCAATGATCTTTTCTGTCAGACTGTCAACAAAACTGTTAAAGTCTTTTTGTGATTGACGATAATCCGCATCATGAACTGCAAGTATATGTGAGCATGTCAATACCATACAATTTATGAATAGTCTAATAGATGAGAAACAACCCACCCTTCAACCACTCTCTGTCGTTGTTTCCCTTCAAGTCTCGTAAAAACAACATAGTATTTGGATGTACCGTTTGGTCCTTATACGGCGTCTTGCCCGCTTCTCTAGCCTTGGGCAGCTTGATGAAGACTGCTTCACCTGGTGCAAGATCTGTCTTGACCCCTGGCCTCCACAGCTCTTGCCCTTTTGCCGCTTTTGGAGTCACTGCTGCAACGGCACTCCCATTCTTGCCTCCACTTCTACGCGTCTTGGACTTGGCATCCTGGGATGCATAGCCGTCTACCTCTTCTTCTTCTTCTTCTTCTTCGTCATCGATATGCGACTCGGGAGGCGTGGATACCGCGCTAATGGAGGCATCCTCATCTTCGTAACCTGATTCTTCGTTGTTGATTTCAGACTCGATGTCCGAGGTCGAAGATTCGTGATAGAAGAATTGGCTTTTCTTTGTGGTCGTTTTGGATGCTGCAGATGGGACCGGGGAGGATCTGATACGTTTTGACAGACGAGAAGCGGTTCCCTTTGGGGGAGATAGCGCTCGTTTCTGGGCGGTGGTATTCGGAGACGCGACCTGTTTACGACGAGGCATATTGAGCGCGTTGGATAGAGTGTGAACAGCTTTATGTTTAACAAAAATTGAAGTTCTTGGTGAAAGACAAGGTTGACGCGTGCTCCGTCGTCATCGACGCGCCAAACCACTTTAAATCCATGTCCCTCCTTCTATGCATCTACATGGTGTAGATACAACGAAAATCTCCAATTGCATTAGTAACATACAGCTCAGCCAACAACGACAGTCCTGAGGGAATCATGGCCGAGAGCATCAAGCAGTGTGAGGAAGGTCACTACCTGGGCCACAACGGCGTCGAAAAATTGCGGCTGCCTCATTGCGTGTTGATAATGCCACGACAATCATGTAGCTACAGTCCTCCTCTAAGTACACCTGCAGGTTCAGCGCGACATCTCTATTGTGACTTGTTGCTGAATGATGCAGATAGCTTGAACTACGAGGATAGGAACGGCTGCCTTGGTCAGAAACTCGACTGGAGTCCACCCCAAAATCGTCTGGTAGAAATGAATCTTCAATAGAAAGCGAGCTATCAATCGCCAAGCGTTGCAACTGGTGATGCAATCCGAGGGTTTGTTAAAGGTACCCGAGAGCCCTTAACTTATTTCATTGTGCTCAGCCTGGTCGATACATGTGCCAAACGTGGCACAATGAGAGCAGAGTTGAAAATAGGCCAGATTTCGAAGCGGCCGAGCAACTTTCGAGCTGTCAATGTGAGATATAAACGCTTAACGCGAGCTTTAGAAAACTACTCGCAAATATATATGCTGCTGTACGATATGTAAGGGTGAATGCTCCTGCGCCTATTTCGACGAAGAAGAATATTAAGGCCTGCCGACCCCTGACTACTAGGTACCAAGGAGATATCATCAAACCCGGCCGGGCAGCTCTGGATATTGTATCTGGATTGCGACCTGCAGTTGGATTACCTTATGCAGAATGGTCTGTAGACCAACGGGATAAACATAGCAAGAAAGATCCCTATCCCAGAGCCTACTTATCTACCAGGAAGACCATATCATTTGAGCATGTAATGCCGGAACCTGAGCTCCAATCAATATCACTGAGCCTCATCGCCGTTGGCACTAGACACGATCGCGCTTCTGTATCAAACTTATATTTTGGTGGCAGGCAAAAATATAAAACCGCTACTTAAGTTCCGCAGGCGTCCCTCTCGCATAGCTGGATTGCAAGACAATTACACTTCCGAATGGACTTACTTTAGGCTCCGGAGAGTTCTGGTTCCCTGATGGAGAGGTCATGTAACAGTTGCATTGGCGTCGATAAGAAATGGAAAAAGGCATGGCTGGAAGCGCGGCCATAGCTAAATGTGATCATCTTGGGATAATGGGCCAAGACTTCACGTAAGCATTGCTCCAAGTCCATGAAGGTTTGCAATAAGGAGGCATGGAGATTGCAAAGCTTCGAGCTGTGTCTCTGCTTCGACCCAATCTTTCGCGATATCCATAATTTCCTGCTGATCTAATTTGGGTAACCGTTGATATCCTGTATTTCTCCAACTGATTGTGTTGCGAGCATTGCGTTGCCCAAGCAGCCTTTACGTTTACCGTTTATCAACTCAGACTGGTCAACTCATCTCGCAACGGTCTGACCGTAATACTCAGGGTTCGAATGCCTTGAAATAGGGAGGCGCGCCACAAGCACTCGAGCCGATAAAAACTCGTACCAGGACCGAGACAAGTTATTCGAGTCCTGGGTGTCATGTTATGGCTGCCTTGGATTGTATTACGCGGATGTACAATGAAGTTAGGAGGACATGGCACAATGAGACACTGTTCTTATGGACTCTCATGCGTTGTTTTCTGCGTTTCTCTTATCGAACTCTACCGTTTCTCAACCTTTCCTTCTTTGGTCTTCTACTAAATGTCAAAAGTTCAGTACCCCGGTAAATTCTCCCTAATCAAACCCAATATGGATTTTCACAAATATCACTACACTTACGAGCGTTCCTTCCAGATTATGGAACTTTCAGCTAGGTATAAAATCCCTCGTCTCTTGCATACCGACTTTTCTCCTTACCTAGTTTGATGTGTCAGGAAAGAAGGGTTTCTCTCTTCAATTACCCTGTCTGGGCCGTTGGCAAGATTGGCAAACGGAGTAATTATTCAGCTTAGCTATAGTGTCGTTTTTGCGGAGGAAACCTTGGCTGGAAATGTACCTGGACAATTCTTTGCAACGAGGTTGAAAGAGGCTACTGGCATTGTAGCGAGTGTTCAGGAGCACGAAGAAGATGAGCAGTCGGTCAGCACTCATAAAGTTTTATTAACTCGAACTTGGGAGATTATAGGAATGGTTCACTCATAACCTAGTCTATATGGATATAGAATCAAACACTCACGCTTCTATCGGGCCTAACCAAACCCTTCTATCCCACGCAACTGAGCATGCTCTCTCTGCTGAAAGTTTCGCCATCAATGACCACCTTTAACCGACGCCGTACCATAATAATGTGCCATCTGAAGCCCAGCCCGCTTGTAGCCACATTTGACATAGAAACCCTCATTCGGTTCAGAACAATCGAGGATAGTCTTGTAGCACCCAACCTTTTCCGCCACATAATCTAGCGCCTTTATGATGTGAAGGCCGAGGTGTTTCCCCTGTTGGTCTTTGGCAACCGCGATATCCTCGATATGACCGACCAGGCCGAGATTATGGATGCTACCAATTTTCAGCAAGAACCTTTCATACTCCGATTGCGAAGACTCGTATACATACAATTTCCTCTCCACGACCACTCCTCCCGTCCCCACAACTTTGCCCTCCCCATTACAAATCACCAAGATATGATACTCGTCCTCCTTCTTGGCCATCCAACTGAATCGCTCGTCCCATGCCTCCTCCGTGATGTCGCCAACGTTCGTCAGCACGCGCAGCACATCGAGGACGCCGGCTTGGTAGTCGGAGCGTTGGAGGGGCCGGATTGTGTACTTGGGAGGAAGGGCGGAAACGACGTCGGGGGAGATGAGGGAGGGGGAGAAGAGCGGACTAGAGGCGTGGGTGGAGTGGGAATTGGCTGCTTTTGGGGCCGGCGACCACATTTCAGTGGGTGTAGTTCACGTGCAATTTGGTGTTGGCGCGCGGTTGGAGGATGGAGAGCGGTTGGACTGTGATGCTGCTACGGTGTGATTCGGTAAGATACTCGTCTGGAATTGGAAGTTCGGTCGCACCAACTCGATAGCCGCTCGCTTGCCAATTCAATCGATAACGATAGTCACCGTGTCACCGTCCAGACCATAAGCACGCCGTTTATCGTGCTGCTCATAGCTGTCGTGACCTACTTGCTAGCTCTGACTCAAATGGGTCGGCAGATAAAGCCCAATATTTGATGGAGGCCTTGGCACGACGCCATGCCGGTCTTCGAACCAAAAGATCTCACCCTCGAGGCCAACCAAAGCCCCCATTCCCTCCAGTCGCCGTCAGCTAAAGCTTGGCTTCCAATCCTTCAGCATTCGTGCGACTTTGATCCTGAGATCTTCAAGGAAGTAAGCATCAATCTTATCAAGAACCCTAATATCAATTCCAATCTACTCTTCCGAGCCGACATCCTCTATGATAGTCTTGACAATGAACGTGAAGATGTGCCCCAGGCTGAGAAGAGTCGATTGCAAGGGCTCCTACAGAACTTCGGCATACGAGATGACGACCTCGTCGGTTTTGTGGCTGAGAGGACCTTGATCCGGCTGATGATCCCACGCAATCCGACATTAGACAAACCGATAGCGCAGACATGTCAGATCCTTCGTTCCATACGAGCCGACGGCCTAGACCAAACTCTTGTTGCTTACATTCCCCATGCGTCAAGCGTTGACGAGCTTCCTTGGTATCATCCCAGAGTTCAGTCTCTAGCCTACTTGCACACATGGCTGCCCTTGCCTTCACCGCCAGAAGTGCAGAACGAAAATGATTTCAGCTCTAAACGAGGTAGTGTATCTTTACATTACCGCCTATTTCCGTTTGAGCCGCTCCCACTGTCTCAGCGTCTCCTACGCACCGGAAATCATCTTCTCTCTACGTTATATAGACATGGTCAAGGATCTTTAGCAGGCTACACCAAGCGTGTGCATCACGACCAACTGATTTCACAGCAAAGGGTGCAAGATACCTATACGGAGCTTAAACAAAGGCATGCAAAAAGACTATGTGACAATTGGGTTGAAAGCACAGAACCGAGCAAACATGTATTTGAAGACCTGGGTATAGCAGCGTTCCTTATGGAACTGTGGAAGGACATGTACGGGGAAGATGAACTTGAAGGCATCAAAACTAGATTTCCAGGATTTGTAGATATTGGCTGTGGCAACGGAGTCTTAACCGATGTCCTTCTACGAGAAGGTTACAACGGTTGGGGCTTCGATGCTCGAAGACGGAAGACATGGGCTACGTTCGAGGCCAACACCCAATCGCATCTCAAGCAATTGATTTTGATACCCCAGCCTCTATTTGAACTGCATTCACACTCAAAGCATGCAAATGGCGGCATTTTGTCCGCTAAACTATCAACAGCCTTGTTGTCAGCCAGCAAAGGAACCGACGACGAGCCAATCTGGCACAACGGTATCTTCTCCAGCGGCACATTCATCATCTCAAACCACGCGGACGAGCTCACCCCCTGGACACCTCTACTCGCCTCCATCTCCTCTTCCCCCTTCCTCGCCATCCCCTGCTGCTCCCACAACCTCTCCGGCCTCCGTTTCCGTGCCCCATCAACCTTCAACAGCCACTCTGCCGACGCCCTAGCCCCTTCCTATTTCGCCCCCCACATCTCAAAATCAAAGCACGTCCCCATCACCATCGCCACCACCTCCATCGACGACCAACAGCCCCCCATCGGCGATCTCAAAACCCTGAGCCTCAAAGCCAGAGCAAAACAGCCATCCGCATACTCGAGCCTCTGCGACTGGGTCGCCCATCTCGCCGCTGCAGTCGGGTATGAGCCTGAGCGCGAGATGCTCCGCATCCCGAGTACGAGGAATGTCGGAATTGTGGGCAGGAATTTGAGGCGCGGGTTTGAGAATGAGACGTGGAAGCAGAAGACGGAGCGGGTGAAGGGGATTGCTGGGGTGGAGAAGGCGGATGGGGTGGTTTGGGTGGAGAGGGCGAGGGCGTTGATGGGGGCGAAGGTGAGTGCGCATTGAGGTGGTAGGGTGTAATGGTTGTTGGTGCGAAAGCAAATGATAGTAGGGGATGGCGGTGATGGGGTTGTCGGAACGGCGGGGGTCGGCTGTATTTTATTGATCTATGGACATTTGCCTCTCAAATAGAGCCAGGGTGCACCATAGAAAGCAAAACCTTTACGTCGTGTCAAACAGTCAACACCGTTGATCTCCTCGCACATACCACCACCACCCCAACTCCCTACCACCAAAATCCCCCAAACCCCACCCATACCAACCTACACATCCCCCCCCAACCACAAAACCCTCACCCCCTCCTTCCCTCACCTCCCCACCTCCCTCCCTCAAATCCCTCCCTCCCCTCCTACCACCCCCTCCCTCCCTCAAATCCCTCCCTCCCTCCCCTCCTACCACCCCCCCACCCCCCCTCCAAACCCCACCAAAAAAGCCCCACCCCCCACATGAGAATTTTTGCGCGCTCTGGAGCTCTCTTTCATCGAAAAGAAAGATGGTTTTGCTTTCTAGAATTTTTTTAAAAACTATAAATCAGTAATTTATGGGGGCTGTTTTGG
>JAABUU010001355.1_pt1 | contig 41997 bp, 37 predicted proteins | sample 5559301 | NCBI WGS metagenome assembly JAABUU01 (sample SAMN10711884, study PRJNA513360) | rock metagenome | isolation source: Antarctica rocks | place: Antarctica: Victoria Land, Richard Nunatak white | reverse complement strand
CTGAAGTACGCGGTGCCGCGGGGGGACAGCAGCCACTTGTAGCCACCGCACACCACGTAGTCGATCTTGGAACAGTCGATCGGCAACCAGCCGGTCGCCTGGGTGGTGTCCACCATCAGCGCGGCGCCGGCGCGGGCAGCGGTTTCCCGCAGGGCTGCGAGATCGGCCACCCGGCCGTCCGCCGACTGGACCGCGCTCACCACGATGAGGTCGGCCGCGCCTCGGAATTGCGCCAGTTCCGCCAACGGAAGCTCGACAAGTTCCACTCCGCGGTCGGCATGAGCCAGGAACGGGAATGTCACCGAGGTGAATTCGCCCTGCGCCGTCACCACTTTCGCATTGTTGGGAAGCGACGCGGCCACCAGGCCGACGAGCTGCGAGACCGTGCTGCTGGTGGCGACCTGCGTCGCCGGGACGTTGCTCAAAGCCGCCCAGGCGGCTCGGGCCCGGTTCACGTCCCCGTCGAAATCCGGTGGGTCCAGCAGCCCCCTGCGCCAGCGCTGATGGATGTCGGTCAATGCGGTCAACGCCGGCAGCGGAGGAATTCCGAGGGAGGCGGTGTTCAGATAACCCGGATCCGGCGAAAAGAATCCCTCGACGCCCGCAATCATCCGAGCAACCAGACCTCGACGGCGTCGCCGACCTCGAGTCGCGTGACGTCGGCGTCGACGACCATCATCGCGTCGGCGCCGGCGAGCCAGGACAGCAGGTGCGACCCAGGGCCGCCCCACGGGGCCACCGTGCCGGCATCGGGATCCAACACTCCGCGGCGGAATTGCCTTTTGCCCGGCGGCGAGTCGATGGGTTGTGACAACGGCAGCCGCATCGCCGGTCGGGTGAGCTGGTGGTAGCCCATCGCCGCCCGGATCGCCGGCCGCAGGAATACCTCGAAGGAAACATAAGAACTGACCGGATTCCCGGGCAGCGTGACGATGGGCACCGATCGACCGTCGGCGGCGGTGAAAAGGCCGGCCCCCTGGGGCATTCCCGGCTGCATCGCAACTTTGGCGAATTCCACCCCGTGTCCGGTCAGCGCGTCCTTGACGACCTCGTACGCACCGGCAGACACGCCGCCGGACGTCACGATCAGATCCGCACCGGCTGCGGCCGTCTCCAGAGCGGCCCGGAACGCATCGACGTCGTCCGCGACGAAATGGGCGACGGCGGCCGCTGCGCCGGCGGCGGCGACCGACGCGGCCAGCATCGCGGAGTTCGACTCGTAGATCTGCCCCGGCTGCAGCGGCTGTCCAGGAGCGACCAGTTCGGTACCGGTCGACAGGATCAGCACTTCCAGCGGGCGCCGAACCGGCAGCGTTGCGAAACCGAGCGCCGCGGCCACACCGATCTGCGGCCCCGCCAGCACCGTCCCTGCGGTGAGCACCACCGCTCCGACCACCACGTCCTCACCCTGGCGTCGCACCTGGACTCCTGGCGGCGGTGCGCTGTCGATCCGCACCGCATCGGTTCCCCCGTCGGTGCGCTCCACCTGGACGATGGTGTCGGCGCCGGGAGGCAACGGGGCGCCGGTCATGATTCTGGCGGCCGAACCGGGTCGCAGCGGAGCTGTGTCCATTCGTCCAGCTGGAATATCCTGCGAGACAGGAAGTGTCACCGGGAATTCAATCAGGTCGGCGGCTCGGACGGCATATCCGTCCATGGCGGAGTTCGGAAAGGGAGGCAGGTCGATCGGAGCCACCAGATCGCGGGCGAGCACGAGCCCGGCCGTCTCGGCCAACGGCAACTCGATGATCGAAGTGGGGGAGAGCAAGCCCGAGATGATGCGGGCGTGCTCGGTGACGGTTCGCATGGACCCATCCTGCCCGCAGCGAACTCGGCGGCGCAGCACCGGCAGTACCCGCGGCGGAGTCAGGGCGTAACGCCGACGCCCAGCCCCATCCTGCCCGCAGCGAACTCGGCGGCGCAGCAACGGCTGTACCCGCGGCGGAGTCAGGGCGTAACGCCGACGCCCAGCCCCACCCGCTCGGCGATGCGGTCGGCCGACATCTCCCCGCCGCCCCTGCGCACGATCTCCGCAGCCATCTCCGCACGCTGCTCCAGGGCGCACACCGCCACCGCGGAGCCGGGCGGGAGTCCGGCGTCCAGCAGGTACATCAGCGCCGACAACTCATCGGGTGTCTCCGTCACGTCGAGCACGCCGGCCTCGGCAGCGCCGGAACGCCAGAGTTGTTCCATCTCATCAGGTTCCCGACCCCGAAGATACTTCCGCCGACCGGCGATGACCATGATGTCGGCGGCGGAGGCCGCCATCTCCCCCATGGCATGGATCGCTTCATCGGTGCGGTCACCGGCGGTTCCCACCACCACGGCGAGACGCCCATGGGGAAGCCGCAACGCGGCAGTCACCTCGAGCAGCGATTCCAGCGACGCCTCGTTGTGGGCGAGATCCAGGACCAGTACGACGGTTCCGACCACATACACGTTCAGCCTGCCGGCGTTGTGTTCCGCGCCGGCCGTGAACGACAGCAGACCGGCCCGCACCGCATCCAGGGACGCGCCGACAGCCAGCGCCGCCGCGGTGGCGGCCAGCACGTTGGACACGTTGACCCGGGAGGTACCGGCGAGGGTCAGGGGCACCTGGGCGATCGGCACCACCGCAGTCGGGTCCAATCCGCGGCCGAGCACCACGATGTTCCCGTCCAGAACGGTGATCGCCTTGCCGCCGGCCTCCAACGCCTCATCCAGGTGGGGGTTGTCGGCGTCGGGCGAATAGAACCAGGGGCGGGCTCTGGTGACCATCCGCATCTGCCGCACCAGTGGATCGTCGGCGTTCAGAACTGCCCAGCCGGCGGCTTTGGTGATCCGCGGAACGACCGATTTCACCTCGGCCAACTGCTCGATGGTGTTGACGCCCATCAGGCCGAGGTGGTCCGCGCTGATGTTGGTGACCACGGACACGTCATTGGCCGCAGTGCCGATTCCACGCAGCAGGATGCCACCACGAGCCGTCTCGGTGACGGCGACGGTGACCGTCGGGTCCTCCAGCACCCGAGCGGCCCCACCCGGCCCGGACCAGTCGCCGCTCTCCACCTCGAGGCCGTTGATCACGATGCCGTCCGTCGACGACCATCCTGGAATCCGGCCGTCGGCGCGCATCAGATGGGAGATCAGCCGTGTCGTGGTGGTCTTGCCATTGGTGCCGGTGACGGCGATGACCGGAACGGCAGGCCGTAGCGGACGAACGGCCTCGCCTGGATCGACACCGATCATCGCGGCACCGATGCCGGCGACGGCGACCGCGGGGTCGACACCCTCGCGGGTGATCCGGTCGAATGCGACAGCGACGGCCTGGCCGAAATGTTCTGCAGTTCCCCGTCGCCGGAACGGAAAAGCCACCACGACGGTGCGGTCGTCCCCGCTCCTGGCCACTGCTGCGACCCGGGTGCGCAACGAACCGGCGCCGCGTCGCACCACGGCAGCCGCCAACTGTGCGGCCGCGGCGGACCTCGCAGAGGAGTTCGCCATTCCGACGATGCTGTTCGCGGGTCCGATCCCCGGTCCGGGCCCGGTGGCATTCCCGGTCCCGCCGGCATTCCCGGTTCCATTCCGCGGGGCAGACCGGGCGGCATTGCGAACACCCAGCGCACGCTGCCAACCGACGACGGTGGCCGGGTCCGCTTCCAGCACGCCGGTCGCGTCGAGGATCAGCTTCACCGCAGGCCGGGGGAAGTAGAGATTCGGCCCGGTCAGCACCCGCAGCTCGATGGGAACGTCCTGGCTCGCCTCGTCCATAGCCGAACCCTACGGCCGGATGCAGCGGGGCCGACACGCCTGCCCGGTGGTGCTCGGTGCCGGGTCGCCTCCGCCCTGGTCGATCGACGCCGCGCGGCGCATCACGGCTCTCCGCAACGACGGGACCTCTACTCTTGGGCTGTGTCGGTCGATCTCAGCGGGCAGCGCCTGGGCCACTACCTCGTGCAGGAAGTGATCGGCCGTGGTGGCTTGAGCGTCGTCTACCGCGCTCTGGACCAGCGGCTCGAACGCCTCGTCGCACTGAAGGTGATGAGTGAGAACCTCTCCGCCGACCCAGAGTTCCGGAGCCGGTTTCTCGAGGAGGCCAGGGCGGCATCCGCGATCGACCATGTCAACGTGGTGCCGCTGTACGACTTCGGTGAGGCCGGTTCCCTGTTGTTCATCGCCATGAGACTGGTCGACGGCACGGATCTGGCTCGCGAGCTGGGTCGTGGTCCAATGCCGATTCGGCGGGTGATGAGCCTGCTCGGTCAGGTCGGTGCGGCGTTGGACATGTTGCACGAACGCGGCCTGGTGCACCTGGATGTGAAGCCGGCCAACGTGCTCATCACCCGGAACGAGTCGGTGGGGAACGAGCACGTGTACCTCGCCGATTTCGGCCTGACCCGACGTGGCCCGACCGGCCATCGAACCGCCTCCGGCGATTTTCTGGGGTCGCCGACCTACGCCTCACCCGAGCATCTGCGCGGTCAGGAGATCGTTCCCAGATCCGATGAATACTCGCTGACCTGCATGCTGTTCACGGCGCTCGCCGGCCGGCCGCCATTCATCGGCGATGTCCGGACGGTGATCACCGGTCACCTGTCCGGCGTCGTGCCGTCCCTGTCCGCGTTGACCGGCTTACCACCGGCGATCGACCGGGTGATCGCCCGCGGAATGGCGACCGATCCGGCTGCGCGGTATGCCACCAGCTCTGATCTGTTGAGCGCGACTCGGCGGACGGTCGCCGATCTGGGCGACGAAGACCCGCGACTGGTTGCGGCGCGGGAGACGACGCCCAGAACCCACCCTGGCCGGTTCGGCAGCGATGCCGGCCAGGAGCAGGTCCGGCCCTTGCTCCAGCCGCCGGGGCAGGCTCCGACCTGGACCCAGATCAGCAACGCCGTCCAGGTGCCGGTGCGCCGTCGGGAAGACCAGGATCCGCAGTCGTGGCAACCGTCGTCGCCGACCGCGCAGGTTCGCCCGTCCCAGTTCGGACCCGAGATTGCCGGCCGCCGTCCCGCCAGCCACCGGGTCGAACCGGCCAAGCCGAAGTGGCCGTGGATCGTCGCCGGTGTGGCGCTGGTGGTGGTCGTTCTTTCCCTGCTGGTGGTCGTGGTGCTCAGTGTCAATCGGAAGCAGTTCGCGCCGGTGCCAGGGCCACGCGGTTCGCCGGCCGCCTCCGAGCAGCCGTTCACCTCCTCGGCCTCGGCCTCGCCGTCGCAGGCGCCGTCGCGAAGCGCTGCGCTGTCGCCGACAGTGCTGCTGACCCGGCTGTCCCAACTGCGGGGCGGGCCGACGACCGCTTCCGGCGCCGGCGGTTGAAGTGCAGGTGATCGAAAATGCGAGCCCTCTTACCCCGATTGCTTGCACTCGGCACCCGAGAGTGCCAGTATGAAATTGGCACTCGGGGCTCCTGAGTGCCAGGTCGAACCGATGAGTGTTCTGACGCCCCCAGCCACCGATGGCAACGGGTTCTCGAGCACGTCCGTCGCGGGCATCGTCCAGACCGAACACAACGCCAATGCTTACCGACTGTTCGTTTGGCCTCCGGGTCAGCCGCAGTCGGCCGATCTGGAGGATCTAACCTCATGGCCAAGCTGATCGCTTTCAACGAGGAAGCGCGTCGCGGGCTCGAGCGCGGGATGAACATCCTCGCCGACGCCGTCAAGGTGACGTTGGGGCCGCGCGGCCGCAACGTCGTGCTGGAAAAGAAGTGGGGCGCGCCGACCATCACCAACGATGGTGTGTCGATCGCCAAGGAGATCGAGCTTGAGGACCCGTACGAGAAGATCGGTGCCGAGCTCGTCAAGGAAGTTGCCAAGAAGACCGACGATGTTGCCGGTGACGGCACCACCACGGCCACCGTGCTGGCCCAGGCCCTGGTTCGCGAAGGCCTGCGCAACGTCGCTGCCGGTGCGAACCCGCTGGCGCTCAAGCGTGGGATCGAAAAGGCCGTCGAGGCCATCTCGACTCAGCTGCTGTCCGACGCCAAGGAGGTCGAGACCAAGGAGCAGATCGCTGCCACCGCCTCGATCTCGGCCGCTGATCCCGTGATCGGCGAGCTCATCGCCGAAGCCATGGACAAGGTCGGCAAGGAAGGCGTCATCACCGTCGAGGAGAGCAACACCTTCGGCCTCGAGCTGGAGCTCACCGAGGGCATGCGCTTCGACAAGGGATACGTGTCGCTGTACTTCGCGACCGACGCCGAGCGCCAGGAAGCGGTTCTCGAGGATCCCTACATCCTCCTGTACGGCTCCAAGATCTCGGCCGTCAAGGACCTGCTGCCGATCCTCGAGAAGATCATGCAGTCCGGCAAGCCGCTGCTGATCATCGCGGAGGATGTCGATGGGGAAGCTCTCGCGACCCTGGTCGTCAACAAGATCCGTGGCACCTTCAAGTCCGTCGCCGTCAAGGCGCCTGGCTTCGGTGATCGCCGCAAGGCCATGCTGCAGGACATCGCGATCCTGACCGGTGGCCAGGTCATCTCCGAGGACGTCGGGCTCAAGCTCGACTCGGTCGATGTCGCCCTGCTGGGCACCGCCCGCAAGGTCGTTGTCACCAAGGACGAGACCACCATCGTCGACGGTGGCGGCGAGGCCGAGCAGATCGCCGGTCGCGTTTCCCAGATCCGTGCCGAGATCGAGAAGTCCGATTCGGATTACGACCGCGAGAAGCTGCAGGAGCGTCTGGCCAAGCTGGCCGGCGGCGTTGCGGTCATCAAGGCCGGTGCCGCGACCGAGGTCGAGCTGAAGGAGCGGAAGCACCGCATCGAAGATGCCGTGCGCAACGCCAAGGCGGCCGTCGAAGAGGGCGTCGTCGCGGGCGGTGGCGTCGGACTCCTGCAGGCCGGCACCAAGGCTCTGGCCACCCTTGAGCTCGTCGGTGACGAAGCCACCGGCGCGAACATCGTCCGCGTTGCCATCGAGGCTCCGCTGAAGCAGATTGCGATCAACGCCGGTCTCGAAGGCGGAGTCGTGGCCGACAAGGTCAAGCACCTGCCTGCGGGTCAGGGTCTGGACGCTGCTACGGGCGAGTACAAGGACCTGATCGCAGCCGGGATCATCGATCCTGCCAAGGTCACCCGTTCGGCACTGCAGAACGCCGCGTCCATCGCCGCACTGTTCCTGACGACGGAAGCCGTCGTCGCGGACAAGCCGGAGAAGTCCGCTGCTCCGGCCATGCCGGGCGGCGGGGACATGGACTTCTGAGTCCAGCACCCTGCTTCACCTGCACTGAGCTACGCAGCTCAATCTGCACTGAGCTACCAGCTTGATCTGCACTGAGCTACCAGCTCAATCTGCACTGCGCAAGGGCGGTCCCGCTACGGCGGGGCCGCCCTTGTGTCGTCGCGGGACAGCGCCAACTCTCGTGTTCCGCCGGTCGGGCCGGGCGACGTCCTGGCAGATGAGTTCGCCGGTGGGTCGACGGCGACTCCGCCCGCCCAGTTGATGGCTTCGGAGGACAGATGCAACTCGTCGGGCCAATGTCGGACCCTCGCAATAGGGTTGTCCAATGACCGACACCAGCACCTTGCAATCCGTTCTGAGCAAGACCGGGGACATCGTCGAGGGCGTGGCCCCCGAGCAGGCGGCGCTGCCCACGCCCTGCCTCGACTTCACCGTCGGACAAGCTCGTCGACCACATCGTCGCCTGGATGCGGATCTTCGCCAACGGTGCGGCGGGGGATCCGCAGCCGGCAGACCCCGACAGCTACTCGTCGCAGCATCCAGCCGGCGACTTCAGGGAGGCCGCAGCGAAAGCAGTGGCGGGTTTCGAAAAGCTGCCGGACGACGCCCCGGTCAGCCGCAGCTCCGGTTCGATGCCGGCGGCGGCGAGCGTTGCAATGATGACCGGCGAATATCTGGCTCACGGCTGGGATCTTGCCAAGGCGACCGGGCAGCCGGTCCGCTACACCGACAAAGAAGCGGAGGTCGCTCGGGTCGGTTTGGCGCCGCTGCTGTCACCGGAATACCGCGGGGACGGAAAGCCGTTCGGCAACATCGTCGAGGTCCCAGAGGGCGCTTCGGCACTCGACAAGTTCCTCGGGTTCTCGGGCCGGGATCCGAACTGATCGTTCGGTATCCGGCGGCGCCGTTGTCGGGTTCGAGTCGGTCCGATTCGTTGGGGATAATCGCCCGGTGATGGATCGTCGGCAACGCAGCATCGCCTTGCTGGTCGCCGGGACCTTCTTCATGGAAAACCTCGACGGCACCATCGTGGCAACGGCGGCGCCGAGCATGGCCCGCTCATTGGGCGTCTCCTCCGTGGACATCGCTGTCACCATCACCGCGTACCTGTTGACGCTTGCTGTGTTGATCCCACTGTCCGGCTGGCTGACCCAGCGCTGGGGCGTCCGGACGATCTTCCTGTCCGCCATCGCCGTTTTCACCGTCGCCTCGTTGCTGTGTGCCGTCAGCACGAATCTGCTGGAACTGACGGGTTTTCGAATCCTCCAGGGTGTCGGTGGGGCGATGATGGTGCCGGTCGGGCGATTGGCGGTGCTGCGCGGCACGGCGAAATCGGACGTCATCCGCGCCATCGCCCTGTTGACCTGGCCTGCGCTGGCGGCTCCCGTTGTCGCTCCGCTGCTCGGTGGCCTGTTCACCACCTACCTGACCTGGCACTGGATCTTCCTGGTGAATGTGCCATTGGGGGTGGCCGCGTTCGCCGTGGCCTTCCGGCTGATCCCGTCCGGACGGCAGGAGAAACCGCCCGGGCTCGACTGGAACGGACTCGTACTGACCTGCGGTGCAGTGGGATCGCTCGTGATATTCGCCGACGTACTTGCCGGAGTCAGGGTCCACTGGGCGCCCACTGCTGGGCTCGCTGGGGCGGCTTCGGTCTTGGCCGCATTGGCGATCCGGCACCTGCTCCGGACCGAACATCCGCTGCTGACCCTGCGCATTCTGCGGGTGGCGACGTTCCGGATGCCGCATGCCGGCGGTTCGGCGTTCCGAATGGCAGTCAATGCGGTGCCATTCCTGCTGCCTCTGATGTTCCAGGATGCGTTCGGCTGGTCACCCGTGAAGTCCGGCGCCATCGTGCTCTTCGTCTTCGTCGGTAATCTGGCCATCAAACCGGCGACCACGCCGCTGCTGATGCGGTTCGGCTTCCGGACGGTTCTGCTGACCGCTACCGCGGGCGCCGCAGTCAGCATGGTGCTGAACGGCCTGCTCCGGGCATCGACACCGATCGCTGTGATCTGCCTGGTGATGGTTTTCAGCGGAATCGCCCGATCTGTCGGATTCACGGCCTACAACACGATCGCGTTCGCGGACGTAGGTCCACAGGAATTGCACGACGCCAACACCCTGTCGTCCACGATGCAACAGATTGCGGCCGGCTTCGGAGTGGCAGTCGGCGCCGTCGCCCTGCGCGCGGGAGGGCCGGTTGCCCACTTGACGCAGGTGACCGATCCAGCCGGTCCCTATCGGATCGCCTTCTTCCTGCTGGCGCTGCTCGCCGTCATCCCGGTCGCGGAGGCCGTTCGAACGGACCGCAGTGCCGGGGAGGTGTTGCGAGCCGGGCGGATCTGACCGCCCCGCGCGCCGACAAAACCTTCGATGCACTCCGACGATGCACTCCGAGTACGTCATAGCCACGCTCGCCGAGCCGAGACGTCGGTCCCCGCACCGGATGACTGCCGGAGCAGACGGCCACGAGTGCGCGCTGCGGCCGCCCGACGCAGATTCGGCTACCGCGGTGGCAGGTAGTCGGCGATGCCCGGCGCTGCCTGCAGCCAGATCAACGGGCGGAGGCCGGCCGGCGCAGCCGGATCGGCCAGCGCAACCGAAGAGACCCTGGTCGCCGGCAATCCTGATGTCACCACCAGCCCCGGATCCGACGGTCCGAACAGCGAATCCACCGACGCCGGTCCGACCGTTCTCAGCGCCGCGGCGATACCGGCGTGGGTCAGATTCCGGTCAGCGCAGGCCTGCACGATCAGGCGACCCCAGGCGGCGGCAACGGCATAGCCGGACATCAGGTTGGGACCGGGATCGGTTTGGCCGGATGCGACAAAGGCCTTCGCGACGGCCGCGGCAGCGGGGTTGTCGGAACCGAACGCCGGGCCGGCCATCGCGATCAACAGCCGTCCGGCCGGCTGGGTGATCAGTGCCCCGTCGTACCCGCCGAGGTTCGTGACCACGTCCACCGTCGCCGGCGCAGTCAGCAGAACTTTCTCGACCTCGGCCGGATCGGCGACGACCAGAACGGCGCCGGCCCCGGTGAACGTGCGGTACGGGCTTTCCGCTGGTCTGCTGACCACGGTCACCCCGTTGACCTGCGACCACCAGGCGGCGCCGGCTATGGCATTCGCCGCGGCGTCGGCATCCGAGCCGTCGGTGACGACATAGAGCGTGCTCCCGCGAAGGAGCTTTCCCTTGGATCGCAGATAGGCCAACGCGTTGATGGTCTTGATGTCCTCGGTGGCGCCGATCACCACCGATCCGGTTCTGCTCAGGTGCGCCGAGCTCCCGCTCAGAGTGAGGGCGGGGATCTCATCGGCGCTGGTCAGGTCGTTCAGGCGCGCGGCGTCGGTGGGTGACGCCAAGGTGATCAGACCCAACGAAGTGCCGGCAATTCGGACGTACGCGTCCGGCAGCGACTCGCCGGAGCGGCCGACCAGCAAGCGAATGCTGCGTCCGCACAGTCCTCCTGAGGCGTTGACCGACTTCTGCCAGAGCGCGATCCCGGTCGAGAACCCACGATCGAGGCGCTGATCTACCAGCGATCCCACCGTCATGGAGGTGTCGTCAACACCCATGCCGGTGATCAGCCCGTTGGGGGTAACGGGGGTCGGGCCGGGTGCGGCAGTCGTCGTTGCGCTCGCGCTGCCCGTGGGCGGCGTCGTCGGTTGGGTCAGGTTGACGGTGCCCGAAGAGCCGAGCGCGGCGCCGGAAGTACAGGATGCAAGAAGTGCGACGCACAGTCCGGCGAGCAGCAGGAGGAACCGGGAGCGGGACACCGGCCAACGGTACCGATCGGGCCGACGATGCGAGCAGCGTGAACATCGAGCCGCGCAGTCGTGGACGTTCGGATGCCTTGGCAACTGCGCGCCGGCACGCCCGATGCCGGCCGCCGTGAGCCCGCCCGGCCGCCTGAGCGCTACCCGGCCGAGTCACCGTTGCGGCCCCCGCCAAGTCCCCGCGAGCACTGCCCGGCCGAGTCACCGTTGCGGCTGCCGCATCAGCACGGCTCGGCCGCCTCAACCATCAGACCTATCGTGCGGTGGTTCGCGACGTGCGGCCAAGGGGTCCAGAAGTTGGACAACTCCCCGTGCCTACTCCCCGCCGGGAACCGTCGGGCCGAGCAGGTCGTCGGCATCCATGATGCGGTAGGCATATCCCTGCTCCGCGAGGAACCGCTGTCGGTGGGCCGCATAGTCCGTGTCGAGGGTGTCGCGGGAAACCACAGAATAGAAATGGGCCTGGCGTCCGTCGACTTTCGGCCGTAGCAGTCGACCAAGCCGCTGAGCCTCCTCCTGCCGGGAACCGAACGTGCCGGACACCTGCACCGCGATGGTCGCCTCAGGCAGGTCGATGGAGAAGTTGGCCACCTTGGACACCACGAGCGTCGAGATCTCGCCGGAGCGGAATGCGTCGAACAACCGCTCGCGTTCCACATTCTTCGTCGACCCCTGGATGATCGGGGCGTTCAACGCTGCGCCCAGCTCTTCCAGCTGGTCGAGATAGGCACCGATGACCAACGTCGGTTCGCCGGAGTGCTTGTCGAGAATTGCCTGCACCACCGGCATTTTCGTCCGGGCAGTTGCGGCGATCTTGTACCGCTCCTCCGGCTCGGCGACGGCGTAGGCCAGGCGTTCCGCGTCGGTCAACGTAACCCGCACCTCGATGCATTCGGCAGGTGCGATCCAACCTTGCGACTCGATGTCCTTCCAGGGCGCGTCGAACCGTTTCGGCCCGATCAGTGAGAAGACGTCGCCCTCGCGGCCGTCCTCGCGGACCAGCGTGGCGGTCAGGCCCAGTCGCCGACGCGATTGCAGATCGGCGGTCATCCGGAAGACGGGCGCGGGCAACAGGTGGACCTCGTCGTAGATCACCAGACCCCAGTCCCGCGAGTCGAAAAGATCCAGATGGCGGTACACCCCACCGCTTTTGCGGGTCATCACCTGATAGGTCGCGATGGTGACCGGCCGGATCTCTTTGCGCTCTCCGGAGTATTCGCCGATTTCCTCCTCGGTGAGCGTGGTGCGGGCCAACAACTCTCGCCGCCACTGCCGGCCGGAGACGGTGTTGGTGACCAGGATCAGCGTGGTGGCACCGGCTCTGGCCATCGCGGCCGCACCGACCAGGGTCTTACCGGCGCCACAGGGGAGTACCACAACGCCCGAACCGCCGGCCCAGAACCCTTCCACCGCATCGGACTGATAACCACGCAGGGTCCAGTTCGCATTGTCGAGTTCGATGGGGTGCGCCTCGCCGTCCACGTAACCGGCCTCGTCCTCGGCCGGCCAACCGACCTTGAGCAGCACCTGCTTGAGGCGACCGCGCTCGGATGGGTGCACCAGAACGGTGTCCTCGTCGATCCGTGCACCGAGCATCGGTGCCACCTTCTTGTTCCGCAGGATCTCGGCCAGTACGGCTTTGTCCCGGCTGATCATGATGAGACCGTGCGTGGGATGAGTCTGCAGAATGAGCCGGCCGTAGCGCGCCATGGTGTCGACGACGTCCACCAGCAACGCCTGCGGCACCGGGAATCGCGACCACCGGACCAGCGCGTCGACGACCTGCTCCGCGTCGTGACCGGCCGCCCGAGCGTTCCACAGGGCGAGCGGGGTGATCCGGTAGGTATGGATGTGTTCGGGCGAACGTTCGAGTTCGGCGAACGGGGCGATGTTCGCGCGTGCGGCCGGAGCGTCGGGGTGCCCGATCTCGAGCAGCAGCGTCTTGTCGGACTGGACGATCAATGGTCCGTCGGTCACGTGGGTCCTTGCCTGGGTCGGTGTGCAGAGTTTGGGTCGGGGGTGCTGAGTGCTAAGTGCTGGGCGCTCGGTGGCGGTGGTGGGCGCTGCGGTGGTGCGCACTGCGGTGGTCGGGGTTGCGGTGCTGGGTGCGGCGGGCGTGGTCGGTCGTGGGTCAGGCCGTGGTCGGTCGCAGTCGGCGCAGGTGGCATCGATTCGTCATCGTTACCAACCAGTGTCCCAGCCGGCGGATTCCCGGCGATCCGTTCGCGAATGGTGGACTGGCCGCGGAAAGGCCTGCAGCCGGAGAACCTGCATTCCGACCGCGGAATGCTTCGTGAAACGGGGCAGTTGGCGGGGATGGTCCGGTATTGTCCGATCTGCACAGGGTTTGTTGGCACCGGGGGTGGGACGGTGCCCGGTTCTTCGAACCCAGGAGTTGCGCATGACGACCTTCGTCTCCCACTATCGCGTGTTGCCCCGGCTTGCCGGCCATGCCTTCCTGCCGGTCGCGTTCCTCGCGCGGCTACCCATTTCGATGACGCAAATCGGCACTGTGGTTCTGGTATCCACCAGCTTCGATTCCATCGCTGCCGGTGGCGTCGCGGCTGGATTCCTCTCGGTTGGGGCGGCAGTGGGGGGCCCGGTCATCGGCCGCCTGGCCGAGCGCCTCAATCAGCGCAGCGTGATGCTGTCGGCGTCCCTGCTCAACGCCTTCTCGATCCTGGCGCTGGTCGCGCTGGTCCTTGCCTCGGCGCCGCTACCTCTGATCTGCGGGATTGGAATGCTCGCCGGAGGGTCGTCCCCACAGATCGGGCCGATGGTCCGGGCCCGCTGGGTCCGGCTGACCAACGGAGAGCACCCACTCGGGTTCGCCATGTCCTACGAAGGAGCCGCCGACGAAACGGCGTACGTACTCGGCCCGGCGGCGGTGAGCCTGATGGCGGCGGTGGCCTCGCCGGCCCTGGCCATGGTGCTGGCCGCAGCGTTGGTCGGGATCTTCGGATCAGCAGTTGCGCTGCACCCCACCGCAAGGACCATGCCAGAGCGTGCCGTTGTTGCGGCCCGCCGGGTGTGGGCCAATCCGCGGATCATCGCTCTGATCTTCGGCAGCATGGCAATCGGCTGCTTCTTCGGCGGCATGCAGACGGGAGTTGCGGGAGTGGCGGCCGCATCCGGTGTCGCCGGAGCCGCGGGCGGCCTCTACGCGATCATGGGGGTGGGTAGCGCCGTCGCCGGGCTGGCGTGTGCGGGCCTACCGGGCCGGTTCGCGCTGGCGGACCGTCTGTTGTGCTTCAGCACCGCGATGACGTTGCTCGTCACGCCGCTGCTGTTCGTTCGCGGCATTCCGGCGATGATCGCGGTTCTGGTCCCGCTCGGCTGCGCGGTCGGCCCATACATCATCACCCTGTTCTCGCTGGCCGAACGCGAAGTCAGCGCTGCGCAGGCTGCGGGTGTGATGACGTTGCTGTCCAGCGGACTCGTCGTCGGCTATGCGGTCGGGTCGAGCGTCGGAGGCTCTCTGGTAGAGGTCGCGTCACCCGCTGCTGCGTTTGCCGTCGCCGCAACAGCCATGCTGGTCGGTGCGGCCATCGCGTTCGCTTCTCGTCGAGGTTCTGCTGCGTTCCGCGCGGCCGGAGCTTCCTGCTGATCATCGATGCGTCCGCGCAGATTGGCCGTCTTTCCAGGCGACTGCTGTTCCGGATTCGCCCGCGCAGGGGCAGTGCCGCAGGTTAGGTTTGGTCGCCAGATCGTCAGAGATCCACCAGTCGGCAAGTTCAGCGGCATTCTGCGACAGCCGACATTAAGGGGAGGAACACATGACCGTGCCATCAGGAACGCCTGACCCGAATCAGCCGGGTGCCTATCCGCAGTCGGCCGAGGGCGCGACGTCCTCTCCGACGTCGGATCAGGGTGCGACGGTCTACCCGCCGCAGAGCGGTCAGCCGTACATTCCGGGGGGCGCCAGTGCGGCCGGCTATCCGACGTCGGACCAGGGTGCGACGGTTTACCCGCCGCAGAGCGGTCAGCCGTACATTCCGGGGGGCGCCAGTGCGGCCGGCTATCCGGCGCCGGGTCAGGGCGCGACGTTCTTTCCGCCGCCCAGCGGCCAGCCGTACATTCCGGGCGCTACGGGCGCGGCCGGATTCCCTCCACCGGGAATGATTCCGGCGCCGCCTTCCTTGGCCACCAACAAGAAGAAGCAGCGGATCCTTCTCGCGGTGGCCCTGATCGTTGTCGCGGCCATCGTGACCTTCGTGGTCATCAAGCAGCAGAAGACAGCGATCACCAGTGCCAATCCCGGAGATTGCGTGAAGGTGACCAGCGCGACCATGACGAATCCGGAAACGTCCCAGGCGCCCTGCGGCGACCAGGCGGCCATCTATGTCGTTACCGCCACCGGCAGCGGGGATGTTACTTGCGACAGCCACGAGGATTCGTACGTGCAGGGCAACGACAACAATCCGGACACGCGGGTCTGCCTCCGACCGAATCTGCACACCGGGGACTGCTGGGATCCGGGGCTGACCTCCTTCGACGTGCCGAAGAAGATCGACTGCACCGGTGCGACGGGTCTTCGAGCCCAGAAGGTGGTCGCGTTGATCACCACCTCTGCAGGCGAAAAGCAGTGCCCTGACACGGCCGAGAAGGTTCTCCCGCTGGAGAAGCGGAACATGGTGTATTGCTTCGCATCGATTTCCTGATGGTGCGATCGACGGCCGGGTCCCGACGGGTGCCCGGCCGTTGTGCTGTGCCGCTTCTGCCGAGCGTCCGGACCGAGCTGCCGCAACCCTAGTGGACATCAGGCGGTGACCGTAGTAGATCCGGGGTCATAGTCAACGCCGTAACTACTACGCTCCTGCGATGTTGTGGATGAGCGAACTGCCACCAGGAGCAGATCGGGCACAGTCCGGGGATGCGGGCGAGGCGGCAGGTTCCAGAAGAAGTACTGCGTCTCGCTCGCCGGCAGGGAGGGACGCTCGCTCGTTTCCAGGTGCTCGACCTGGGCCTGACGCCCACGGTCGTCCGGCGATTGGTCGCGGATGGGCGCTGGGGCCGACTGGAGGACGGCATCTACCTGCTCCCCGACGTCGAGCCGTCCTGGCAGGCACGGGTCTGGGCCGGAATTCTGCTCGGCGGTCCCGATGCCCGGGCCGGTGGTCGAACCGCTGCCGCTCTGCACACGCTCGCCGACGAGGAGTTGCCCGTCGAGATCTTGGTTCCGTTCGGTGTCAAGATCAACAATCGGCACTGGGCGACCTTCCACCAGGAACGATCCGGCGCCCGCGCTGTGTCGAATCGCGCTCAACCGCCCAGAACCCGCGTCGAGGACACCGTGCTGGACCTGTGTGCGAACGGTTCGACCGCTGACCGCGTCTCCTGGATCACCCAGGCGGTGCAACGACGCCTCACCACCGCGCAGGCCCTGCAGACGGCGCTGGGGAGACGGGCGAGAATTTCCGATCGCAAGGGCCTCACGAGCCTGATCGCAGATGTCGCATCAGGCGTGCACAGTGCGCTGGAATATCGCTACCTGCACGAGGTGGAACGTGGTCACGGACTGCCGCCTGGCAAACGGCAGCATGCTCGGCCCGGCCGCAACGGATTCGTGGACGTCGCCTACGTCGAGTGCGCCCTCGTGGTGGAACTCGATGGGCGCGTCGGCCACGTCGGCGAGGGCCGGTTCCGCGACCGTCGCCGGGACAACAGCCACACGCGCTCCGGGCTGCGCACCCTGCGGTTCGGTTGGGATGAGGTCTCGAATGAGCCGTGTGCCGTGGCGCTCGAAGTGGCGGAAGTGCTGATCGGGCTCGGATGGAGCGGATATCCGGCCAGGTGCCCGCGCTGCCGATGAAGTGGGTGACCGGACGTCGGCGCTCTGACGTGGTTGAGGCGGAGGATGTCGAGACACAGGCGAGGTGGTCGACGCTGATGGGCCGACGGCTGTTCGGCGGGCGCTCCCACCGGAGCGTGAAAGGCTCCAGGGATGACGACCGGTGGAACGAGTGTGCGGCAGGTACTGAGCCCACCTTCGGCAACGGACCCTGGCTCGTTGTTCGACCGGTTCGGGCAGTGGGCGATCGATCGGGGCGTCGTCCTGTATCCCCATCAGGAAGAGGCGCTGCTGGAGATCGTCTCCGACGCGAACGTCATCGTCGCCACACCGACCGGGTCGGGCAAGACGCTGATCGCCACCGCAGCCCTTTTCACCGGGCTGGCCACCGGCCGCCGGGCCTACTACACCGCACCGATCAAAGCGTTGGTGTCCGAGCGGTTCTTCGAGCTCACCGACGTCTTCGGCCCCGGGAACGTCGGCATGATCACCGGCGATTCGTCCGTCAACTCGGCGGCTCCCATCATCTGCTGCACCGCGGAGATCCTCGCTTCGGTGGCCCTGCGCGGGGGTGCCGACGCGGATCCAGGCGTCGTGGTGATGGACGAATTCCACTACTACGGCGATCGGCAGCGCGGTTGGGCCTGGCAGGTTCCGTTGCTGGAACTGCCGCACGCACAGTTCGTCCTGATGTCCGCGACCCTCGGCGACGTCCGCTTCTTCGCCCAGGATCTGACCGAGCGGACCGGTCGCCCGACGACACTTATCGATGGCGTGGAACGCCCTGTCCCGCTTCACTTCTCCTACGTCACCGTGCCTCTGCAGGAGACATTGGAAGACCTGCTGGCGACGCAGCGGGCACCGGTGTACATCGTGCATTTCACCCAGGCGGCCGCGCTGGAACGTGCCCAGGCGCTGACCAGCATCACCGTCGCCACCCGCGCCGAGCGGGACCGGATCGCCGAGCTGATCGGTGATTTCCGGTTCTCACCCGGGTTCGGTCGCACCTTGGCCCGGCTGGTCCGTCACGGCATCGGCGTGCACCACGCCGGCATGCTCCCGAAATACCGCCGATTGGTCGAGAAGCTCGCCCAATCAGGACTTCTGAAGGTCATCTGTGGAACGGACACGCTGGGTGTCGGCATCAATGTGCCTATTCGGACGGTGTTGCTGACGGGGTTGGCAAAGTACGACGGCCACCGCACCCGGCTGTTGTCGGCGCGCGAGTTCCACCAGATCGCCGGCCGGGCCGGGCGTGCCGGGTTCGACGTGGCCGGTGATGTCGTGGTGCTGGCACCGGAACACGTCATCGACAACGAGCGTGCGTTGAGCAAGGCAGGGAGTGACGCGGCGAAAAAGCGGAAGGTCGTGCGGCGCAAGGCTCCCGACGGTTTCGTCAGCTGGAACGAGGCCACGTTCGACCGGTTGGTCGGGGCCACCCCGGAGCCGCTCGGGTCGCATTTCCGCGTCAATCACGCCATGCTGCTCGGGGTCCTGTCCCGACCCGGCGATGCGTTCGCCGGAATGCGCCGACTGATCGACACCAGCCACGATCCGCGGCCCAGGCAGTTGCAACACGCCCTGCGGGCGTTGGCGATCGGCAAGGCGCTGCTGGCCGCGGGCATCGTGATCAAGCTCGACGAACCTGATGAGCAGGGCCGTCGTTACCACATGACGGCGGACCTGCAGCTCGACTTCGCGCTCGACCAGCCGCTGTCCCCGTTGGCGCTCGCCGCGATCGAGCTGTTGGACCAGCAGGCACCCGAATATGCATTGGACGTGGTTTCGCTGATCGAGGCGACGCTGGAGGGGCCACGCCCGGTGCTGTCGGCGCAGCGGTTCAAGGCGCGCGGCGAAGCGGTGGCTGCGATGAAGTCGGACGGCATCGAGTACGAAGAGCGAATGGCGCTGCTCGAGGAGGTTGACTATCCCAAACCGCTCGCCGACCTGGTAGAGGTGGCCTTCGAGTCCTATCGCTCCGGGCACCCGTGGGTCGCCGAATATCAGCCCGAACCCAAGGCCGTGGTCAGGGATCTGTACGAACGGGCGATGAACTTTTCCGAATACGTCGCGTTCTACCAACTGCAACGCTCAGAAGGAGTGGTCCTCCGATATCTCGCCGATGCCTATCGCGCGATGCGGCGCACCGTTCCGCAGGACGCCCGAACGGTCGATCTCTCGGATTTGATCTCGTGGCTGGGCGAACTCGTCCGCGGGGTGGATTCCAGCCTGCTCGACGAGTGGGAGGCGCTCGCGCATCCGGGCGAGGACGAACTCGGCGGCGAAATCGCAATCAGGCCACCGACAGCTCAGCGTGGAGTCAGCGCGAACGTCCGTGCGTTTACCATCATGGTGCGAAATGCACTTTTCCGTCGCGTGGAATTGGTATCGCTCGGTCGATACGAGACGCTCGGCGAAATGGACGGTTCGGCCGGCTGGGACGCCGAACGGTGGCAGGAGGCGATGGCGCCGTACTGGGATGAGTACGAAGATCTTGCTGTCGGTCCGACGGGTCGGTCGGCGGCGTTGATCGCGATCACCCAGGAGCCAGGTCGGTGGTCCGTCCGGCAGACCTTCGACGATCCGAGCAGTGACCGGGACTGGGGCATCGGCGCCGAGATCGATCTCGCTGCTTCCGACGACGTGGGCGAACCAGTCCTTCGCATCCTCGACGTCGGCCCGCTGACCGGCTGATCCGGCGGCCCAGGCCGGAACCGACTCACGTCAGTCGACCGCTACCGTCGAACTCGGTGGGGTGGCAACACGGTCGGTTGGTCCGGGGAAACACCCGAACCGCCCCGACCGGGCTGCAGTGAGGGGGAATCTCAGCCGGCGTAGGACTTGCTGAGCGCAGACATGGTCTGCCACTTGTCCCAGGGAATGGACCAGTCGTAGACATCGCCGTCGGATTCCGACATCGGTATCGACGAGTTGGTGACCTCGACCGGATCGCCGTACATGGTCTGGTCGTAGAACGCCTTGGCATTCTTCGTCGTCAGGTTCGCGCAGCCGTGCGTCAGATTCTGCTTGCCCTGGACGTCGGCCGTACCGTCATTGGCGTGGATGAACGTTCCATTGTTGGAAATGCGGACGGCGTAATAGGCCTTGAAATTGGTGTAGTGATATTTGGGATTCGACATCAGGTGCAGGTATTCCTTGCTCATCACGATGTAGGTGCCACCATGGGTGACCCGGCCCGGATCACTTTCCAAGCCGTATGAGGTCGGAAAGTCGAACAGCAGCTTGCCGTCGCGGTAGACCTTGAGTCGGTGGGATTTGATGTCGGCCTTGGTGATCTCACTGCGTCCGATGGTGAACGTCGACGTGAGATCCTTTTCGCCGTAGATGTTGTTGCCATAGTCGACGCCGTAGAGATTGGCGGTCACGGTGACCTTGGTGCCCGGCTTCCAATAGGACTGCGGTCGCCAGTCCAGACCCCACCCATTGTCGTGCCGGATCCAGGCGAACGACCCTGTCGTTTTGGGGACGGTGGTGATGGTGATGGCCCTCTCGATATTCTGCCGGCCCACCGTGTCGTCGATGTCGCTGTCCAGGCTGATCATAATTGGAGCGGCGATGCCGACCATTTTCCCGTTGCTCGGGAAGATGCTGGCTCCGATCACTCCATCGGGATTGGTCGTGCCGTAGCTGCCGGAGATCTTCACCTTTTTGCCGTTCGAACCGACCGCATCTCCGGCCAGGGTGTACGTGCCGCCGTAACCCAGAGGTTCGCCGAGCGTCCAACTTGTCCTGGCCGCGTTCAACGCGCCCTTGACGGAGTGGCCCTCGGCGTTGGTCAGGACCACGTCGGCCAGGGTTCCGTGCGCCGCCTGCAGCGTGATGGGGGTACGCGGCGAGAGACCGTCGCTGCCCAACTTCGGGCTGGCGGTGAAGCTCACCGGCTGCACGACGACCGGGGGCGGAGCGGACGAGCTGGTTTTCGATGAGGTCGTGGTCGAGCTGGTGGAAGGGGTGTTGGACGAGGCGGTCGACCGCGTGCTGGACGGGGCGGACCTGCTGGAGGACGCCGTGGTGAGCGGGGTCGGGGCGGTGATCTGCCCGCTGACCGGGGGTACGGTGACCGGCGGTACGGTGACCGAGGGGCCGGACGTCACAGACCCGGTGACGGCGGACCCGGAAGGAACGGCTGACTTGCCCGTGCTGGTCTCCGACGATGCGGTCGAACCTCCGGGCGAAGACGAGCCGGACTGAGGGCTGCTCGTGCACGCGGTGAGCAGGGCTGCGGCGAGGCCGGCGGCAACGACCAGCTTGATGGGTGATCCGCGCATTATGGGGCCGTCCTGCTCGGGTGACTGTTGGGGGACTTACCAGGTGGTACGTGGCGCCACCGGACCGCGGTCGGCGACTGCGCCAGTGCGGTTGGAAGCGACTTTCGCAGATTAGACGGCACACCCGCCCCGAGGTTGCGTGTCGCGCCGAGCGTAACCGGAGCGTGACCATCCGTTCATCTTCCGGTGCCCTGACCCGGTGCCCGACGGTGCCCTGACCCGGTGCCCGACGGTGCTCTGACCCGGTGCCCGACGGTGCTCTGACCCGGTGCCCGACGGTGCTCTGACCCGGTGCCCGACGGTGCCCTGACCCGGTGCCTGACCGTGCTCTGACCCGGTGCCTGACCGTGCTCTGACCCGGTGCCTGATCGTGCCCTGACCGGTGCCCGACTTGCTGCGCCGGACCGCGTGTGGTGCCCAATCGCGGCGTCAGTACTGGTCAGGCCGGCTTCCGACATGCTCCGGGGAGGTCACCGGCTGCACGCCGGTGATGCGGTGCAGAGCGAAAGTCCGCATCGACTCGCGCAGACGGTCGAACGCGGCGACGGCGCCTCCGGAGACGGCAACCGGTTCGATCAGTCGTCGGGTGGTACCGCCCTCGGAGTCGACGTAGCCGATCCAGACCGCGCGGTGGTCCTCGACCGCCTGCCGTAGCAACGTCATCGACTCCTGCGGGGACTGCGTCCGACCGACGTCAACGACAGCGTCCGCGCTTCGCATCCGCTCGATCAACGCGACGAGTTGATCGTCGGAAGGCGTCGGCGGTTCGCGGCGACGAGCGGGCGTGAGCACCGCTCCTGGAGTGCGCTGTAGGGCCGCCCGGAGGTCGATGACGCTGCCTGATGCGTCCTCGGCCGCTGGTACCAGGCCGGCAGAACGCAAGGGCGCCAACAGATCTTCTAGTCGGCTGGTCGAGATGGCAACTGTGGGTGCCAGTCGCCGGATGAGCATGCCGGAAGCCGTGGCCTGGGCGATGGCCTGATCGATCAACGACGGGTCCTCGCTGCGAAGGTACGACGCGGCAGCTCCGACGCGGAGCACGCCATGACGACGCGCGACGTCGTCGATGAGGTAGGTGAGCGACTGCGGCACGCCGGTGACCGAATGCCGTTGGAAAAGGTCGTGCAGGTCGCCGGATGAAGCGCCGGCGTCGAACGCCCGACGCAGGCTGTCCGGCGTCACCCGGTAGACCGTGGCGCTGCCTGCCGATTCGACCTCTGCGGCCGCTGCGAGCTTCGCGGCAAGTTCCGGCTCGAGACGTCCTGGCGCCACCACGGTCAGGTCGGCCTGGACCATTAGAGTGTCGACAGGGTCGGGCAGAGCCTTTTTCAAGGCCTCGGCGGCGGCCTGGCGATCGGCCGTCAGCAGGGCCCGTCCGGCACCGGACAATGCGGAGAAGGCGACCACGCCGAGCGCGGTGCCCTCGGCGACGACACTTTGGGCCATCGGGTCCCGACGGTCGGGAGACCGCAGCGGCGCCATCCAGGCGAGCGTCGCCGAGAGAGCTTCGGCCTCGAGGGCGCTACCGGGCGGCAACTGGGCGAGGGCACCCAACACGAAGCGGCGGTCGGCCGGCCCCCGGACCCACGAGAGCTCCGCTGACAATGCGGCCAGCACCTTGCCGGCGGCGTCGCGACCACCGGTCCGGGACGGGTCCCGCCGCAGGTCGAACCAGGTTGCGGCCAGCAGCGCCCAGGACTGCTCGTCGTCGTCGTCGCTGAATTCGTCGGCCGCACTCGTCGGCACCCAGCTGTTGACGGCCGTGTTCGATCGGGGTTCGCTGGTGGCGATCAACCCGGCTGCCGCGAGCAGTTCGACGTGCAGGGCGGTCAGGGCCGCGTCGAGGTCGAGGTCTTTGGCCAGGCGCCGCATCTCCCGGACGCCCATCCCTCCCGATCGCAGAGCCGGTGCCGGCATCCGGCCCAACGAATCGAGCATTCGGCGGGAGATGGCAACCGCAGCGAGGGCCTGACCGGCTGCAGTGCCGTCGACCGTCCGCTCCCCCTTTCCTCCCGGCTCGACCGGTGGACTCTGCACATGGACCGGGCCAAGTGGTGCGTCCCCGCGGAGCACCAACCCAACCTCGCGAGGCAGTACCACCGAACCGGGATCCAGGCGGATGAGGAGGCCGTTCCCGACCAGTGACCGGACCAGATCGGCCAGCGATCCGGTGGTGCCGACGGACCCCCTGGGCCGCCCCTGGGCCAGCCGGGCCAACAATGCGCGGCCTTCGTCGCCGGCCGCGGCCAGCGCCGTCGTCACGTTCTCGGTGCTCAGTCGACCCCTCGGGCCGAACCCGCCGGGAAATTCCCCCATGGCTGCTCCCACGGCGGGAGAGGGCTGCACCGGGTCACCGCCTCTGATCAGAGCCAGCGTCTCCAGCTCCGCGAACACCCGCTTCACCGCACTGGTGGGAGCAGCCCTGCCGAGGAAGTTGCTGACCTGGGTGCTCGACACCTGGTTGCTCGAGACTGTTGTCCCCGACACCGGGGTGCTCGAGACCGTTGTCCCCGATACCCGGGCGTCCGACGCCACTGCGCTCGGGATCCGGGCATTCGACTGCACCTGGGCGTCCGACGGCACTGTGCTCGGCACCTGAGTGTCCGACGCCACTGTGCTCGGCACCTGAGTGTCCGACGCCACTGTGCTCAGACCCTGGGTGTCCGACTCCTGGGCGTCGGAACTACGGCGGTTGGTCGTCCGGGCGCTGGTCCCCCCGTCGCCGAGCAGCACCACTGACTCCAGTACCTGCACCGCGAACCGATTGAGCCCTTCCAGTGCCCGCCAGACCGAAGGCGGACTGTCCAATCGGCGCGCGAGCACGGAGAGATCGGTAGGAGCCGGAACGGTCAGGTCGGGCCGGGCGCGCAGCAGCGCGCACAAGGCTGCGTCGTCTCGGCCGCGCAGCCATTCCAGGGTGGATGACATCACCGTCAACGGTACTGGTCCGCCGGACCACCTCCGCCCGTCAGCCGACGCGGATCGACGAGCGGCGCGCTCATCGACCATCGACTGCGCTCTTCACCGGATCGACCCGTCGCGACTGTGCTTGAGAATCGCAACTGTCGAGGGCGCGGCGTCGCGAGAGAGACAGGGTGGAACGGGCGGTTGGGGTCAACGAGGATGCTCCTCCGGCGACCGCTGCCGGGCCGGGTTGGCGGTCGGCGGCGCGGTAGGCGACAATTCGAAGCGGTCGACGTTGCCCGCTCCCGGTCGGCGCGAGCGATGAGATTGTTCTCGGTAGTCCACAGAGCTGCAATTGCGCAAGGAGATCCGGTGTCCAAGAAGCGGAAGAGGGCAGTCGATCCAGGTTGGCCCCAGGTCGAGGCCGGCGGTCACGCCGTCAGCGAATTCAACGCAGACCGGCAGGGCGCTCTGTCGCCGTTCGGCGAGGTCGAGTTTCCGCTGCCGGGCGACCAGTTGCCGTATCAGCACCCGACCACGGTGATCAACCGCTGAGTTCTTGCACCGCTCGGCCTTCGCCTGCTGATTTGGCCGGTCCGGATCGCCGGTCTGGTGATCGCGGCCGGCTCGGATCGCCGGTTCCGACGGACCGAAGGCGCTGTCCGGCCTGGTTCGAGCCTCGATCTTGGTGTCCAGCCGCCGGCTCCCTCGAGGCCGCGTTGATCATGCTGACCGATCCCTCGGACGTCGCCGACGGGTCTGCCATGGTGCCGGATTCGGGAACGCGGCGGACTCACTGCACCGGCCCGGGCCGGACGCGCGGCTCAGCGCAACACGCAGAGCGGGCTACCCTTCCGACAAAGGCCATCGGTAATGCGTGTCCCATTTTTTGACGCGGGCGTCCCCACGGCTCCACAAAATGCACCACCAGAGAACTCGCCAGTGAGAGAGGGTACGACGCCATGGCCATCCCAGGGCCCGGATATTCGATCACGATGCGGGTGGCAGCTCCTCCATCGGCGTCCGCTGCCGGCGACCTGACCAGTGCCGTCGGTCGGGCCGGCGGTGTGATCACCGCCTTCGACGTCGTCGAGTCTGCGGCCGGTCTGATGGTGGTCGACCTTTCGGCGAACGCGATGGACGCCGAGCACGCGGAGCGGATGACGGACGCGGTCAACGCGCTGCCCGGCGTCGAGGTCCGCAAGGTGTCCGACCGGACCTTTCTGGTACACCTCGGCGGCAAGATAGAAGTCACCTCGAAGGTCCCGCTGCGCAACCGCGACGACCTGTCGCGCGCCTACACGCCCGGGGTTGCCCGGGTCTGCATGGCGATCAACAAGAACCCGGACGACGCGCGCCGGCTCACCATCAAGCGCAACACCGTCGCCGTCGTCACCGACGGGACCGCGGTGCTGGGCCTTGGCAACATCGGCCCCGCGGCCGCGCTGCCGGTGATGGAGGGAAAGGCCGCGCTGTTCAAGAAATTCGCCGGAGTCGACGCCTGGCCGGTCTGCCTGGACACCACCGATACCGAAGAGATCATCCGGACGGTGCAGTTGATCGCACCTGTCTACGGCGGCATCAACCTGGAGGACATCGCGGCTCCGCGGTGTTTCGAGATCGAGCGACGGTTGCGGGAACTTCTCGACATTCCGGTCTTCCATGACGACCAGCACGGCACCGCGATCGTCGTGGTCGCTGCGCTCCGCAACGCGCTGCGGGTGGTGAAGAAGGACATCGGGAATTGTCGCATCGTCGTCTCCGGGGTCGGCGCCGCCGGCAACGCGATCATTCGCCTTCTGCTGCACCAGGTTCCGGCGGATATCATTGCCGTCGACATCAACGGCATCGTGCATAGCGGGCGCCCCGGAATGGATCCGAACCTCGCCGAGGTGGCGGAGAAGACGAATGCCGCAGGAGTCTCCGGCTCGATCCACGACGCAATGGTCGGCGCAGACGTCTTCATCGGGGTTTCGGCGCCCAACATCCTCACAGCGGCGGACATCGAGAGGATGAATCCCGACGCCGTTGTCTTCGCCCTGGCCAATCCCGACCCGGAGATCGACCCGCTGGAAGCCCAGCGGCATGCTGCGGTGGTCGCCACCGGCCGGTCCGACTTTCCGAACCAGATCAACAATGTGCTGGCCTTTCCCGGAGTCTTCCGCGGACTGCTGGACGCCCAGGCCCGCATCATCACCGACGACATGCTGGTCGCTGCTGCGATGGCCATCTCCGACGTGGTCGCGCCCGACCAGCTCAATGCCTCCTACATCGTCCCCAGCGTCTTCGACGAGAAGGTGGCCAAGGCGGTCGCGCGCGCGGTCGTTGCCGCGGCTCGGGACGGCGAGCGGGTTTCCGGTGGCGCGAAGGAGTCGGCCGCGGCCGGCGCATGAGTCGGATTCGACGATCGCCCACCGAACAATCTCGGGGACCCGCCGAACAACAGCAATGACGTTTCCGATCTTCGCAATGACGCATTGGCGACCGCTACTCGGACACCATGCCCCGGAACACATATCAACAGCAGGAGAGCAATGATCGCATTCCCGAACAGTCAGGAATCCAAATGAACGGGCCGTCCTTTTCGCACACCGATGAGCATGGACGCGCCAAGATGGTGGACGTCGGCGACAAGGCGGCGACGGCTCGATCCGCTGTGGCGACCGGATGGGTGCGCACCACGACCGAGGTGATCGACCTGCTGAAGCGGGATGGTCTGCCCAAGGGTGACGCGCTGGCGAGCGCCAGGATCGCGGGCATCATGGCGGCGAAGAAAACGCCGGAATTGATCCCGCTGTGCCACCCGATCGCGCTGTCCGGCGTCGTCATCGATCTCGACCTGACAGACACCGCGGTTTCCATCACCGCCACCGTGCGCACCACCGACCGCACGGGAGTCGAGATGGAGGCGCTGACCGCTGTTGCGGTGGCCGGCTTGACACTTCACGACATGATCAAGGCAGTAGATCCAGCCGCAGTCCTGGACGCGGTGCAGGTCGAGCGAAAAGACGGCGGAAAAACCGGTACGTGGCTTCGGCCGGAAAAGTGAGTCAGATGAGAAGATCAGCAGTTGTCATCATCGCCTCGACCAGGGCGGCCAGCGGCGTGTACCAGGACCGCACCGGGCCGGTGATTGCGCAGTGGTTGAGCGACAAGGGTTTTGCCGTAGAAGGGCCGATCGTCGTGGCTGACGGCCCGCAGGTGGAGGCAGAACTGCGCAAGGCGGTCGGTGTCGATCTGGTTGTCACTTCGGGAGGTACCGGGCTTTCGCCGACGGACCGCACCCCACAGGCCACGGCCGCGGTCATCGACTACGAGGTTCCGGGACTCGCCGATGCCATTCGTCGGGCCGGCGGGGACGCCGTGCCGACGGCCATGCTCTCCCGAGGCCTCGTCGGCGTGGCGACCCGCACGCTGATCGTCAACCTCCCTGGATCGACCAACGGCGTCAAGGACGGGCTCGGTGTGTTGTACCGGGTGATGGCGCATGCGCTGGAACAGATATCGGGCGGCGATCACCAGTCGGGTGGCGGAGTCTGATGGGCAGCTTCTGATGGCTAACGTCTGATGGCACATGTCCGTGTGATGGGACGCCGCTGATGGGCGGCCGGGTGGCGACCGCGGGAGTCACCGACCACGTTCTGGACATCCTCGCGCATCATGCGGCTGTCCAGGACGCCGCCGCCGGTGCGACGGTGGGATTCACCGGTGTGGTGCGGAATCACGACGCCGGCCGCCGCGTCGTCGAGCTCGAGTACCAGGTGCATCCGAACGCCGACGCGGTGGTCGCCGAGGTCGCAGCCGACATCGCCTGCCGCGACGGCATCATCGCCGTTGCGCTCACCCACCGGTACGGCTTGCTGGAAATCGGGGAGGTGGCGATCGTGGCCACGGTATCGGCCGCCCACCGGGGCGAGGCGTTCACCGCCTGCTCCGACCTGGTCGACGAGGTCAAGCGGCGCCTGCCGGTATGGAAGCGGCAGGTCTTCGACGACGGAGCCGACGAATGGGTCGGGTCGGCCTGACGCTTGGGGCCTCCTGCAGCGCAAGACCCGATAGACGGCAGCAGGGCCGCGACCAGTTGCTGGTCGCGGCCCTGCTGGAATTCAAGGGATCAGGCGGTGGGGCCCGGCACCTTGAACGGCAGCTTGCCGCCGGAGCCCTGCACAGCCAGCGCCGTGAAGTAGGTGAGGGCGAGGGTAGTGATCAGAGCGAACCACACCCCGAAGCCCGGGCCGGAGGAGTACCCCGTGTCGGCCAAGACGCCGTAAGGGCCGTTGTAGGCGAATGTGTGAATGAGGACGATGATCATGAGCACGAATGATGCCGCAGCACCGTAGAACAGGTATTCGGGTTTGACCTGCCCGGGTTTCATCATTCCGAACAGCGTCAGGGCGTAGACGACGCCGACCGCAACTGCGAGCACAACCGGAATCCACCACCACAGGGACCAGCCGCTGTAACCAGCGGCCGAACCATATCCGGCGACACTGACAGACCAGAAGTTGAAGAAGCTCGCCACCAGTGTCAGGAAAGCGGCACCGATCACACCCCAACCGACGCGACTGATTTTCGACACATCGAACGACGACGCGCGTGCGGCTCCGGCCGCCGGTGGGTAGGCAGGGGCGCCCGCCGCACCGAAACCAGGTGCGGCGGGTGGATAGCCGCCCTGGGCAGCTGGTGGATAGCCACCCTGAGCCGGCGGTCCATAGCCACCCTGAGCCGGCGGTGGATAGCCACCGGCGGCGGGAGGTGGATAACCGCCTGGCGGCGGGGCATATCCGGGAGCCGGCGGCTGCATGCCACCCTGACCGGGCTGGGGGTTGTAAGCAGGCTGGGGGTTGTAAGCCGGGGGCGGGTTGTACGGGGGCGGTGGCTGGTAGCCGGGCGCCGGTGGCGGGTAACCGCCCGGAGGCTGCGCGGGAGGCGGATATCCGCCGGGCTGAGGCTGGTCCGGAGGTGGGTACCCTCCGGCGGGGGGCTGGGACACGGAAACCTCCAGTTGGGGCGCGGGTACCGGGTGCACCCGCAGATGACGGGCAGTAACCTGTCGAGCGAACCGTAGCGCTCCTCACCGACCACTGGAAGTGGACACGCTAGCGATTGTGCTCGGCAGCGCAGTCTGCCCGCCCGTCGCAGGAGCTGCGCCGCGCCGCTTCTGATACCTGAGCGGCTTCAGACGCAGCCGGCTGCGGTGTGCACGAGACTTCGGTCAGCCACCCGCGAAGGGGGGCAGTACGTCGAGGACGGCGCCGGGACGGACGACGGTCGCGGAGCCGTGCACAGCAGTTTCGTCGAGCAGGAAGGAGCACCGCCGGAGAACCTGCGCCAACCGATCGCCGTGAAGGCGCACGACAGCCGTCACCACGTCGGCGATGTCGGCCGGCGACGGGACGGACACAAACTCCTCCTCGACGCCTGCCGCGGCCCGGGCTGCGGCGAAGAATCTCACTGTCACGGTCACGGGCGGAAGAGTTTGGTCAGCCACCGATGGCACTCATCGGCCGATCGGGCTGCAGGAACGACGGGTCGTTGATGCCGTGTCCGGGCAACTTCCGCCACATCGCGAGTCGCCAGGCGTCGGCGATCTCGTCGTCCGTCGCGCCTCCCCGCAGCATCCCGCGCAGGTCGGTCTCGCCGCTGGCGAACAGGCAATTCCGAATCTGCCCATCGGCGGTCAGCCTGGTGCGGTCGCAGGCGCCGCAGAACGGACGGGTCACCGACGCGATGATGCCGACGGTCGCCGGTCCACCGTTCACCTCGAACAATTCGGCCGGAGCGCCTGCCCTGGCCGTCGGATCCGGCGTCAGGGTGAATCGCTGTGCGAGCGCGGACTGGATCTCGTCAGCGGTCACCATCGAGGTCCGGCTCCACTCGTGCCCGGCGTCCAGCGGCATCTGTTCGATGAAGCGGAGGTGATAGCCGCGCTCGACAGCGAACTGGAGCAGATCGGCGGCCTCGTGATCGTTGACGCCGCGCAGCAGGACCGTGTTGATCTTGACCGGCGTCAGTCCGACGGAGACGGCTGCCTCGAGGGCCGCGAGTACGTCCCGGTGGCGGTCGCGTCTGGTCAGTGCGGCGAAGGTGTCGCGATCGAGCGTGTCCAGCGAAACGTTGATGCGATCGAGTCCCGCGGCGACGAAGGCCTCCGCCCGACGGGCAAAGCCGATGCCGTTGGTCGTCACCGACATCTCGGGCCGCGCTTCGAGCCGGCCGACAGCGTCGACGAGTTCGACAATTCCCTTGCGCAGCAATGGTTCTCCGCCGGTGAACCGAACTTCGGTGACACCGAGACGATCGACGGCCAGGCCGATCAACCGCAGTAGTTCCTCGTCGGTCAGCAGTTCCTGTCCCGGCAGCCACTCCAGCCCTTCGGCCGGCATGCAGTAGGTGCAACGCAGGTTGCACTTGTCGGTGAGGGACACCCGGAGATCGATGGCCCTACGGCCGTGGGTATCGACCAGGAACGGCGACGAGCCGCGCTCCGGGCTCGAGCCGGTCGGCGTCGGCCGGGTCGTCGCACCGCGGGCCCCGAACATCGGGATGCCCAGCGGCGTGGAGGTCATGCTCCCAGGGTAGCCGGGCCCGGCCGGGGACCCCGGATCCGCAGGAGGGTGGACATCCGGCCCCTTGGTTCATCCGGGAGCAGTGCTTCGCCGTAGAGATCAGTGCCAGGCGGAGATCGGCGAGGACACCGGCTGTGCGACCACCCCGACCGCATCCACGGGACGCTGTACGAGACGCAGTGTCGGTGGCGTACGGAAGACTGCGGGAATGGGGAAGAACAATCAACAGCGCCGAGCCGCGAAGCGGAAGAAGCGAGCCGCCGGGTCTCGAACTGCCGACGAACTGGCAACCGCCCTGGTAGCTGCCGGCGTGCAAGCGGTCGGAAGCCCACCGGAGCTGGAAGATGCGATCGGAGACCTGCTGATGTTCGGCGGCACCGGGGCGCCGGCTGATGCTCAGCTGGGTGAACGGACGGCCAGTCGGCTGCTGCTGGAGTGGGTCGGCAGGTGCTACGAAGGCGGATGGCAGCCAGCGGACCTCGTTCATGTCGCACGGCGGGAACTCGGGGTGCGCCCTGGCCGGCTCTCGGGCGACGTCGTGGCTGTTCAAGCCGTCGCCGAGCGAGCGTTCGAGCGGGCTCCAACACCGTGGCTGGAGCAACTCGAGGTCTTCGCCCACGAACCTACGGCTGTTGCCGCCGGCTCGACGGGCTGGAATGCAGTGCGCAGCGCAGCCCTGCGACGAACGAACGACTGGGATGCCTGGCATGCCGTGCTGTTGTTGCTGAGCCACCTGGGTCGGCTGCCCACCATGCCGCGGCTTGTCCCGCCTCCTTCGACGTGGGGACGGCATCGGGTTGCGCAGGGTCCGACGGTGGCCGCCGGGTCCGGTCACCACCACCCGAAGAAGCTCAGCACCATCCGCGCCCTGCTGGCCAAGGCGGAGGCCACCGAGTTCAGCGAGGAGGCGGATGCCTTCACCGCGAAGGCACAGGACTTGATGACCAGATACGCAATCGACGAGGCGTTGCTGTCGGAAGGAGCAGACGGCGTCGAAATCCGGTCACGCCGCGTCCACATCGACAATCCTTACGCATCCACCAAGGCGCAGCTGCTGAACACGGTCGGTCAGGTCAACCGGGCGAAGACGATCTGGGACGAGCAGAACGGGATCGCCACCATCGTCGCACTACCCGTCGATCTCGACCTCACGGAGATGTTGTTCACCTCTTTGCTGGTCCAGGCTACGAAGGCGATGACCGAAGTGGGGGCCGTCTCCACCGGCGGGCACCGGCTCGATCGGTCGCCGTCCTTCCGCCGGGCCTTCCTGTTGTCCTACGCCGACCGGATCGGCGAGCGACTGTCCGACGCCGGTCGGCATGCCCAACGAGAGGAAGCGGAGCACCGCGGACGGGACCTTCTCCCGGTATTGGCCAGGCAGTCCGCCGCGGTCGACACCGAATTCGCTCGGTGTTTCCACGCGCCACCCAGTCCGGTGCCACCCGAGTGGACGCTCGGGGTTGGGATGCCGGCCGGGCGGCGGCAGACCGCGCCGTGCTGGCGAAGGCTCAGGTGCACGCCGGGTCCGACTGACGGGCGGGAACAGCGTGGGCGGACCGCGTCGGCGAGTCCGCGCGGACGCCGCACCCAGGGCCGCTGAGACCACCGTGATGGTCCGGTTCCGGTTGCTGGCAGCGATGGGGCGGCTGGATGCTGCGTTAGCCCAGTGCGGGACTCCCGCGGTAGGGGATCACCGCAGTGCGCGATGACGCGGTGGGGGACTCCCGCGGTGGGGGATCACCGCAGTGCGCGATCACGCGGCGGGGGACTCCCGCGGAGGGGGATCAGCGCAGTGCGCGATGACGCGGTGGGGGATCACCGCGGGGGGATCACTGCAGTGCGGGAATGACCTCGTTCTCGAACAACTCCTGACCAGAGGTGTCATAGGCCAACTCCGGGAAGTTCACGATCGCGTAGGACATGCCGAGCTTTCGCATCTCGGCCAGCTTTTCGACGATCTGACCAGGCGTGCCGACGCAGGCGCCGCTGCTGTACTGCGCAACGGCCTCCCGCGTCCGGTCGACGCCGAGAATCTTGGAGTAGTGATCGAGAATCCAAGCCTTCCGATCGTCCACTTCGGCCTGGTTCGAACCGATCGCCACGTTGTAGTTGGCGGAGCGGGTGATTGCTGCGTACTCGGTCCCGACGTCCGCGCAGTGTCCATCCAGGATCGAGGATTTCGCAGCGAACCCGTCTGGCGTGCCGTCGAAGTTGGTGTACTGCGCGAACTTCGCCGCGATTCGGAGGGTCACCTTTTCGCCGCCACCGGCAATCCACATCGGAATTCCCCCGGCCTGCAGTGGCAGCGGCCGAACGATGGCACCGTCGACCGTGTAGTGCTTCCCCGCGAAGGTGGCCGTACCGGTCTCCCAAGCCTGCTTCATGATCTGCACACCTTCGTCCAACGCCCGCAGCCGTTCGCCCGCTGACGGAAAGCCGTATCCGTATGCGCGCCATTCGTGCTCGTACCAACCTGCGCCGATGCCCATCTCGGTGCGTCCGCCGGAGATGATGTCAATCGTGGCGGCCACCTTGGCGAGGTAGGCGGGATTGCGGTAGGCCATGCAGGTGCACATCTGCCCGAGCCGCACCCGCGAGGTCGATGCGGCGAAGGCGGCCATCAGCGTCCAGGCTTCGTGGGTCGCCTCGTCGGTGGGTTGCGGAACGGTGTGGAAGTGGTCGTAGACCCAGATGGATTCCCACGGGCCGGCATCGGCCCGCTGTGCCAACCGTGACATCGTCGCCCACTGCTGCGCAGGTTCGATGCCGACCAGATCAAGTCGCCAACCCTGCGGAATGAAAGTGCCGAATCGCATGGCTTGATCGGTTGAAACGTCATTGGGCGAGGTCATAACGAACAAACTACTCACGCGCCGAGCCGCCGGGATCAGGGGTGGTGCGTCGGTGTCGCCGGTGCAGGCGTCTGCTGAGGGTCGATGCCCATCAGCAGACGAATACCTTCCGGGGTCGCACCCGCTCCGGTCCGACGGTCAGGATCGGCGCCCGGTCGGTAGGGGATGATTGGCTGGTGAGCGCACCCACCGAGCCGACCGAGATCCCCCGTCCACAGGCCGACCACTGGTCCTATCTGATGGACATGGACGGTGTGCTGGTGCATGAGGACCATATGATCGTGGGCGCGGATCAGTTCATCGCCGAACTCAACGAACGCGGCACCAACTACGTGGTCGTCACCAACAATCCGATCTACACGCGCCGTGATCTACGAGCACGCCTGCTGGCCACCGGCCTTGACATTGCCGAAGATCGAATCTGGACATCCGCGCTGGCGACCGCGAAGTTCCTACACAGTCAACGGCCGGGTGGCAGCGCCTACGTCATCGGCGAGGTCGGACTGACAACCGCCATGCACGAGGCCGGCTACGTGCTGACCGATCGGAATCCGGATTACGTCGTGCTGGGCGAGACCCGAACGTATTCCTTCGAGGCGATCACCACAGCTATCCGACTGATCGACAAGGGTGCCCGCTTCGTCTCCACCAATCCAGACGCCACCGGGCCGAGCCGTAACGGATTGTTGCCCGCTGCCGGCGCAGTCGCTGCGCTGATCGAAAAAGCGACCGGGAAGAAGCCCTACTTCGTCGGCAAGCCGAACCCGCTGATGATGCGAAGTGCACTGCGCGCCATAGGAGCTCATTCGGAGTCGACCCTCATGGTCGGTGATCGCATGGACACCGATGTCATCGCCGGTTTGGAGGCCGGCCTCGCGACCATCCTGGTATTGAGCGGCATCTCGACGACGGCCACCATCGAGCAGTATCCGTTCCGGCCGTCGTTGATCATCGACAGCGTGGCGGATCTCGTCGGTCATACCGAAAACCCGTTCGGCCTCCGTTGAGCGGAGCGCGGGGCTCGGCCGCTCGGAGTACCGACCGAGGGCGACCCTCGGGCAGCTTGCATTACTGACCACCACGGGGCAAGTGCGCCCGCCACCATCCCGAATGCGGCGCAGGTCCACCTCTGGCACCCGCTCCTGCGCACTTCGCGCACCGTGACCGAGAACTCTGCAGAACAGCCGTTCCCGGGTATTCGGATTCGCGTTCATGTTCGAAGCTCAGCCCGGCTCGGCCCGGCATGACCCGGTTCGATGGTGGGCTCACGGTGGCTGCAGAGTGCCGACGTGCGAGGCGTAGTTCGTCATGAAATGGACAGATCGTTGCAGCTGGATGGCAAATGGGCGGAATATTCGAGCAGGATCTTGTGATGCGAGTTCTGGCGCTCTATGGTCACCTCACTTCCTGGCGTCATCGGTCGACGAAACACCACGTCGGTTCCAGAAGTCGCCACCACTGACAGAGACGAGCACCTCGATGTTCCGGAGCAACAATGGCGTTGCCAGATGTCGGCCGGGCGGACGAATTCGCTGGCTGGCGGTGATCACATCAGCGGGAATGGTCTGCGCGGGCGTGGGCCTGTTGCAAGCGCCTGCCTCGGCCGCCGCAGCGCCTGCAGCCGCCGCAGCGCCCGCAGCAGTCGCAGCGCCTGCAGCGCCCGCAGCAGTCGCAGCGCCTGCAGCGGTCGGAACCCGCGCCGGCCTCGCCCCGTCCCTCGTCGCTGGGCGCGGGGCTGCTGTCGATTTCACCGAGCAGGAGGCGGAGAACGCTGCGACGAACGGCACGGTCATCGGGCCGGACCGGGCGGCCTACACGCTTCCGGCGGAAGCTTCCGGCCGTCGAGCGGTGAAACTGACGCCCGGGCAGTACGTCGAATTCACCCTGCCGAGCGCGGCCAATGCCATCACCGTGAGGTACAGCATTCCGGACGCTCCCAGCGGTGGTGGGATTACGGCGCCGTTGGAGGTCAAGACCAACGATCAGCACCGCCGAACACTGACGCTCTCGTCCCAGTACGCATGGCTGTACAACCAGTATCCGTTCTCGAACGACCCGGACGCCGGTCTGCTGCACCCGGACTGGTGGATCACCGAGTGCAGCTGTGTACCAGCGGCGACGTCGCCGGTCCCGACTGTCGCGACGCCGTTTCGGCCGAATCATTTCTATGACGAAAAGCGTCTGTTGCTGGGACGGACGTACCGCGCCGGCGAGAAAGTCCGGTTGACCGCTCCAACCGGCAGCAACGCGGCGTGGACCGTCATCGACCTGCTGGACTCGCAGCTCGTAGCTCCGCCGCACGTCGACTTCCGCGCTGCGAATGTGCTGTTCTTCGGCGCAGATCCGTTCGGTCACCGCGATTCCGCAGACGCATTCGACAGGGCGATCAGGTTCGCCCAGCGGTGGCACCTCAAGGTGTACGTTCCACCGGGAATCTTCCAGGTCAACCGCCACATCATCGTCGACAATGTGACGATCGAGGGCGCCGGTAGTTGGTACACGATCATCAAGGGCCACCAGGTCACTTTGAGTACCCCGGCGGCCGACGGTTCTGTGCATACCGGTGTCGGCTTCTACGGCAAGGATGGGGCTGCCGGGGGCAGTTCGAATGTGCACCTGTCCGGCTTCACGATCGAGGGCGACGTGCGCGAGCGAATCGACCTCGATCAGGTGAACGGGATCGGCGGCGCGTTGAGCAACTCGACGATCGATGGTCTGTACATCCATCACACCAAGGTGGGCCTGTGGCTGGACGGACCTATGACGAATCTGCGGATCACCGACAACGTCATCGCCGATCAGATTGCCGACGGCATCAACTTCCACACCGGCGTCACGAACTCGTTGGCCGGCAACAACTTCATCCGCAACACCGGTGATGATGGTCTGGCGATGTGGTCGGAGAAGACGCAGGACTCGGGTAATACCTTTGCCCACAACACCGTGCAAACACCCGTTCTTGCGAACGGTATCGCGCTCTACGGCGGCTCTGACAACACCATTTCGAACAATCTCATCGCCGACCCGATCCGCGAGGGCAGCGCCATTCAGATCGGGTCCCGTTTCGGGGCGGAGCCCTTCACGGGACATGTCTGGATCACCGACAACACCACCGTCCGGGCGGGCACATTCGAGTTGAATTGGAAGATCGGCCTAGGTGCCATCTGGTTCTATGCGCTCGAGCAGAATATCGACGCGGACATCCAGGTCGTCGGGGACAATTTCCTGGACAACACCTACAACGCGATCATGTTGGTGGCCGACTTTCCGGTGAAGGACAAGTATTCGATCACCAACATCCACTTCAAGGACATCAAGGTCGACGGCACGGGCACTTCGGTGGTCAGCGCTCGAGCTGCCGGGTCCGCTTCTTTCGAGAATGTAGATGCTCGCAATGTCGGTGCTGTCGGCGTGAACAACTGCGGGTCGTTCCACTTCACCGCGGCCGGCTCGGAGTTCTCGCTGAACGACCTCGGTGGAAACGACGGCGGGGGTACGACCGGGCCATGGCTCGCGCCCTGGGAACTGCCCAACACAATTACCTGCAACGACCGTCCGTCGGTGGTGGAGCCGCCGCCGCCGTCGGCCTGGTGAGGTCCTGGCCGGCGCGGGCGACTGTCGGGGTTGACCCGCCCTCGGGCCTGGTGAGGCCGGCGCGACCGGACCGTCGGGTTGACCCGCCCTCGGGCCTGGTGAGGCTGGCGCGACCGGACCGTCGGATTGACTCGCCCTCGGGCCTGGTGAGGTCGGCGTCGGCCGGACTGTCGGGGTTGCCCGCCGTCGGTCGAGCGAGTTGTAGGCGGGGGCGAGCTACGGCCGCAGGGCGCGCCCAGCCCGCCGTCGGGAATCAGCAGCGCTGATGCGTCCGGCCCGGTAGCGGCTGCGGCGCCGGTGGCGACTGCGAAGGGCCGGCACGGACAGCAGAAATCCGATCAGAGCACCGATGGTGTTCGAGCGGATGTCGTCGAAGGAGGCGACCCGAGCCGGCAGAGCCACCAGCTGGATCAGTTCGATCAGCGCGGAGCCGAGGGCTCCGAAAGCGACCACCAGATAGTTGTGGCGGCGCAGCGCCAGCGACCCGAGCAGACCCAGCGGCACGAACATCACCACGTTGGAGAGGGTCTCGACCAGCCCGAAAGTGATCCACTCCGGCAATCCGTGGCTCGCGCCATGGCTGAGGTAGGTCTTCAGGGAGGACTGACCTGCAGGAGCCGGCGGACCGGGCCAGAAGACGATCACCGCAACGGCGAGCAGAAATAGCGCCAACAGCACGGCTGCCAGTCGCCGCTGCATCCGATCCAGCCGGTACGGGTCAGCCGGCGCTCGGCAGAGTGCGGCGTGCTGCTCGAGGTCAGTGTTCGATGGCATCAACCCGATGGTATGCGGGCCCGCCGCTTTAAAATGTCCCGTTTCGACCACTATCCGTGGCAAAGGTCACAGAACCGTAACGTTGCGATCACCTTCGGGAGTCAGGGTGAAGCGGTCCGGCTGTCGCGGCATCGCCCACCCTTACGCTGGAGTCCGTGAGTTTCACCATTGGCTTCGACCTCGACATGACCCTGATCGATCCCCGTCAGGGCATGGTCGAAGTTTTCGACGTGCTCGCAAGGGAGTTCTCGATACCGTTCGACGGCGCCGGTTTCGTCAGCCGATTGGGTCCACCGCTGGCGCAGGAACTGGCTCGCTATGACCTGCAGGACGAGACCGTCGAGGCTGTCATCCGCCGATACCGCGAGATCTATCCGGCCATCGCCATTCCCCGAACGGTGGCGATGCCGGGGGCTGTCGAGGCGCTGGATTCTGTCGCTGCGATGGGCGGCCGCGCGGTGGTGGTCACCGCCAAGTACGAGCCCAACGCTCGGTTGCACCTCGATGTACTCGGCGTTTCCGTGGCAGCGGTCGTCGGGGATCTGTGGAGCACGGGCAAAGCAGTTGCACTGCAGGAATACGGCGCCGAGGTCTACGTCGGCGACCATCTCGGCGACATCACGGGTGCGCGCGCGGCCGATGCGTGGGCGGTCGCCGTTGCGACAGGGCCGATCAGCGCCGCCGACCTCGCTGCCGCCGGTGCGGACGTGGTTCTGGAGGATCTGACCCGGTTCCCCGGATGGCTCGGCTCGTACCTGATGGCGACCGTGCACTGAAGCTGCCGCCACGAGCTATCGCAGGCGAGCCACCACAAGGCGCGAACCTACCGACGGTCGGCTGCCGCCCGGCGGGCAGCCAGGGCGGGAGAGGAACTGCGGTTCTCGCGCACGACGCCGATCAGCCCGAGAGCCAGGCCGACGGGCGCGAGCATCGCCAGCAGATTGACCCAGAGTGGCAGATTTCGCGAACCGGCCGCAAAAAGGATCATGTCGGCGAAGACGGCAACCAGCCCGACTGCGAAGGCGATCATGCCGACCTTCACCAGCGGAGCCGCCGTGCGCCGATCCTTCGCACGATCGGTCGGACGAGCGCCGCCGGAGGCATCGGGCGGGCGCTGCGCAGAGGTCGGGGAGCTGGCATCGGGCACCAGCCAAGGATAGTGGTGCGCCGGGCGGTCGGTGCTCTGCTCCACATAGCTGTTCGCCGGTGTCCGGGGTGTTCGAATGTTCGAGCGCCTCGCCGCGCTCCGCCGCACCAGTACCCTTCATGGTTGTGCCCACACAGCGGTGTGGGCCGGCGGCAGGGTGGTCGTTGTAGAAGTCGTCCCCAGTGAATTACGTGGCAGTAGGAGAGATGGTGAGTGTGGTGCCGGCCGGCAAGGTGAAGTGGTACGACGCGGACAAGGGATTCGGCTTCATCGCCCAGGAGAGCGGCGATGACGTGCATGTCCGCTCATCGGCGTTGCCCTCGGGCGTCGCTGCCCTCAAACCGGGTCAGAAGGTCGAGTTCGGCGTGGCCGACGGTCGAAGAGGACCGCAGGCGCTGCAGGTGGTGATCCTCGAGACACCGCCGTCCATCGTGGCGGCGACCCGCCGTCCGGCCGAGGAATTGCACGGCTTGGTGGACGACATGATCAAGATGTTGGAGTCCAAGGCGCTTCCGGATCTTCGTCGTGGGCGTTATCCGGAGCGGGCGATCGGCGGTCGGATGGCGACCGTACTGCGGGCAGTGGCTTCCGAGCTGGAGTCCTGAGTCTCCCACCTGCGCCCTTGGCGCAGGGGTGAAGGCCGCGGTGTCCCGGTGGGGGCCGCGGCCTTCGCCGTATTGCCGGAAGCCTGGCGATACCGGTGAGTCCCTACGGCAGATCCGCGCGCTCGGCAACTGCATAGCGTTGCGCGAGTGGAACGCACCCGGCCCTGGGTATTGAGAGAGCATTCCGTTCCCTTCCCAAGGAGTTCGCTGTGGCAAATACCGTTTCCCGTTCTCTGCACGACCTCGGTTTGGCTGCCTGGTTCGGCGGAACCCTCGCCAATGCCGTCGCTTTGAACAAGGCCGCCGGTGCCGCGAGCGACCCGGCCGATGCCGGAGCCGTCGCCAACGAGGGTTGGAACCGCTGGACCCCGGTGAACGCCGGCGCCATCGGAGCGCACCTGGTCGGCAGTGTCGGCCAACTCGCTGGCAACAAGAATCGGCTTGCCGGCCAGAAGGGTGTCGCCACCATGGCTGTCGTGAAGACGGCGCTGACCGCCGCCGCCCTCGGCGTGACGGGTTACTCACGGGTGTTGGGCCGCAAAGTGGCGCAGCAACACAAGGTTGCGGTTGCGGACGGAACCACGCCGGGTTCGCGGACACCTGCCGAAGTTGCCGGCGCCCAGCGCCAACTGACGGCGCTGCAGTGGGCCATTCCGGTACTCACCGGCGCCCTGGTCGTCGTCAGTGCTTTCGCCGGTGAACAGCAGCGGCCCACCAGCGTTCTGACCGGACTATTGGAGAAAATCACCGGATGACGCAGGGCGCCAACGGCATCACCCGAACATTCCGATTCGAATTCGAGGACCGATACCGGATCCCTGCCAGGCTGTTCGGGGTCAACGAGGAAAATTCGATGGTGTCGTTGGCGGCAGGCCGGCTGGTGGCCCGGTTCGGGAAATGGACGGTCTCGACGCCACTGACGAACATCACCGACGTACGCCTGACCGGTCCGTACCGATTCCTGAAAACCGCAGGACCCGCCCACCTCTCCCTGTCCGACCGAGGTCTCACATTCGCCAGCAACAGCAGGCAGGGCATCTGTCTGAGCTTCGCCGAGCCGGTTTCCGGCATCGATCCGCTCGGTTTGATCAGGCATCCCAACCTCACCGTGACGGTGTCCGACTGCGCCGGACTCCTGTCGGCGCTCGAGCGCTGATGGCTCTGGGTTCCGGGCGTCCCGAACACCTCACCGACGCCTGCAGTGCCCCCTCCTGGTCGGTCGAGGCGTCGTTTGGTACCTTCTGCGACGACGCGCTGACCGGTTCCGGGCGTCGCTTCCGGGTTTTGCGAGAAGCCGCGTTGTTCCGATGGGAACTCGCGGCGGCCGCGCGGGCCCGGATGCTGTGGTGAAGTCGTCCGGTTCGGACGGTTTCGTTGCCACGGTCGGCCTCGGTGGTGGCGGGAGGACGCGAAGACATGTTCGCAGCTGAGCGTCGACAGGCCATTCTGGATCTTGTCCATTCCCGCGGCGCAGTGTCGCTGCACGACCTCGCCGTTGCGGTTCACAGTTCCGAGGTCACGGTGCGGCGAGACATCCAGGCACTGGAGAGCAGCGGTCTGGTCGATCGTCGCCGCGGCGGAGCAGCGCTGCCTGGCGGCCTGTCCCACGAGCAGAGCTACCGACAGAAGAGCCTGGTCGCGGCGTCCGAAAAGGCGGGTATCGCCGAAGCCGCGGCGATGTTGGTGGAGGAAGGCGACGCGATCGTCATCGGGGCCGGCACGACCACCGAAGAATTCGCACGGCGATTGGTGCGAATGAAGGACCTCACGGTGGTGACGAACTCGCTGCCGGTGGCTCAAGTTCTGGCGCGTACTGCTGCTGAGGTGGTGATGACCGGCGGTTCTCTGCGGGGCTCGACCTATTCGTTGGTCGGCGGTGCCGCCGAACACTCGTTCGCCCAGGTGCGGGTGCGCAGAGCGTTCCTGTCCGGCAATGGATTAACGGTCGAGCGGGGGCTGTCGACTCCGAATATGCATGTGGCGGGGGTGGACCAGGCCATCGCCGCTGCCGCCGGGGAGGTCGTCGTGCTCGCCGATCACACGAAGCTCGGTGTGGACACCATGTTCCAAACCGTGCCGACTTCTCGCATCGCCCACCTGGTGACCGACGGCGGCGGTCAACCGGACCTGCTCGCCGCCATTGGCGCCGCGGGTGTGCACGTACACACCGCGCCCGTTGCGTCGAGCGGCGAAGTCGCCGCTCGATCCTAGAGCGCGGCCTCATCCCGAGTGTCGCAGTACAGCGCGACAGCACCGCCGGCGTCATCTCGAGCGCGGCAGTGACTCGCGCGCGCAGTACCCGAGCGCGGAAGCACCTCGGCGTGGCGGCACCTCAGCGCGGCAGGCCTGGAGTCGTCGCGTCCTGGGCTGCCCCAGCGCACGATGGGGCCGGCCGCGGACATGTCCGATCGTGATCGAATGTGATCTGTGTTAGGCCCATCGGGCGATACTTTCTGATAGGTCTTGACCACGTTGCGTCGTCTTGGTTACATACATCGACACCGAAGCGATCGTTGTTCGGCATGCCAACGCC
>JAABUU010001350.1_pt1 | contig 42116 bp, 46 predicted proteins | sample 5559301 | NCBI WGS metagenome assembly JAABUU01 (sample SAMN10711884, study PRJNA513360) | rock metagenome | isolation source: Antarctica rocks | place: Antarctica: Victoria Land, Richard Nunatak white | reverse complement strand
GCGGCCTGTTCTGGCCGCCGGCGCGGGCCCCGCTGCGGCGCCCCGCCCGCCGCGGCCGCGGGCAGCGCTGCCGGCGCCGGCGGCGCGCTCGGGCGCCCAGCGCGGCGGCGGCAGCACCGGCGCCGGGCGCGCCGGCGCCTCGGCCGCGCCGCCGGCGCGCGGTGCGGCGACCGCGCGGTCGGCGGGCGGGCGGCGCGCGGGCGCGTCCGCGAACGGGCGCTGCGCGGGCGGGTCGGCGCTGGGCGCGCGCGGCGAGTGCGGCGCCAGGCCGAGCAGCGTCTCGGCCGCGCTCTCCGCGCGCGGCGTGGCGTCCTGGATGGCCGGCGCGCCCAGCATGCGCGCGGCCGCGCCCTCCAGCGCAGTCAGCCGCCCCACCGCACCCCTGGCACCGCGCCGCCCGCGCCTGGCTCAGCGCCCGGCTCAGCGCCGGGCATGGCCACCCGCCCCCGCCGTCTCGAGGAAACACGCTCACAAGGCGGCCACGCAAGCAAGCTCGACCTGTGGGCGGTTGTCTTCGCAGCACTGCATGCTGTTGCCCCTCACGACCGACGCCGGCAGCCGCGCGGCGCGCGGGCGCACCGGCTGGCGCGCTCCATGCGCGGCGCGGCGGGGCGCGCGAAGGGCGCCGGCAGCAGCGCAGCCGCGGTGTAGGCCTCGACCGGGCCGCCGCCCGCGCCCTCGGCCGCATGCTGGCGCCAGCCCAGGCGCGCGCGCCACGCGGACGCCATCACCCAGTCGCCGTCCTGCCGTGGAGCAGCAACCCCTCAAGGCCGCCAGTAAGGCCCTTGTGCGAGGCCGCGGTGCTGCAGCGGCCGTCCTCCGCCGCCGCCCAAATTGCCTTCCTGATCGCGAAGCGGCACGCCCTGAAATTGCCACAAGGGCGTTAGTGCGAGGCCGACATTTTGCAGCGGCCGTACTTCGCCAGTGCCCAGTCGCCGTTCTGCCGCGGAGCAGCACCCCGTGAGGCCGCCGGCAGGCGTCTGTGCAAGGCCGCGCTTCTGCAGACGCCGGTCTCCGCCATTGCCCGGTCGCCGTTCGCCGGCCTGCCGCGGCGCGGCATCCCTTGAGGCTGCCGCGCCTCACTTGTGTGAGCCCGCAGCTCTGCAGCCGGCGCCCTGTGCTACAGGGGCGCTTTATGACTGCGCCAGGACAGGTTTATTGAGAGCCCGCGGCTACCCAGCCGCCGTCCTGCAGCAGGGGAGGCACTTACGTGGTCGCTGGGAGGCCCCTGCATAATCCCATGGCACTCGCCGTGCTGGACAAGGCGTGTGCGAATGCGCACAGGCCAGGCCAGGCAGGCCTAGGATCAGTCTCCGCACAGCCGCCGGTGCAAGGCTGAACAAGGGAGACGCTGGCACGCTGCGACGGGCTTGCAGGCCAACGCGCACCACACGGCCTGCAATGCGGGCTCCTGCCCGCTCACGACACAAGCAAGCCCATCTCCAAGATAGCGATCGGGGTCTCCCACCCTGGCTGGTCCGGGAGCAGCCGACAGGCGCGCGGCTCCGTCTGACCTGGCAAGAGCTGGCACGGTGGCTGGCCAGGGCGCGGGGTAGGGTAGGGCAGGGTAGGGACGACGCGCGCGCGCTCGCCTGCACAGGCTCAATGAGCCCGTAGCCAGATGCCTCGCCCGGGTGCGCCGCGCGCACGTGGTCGCCTGGCACCTCCCAGTCCTCACCCTGCGCCCGCCCCGTGCGACCCGTGCTCTGCCGGCCTGGGCCTGCCGCTCTCCAGGAGCAAGGGGGCTTCTTGCGTGTGGTTGCAGAGCAGCGGGACTTCTGTCTGCTCCAGGCAGGCAGCCGGCTAGGCTGCAAGCCTGAGAAGTGAGTGAGCAATGGGCGGATGGGCCCAAGACAAATGTTCAGCACAGCGCGCATGAATTCGCTCGGCTCAAGAGGCAGCAGCTGGCTGGCGCACAGGCGTGTTGGCGTGCATGCGCGGCTCGGCGTTGCCGCAACCGCCGCGCGGGAGAGCGGGCCCAGACCACGCAGCTACGTGTGGGGTCGGGGGCGCGCCTGCGGGCAGGTGGGCAGCAGGTCCACCTTAAGCGCGACGGGGATAGGGTAGGGTAAAGGGCCCGCGCCTGCGGGCAGGTGGGCGTTGGGTCCACCTTAAGCGCGACACAGCCGTCCGCGCTGCGCGCCTGCACGGTTCCCGGCCACCAGCTGCCGCCCTGCGGCCAGAAGCCCTGCGCGCCGGCGCCCCGCGGTTAGGCCTGCGCAGGCGGCAGCACGCACCGCGCCCGACAGCCCAGCGCGCAAGGCCGCGCCGGCGGCCTGGCCGGCATACAGGCTTTCCGGCGGCGCGAGGACGTGCGGGTCTGGATGTGCCGGGGCGCTGCGCGGCCGCGGGCGCTGCGCATGCTGGCCGCGTGAGCGCCCCGCTCAGAGCGCCACGCCTCTCACACCAGGCCTTGGGGCTGGGCCATGCGCGCATCACTAGGACGTAGGGCCGGTTCGGGGTAGCTGTTGGGGTAGCTCCCGCGGTGGACCCGCGCAACGCGTGGCAAGCAATTACGCGTGTCCGCCCGCTGCTCCCCTGGCGCACGGCGACGCCATGCCCCTCGCGTGCCGGCAGGCACAGACACATCCGCTCTTACACAAGTGCTGTATCCAGGTCGTGGGACCGTCGCGGCGGCTGCGGGCGCCGGGCGCGCCTCGGCGCGGTCGCCGGCGGCCCACTCGCGCGCGGGCGTGGGCGGGCGCGCGGGCGCGAGCGGGCGCCGCAGCGCCACCGCCGGCGCCTCGCCGGCCGCCGGCGCGTACAGCAGCGGCGCCCAGTCGCGCTCTGGGGCATGCTCGCGCACCGGGGCGGCCGCGGCGGGCGGCTGCCCCGGAGCATCGCCCGCTGCCGCGGGCGCGTCGCCAGCGGGCGCCGCGCCGCGCCCGGCGGCGGCGGGCGCGGCGGCCGCAGGCTCGCCCAGCTCGGCTGCAGCCATGCCAGGGTCGGCGTTGGGCGCCGGCTGCGGCGCGGCGCCGCTCGGGGCGGCGTCCATGCCGGCAGGGGCGCCGACGGGCGGCTCAGCGGCGATCCCGGCAGCACCAGGGGGGCTGGACGGCGGCGCCACGCCCGGCGCAGCCGGGGCGCGCGCTGTCTCCCCCGCGGACTCCAGCTCGACATGGAAGCGCCAGCCGCCCTCGTAGCGGCTGCCGCGCACCGCCTGCAGCAGCCACCGCGTGCTCAGCCGGCCGGCTGGCCTCCCGAGCGGGAGCAGCGCGGTGCATGCTGCTGGCTGCTGGCCAATGGCTGCTGGCTGCTGGCTGATGGCGAGACACCAGAGACAGGCGCTGGAGACCGCATACACGTCATCTACCGCTGTCCTAGGCCGCGTGTGGGCTTTCTGTGTAGGGTTAGGGTAGGTTATTCTGTGGAGTCCGCACCTGCAGCACGCGCGCGCGCAGCCAGCCGCCCAGGTACCCGGCCTCTCGCGCGCGCACCTCCACCGCCTCGCCAGGCTGCGGGAGCCCCACCGGAGGACCCCCCGGTCCGGCGCCAGCGGCATCTGGCGCCCCCTCCGCGGCCCCGCCCGGCTGCGGGACCGGGTCAGGGTGGCCGCTCCCAAGGCCCGCGCCCAGCGCGACAGGCCGCACCGGCCCGACCACGGGCCGGTCCGGCGCCGAGCGCGGCGGCCGCCCGATAGTCCCGAGCGCGCTGAGCCGCGGGCGCTTGCGCACGGGCGCGCGCGGCGCGCTGGCCCCGCCCGGCGCGGCCGCCGGCACTAGGGTCTTGGTGACTGGCGGGAGCGCCACGCCCGTCTTGCCCGCGCGCGTGTCCTGCGGCAGAGCAGCACACCGCCCATTCGCGGCGCTGGGGGCCTGCATGGTTCAGGTTGCGGCAGTGTACGCTCGGCACACCCATACACAGGTTGACGGCAGGGCGACCAGCTTTGCTCACAAGTTGGAACTGGCCTCAAGAGCCTGCTCGTGTGGCCTGCGACCAGGGCCCATCCCCAGGCTCCCCGCACAGGGCCGCCTTGCAACGCAAGCACGCTGGGCTTGATCTAGCACGCTGGGCTTGCCCTGTGCATGCTGGCCGTGCCCCACGCATGCCGGGCTTGGAATTCACAACCCAGACTCGACCGCATTCCAGCGTGCCGGCCTTGGCCCAGGCGAGCACGCGACAAGCGAGGCCGGGGCGCGCGCCCGCTCGAACAGCGCCAGCGTCTCGGTGTACATGCGCTTGAACTTGAACGACTTGTCGGTCATGGAGTCGGGCGCGCCCAGCGCGCGCGCGACCGTCGCCCACAGCTTGGCCTCGGCAACCTGCGCGGCCGCGCCGGCGGGGCAGGTCAGTATTTCATGGCGCACGGGATACAATTGACAACTTGCTTCTGCGCGGCGACTGCCGCCCGCCACAGAGGCGGCGACCTGCGCGGCTTTGTGCAGGGCAGCCACAGGTCCTGCACTGCTCGCAGGTAGGGGAGGGTAGCGGCCAAGGTGCACGTCTCAGCGCTGGCCTGCTCAGAGGTGGTACAGCGTGAGGTAGTAGCATAGCGCACAGCGGGGCGGGTCGCCGAGGACAGCGGCCTGCAGGCGCGCCGAGCGCGACGCTCCCGGGCTACGTCCTGGGCTACCCTGTCCTGCCAGCGAGAAGCAGGGCGCCACACCGCATCCAGGGTTACCCTGTCAGTGCCAGGCAGAGCGCCGCCCTGCATCATGCCCGCCGTAGACCTGCACCACGTGCCACCGCTTCTGGGCTATATCCTGGGCCATCCCGTCAGCGCAGGGCGCCGCACCATGTCCTGCCCGCCGTAGGCCTGCACCATGTGCCACAGCTTGTACACGGAGACCGCCTTGCTGTACATCCGGGGCTGCACGAACGCGCGACCGGTGCGCTCGTGCCACTCCTGGGCACGCGCACGCGCAAATGTAAAAATCCCTGATTTCATACTTGCCCCACCAGCATCGCCCGGAAATAGCCTTCCTATGCAGATTTTGTGATGTAAGTCAAATACACACTTAGACGGCGTTCATTCAAATTGTACTGCCAGGTACGCATGCGCACTGGACTGTCCTGCACGGAGGTACAGGCCACAGCCTCTCGCTGATTGGGCATAAACGCACGAGCTCCGCTGCCGCTGCCTACGGCGCTGTGCGCTTAAGGGCTTCGCTCGCCTGTGCGCTTCTGCGCTTGCACTCCAAACGCCCTCAAAGAGCCGCCGGCTAGACAGGCAGCGAGGCTGGTATGCCTCGTGAGGGACATCCCACCCTAACCCTACCTTCGCAGCTGAGCTTTGCTGAGCTCGGTGTGTGAAAAGGGCGCGGCGCACCATGAGCGCCCGCATGAACTCAGCCTCGCTCTCTTGCGTGTAGGGCGGCGCGGCCGCGGCGGCCTCCTGGCCGGGCGGCTCGCCGCCCCCGGCGCCGTCCTCTTCATTGGGCGGCTCGCCGCCCCCGGCGCCGCCCTCCGGGTCGGGCGGCTCGCCGCCTGCAGCGCCGTCGTCCTGGCTGGGCGGCTCGCCGGCCGCGGCACCGCCGTCCCGGCCAGGCGGCTCGCCGCCCCCGGCGCCCTCCGCCGCGCGCTCGGAGGGCGCCCCGCCCGACCTTGGCCCAGCTGCCTCCCCGTCAGAGCCTCCATTAGGAGCCTGCCCCGGCCCCGGCCCCGCCGGCCCCGGCCCTGGCTCCGCCCCACCGCCGCCCTCGACAGGCGCCTCCCCCGGTCTTGGCCCCGCCTTCTCTGACCCTGGCCCCGTCTCTTCCGGCACTGGCCTTGCCTGTTCTGGCACCGGCCCTGCCTCTTCCGGCACCGGCCCTGCCTCTTCCAGCATAGGACCCGCCTCTTCCACGCCGCCGTCTTCAACAGGCGCCTCCGCTGGCCATGGCCCCGCCTCGTCCGGCCCATGCCCCGTCTTTTCCAGCCCCGGCCCAGCCTCATCCCGGCCGCTGCCGCCAAGAGGCGCCTCGGCCAGGCCTGGCCCCGCCTCCTCCGGCCCAGGCCTTGCCTCTCCCGGGACCGGCCCCGCCTCCTCCGCACCGCCGCCGCCGACAGGCGCTTGCCCCGGCCCTAGCCCCGCCTCCTCCGGCCCTGGCCCCGCCGCTTGCAGCCCCGGCCCTGCCTCCTCCGCACCGCCGCACTCAACACTGCCGCTGCCAACAGGCGCCTCCCCCGGTCCCAGCCCCGCCTCCCCCGGTCCCGGCCCCGCCTCCTCCGGCCCTGGCCCTGCCTCCTTTCTCGCTGTCCCCATGCCCCCAAGCCCTGGCCCTTCGCCCCCTCGCCCCGCGTCGCCTGCCTCCGCGCCGGAAACCACGCTCGTTGCGGCCTCTTGCGCGCCTGCCTGCTCATCGACGACCGCTTCGCCGCCGCCCGCGCCGCCGCCGCCCGTGCCGCCGCCGCCCGCACCGCCGCCGCCGCCGCCGGACTCCATGGGGTCGTCCAGGGTGGGCCACTGCGGGTACGTCACAGACCCGCCGCCGGCCCCGGCGCGGCCCAGCGCGGCGCGCTTGGCTGGCGGCGGCTGCGCGCCGTCCGCGGTTACCGGCCGGCCGCCGACCGCGTCGGCCGCCCCGCGTTTCCGGGACGCGCCCGCGCCGCCCGGGCGGTCCACGCGCGATGCGCTGGGCGGCTCCTCGGCGCCGCCCCCTGGCTGCCCGCCAGCGCCGCGGGAGCTGCGGGTGCGCGCGGGCGGAGCGGCGTGCTGGCGCGCGCCTGCGCTGGGCTTTGCAGGCCCTGGCTTAGGGACCGCGTCGGCGCCGGCGGCGGGGGCTGCTGAGCCGGCGCTGATGCGGCGCGCGTCGATGGCGTACAGGCGGCTGTTGGGCATATGCACCGCGCCGCGCAGCTGCGCGCGGGTGCGCAGCATCTGTCAAGCGCGAACAAGAACCTGAACTCATCCTTGCATGCACGCTGGGCTGGAGCTCGCAGCACAAAACACATGCATAATTCGACACAGGAGCAAGGCATGTAGCTGTTCAACGAGCGTCGCAAGTGGACACCGTGAGTATGTGGTAGAATGGACTGCACCACTAATGGCATATAATATGGTGATTGCTTGGGTGCATGGAATCATCCTCAACAAGCTGGCATGACATGCGGGGAGCGGTGCGCGGGGCGCGACGCATCACAGCCGAGGCAGGGTCGGCCCGAGCGGCCGGCAGGGGGCGCGCCTCCCATGCGGCGCGGTTGCGCGTGCCGTGCCAGAAGCGCGGGCTGGCGCGCGGCAGCCAGCGCGCCGGCCGGTCGCACGCCAGGAAGCGCACCTCCAGCGCGTCCGCGCGGCAGGCCAGCACCTGCGGCGTCCATGCGCGCGCCCGTCGCGGCGGCGGCACCCTACCCTGCCCCTGACCGCGCCCCCCGCGGCGGCGCTGCGCTCCCGCTCCTGTGTGCTGCATGCCTGCTGGGCACAGGTTGGGCAGCAGAGCGGAGACTTTCAGAGTGCCTGGATGGAACGGAGGGGCGGTGTGCAGGCAGAGCCTGACCGGCTGCATGCATTGCTGCAAACAGCACACATGCGCAGTGCGTGCCGAAGCGGGCCGAGGCGAGCATGCATGCAGACAGCCACATGCACATGGCCACTACTGAACTCACGGGCGGTCCATGGGTCAGACTGCCCTTCAAGGGAGATAACGCCCACGCGCAGGCGGGTTTGACACATGCGATGCTGCATGCGCTGCTTGCCCCAGGCGCATGCGCGGCACGCCAGCACACGGATAACGGGAAGGGCCGCATGGCCCTCAGCAGACAGACAAACAGATAGACAGCAGACAGACCCTGAGGCGCCCCAGACGCAGACCCAGGCATGGCTGACAGCCAGCGGTGTGACAGCAGCGCGGCGGCGCGCCTCGGCCTCATAGAACATGGTGGCCGCGTCGTCGGGCGACACGAGCAGCTCGTCGCCCACGTCGGCCGCCACCTGCGCCGCCGGCAAACAAACTTTTATGAATGATACAAGGAGGCTTGCCTTTGCCACCAAGGACAAAGACTGCCTTGCTTAGCAGCACTCTCACCGCCGGCTCATCCCACGCGTGATGCGGAGGAGCAGGGCAGGAGCCCGGAAGTCGCCGTGCTGGCGAGCGAGAGTGCAGAGGGCACGCGCCGCAGAGTCCGGGTGCGCATAGGGCTGCTTCGTCCGCGCGGCGCAGCTCCAGCACACCCAGGCGTCGTCGTCGCCGCCGGGGACCTCGTGCTCGCCGGCTGGCCCCGGGCACGTTTCCCGAGTCAGCAGGCGCTTGCGCCGGCCCCGTTATACTTCATACTGCTGTGAACAGCCTGCCTCTATGGACGAAAAGTGCAAATCAGCAAGGCAAGAGAGGCACGCGACACCAACCAGCCACAGCAAGGCAATATTGTTAAATGAAGTAAACATCCTCGGTTCTGAGCAACACCAAATGCACGCTGTGCTTGAGCACGTCGCAGAGCTGTATGCAGGTCGGGCACCTCGCTTTCAAGCTCCACGGCTGCAGCAAGTGCGGGGCGCGCACCATAGCCCGCGCACTCAAAGTGGAACGCGGCCGGGCACAGGTCGCAGCACAGCAGCGTGCCGGTGCGGCCGCACGCGCCGCAAAAGTCCTCGTTGCCGTCGTCGGGCAGCTCGTAGGCGGCCCTGCGCGCGGCCGCTGCCTGCGCTGCAGGGCGTGCTGCAGTGCGCGCTCTCCCTGCCATTGCGCGTCAGCCGCTGACACGGCCGAGCGCGCCTCGGCACGCACCCATGAGTGTGTCAGGCGGCAGAACTGCTCTGCTGTCGCTTACAGACAGACATCGATTCAGCAATGCCTAGGCCCCATGCGCTAGGCCTGTTTGCCTCATAAGGGACCCCTGCAGGGTCCCACCCAGTGCTGAGCAAGCTCGGCCTGGCCGCACTGCTGCACTCTCTCAGGTATCTTGCGGGTGCGGGGGTAGGCAGCGGGTGCGGGGCGCGTTTCTGCCCCTACGCACGCTGCGACATCCTCGCGGCGCGGTCGCCCTTCCGTGACCGAGCGTGCCAGCAAGGGAGGCTGCGCGCACTAGGCAGGCAGGCGCTGCCTGGCAGCCCAGGGGGTTGCTGCGGGCCGGACCTGCGGCGCCTGCACGGCAGCGTGCTCGAGCGAGCCTGATCAGCTGCCGGACGCCCCGCAGCGATGGCCGCGGCGCCGTACATTGGCAGCAGGATCACGCTGCTGAGCAAGAGCCACATTCGCTATGAGGGGATCCTATACACCATCAACATGGAGGAGTCCACCATAGCGCTGCAGAACGGTGCATGCTGCGCTGCTCGCACGCCTGCCTGCCTGCCCGCCGGTGCCGTCCAGCAGCCCTGCCCAACCTTCACTGCCCTGCTGGGGAACCGGGCAGGACGTGCAGGGACACATGTCAGGCAGGCAACCAGACTGAACTTGCGCGCCGCGGGGCCGCAGTGCGCTCGTTTGGCACCGAGGGTCGCAAGCCTGACGAGCCGCAGATCCCCGCCAGCAACGAGGTGTTCGAGTACATAATCTTCCGGGGTGCGCCGCTTGTTTTGGCCGCCATGCCGCTTTCGCTCGGCCACTGGCCGACCGCTCACGCCGGGCTGGCCGCAGGAGCGGACATCCTGGACCTCACCGTGAACGCTCCCGCACCGCCCGAGTTCACGGACCCAGCAATCGTCTCTGCAACGGTGCTGCTCCTGCACTGCCCCTACCTGTGTTGCCTCTGTCGCGCGTGACCACTGTCCTTACAGTGCTAGTTTTGGATGGACTGTGGCTGCTGCAACGCCTGCTGACGCACCTCACTGTTTGCCCGCAGTCGTTGGCGCCCGCTGCGCAGGCGGGCCCACAGATGCAGGTAGCCCCCAGCCCCGCTGCAAGTAGTCGAGCCTCTGCTGCTCCACTGTCACCTCAAGTCCTCTTGCCTCTGCGCTGTGCCTAACACGGGGTGTGCGCCGAAGCAGGCGCCGCCGCTGCAGCCGTTCGACGCGGCCCCGCCGCGTGCGTCACAGGCCCTATGGGGCCCCCCGTCGCCGGCGCCGCCGCCGGTTGCGCAGGGCCCGCCGCCGCCGCCGCAGTACGCTGTGGCGCCGCCGCCTGGCGCGCCCCCGCTGCTTACCTGCGCACGTAGCTATGGTTTTTTTTGCCGTCAAGGGTTATGGTGCCTGGGTGTCTGCGGAGGACTGCGCAGGGAAGGCCACTCTCCAACTGTGCTTTATTTGAAGCCTCAGCGGTAGTGCTGTGCTGTGCATGTGGCTGCTGACCATGCGCGCGTGCGGGCGCGGCAGGCCCGTCGATGTGGGCGCCCGCGTTGCAGGCGGCGCCGCAGCAGCAGGAGCAGGCTGCAGCGTCGTTCTTTGACCAGCCGGGCGGCATGGGCGCTCGGCAGGGCGGCGGCGGGTACACAGGCCGGCCAGGTGCGCGAGGCGGGCGCTGCGCGCTGTGCGCGCCGCGTTCTGACGCGCAGGGTTGCGGGGGTCCCGCCGTGGATGCGGGCTGGACGCACTGCCCTGTCAGTCAAGGTCTGGCGGGCTCAGGAGCCTGTTGACTTGGCAGCTTAAGCACTGAGAGCTTGGGCACTGGTGCTGTAGCTTGTGCACTGCAAGTCGCCATTCCATGGCACTCGCAGGCAAGCAGAGTGCCAACTCTGGCGGCGCGCGCGCGGCAGGCGACCGCCTACAGCCGCCGCCCGGCACAGGCCGGCCGGCGCCCGCGCCTGCGCCGACCGTGGCCATCACGCCCAACGCGCCGCGCGGGCCGCCGCGGCCGCCGGCGGCGCAGCCCGGCTACGCCGGCGGTCAGCCGGAGTGGGCGGACGCCGCGGTGCGCGCGCGCTGACGCCTCTTGCTGCAAGAGCTGTGCAGCGCGCCTCCTCGATTGCCACATGCCTGCAGTGTCGTACCAGGCTTGGTTTTCCTGTCTCGGCGTTGCCCTGACTCGCGCGCTGGCCGCGCGCGGCACCGCACTGACGCGGCGCGCTGCTGCTGTGCAGCCGCCGCCGCTGGCGAATGGCGGCGGCACCGCGCAGCGCGCGGCGCCCCACCCAGCGCGGCAGCCCGGGGCGGGCGGCGGCGGGCGCGGCGCGCACGACGACTCCGCCAGGCAGCCCTACAACGGTGCGGCCCCTGGCTCAGCAGGTGGTGGCAAGGCGGCTGCAGAGGCGCGCGCTGCGGCTGTGCAGCGCGCAATGCGCAGGCCGCCGGCGCTGTGGCCCGGCGAGCCCTGGTCGATGGGACGCGCCGCGTCCTTGCGCTCGGCAGTGCCCGTAGCATGCAGAGCAGGCCGCCGCGCTGGTCCATTCGCTGCTGAGGTGCTGAGCGCTGCTGGGTATGGCACCGGAGTGCGCGCCGCTAGGTGAGCAGCAACAGATGCAGCCGGTGGCGTGCAGCAACGGGGACAGTCAGCACATGACATGGGCGTAGCTGTGAGGCAGCTGCATGCACCCGGGACCCCAGCCAGCGCTGCTCGACCATGGCCGATCCTGCTGTAAGCGCGGCAGGCGTGCCGGGCGGCGGCGCGCGCCAGCGCGCGCGCGGCGGCCGCGGCGGCCGAGGCGGCGGCGGCGGCGGCGGCGAGCGCGGCGAGCGCGGTGGTGGCGGCGGCGGTGATCGCGGCATGCATGCCGATGGCGTACGCGGCGGCGGCGGCGGCCGGGGGCGAGGCGGCGGCGGCGGCGGCGGCGGCGGCGGCGGCGGCGGCGGCGGTGGCGGCGGGCAGGCGCCGGCGCGGCCGCTCGCGCCCGTGCCGAAGGAGGACTTCGACTTCGAGGAGGCACTGTCAAAGTTTGATAAGGAGAAGGCGCGCGGGGCATGCCCGGCCTGGCCACGTGCGGGTCGCGCCCAGTGCGGGGCGTGGCAGCCGGCTGCGCCTCTCAGGCTGTGCTGTTGTGCCGTGTGACGTCAGGCGCGACAGCGCGCCAGTGCGGGCATGCGCGCAGCGTGCCTCGCCCGCAGCTGTGGTGGGATGCCCGTGGTGTCACACCAGGGTTGCGAGGCCGCTTCAGCTGCGCGGGCGTGCATGGGCCCCTGCGCGCTGCGCCAGCCGCGGGCGCCGAGCATGCGCCGCTCTCCGAGGCGCCGCGGCGCACGCGAGCGCGCGCGCACCGTGCCGCTTAGCGCCGAGGCGCCGCCGGGCTGGGATCGCGCCAGGGCTAATGCTATATCATGTGCCCTATGCCCAGTGCGTGCGCGCCCGCAGGAGGCCAAGGAGCCGCCGTCAGAGGAGGCGCCGCGGCCGCCGGCGGCCGCATACTCGGCGGACGCCTTCTTCGACGAGCTATCCTGCGAGGCCATCGAGCGGCTGAGCCTGGCGGGCGCGCCGCCGCGCCCGCGGCCGCGCTTCGCCGAGATGCGGCGCGTGGACGCGGAGACGTTCGGCGGGTCCGGCATCGCGCGGCGCGCGCACGGCGGGCGCGGCCGCCGCGGCGGCCGCGGGCGGGTGCGCGCTGCCGCCGCGCGTCGTTCCCCAGCCTGGCCCGGCCCTGCCTGCGGCCGCCGGGGCCGCACGCGGGCTCGTCGCAGCTGTCAAGCGCACGCCCGCGCGTGCTTGGTGGGCAGGGAGCCCATGCGCATGCGCGCAGAAGCGTTAATAGCTGTATCTGCCAGGCGGGTGTGGGGCTTGAGCTAAGAGTTGCATGCGTGCTGGCTGGCCTCTGCAAGTTTCTGTGCAGGTTCGTGCGGCGGGCGTGCGTGCGGCGGGGTTTCTGGGCAGCACTGGCGGTGCTGCGCCCATGCGACATTGCATTAGCTCGGCCGCATCGCCGCCCGTGCCTTTCGCCTGTGATGAGCACTGACGGCCCCTGAGCGCGCCTAATCAGACTGAGCGCCGCCGCGCTGACCGCACGCTGCTCGCGCAGGGCTACGGCCGCGGTCGGCCAGAACACACCAATGGCGTGCCGGCCGGCTGAGAGCGCGGTCGGCTCATGCGGAGGTCCGCACGCGACGGCGGGGGCGCCGCCGCGGCATGCGCTTGGGGAGGGTGGGGTAGCTATGAAGCGGAAGGCCTGCCATGGGAGCCCTGCCCAGGGGCGCACCGCAAGGGCCACGCAGGAGCCTGCTGGGCGGTGGCGCTGGCGCCCGCAGCTCTGCGGCAGCAGCACGGCGAGCTGATGCGGCGCATGCATGCCAGGCTGTCTGTAGCCCGGGGTGCGCTTGCAGGAGTCGGGAGCTTCTGCAAGCGCAACCCGGGCACGAGCGCCGGGGTGCGCTTGTGCCCCACGAGCGCTGTGGAGGTGGAGCACGAGCGCCGTGACCGAGCAGGAGCGCCGTTTCGAAGCGCAGGGGCTGGGTAGGACTGGGGGCAAAGACGTGGTGCTGGTGCCCTGTCTGCTGAAGCTCTCAGCAGGCTGCAGGACAGCATGGCAGCAGCATGCGCGCGTTGCCCCCTCGCCTTGCTGTGCTGGGCGCGTGCCCTCACCTTGCTGGGCCAGGCGCGTCCATGGGGCCAACAGCAGGGCGGCCGCCCCTTGGACTGGAGCGTGCTGCGCAGTTGAGGGCTGGCGAAGGTCGCTGTCCAGTCATGGGCAGGACTCCAGTTGCCGAGCTTGAGAGTGTGTGCCCAACCCAGGTATCAGCAGGCTTGCAGCCTGCGGCGCCGCTACGGCCAGGCCTGACGTGCGGAGCCACGCAGCCTATGGGCACAGGTTGACCCGCGGTGCTTGCCATCATTGGAAGGGTCAGGCTGTGCTCGTGCGCTGCTAGCGCACCCACACATGTATATTGCGGCGCTTGCAAGTGGGCGGCTCAAGTAAAATTCTTCCTGAACTGAAATTCTTCCTGAAGTAAAATTCTTCCTGAACCCTATGCTACCCTTCAAGCGTTGCTGCCAAACGCTTCAGTACACCTCCAGAAGCCGTTGTAACGATCGGACCGTCCTGCCTCTTCAAGCAGAGGAGGTTGCGGCGCAGTCTGCAATGGCTGACAGGCAGGACAAGGCAGTCCTGGGGCTGCTCATCTTCCTGGCGCGCCCTGCTTTCCCTGCGGCCGCTCTCGCAGTGAGACAGCCACTGCATGAGGCTTGCGGCGACTGCTGCTGCACAACACCCTGCGCAGCGGCACCGGTGCACTGAGCCGCCCGCGCGCGCCAGGTGTGCTGGAACGTCATCATCCTGGCGCGCCCACGCCGTTGCAGAGTTTGTGGTGCTGCTGCTGCTCCTGCGTGTTGCCAAAAGCTCGCCGGTGGAAAGCAGGTTCCGGAGCGGTGCGGCCACTTGACTGACACCGGGCCTCTGCGCGGAGGCAGGCTGTCGCGGGCGCGACGCTGCACCAGCTGTACGAGATCGGCAGCAAGCTCCACTAGCGCTGCACGCGCCGGCCCTGCGCAGACCTGGCGTGATGCGACTGTCCGGAACAGCGTGGCGCAGCGGCAGCGACGCCCCGCACGCCAGCACTGAGGGTGCAGCGCGGACCCGCTCCAGCGTGGGGCTGCACGGCGCTGCTTTACGGCGCGGGCAGCTGCGGGTCTGTGCAGATGCGGGGTGAGCGCTCTGCCTGCCTGCTATGCCAGGGCGTGAGAGGCGCGCAGCAGGCGTGGGGCCTGGCGCACCTGCTGTCTCGAGTACCTGCTTAGGCGCACACGCAGCCAGCTGTAACAGAAGCCCATCCCCGCGGAGCCACCAGCCGAGTATCCAGGTATTTGCACGTCGGTTGCTGCTTCAAGTCGTTTACGCCTATGAACTGGCGAGTGAGGGCAGGCCACATGCGTGGCTGCTCACCAAGAGCCGTCTGCTCTGCTCAGCGCCGCGTATGCATGACATGACATGGCACATCATGGCCGATGACTTCCATAGCCTCCTTTTTGGCCAACGGCCAAGGCCTGCATCCGGAGCAAACAACTGCCCCATGTGGCCATGCCGAATTCCCTAAGCCCTACCGACACAAACCTAGAGCGAGTACCGAGCTGCTGGCAATTGCCAGCTCTGCTATGTGTGTATCGTCCCGTGCCGGCCCCCTTTCCTGCAGCAACCAGGAGCTTGTACAAGGCAGCGTGGTGGTGAGGTAGCTCTGCCAGGGCAGGCAGGTCGAGCGGCCAACTAGCAGCAGTCCAAGGGCGGTTACTGCAGTTTTGGCAGGGCAGCTTGGAGGCCGGTGGTCGGACCTTCTGAGGGCCATACTGCCCGCGGTTGCTGGGCGTCCCTGCCGGGGGGGAAAGACAGTTGTGACTGCGGTCTGGGCCGAGGCGTGCGTGCAGCTTGGCTCGTCGCAGCCATGATGGCCGAGCCGCCTCCGGCCTCCTCGTGGGCAGCAGCGCACACTGCGCTGCGGGCTTGGCGGCTGCGGACCACGCTGCGGGTACTCAGGGCCGAGCTAGTCGCAGCTTCAGCGATTGTCGCTCTGGTGTCCGTGGTGACCTCGTGCGCGGCCAGCTCGAGCGGCCTCCAGCGGCTGCTGGCCAGCTGGTGCTGCGTGGAGCTGCTGTTCTACGCCCTGCACCGCTGGCGGTGCGTGCTCGAGTTTGAATGCGGCCACTTCTAGTCACCGGTCTGGAGTGTTGGAGCAAGCTCGGGCCCGTGGGCGCTCCTGCTGTTCTTGCTTGCAGTCCAGCCAGCCACAGCTGCAGCAAGCGAGGCAAGGCTGCGTGGCGCGCGGCGTTGGAGAAGTGCGGGGGCGGCAGTGGTTTGCGCTTGAGACGGGCTGGGAGCACCTCAGGGGGCGGCGCTGCTCTTGTCTGGCTCAGCTGGCCGGCTGCCCAAGCTGCGCCCTGGCGATGGGCAGCAACAGACTCCAACAGTTGGGCGCGCGCGTGCGCTGACGCGCAGCGCTTGCCTTGTCGCACACGCCAGCCGAGCGCACCGATCAGTTCTGGCTGCCAGGTGCTGCAGCGCTGCGTGGGCAGGCTGCATGCAGCAGGTGGCGCGCCGGGGCTGCGTGGCAGGTAGGCGGGAACCGGCGGGCAGCTATAGACAACGTGCGGCTGTGAGCTGTGCGAGGCTGGGCGCCCGCATTACACGGCCTCCGCTTCCCAGACAGCTGCCCAGCAGTTGGCGTATCCGGTGGGGGCAGGTTCGCACGTTGCGGCGTACCAGCGTAGCGTCGGCGCGATGCCGCTCGCTGCGTTGTGTCAGCGGGGCTCGCCACGCACCACGCTCAGGGCACAGACGCACCGATGCTTGAGGCCGCGCAGGCAGCGCGCGCGGACGTCGCCTGCGCTGTGGGCGGCGCGAGCGCGTCCGCACACGCCCGCGCCAGACCGACAGCGGTGCCCCGAGCGCGCCCAAGCGCGCGCGCGCCGCACGCTAAGCGCGCGGCGCGCAACCGCGCAGGTACCACACGATCAACCGGCGCGTGGCGGTCGGCCTGGACGGCGAGCGCGCCGCGGCGGTCAAGCGGCGCTTCCTGGACCTGCACCGCGTGATGAGCATCCGCGACTTCCTGTCCGGCTGGTTCCGCGGCGCGCCGTACGAGGCCGTGCGCCGCGGCAACGTGGAGGACTTTGTCGCCTACGGCTTCTACACGCGCTCCATGAGCCAGCTGCCGGACAACGTGCGCCGCTGCGCCCCTCTATGCCCAACCTCATCCAGGTCCTGGTCAAGCGCTGTTGCGTGCGAGCTCGCCAGCGGCGTGCCCTCGGAGCGGCGCTCGCGGGCGCCCGCGAAGGGGTGCAGGCATGCAGGCAGCGGGGCATGCGTGACATGATGCGCCTGCAAGCCGCATGGCACGTGGGGTAGGCTGCCGGCAGGCCGCATGTCAGGCAGGCGCTGCAGGCAGCTCAGCATCACGAGACAGGTGTCAGTGCCGTGGCGCTGTGCCCACCTTGGGCGCCCGCCGATCCGTCCTCTGCAGCCTGCTGGGACGCGCGCACCGACGCGCGCCGCCCGCCGCCGCGCAGCTGCGCGCGCGCACGGCGGAGTTTGTGCGCGACATCGAGCGCGTCTGGGGCGTGGAGTTCCCGCCCGGGCGCAACCCGGACCTCATCTTCATGGCGCACCTGTGGGAGCCGCTGCGCGTGCTGCCCAAGCCGCTCGCGCTGCACCTGGCCAGCGAGGCCGCGGGCCTGGCCTGCCACGCGCTGCTGGCCGGCCTGGGCTTCCGGCGCAGATCCTCGCAGGCGCGCGCTCACACGCTGCCCTGTGGTGCTCCAGGGCGCCGTGCCGGCCGCCTGGGCATGCACGCCTTTGCATGCACACGTGTGTGCCTGTGCATGGCATGCACTCCTTTCTGTGCACACGTCTCAAACTGCTTCCACATGCCTTCCCATGCCTCCACAGCGCTGTGCACGCAACCAGGAGGGGCATGCGCAAAGTTACACAGCTGCTTTGCGCTCGAGGACGTGTCAACAATGCCGCTCGGCCCTGTTTCTGGCGCGCGCGCCGAGGAGAGCCGCCCGGGGTCGGGGAGCTGAGCGCGCCGCGCGGCGCAGGGCTTCTACTACTGGGTGCGCGGCCCGCGTGCGTCCGCGCCGCCCAAGGCCGCGCGCGCGGCCGCGTCGGTGGCTGCCGCCGCGGCCGCGCCGCTGTCGGGCATCGCGACCGCGCCCTCCGGCATCAACATGTCTGGCATCAACATGCAGTCCCTCTCCGACAGCGAGGACTCCGAGGCCGGGGCCTCTGAGGCGGGGGGCTCCGAGGCAGGGGGCCCGGCCGCCGCGTCGCCGGGCAGCTCGCGCTCGGCGTCGCCGTGCGTGTCGCGCCTGCCGAGCACGGGTGCGGACGCGGCGGAGGGCGCCGCCGCAGCGGAAGGGTTTGACGAGGGCGCGCGGCCCTCGGAGCGGCTCGCAGCGCTGCTGCGCATGCTGCCGGGCGGCGACGCGCTGCCGGGCGCCGGCGCGCCGCCGCGCAGCCTGTTCAGCGCGCCGGAGGACGGTGGGGGGGCCGGCGCAGGGCCAGCGCCCGGGTTCAGCGCCCTCACGCCCCGCTCGCTCAGCCTGCCGGCCGGCGCGTTGGGCGGCCTGGCGCGCACGCTGTCGCGCGTGCACCGCCGCGGCGACTCGTTTTCGTCCATGCGCCACCTGGAGGGCCAGGCAGCGGCGGCGGCCGCGGCGCCTGGCCGGGCCGCTGCGGCCGCGGCCGCAGCCGTGGCGGCCGAGCGCCCGCTCGTGTTCATCCACGGCGTCGGCTTGGGCCTGGTGCGCGGCCGCTGCGCTGCTCTACCGCTCACACTGTGCCAGCTTTGGACGTGCGAGCCAGCGCATAGCTGCTTCTGCCAAGGCATGCTGTGAAGCAAGGTCAATGTGTCTCTGGCAAAGCAGACTGCCCACATCCATACTGGGTGTGCGCTCGGCGCCGATCCGCTTGCATGAGCGCGCAAATGCAAGTTGGAGCGGCGGTGAGAGGCCTGGTCGGCGGTCCCAGGCGCCGTACCTGGGCGTGATCTGGCAGCTGGCGCGCGCGTGCGCGGGGCACCCCATCCTGCTGCTGGAGGTGCCGCACGTCAGTCTGCGCCTGCAGGCGCGCGCGAGCGCGGTGGACGACGTGGCGGCCGCCGCGGCCGCCGCCGTGCGCGCCGAGGGTTTCGCTGAGGCCTGCTGGGCCGCGCATTCGTACGGCACGTTCTGCGTGTCGCGCGTGCGCGTGCTTGCGCCCGAGCTCGTGCACTCCATGGTGCGCGCGCCTGTCCGGCGCCGCCCAACCCTACCCTATCCGACTTTGCCGCTCCGCCGGCGCCGCACAATGCGGAGCTATGCCGTGTCATGGCGCAGCATGCTTTGCGCTGCATGCATGCAAATCCTGTGCCGTGTGCGCTCCGCTGCGGCGCCTGCGGCTTCGGCTCGCGGCCTGCAGCCTGCCGCCGGTCGCTGGTACCGCACAGTGCCTCCCGGCCCGCCCTCCTGCCTGCTCACCGTGCGCACGGCGCCCGCCCGGCGCCCGCCGGCCCGGCCGGCCTTCCAGACCGGCTGCGCGCACCCCGCATGCCAGGCCCGACGCACCCCGCCCGGCCCCGAGGGTCGGGTGTTAGGATTCACCCTGTACCGCCGCGGGCAGGCGCTCATCGACCCGGTCTGCTTCCTGACCTGCTACCCGCACCTGCTGTACAACTTCATCTACAAGGTCCCGCGTGCCTGGGACGTGCTCACCGGCGGCCTGGAGGGCGTCATGGGCGCCGCGCGCTTCCTCTTCTCGCGCGACCTCATCATCGCCGAGGCGCGCGCACGCTGCCCTAAACCAACCCTAACTGTAAGCCTGGCGCATCTTCACAGGCTGGCCCAGGCGCGCGCTGGCTCAGCGGCCCGCGTGCAGCGCGCGCTGCGCCCTGCTCTGCAGCGAGCCGGCGACGCGTGCGCGGCGGGTCTGCACCGCAGGCGATGTGCCGCCCATGCGCCGGTCGTCCCCATGCGTGAATGGTCCTCCATGCAGCCTGAGCGCCATGCAAGCTGACCTGCTGTTGAACCTCCATCACCAGGTCTCCCTGCCCCGCCTTTGCACGATGCAGCAAGCTGTGCTGGCCATGCCGCGCCCGCGCGCCTGCGGCCGCGGCCGGCGCGGAGCCTGAGCGCCCCGCCGCGCGCGCGCGCGCAGACCTTCTGCCGGCGCTTCCTGTGGCACGAGCTGCAGCTGTGGGCGGGCGACCTGCCGCGCGACGCGCTCGTCGTGCTCAGCCACGCGGACGACCTGGTGCCCGCGCCGCTCGTGGCGGCGCACGTGCGCGAGGCCGCGCCGTCCGCCGACATCATGTACCACCCGAGCGCGGGCCACGGCGGCTTCCTGGCGGACCTGCCATTCCAGCGGCGCATGGTCGCCGGCATCGCGGCGCTGCTCGCGGCGCCCAGCCGTGCGCCCGGGAAGGCTGGGGATGCCGGCGGGGCGGCGCCCGGCGGCGGCGGCCCGGGCAGCCCGTCGCTCATGGGCGGGCCCATGGACTCGCTGGACCCGGAGCATTAGGCTAGCCATGCCCCACGGCCGTGTTCTGAAATACGAGGTCCCAGGAAAAGACAGGCTGTGGCCGAGCCGCAGCCCCTGGCTGCCCTGGCAGCCTGCGGGCGGCTGCGCGCATGCTCTTTGCGGCAGGCGCTGGTGCAGGATGGCGCGCGCAGGGGCGGACCAAGCTGCACGCAGCAGCTAGAATGGCAGTCGGCGCTTGATCAGGGAGTCCTTCGCTCATCTGCACGGCGCAAAGCAGCGTTTGCAGGGAAGTGTGCAAGTTCAAGCGCTGCAGCAAACGCATGTTTCTGCTGGTGCGCGGCGTAGCGCCAGCACTGATGTGCATGGCGCGGGGCATGGAGGACCTCTGGCATGCCCCGATGGGGAGTTGGGGGTGCCACATGCATGCGCACCAGGGTCTTAGACAGGCAGGGCAGAGCGGGGTGGGCGGGTCAACCTGAGCATCCGGGCTGTCTGGGCAGGTACTTCACAATTTCTGCATGCGGCACCACCCAGCCCTGTGCGAACATCAGGTGTCCGCTTCGAGCGCTGCCAGGGCATGCGAGCGCCAGAGCAATAATCTCTAGTGTTGTGTCAGGAGTGTTGCTCTCTGGAGCGGTTGGCTGAGGCACCAGGGCTGAGTTCCTAAGACGATGAGGTCAAGGTGTTTCTGCGTGCAGGTGCTCCTGCACAGTGCTGTTGCGTCGTGGTGGTTTAGTCACACGCTTCGGTTTAGGGCCTCGACCTTAGGCGCAGTGCCCCGTACTTGTACCCAGTTTGCGGCCAGCGCCTGTGTTACACTTGCAGTCTGTCTTGCTAGAGGTTCGCCCCAACTGTGCTCTCAAGGTCACGCTGTAAACACTTGCCCAGCATGCTGCAGGATTTTGCCAAGGAAGGATATTTAAGGAAAGGAAAAACCCTGAGGTTAGCTTCTGCTCTCTCACGCGCTGCCTGGGCAGTCAAGACGAGATCATGACGCAGCCCGGACTGCCGCGCGCTGCTCCAGGCTAGGAACCGTAAGAGAAGCGAAAAGCAGTGAGGGTCACGCGAGCCACGCTGTGCAGATGTCTGCAGCCCATGCTTCGCTGCTGCCGTGCCACCTCACCCCGCCTAGCTGCAGCATGCTGCCAGCCGTGCGCGAAGCTTTTGCGCGGACGCTGGGTCCGACGGTAGGGATGGGCCGCTGCATGCTGCACAAACTATCCCAGAGTTGCACGCACCTTTTGCGTTAAATATGGCCATGCCGGCTTAGGTGGCCAACAGCTACGCGGACTGGCGCAAGCACTACGTCAGGACGTTCAACGGCTCGCTCTATGTCGCGTACAACGACGACGGGGCCAACCTGCCAAAGGATGCTGTGACTGTATCAGAGGCCACCGGGTGCGCAGGCGCTGCAGAGCAGCTGGGGCATCGGTGCTGTATCAGTCATCCCGTTTGAGGTCTCTGTAACGTGCAGCGCTCCCAGAAACTGTGCGTGCGAGGCTGCAGGTATGGCCTGCTCATAAGCCTGATGGCCGGGCAGCGTGATGACTTTGACGGATTCCTGCGCTTCTACGACAACCACGTCAACTCGCGCGGCCTCATGTGCTGGCAGCAGGCGCGCAGGCCCGGAGCATGCTAGCCAGTCGTGTAAATGTGGGCAGGTGATAGCTCGACTTGCTGCTGCTGAGCAGCGCGGCAACACGTGGGAACGTGTCCGGCGGCGAGGAGTTGCGAGTGTTGCGCGTGGCTCTGCCGAAAGCTTGCGGGCCTGGTGCGGAGGCTGTCTCTACTCGGTCAACTGGGGGTGCTTTTCAACGGGCTTAATTTGCACTTTAATTTAATTTAATTTTGACCAACAAGGCGCGGCGCACTGCAGGTGCTGCGCAACGGCCTGGTCCTGACCAACCCAGACCCGGCAGCTTCCGCGAATAATTGCGCCACAGACGCCGACACGGACGCGGCGTACGCACTGCTGCTGGCGGGTGCGGCGCCTGCTTATAGGGTTAGGGTAGGATAGGGGGGGTGGGACAAGGGCACAGCGCACTACCGTGACACAAGCCAGAGAGCTGGCTACTGACGCTGTGGGCGAAGCAGTAACTGCTGCACCTCAGGACGCCGCTCTCACGCCAGCTGGTGCATCACCTCACGCCCGGTCTTGCAGCTTGCTGTACCAGCACAGGCTGCGCCGGCTTCACAGCTGATGCATGCATGCCACCTCCGCATGGCCTCGGCACAAGGTCTGCCAGTGTGCTGGAGCGTGGTTGTGGAGGCGCCCCCTGGCTCTGGCAGTGGCAGTCTGAGCAGATCCGTGTTGCGTCCAAGGCCAGAGGCGACAGGCCCGGGCTCCTGAGCAGCGTGTGAGCTTGTTGGTGCGCCGCGCAGCACGGCTGTGGGACTGCGAGGCGTACCGCACGCGCGGCGTGCAGATCTGCTCCTCCATCTGGATGCACTGCATCAATCACACAACGCACATGCCGATGCTCGGCGGCTGGGTCGGCGGCCCCGATGACCGCTTCGGGCCCCTGAAGGACACCGCGTACTGTGACATCTGCCGGCCCTCCGACCTGGTGCTGTCGCACTACCTGCTGTTCGCGCAGGCGCGCCATGCGCTGCGCACAGCTGCGTGCTGCGCCGCCTGATGTGCCGCATGGCGTGCCGTTGGCGGCCACGTGATGTGCGTGTGCGGGCAACTGAGTCAAGTTCCGGCGGCACTGCATGCGGGCAGTGACTGCTTCGGCAGGACGCGCGCTGGCAGCGGCAGCGGAGCAGACCCTGACGCGGTGCCCGCCGCACACTTCAGCATTGCAACGCACCGTGCTCCCCTGGGACGGCCAGGCAGCAGTCGGCCCGACCGAGACTGCAAGCAGCACACACGGGCCGCATATGCGCGCAGCTTCTGGCTGAGCACGCGCACAGCGCGCTGAGGCCGCGCGAGCGCCCACGCGTGCTTCGCCCGCCGCCGCAGGAAGACAAGGAGCACGCGGATGGCTGGGAGCGCGTGCGCGCGGCATCGCTGGAGGCGCTGAACGAGCTGCTGGACGACAGCGTGCACGGGCTGTGCTCGGACTTTGTCGCGTACAACAAGGGCACCGGGCGCTACCACGCGGTGACGTGCCAGGTGCTCGAGCGGCCCGGCGACGGCACGTTCTCATGGAACGCGTGCCGGTGCGCGCCCTGCTGGCCCCCGGAGGGCCCGCGCGCGAACTTGATTGCCTCAGGCTGCAGGGCCGTGAGTGCGGGGACCCTCGCCTGTCTGCGCGGTCTGCGGGCGGGTCATGCGCAGCGGTCATGCGTCGCTGATTTGCCGTGCCACCCAGTGACCTGACAAGCAGGAAAGCACCGCTGCTTGCAGGGAAGCAAGGGCCTCCCTCTGTAGCAGCAGCAGCATGGGGGCGGCGCGCAGGATGCCCTGGCGCGTGGCCGTGTACTTCTGGGAGACGGGCGACAAGCGCGTGCTGCCGCTGATGCACACGCTCGCCAAGTTCTTTAACGGCCAGAAGCAGGCGCGCAGCTCGGGCCCATCACGACTAGGCAAGGCGTGTCAATCATTGCAGACGTCTTTTTTTTGTATTATGAAATCTGGCACCCATGGCATCGCCCCGGGCGCTGTCAGGGCAGGGCGGGCTCGGGAAGCGAGCCTGTGCTCCCCACATGGCTCTGCCCACCCTGACCTAGACAGCTGCCACTCCACACGTGCAGGCCCTCTGCGGCCGCGCCTGCTGGTGTCCCCATCTGCCCCGCCCCCCGCTGCCGCGCTGGCGGCATGAGCCAAGCGGGAATGCCCTGAGCGCGGCGCCGGCCGCGCGCGCAGATCATGGCGGGCTACGCGCTGGACGGCACGCCGCAGGTGGACTACGCCACGCTTAGCTTCATCGCGCCCGCCTGGTGCCTGCTGCAGGTGCGGCGGTGTGACCCTAATCAAAGCGTCCCCGCGTTTGCGGTGCGCCAGCGCGCCCAACGCGCGTCTGCGCACACCGCGCACGCCCGTCCGCACCCCGCGCGGGTTCACACAGAGCCGGCTCGTGAGTGACCGGGGCTGGCGGCCGGCGGCGCGCGCCCGAGCGCACTTGGGCAGGCCCCAGCCTGCGCCGCCCCGGCCGCCGATGCACGGGCGCCGCGCAGGTGCTGGGCGACCCAAATGCGCGCGTGCTGGAGACGGAGTGCCAGCGCCACCTGTCCACGGGCTGGGGCACGTACTTTGGGGAGAGCATCCTGCTGCTGGCGCGCCTGCAGCTGGAGCGCCGCTGGCTCGACGTGCTGCCCCCGGCGTGCCCCCCCCGCGCAGCCCGTGCGTGAGGCAGCCGAGCAGCGGCCACCTGCCCCATGCAGCGCCCCTGCTCCCACGGCCAAGCGCTGTGCGCGCGATGTGAGGGCAGCTGCTGCCGACAGTGCTGTTGCGCGCCAGAGAGCAGCAAGCAGATATTTGTAACTGCAGGAGCAGCCGGTCCTGTGTGCCTGTCCATGAGTGCTGCCCATGGCATGTCGCCGTTTGAGAGCAGAGGCTGCCGAGGCTGACTGGCGCCGCCCCCACACTGCTGCGCAGGGCAGCCTCTGGTCGCCGTTCTGAGCGCGCAGCTCCGACCCGGCCCCGCCCCGCTCCGGCCGTGGGGCGGACGCTGCGAAGGCGCCGCGGGCGGGCCGCGGCAGCCGTCGGGCATGGCAGCCGGCGTCAGGTCAGAACCGGCACCTGACCCCTGCCGGCTGCCGGCCAACGCCGCATGGACTGGACATCTGGCTGTTGGACGCGGGTGGGGTCAGGGGCGGGGCAACACGGCTCTGCACGACGTGCAGCCGCGCCCTCCTTAACAGCCGCCGGGGTCTCTTCTGCTCGCCTGCATAGCCTTGCTTTGGAGCCCTGCCGCCAGGCGCACTGCAGCGACATCTCTGCCAGCGCGGCCGGGCGCTCCTGTTCGGCGCGGTCGCGAACAGGCGACACCCGCGCGGGGCGCGTGAGTAGCCCGCTTTTTAGAGCCAGGGTCGCGGAGCCTTTGAGCGCGGCCTGATGGGGGATCTTGCAGGTTCTCTTTGACACAAGTTTACGGTGCAAGGGTGGGCAAGCCCGGCATGGGAGACAGCGCACAGGGGCGCGCTGGACAGCCCTCCATGCGGCTGCTGTCCGTGCTGGGACTACCAGGCGCGCCAGCCAGTTTGCTCCCCTCCAAGCTGCACTGACCTCGGACTGTCCACAGTGCCTGTGCGCCCGTCGCTCCTCGCATTTGGCCTCATCGCAGCACCGGGTTGCGGCACCGGGGCGGTGCGCGCCGCTGGGGCTGTGCGCCCCCCGGTGCGGCCTGCGCGCCCCAGACAGGGTGCGCGGGGTCTGCGATGGAGGAGAGGGCGGCAAGCGATGCGGTGCGGGTGCCGCTGGACCGCATCGCTGTGGGACCGCTCGGCAGCTCTTTGCTCGGCAGCCCTCTACTGCAGGTTTTTCTTTTCCCCTCCCCGGGTTCCAGCCCTGCCCGCCCTCCTTCCTGATCAGGCGCGCGTGCGCTTGCCGCATGCGAACCGGCACTGCGGGGAGGGGGCCGCTGCGCCTGAACCATTGCATGCATATCAGTGGGGGACCTGGGCAGCGGGGGCGTCGCGCAGCCGAGCTAGCACCGGGTAGAGTGCCGTGTCAGGCTGCCGTGGGCTTTCCGTTTTCAGCCTTGCCAGGATTTTTGTGACGCTTTGCCAAGCCCTGGGTGCAGCGGCGCGGGTCTGGGGCCCACTGTGGCGTGAGGGGGCCTTTTTGGTTTGGGAGGCGCCGCGCATCTGTCCGGGGCGCACCCGGGGGTAGACGTGAACAACAGTTCTGCCGTAGTATTCAAGATGTGATGCGCTCACAGGGTGCTCTCCTGCCAGCGAGGGGGGATGGGTGTGCGTGTTGCAAACCGCCCGGCTGTGCAGCGGGGCGAGCCAGAGGTGCATGGAGGTACGCATTCAGCGTTTGCAGCGCCTTGGCTGCGCCGCGATATCTGAAGTGGTCGGGCCGCCATAGTATTATGCCACGGATGGGTGCTCTGGATGCCCTGCGGGCGAGAGAGTCGCCCAGGATGTGTTTCTGCATTGCGGGTCGGCCACGGGGTGCCTCGCCGCTTGGCGGTGTCGAGCAGGCTCAAGAACGGGCAGCCACCCGCTGTCCTGCTGCTGCGCAAGCCGCAAGTCGGTGCCCCGTGGCCCGCCAATGTCCTGCAGCCACTGGAGAGTGGGTGCCTGGACGTTAGCTTCCCCAGCCGCTCGTCAGAGCGTGCCCCTGCCTCAGCGTGCTTGCTGTGTGTGCGCTTGCCATCAGCCTGCTCTGTCTGCCTCGGATCGGATCCTCAGCCTCAGCTGCCAGCGTGCATGTGTTGCGGGTTTCTCAGACCAGTGTGTGTCTCATGCAACCGGCCTGCACTTGTTCTTCCCTCGGCGTTGCTTTACATAGGGACCGAAGTTTTCCCTCGGTGTGTGTTACAAGAGACTGGGTGCTGCTCGCACTGTTGCACCCCGACAGCCCCGCTCCTGTCCAAGTCCTCCGGCATGCGCACACACCCAAGGGCGCGCCAATTGCGCGTCCAGCGCATCAGCATGCCCTGGAACTGCCCGCCGATCAGCGTGCAATGCTCCTCTGCCTCTCCATGCCCGCCGCGCCGCGGCATGCGGACGGCCCCAGTTATTGGGTAACAAGCCCGGCATGCACCTTTTAGGTATTAAGCACAACCAATATGCAAACCATGCTCATGCAGGTACCTGTACAGGTCCAACTGCTTGCACCACTGTGAAGTGGAGAACGAGTGGAATGGATGACATGGACCTTGTTGAGCCCATGAAAGCGCATTTGCCAGTCCCACTGTTGCTGGGTCAGGCAGGTCGGTGAGGAGAGGTGGGCTGCTGCTCAGGCAGCACTCAATGAGACAAAAGTCCCTTGGAACGTTTGACATTGAAGCGGAAGCAGCACGCGCACACGCACCGCGGTCAACCAAGCGAGATGGCACGCGCGCCGTGTAGAGTACGCGCGTGCCGCTCTGCACGGCGCGGCACGCGTGCCATCTCACTTGAGCACCGCGCGGTGGTATGCGCGTGCTGCATTCTTCTCTGTCAAGCGATGCAAGGTACTTCTGCGTCTTGCCGAGTTTTGCACGTGCGGAGACGCTAAGGCGGCCGAGGCCCAGGCGGCGCGCAAGGACGCGATGGCCTTTCCAACTGCTCTCTTTGCCTGCCCCCTGCCTTACGCGCTTGCTTGCAGGGTCTCCAGGTCACCTCAGCTGCTGCAAGCTGCCTGAGAAGCAGATGTGGTCAGATATTTGGTGTCTGCCCTCCTGTGGCGCAACTAGTGTGTTACATGGAAGTGCAGCACAAGCCCGGCAATACAGCTCCCGAGCGATGAGCAAAATTGTCCTTGACAGGGTTAGCAGACACAATGTGATGCTGCTCATGCAACCTGCTTGGATGTAACAGGGCACAAATATGGCACCAAAACAGCTCCACTCCTTGCTGACTCCTCGGGCAAGCGCGCGCTCAGAGCGCGCCCGGCCGCGCGTCCAGGTGCATCAGCATGCCCTTGGACAGCCCGATGACCAGCGTGTAGTGCTCCTGCGCCGCCACGCCGGCCGCGCCGCCCATCTGCGCAGCACCGGCGCGCCCGTTGGTCGCAGTGTCTCAGCGCAGGGCTGCTCTGCTCTGCTGCATGCAGCCCTCGCCACATGTTCTTTGCAAGTCGCTCCTTAAGAGCACAACCATGGTCATGTCGCAGATGGCCAGGGACTCGCATGGCAACCAGCGGCTGGCGGCGTGCTCCGCGACATGCAGCACCAGACGCTGGGTGCGTGCGGCTGCAGGCACATGACCTCAGTGCAGGCGCCCGTCACGCAACAGGCGCGGCACGCGCGTTGCTCAGGCAGCGCGCGCAGGAGCGCGCGGGCACTGCATGCATGACTGCAGCGGATTATCGATATGCGCCCATGAGCGCAGCAACCTCTTCCTGCCAAAGGCGTCGAACACCGTCTCCAGTGCTGCTGAACGGATTGCGCCTCCAGGTGTGCAGCCATAGGGTTGGGTAGAAACCCTAGTGCGGCACAGTACCACCTCGTCGGCCTGGCGGAAGGAGAAGGTCTGCAGCAGCGTGGCCACCACGGTGGCCAGCGACAGCTTGGCGAGGCTCTGGCCGACGCAGTTCCGCGGGCCCTCCGCGAACGGCATGTAGCGCTTGGGGCGGGCCGCGGCTGCCGCGCCCCGCACAGGTGCCCGCATCACAGCCGCACGGCGCAGCAGGCATGCAGTGAGCCCCCTGGCCAGGCCTGCCAACTCCAGTGCTCCCAGCCCAGGCCGCTCCTGCTTCCAGCACGTGACGCTGGGGTCGTGCGCGCTTGAGAGGGACCCGCCAAGCCATGGCGCAGCAGCCGCAAGCAAGCGCAGGCCCTGCGTGTGGGGTGGCCAGGCAGGCGATGCCAGGAACCCAGGCTGAGCAGGCAGGGCGCATCCGCGCCACTTGGGCGCCTCCCCCGCCAATCCCGCACACAGCCTTGTCAACCAGGGCGGCGCCTGCGGCGTCCGGCGCGGTGGGGGCGCCGCTCGCCGCGCCGGCGCCGCCGCCGCCCAGCGCCGCCAGGTCCGCGTCGGAGTACCACTCGGGCGCGAGCGCGAGCCGCGCGGGGTCCGCGAACTCCGCGTCCAGCGCCAGGTGGCGGCCGTCCGGCGTCAGCCAGCGCTCTGCGCTCGCGCTCGGCGTGTCGTCAGGTCATCGGCGGGCCGTTGGGCTCGAGCTGTTGCTGTCTCCAGTTCATCAGGGGGCCGCTGGGCTTGAGCTGCTGCGGTCTTGTTTGACTAATGAGACAAGCGTCTGTGCACTGCCACGCGTGGCCGCCTCGCCCAGCAGCCAGGGCATTTCCTGTCAGGCAAGTCAGCATGCCCCAGGCTCAGCAGTCTGCTGATACAAACGCTGCACAGGAGCCACGCAGGCATGTGCGAACGCAGCATAGCACTGTGCAGCCGTCCTCGCACGTGCCTCCGAGACGTCAGGCCTTGCTGCCTTCAGACAGCGCTGCCCATCGTGCAGCCCTCACGCGGTGCGGCTCGGGCACCTGCCAGACACGCTTCTGGGGAAGGAGAAAGGGCAGCGCTCTGGCGGGCGCGCGCCCCCGGCAGGAAGGCCTCCGGCTGCGGCCAGTTGTGCGCGGCCATGTGCAGCGCGGCCGTGGGCACCCAGAGCGCGGTGCCGGCCGGCAGCGTCAGCTGCCCCGCCAGGCTCAGGTCCCGGCTTGACACGCGGATCTGGCCCACGGCCACCGGCGGGTACATGCGCAGCGTCTCCTGCGCGTGCGCATCCAGAGCGCGCGTGTGGACATGGCCCACCATATGGTAGGGTAGGGGATTGATTAGGGTTAGGTTTAGGTGAGCCCGCCATAGGCTGCGGACGTGCGCGGCCTGTGGTGGCCATGCATGACAGCTGCATGCAGGCTACCCGGCGCATGAGTAACCTACAGGATGTCCGACGACGAGTCTAGGGTGTGCCCCGAGGCCAAGGGACGAAACTCTTCCCGGCCCCGGCTCGCTGTCTGGTCAAGGCCTGCAGCGGGCGTGAAAGGAGCAGGATGCTGCGGCACATCACGAGAGAGCCATGGAGTAACTGCAAGCCCGCCCAAGAGCGACCACAGGACCCCTCCATGCACAGGCACGCCACCCAGGCACCGCCCAGGGCACGCGAGCGGCGGGGCCTGCTGCTGCGTCACCGCAGCAGTGACGCAGCAGCCATGAACCTCTCAGGATCAGTCAGCGTGGCAGGGTGCGCGCGGCACCTTGATGACGGCCTGCAGGTACGCGAGCGTGGCCAGGTCGGCGAACTGCAGCGCCCGTGGGCGCGGGCGCTTTGGCGTGACGAGCAAGCCCGCGGCGTCCAGCTCAGCCGCCAGCCGCGCCGCCACGGCCGGGTGCTGCGAGATCATGTACCTGCCGCGCCGCGGCGCCGTGGCGCCGCGCTGGGTCGCCGGGCGGCGCGCGCCTGGCCTTGCCAGGCATGCAGGCGCGCACCGCAGGGTGCCCTGGGACTGCACCACTGCGCTCTGCGCAGCCGTGTGCCTGCTGTGCAAGAGCGCTGGAGCAGCCAACAATCTGTGCAGTGGAGCTGCGGCAAACCCTGGCAGAACAGCAGCAGCATTGAGGGGACGCATGCATTCAGGTCATGCACATGCACAGACAGGCGGACGGCTCTCGGCAAGCTCCGAACGGTAAAGGGTGTCGGAGGCGGCGTGTGCGCACATGATGAAGGTACCGGTGTGGCCCGAGGTGTCTATGCCTGCCCCCGCAGCGATCTCTGTCATGATTGGCCATGATGCGCGTGCAGGTGGTTATTGGCTATTAATTAGAACCCTGAGCTCACCCCAAGCAGGGTGTGCAGACGTGAGAAGCAAGGTCATGCCTGCAAACAGGAGCGCGGCGGCCTCGGGGAAGATCTGCCGGCTGGTCAGCGGCGCGCCCGTGCGCGGGTCGCGCGCGCGCTGCAGCAGGTCCGCGAACGAGCCGGCCGCGGGCGGCGCCGCCCGCATGTGCTCCAGCAGCGCCTTGATGATGGCCTGCATTTGCCGGAACCAAGGCCCCCTATATCACAGCGTCCCTCCCTGTGCAGCCTGCAATCTGACTCTCAGCTTTCGGCAGCCCAGGCCTCATCACAAGCCCAGGCCTGATCACAGACGGGTCGCAAGGTGCGTGATGAGGACGCGCGTGCTAGGCGCTGTTAGATAAGGCGCAGCTCGAGGTGCAACAGAGCGGAGCGGGCGCGCAAGCAGCTTCACGACAAGGGTCGAGCCCAGGGCCGGGCGCGCCCGGAAGCGCGAGATGGTGAGCCACCCGTGGCGCACGTCCCTCTCCCACAGGCGCCACCAGCGGAAGATCTCCGCCTATTCCAGCCGCTGGATAGCATTAGGGTAGACTACCCTACCCTATCCCTAACCCTATGCTGAGCAGGCTGCCATGCACTGACACCCCGCATGCACCGAGGCATGTGGCTTATGACAGCGCGTCCGGCGCGGCCGACAGCGCGCCTGCACATGATGCACCGCCACAGCAGGCAAGCGGCGGGCCTGCCGCGCCGCCTCTGCTTGCCTGGTGCGCGCAGGGGGCCTGCTCGAGGTCTCCGCGGCGGACGGCGCACCAGGCGTAGCTCGATCTCGCGCGTGCTGCTGAGCAGCGCCTGCACGTTCTGCGCGGCGGCGGCCGCGCCGGGGCTGCCCGAGGGCCGCAGGCTGGCCAGCGCCCCCATCTCCTTGTTGAAGCCGAAGGTGCCTGCGGCACAGCTTGGTGCGCAGCGCGCTATCTGTGCTCTCTCCCCTTTCCCTCTCTTTTTTTGTCTGCACTGATAGTCATTTTATTTACAAGGAAGCGAGGCAACCCTCCTGGTGGTAAGAGAGCAGAGCATGACATTGCTGGGCGTTGTGAGCATGCAGGCGAGGGGCCTGGCCGGCATGTGTGAATGGGCGCGGGGCGGCGAGCGCGCGCACCGATGACGTCCATGGACTCCTTGAGCAGCAGCTCGTCCACGTTGCGCGCGCGCGGCGGCCCCTCCAGCAGGATGGCCACCAGCTGCCGGCTGCGCCCGAGCACCTCAGCGAACGCCAGCCTGCAGCACACACCAGGTCGCGGATTATGGTGCGGCATGCTGTCAGGCACCTCATGCATGGCGCACGCTGTGCAGGCATCCCCTGGCTGCATCTTCAGAGCCTCAGGTAGGCTGGCCGTCTGTCGCAAAGTGATGCATGCAAGATCGTGTTTGCAGAGCCAGCGCAGCAGTCAGCACAGGACTGATGAGGTGCACGAGCCACTGCGTGCGTACCCGGAACCTGGCATCCACACCACAGGCACCGGCGGCAGGGCGCGCCTTTGCGCGCAGGCGCTCGCCAGCGGGCGCGCGCACCGCATGCTCTTCGCGCTGAAGGCGGGGGCGACGGCCTTCCTCACGGCGCGCCAGTAGTCGTCTGTGGGCCCGGTCAGCATGTTGGGGCCCCCCAGAAACTGCGCGCTCGCATGGCCCATGTCAGTGGATTCCATGTTGTATCTGGCTCCCGTCCTGGCAGTTGCTCCCTGCTGTTCTGCTGTTTTGAAGATTCTCGCCAACAGCCAGCACCGCACTGCTGTTGCCTCAAGAAGGGTTGAGTGAAGATCGTGATGAACTCCCAGGGGATGTCGCATGGTGTCCCTTTGGTGTGCCAAGTGCACCTACAGTATATGCGCCTACAGTATGTGCGCAATAGCAGCTGCATGCCCGTCACTCCGGGTGCGCACCGGGTCGAGGAACGAGTACTGGAAGCGCAGCTTGTCGAGGTGCCGGCTGCGCAAAATGCTCGTCGCCAGCACCGGGTCCGTCACCACCACCGCCTGGCGGGTGGCGCCCGCCGCGTCAGCGCTGCACAGCGCAACGGCGGATGAGGCATGGCGTGCTGCGCTTCAAGTGGCTGCAGTATGGACTGCAGATTGTGCAGAGCACATAGTGGTGATCGGGCCGGGCGCATGCTGAGCATCACGCCGCATCAGGGAGGTTCTGGCGCCACACGGCCGGGCAGCTGGCACAGCAATCGACCTGGCCGCAAAACAAATCTGGGTCAGGTCATCTGACACCTGGCTTGACCCAGATCGGGCCCGGGCTAAGCTGCGCGGTGCGGGGGCGCAGGCCGCGCACGTGGAACATCATGATGCGCAGCTTGAAGAGCGGGCCGTAGCGGTTGACCAGCCGCGTGGCCTCCCGGTGCACAGCCGGGTGCGCCACCAGGTCCATGCCGGCAAACACGCCGGCCGCGGGCGGCCCGGGCAGGCGCGCGAGCGCGCGCTCGCGCCGCCAGAAGCCCCAGGCCGCCCTGCGTCGCGCCGCGCGCCGCAGGGCTGGGCCGAAGGCGCACGGGCCTCATGGGAGTGATGTGCCCAAGCCCGTCAGGTGGCTCTGGGTGTGAGGCATGCGCCTGGGTTGCTGCTTACCCTTGGCATGCAGGCCGGCGAGGCACCCTTGGCATGCAGGCCGGCGAGGCCGGTGGTCTTACAAAGCCTATGTCTTAGCCGCATGTGGCGCATGCGGGCGCTCTTAGTTTTGAGAGCCCAGGCCACCAAAGCTGAGTTACGCCCAACTGCATGGCCATGCCATAAGCTTGCAGATGGGCTGATGTTGATCCGCACGGCAACCTGCAGAGAGTACAGCTGCTTGCGAGCGTCATGGCGAGCTCCAATGCGCCTGGGCTGGACAGGGTCTGCATGCAAGCGCAGGCCTTGCCAGCACGCCCCGACACAACGGACCTGGCGCCTGACAATGCCAGTGCAAGCGCCGATCGGCCATGCAGAGTGTCTGGATCAGCACTGCGAGGCAGCCGGGCGGGCACCTGGCGATGCAGAGGCCGCCGGCGGCGAGCACGAGCGCGCCTGCGGCCAGGTGCGCCCGGCCGGCGGCGCCACCGCGCGCGGCGCCGCGCGCGACCAGGGCCGCCGCGGCGACCATGCCAACCAGCAGGAGCGCGCCGCGCGAGATGAAGTCGTTGCGTATGTGCCACTGCAGCACTGCCGCCACCTCGTGCGCCTGCACGCGCGTCGCCGCCATCTCCTTGAAGGCCCAGGGCACGTCTTTGGGGTCTGATGGCGTGGTCAGGCTGCTTGTGCTGTGGCTGTGCTGGGGCAGTGCTACAGGAGCTACACAAGCGCTCTCATCGGCCAACCTTGGATCAGTCCAATAAAGCTGGAAAAGCGCACGTGTGCAGGTAGGGTTGCTTACTTCCAAGCAATGCTATGCGCCTCGCCAGCGCGACGAACGGTTGATCGCCAGCAACACAGCGATCGGACAAACCCAAGACCGGCTGTATCCGTGCAGAGTCGGCGTGTGCGCACGGCGCGGCGCCGGGTTTTGCACCGCCGGCCAGCTTTGCAGCGCAGCGGGCTGTGCGTGCAGCGCCGTCGCGCACTGCTGCGCTCGCAGGAGCAGCGTGTTTCCGACAAGGTGAAATCATTGCTGCGCAGTACCCGCTGTGAAGTTGCGCCTGTGGTGCAATACCGCTGCACTGAGGGGGCAAGGCGCATAGTCTCCCCACTTGCTCTGCATTCCGCCGCCCTTGCCGGGCTTTCTTTGCGCAACCGCGCGCACCTGCACAGGCGCGGACGCCATCAGCGCCCCGCGGTCGGCAGAGGCACGCGTGTGGCAGGCCTCGTGAACACGTCCCGAGGCGCGTACGCTGCTGGCCCCAGAGCTGCGGACACGCAAACCCAAATAGCGCGCCGGCGCGGTGCGCTCGCATGACGCGCCGGCAATGGCGCGGCATGCGCAGCCCCGCGGCATGAGCCCGCCCCGGCTCCACCGCCGCTCCGCACGCTGGAAGCTAGCGCTGCTTGCCGCCACCTGCTGTCTGGCTACGGCGGGCGGCGCTGGCGGCGAGGCCCCGCCCCGCTGGCACGGCGCGCATGTCTGGCGTGCCGGACGCGTGTCGCACGCGGCAGCCGGCGCGCTGCCTGGCTCCCTGCGCCGCGCGTTGCAGGACACAGGCAGCAGTGGCAGCGGCGGCAGCGGCAGCGCTGCGACTCCCGGTGCCCCACGCGCCGCGCAGCCGGCGCTGCCCGCGGCCGTGGCGCCTGGTCTGATCCACGCGCCCGCGCGTGCGCCCTCAGAGCGCGCCGAGCACCTGCCGCCAGCGGCGGCCTCCCCAGGGCCGGCCGCCGCTGCGCGCCAGCCGGCGCGCGCCGCGCGCCGCACAGGCGCGCCCGCCCCGCAGCCGCGCGACGCCGCGCCGGCGCCGCACGCAGCTGCCGCGCCGCTCGCGCCCCCCGCACGCGCACCCGCGCCGGCCGTGCGCTCGCGAGGAAGCTCACCGCCGGCCGCCGCCCCCGCGCACCCAGCCGCGCTGGCTGTGGCGAGCGGGCCAGCGCGCCGCGCGCCGGCGCCTGTGCGGGCCCTAGAGGCGACCAGGCCGACGCCTGCGCGGGCCCCTGAGGCGTCCAGGCCGGCGCCGGACGCGCAGGCTGATGCCGCGCGCGCGGCGCAACGGCCCACGGCCGCGCCCCGGCCTGCGCCCGCGCTGGCGCCGGCGCCTGGCCACCCCAGGCCCGGCTACGCCGCCGCGCACGCGGCCGACCCACGCATCGGCCGCCAGGGCGCGCCTACCGGCCCGCTTACCTTCCTGGCGGAGAGCCCCGCGGCGCGGCTGGGCGGCGCGCGCGCGGCTGCCGCGCCCGCGCCTCGGGCAGGCCTATCCTCGCTCTTCCCCGCGCTCACGCAAAGGGCGCCCGCGCCGGCGGAGCGCGCGGCGCGCGACGCGCCCGGGCCGGCGCCCGCGCGGGCGCCCGGCCAGGCGCGGCCAGTGGCGGACGTGGCGGCTGCCGCGCCGCGCGAGGCGGCGGCGGCGCCGGCGGCCGCGCCGGACGCGAGCGGCCCGCGCGCGGTCCTGCACCCGGCGGCCGAGGCGCCGGGCGTCGCGCTGGGTGCTCGCCCGCCCGTCCGCCCGCCAAGCATGGACCCAGGAGTGCCCTCGAGCGCTCCGCAGAGCAATGTTGAGTGTTGAGGCTTGCGGGAGAGGGGAAGCAGCCTTACCAGCAGATAGTGCAGGTTCTGCGCGGTTAAGACTCTGACGCGACCTGCTCACGCATAGCCTCTTACCAGTCATGTTGTTCGGGGGCATCTGTCAAGTAGCGCAAGCCCAGTCTCTCTGAAATGACTGCGGCGCCGCGCAGCTCTGCCGGGTTCCGCGAGCAAGCAGCTGCCAGGGCCGGGCGGCGCCGGCGGCCAGCCGCAGACCCTGCCGCCGGGCATCTCGCAGGAGGTGCGGCGTCGCATCAGCTTGGCCTGGGACAGGCCATCTGAGGCCGGCTGTGCCCCACATACGGTTTCTTTTGGGATCCTCTGCCACAGCACTGGAGGTACAGCGGCGCGAGCTTTTGAACGACAAGCAGCCGGCGCCCAGTGACTGGGTGGTTGGCTTTTGGCCCCATACTTTCGCTCGCCGCTGCGCGCGCACGGCAGGCGGCGTCCCGCACGCGGCTGCCGCTGACGCGCGGCAGCCCGCCCAGAGTCGGGCGAGGCCCCCGCGCCCCACCATACCCTGCACCATACCCTATGCCTCACCCTTGCCCCCCCGCGCGCGCGGCAGATGGTCTTCCGCACGCAGTGGCTGCTGACGGGCGGCGGCCTGCTGCCCTGGCGGCGCGACGCACAGTTCCTGGCCGGCATGACGCGCTACCTGCAGGTCGGCGGCAGCGGCGTCGGCAACCTCACGCTCAATGGCTGGCTGCCGTTCAACCTGACGCAGACGCCTGTGCGGGCCCGCCTGCGGCTGCCCCGCCCCCGCCTCCCCCGATGGTGTCTGCAGTCTACCCTGCCCTCACAGACCCGGAGCTGCAGACGTAAGCCCGGAAGAGCACCCGCCAGGCGCACTCGAGCACCGGCCAAGCTGGGCTCTGTCAGCACCTGACATGTCCACTTTTTATCCCTACTAAGAGCATGCGTGCGTCTGTACGAACTTGTGCATGTGAGCAGCAGATTGTGAACTGGGAGTCTGGGCCAGCGCAGCGCCCAGGGACCGCTGGCCGTGGTGCTGTGAGCCGCGCGCGCGGCCGGCGCGGCCAGGGCCCCTTTTGAGGGTCGCAGCGCGCGCTCACCGGGGGCGGGCCGCGCGCACAGGACGTGCTGCGCGCTGGCGTCGGTGCCGCCCGCGGCGCTGGCGCGGCTAGGGTTTTTTCAGGGTTGCAGCAAGGTCATTGAGGGCGGGCCGCGCGCGCAGGACGTGCTGGCGCTGGCGTCGGTACCGCCCGCGGAGCTGGCGTGGCTAGGGCTTTTTTCAGGGTTGCAGCAAGGTCACTGAGGGCGGGCCGCGCGCGCAGGACATGCTGGCGCTGGCGTCGGTGCTGCCTGCGGAGCTGGCGCGGTTCGGGTTGTTTCAGGGTTGCAGCAAGGTCACCAAGGGCCGGCCGCGCGCGCAGGACGTGCTGGCGCTGGCGTTGGTGCCGCCCGCGGAGCTGGCGCAGGCGGTCTGGGTCGGCATGAGCGGCGCCACGCAGGCGCGCCGATGCGCCCGCCCGCAAGGCCCGCGCGGGCTTGCCGGCGGCTCGCTCTGCCGGCTCCTGAATTGCTGGCGTCATGCCGGGACCCCTCTGCTTCACCCTCGCACGTCCTCGTTGTAGCGTGCCTGAGACCCAGGTTGATCGACGTCAGGTGCGTCCCTGTGGCAAAGGCAGGCGGCTTGGGTGAGCGGTCCAGGGGGCGGGCAAGGGAAGAGGCGAGCGGACGGGCAAGAGAGGGAGCTGAGCGGCGGGTGCGCGGGCAGGGCCTACGCGGGTATCAGGAGCTGATCGCCAACCTGGTGCCGCTGACGGCCACGGCGCGCTCCAAGGACCTGGTGCCGTACATGGCGGTGCGGGCCGCTGGGTCTGCAAGACCTACCAGGGTTCTGCTAGGGTTTCCATCAGAGCATGCATGGACGCTTACTTCACACTATAGCGGCTCTCTGCCTGATGCGCTTCTGGGCATTGTCAGGAGTGTGTGCAGGACAGTCCATTGCGGGCCAGCTGGCCAGGCGCCTTAGGCGCACTGACCGGCCGCACCGTTGCTGCGTCGCGACTGCGCGCGAGCGCCTGACGGGTGCCTGATGGGTGCCCGCAGGCGGCCGGCCTGAATGTGACCAGCGTGCTGCTGTACAAGCTGGACTACGGGCCGACCGACGCGCCCGCGGGCTCCGCGCCCGCGCCCGCGCCCGCCGCCGCGGCCGCCGCCGCGGCCGCCGTCGCCGCGGCCGCGCCCGCGCCGCCGCCCGCCGCACGGAGCCTGCCGGGCAGCACAATCGCAGGCGCGCTGCCGCCCGCTCGCGCGGTCGCCGCCCTGCTGCGTGCCGGCGCGCGGCTCGCCGCCCTGGCACTGGGCCGCGTCCAGCCGCCACATCCCTTCTGCGCCCTGCCGGCTCCTCGCCAGCGCCGGCACAGAACCCTGCTGCGCGTGCGGGCTGCTGCATCACCAGCATTGGTGGCCAGCAAGCAAATACCTGGTCGAAACTTGAACTTGCATGCATCTGCAGTGTGCGCTGCACACCAAAAGTCAGGCCCCCGAACCGCGCACACAGCCTACGAATGGCGTTGTGCGCCGCCCGGCGGCTGACGCCGCGGCGCGCGCCGACAGCCGTGGCGGCGTCCTGCGCGGCGGCGGCGCTGGCGCTCGCGGCGCTGCTGGTCCTGGTGCGCCGCTTCCTGGCCGCGCGCAAGCGCACCGGCACGGAGGACGGCGCGGGGTCGCCCAAGTTCGCGCGGCGGCGCGGGAGCCAGGGCGAGCTGCGCAGCGGCGGCGGCGGCCGCGAGTTTGCGCGCCTGGGCTCCGGCGCGACGCTCACGCCGCAGGGCAGCCCGGCAGGCGCGCCGCACGCAGCCTCCGTCCCCCCAAGCTGCAGGGCAAGCGGCGGCGCGCCGGTCGGCGTGCAGACGCAGGCGGCCAATGGTCGCCACAGACGTTGTGCCGCGGTCTTGGTGGTTGCTGCCACGCCAGTGATATCAATTGGGTGTGTCGCAACACTTGCATCGCAATCTGTGCTGTGGAAGTGCCACACCAGAGCTTTAGCACACACGCGGGCTGACGCCGGGCGCTCTTCGTGCCTATCACCCAGGCCGTACACGCTTGCCTCTGTGCTCACGTGACCGGCGGGCGCGCGGCGCTGCGGGTGCAGGCATGCTGCTCTCGAAGAGCGGGCGCCTGGGCAGCGGGCGCAAGGGCTCCGGGGCGCTGGGGCTGGGCGAGCGCGTGAGCGAGCACTGGGAGATCGACCCACGCGAGATCCAGATCATGCGCCGCCCCGACGGCAGCCCCTGGCTGCTGGGCGAGGGCGCGTCCAGCACGGTGCGCCGCAGTAGCACCCACCTGGGGCGGGGGCGCTGGGGCGACTCGCTGGGGCGCGTTGACGGCTGCGCCTCAGCGCTGTCCTAGTACTGGCAGGCCTCCAGCTGCCGCCGTGTGCGCATGTGTGACACGGTGCCATGCTGCTCGGTGGACCGCGCTGCTTTGTCGCGGGCGGACGTGCAGGCCGGCGTTAGACGCACTTACATGCGTGCAGCTCTGCTGGCTGGAGTTCGAGGCGCTCTTTAGTCGTGGTGTCGAGGGACCAGGCAGCCGGGAGGTCAAGGACGCGTGGTGCTGCCGCCTTTGCAGGCAGGGGGCTGCTGAGTGGTGGCGGGCGGGGGGCTGGGCAGCTGAGAGGAGCAGCGCGCGCCCTTTACCCTATACCCTATACCATATACCCTACAACCCCACACGCTCGAGGTGAGGTGGGCGGGGGCGGCGGCGGCGCAGGTGTGCAAGGCCACCTGGCGCGTGCAGACGGTGGCCGTCAAGATGCTGCTCAACACGACCGAGAAGCAGCTGGAGGCCTTCCGCCGGTGCGCCACCGCCGCCCGCCCCGGCCCGGCCTTTCAGACACCGAGGGGTTCTGCTGGCAATGATGGGCAAAGGTGAAGGCACCCTCCTCGGGATAGGGTCCCGTGTCCCCTCCGCGGGAAGGCGCCACGCCTTCAGCACATGTGGCGGCGCAGCACCGGGCTGCAGCGGACCGCGCTGCTGTGTCCTTGTTTTGGCCATGTTGCTGTGATCGCTGTCGTATGGGGACTTGTCCGCGGCTTGTCTGCAGCAGCACAAGCTGTGCATACCCTACCCTACACCCGGACGCCCACTGGCGCGCCCACGCGCGCGCGCGCAGGGAGGTGTTTATCCTGGAGGACCTCAAGGACGCCAACATTGTGCAGTTCCTGGGCGCGTGCTTCGAGGAGGGCAGCACCATGCTCGTGACAGGCGCGCCGCTCACGGCCTGGCCGCCGAGTGCTGGGGTGAGGGGTGTGCCCAGGGCGCGTGGCTCTGCGGCGCAGATGGCAGCGCTCTCATGGTCGCGAGCGGTGTGTCCATGGACCTCTCTGCCCGTGTCATAATCAACCGTTTGCAGCGATGCGGACATTGTGCGCGCAGGCATTAGAACTCAGAGCAGTCGACACAGCATTGCCGCAGCACTGGGAGCCTGGGGCGGCTGGCGCGCCAGACGCCAGGCGGGGCCGCAGCGTCGCCAGCAGAAGCACACCGTGGGTAATGCCGCCAGTGTTCCGTTAAAGCAAGTACGGACGGCTGACGTGCAGAGCGCTGCGCGTCGCGGCAGAGTTCATGGCGGGCGGGACGCTGTATGAGGCCATCGGCAAGGACCGCTCCGGCAAGCTGGGCTGGTACAACCGGTGCGCGCCCTGCGCACGTGTCGCCGTCTTGCAGCGCAGTGGCACCCTGTGAAGCCTGATGTGCCTGTATACAAAAGGCTACAAGCGAATTGCCTAGCTGAAGGGCCGGCAGCATAGCTCTCTACGCTTCTTGTAATCTCCTGTGTGGTTTGGCGCTGCGACGAGCTTGCGAGTGCCCGTTGCTTGCCATGCGAGTGTTGTTGTTTCTTCGTAGAGAAAGGACAGGGCTAGACACAGCTGCGGGCGTGCAGCCTCCTTCAGCGCAGGGCGCCTGAGCGCCGGGCCGCCCGGGCGCGCGCAGGGGCAAGAAGGTCGCAATGGACATCGCGCGCGGCATCGACAAGATGCACTCGCGCCAGTGCGTGCACCTGGACCTCAAGAGCCCCAACATCCTGCTGTCCGCAAGCGGCACCGCCAAGATCGCGGTGCTGCCCTGCTGGCAGCCCTAGCCCTAACCTATCCTAGCCCTAAGAGTCCCACATCCTGCTGTCCGCGAGCGGCACCGCCAAGATCGCGGTGCCGCCCTGCTCGGCAGCCCTACCCTAAACTACCCAACCCTAAGAGCCCCAACATCCTGCTGTCCGCGAGCGGCACCGCCAAGATCGCGGTGCTGGCCTGCTCGGCGGCCAGGCAGCCCAACAGCGTGCTCCCCTGTGCTCGCCTGTGCCGTTGTGCCCTGGTATCTGCATGCCAGTTTCGGGTTGAAGGACGAGGTGGGTGTAAACGCATATGTGGGTTCTGAACATAGTGCTATAATCGGTCACACTATTCGTGTGGCGCACGTATGGCCGCACAGTCAAGAAGCAGGAAGCAGGAAAGCTTGATTTGCGCCGGGGAGCGAAGCATGGGTACACGCCTGGTCTGCACTGTTTGCACCTCCGCTGGCGGGGCCATTGCTGCGGGAGCCGGGTACCTGGGCCGGAAGTTCACAAGGGCGCTCGCCTCGCCTGGCACCCTGGCCGGCAGGCGCGCGCGGGCCAGGCCGCACCAGGATACAGGCGCAAGCAAGGCGCCGCGCCCGGCGCCGCGCCCGGCGCGCCTCCGGCACGCCCTCCGCCGACACCGATGGCTGACAAGCCCCGCGCGCGCGCGCAGGACGTGGGCCTGTCGCGCATCCTGACCAGCGACCGCACGCAGATGACCAGTTTCCAGGGCACGTTCGAGTGGGCGCCGCCGGAGCTGATCAACGGCGGCGAGTGCTCCGCCTCGGCCGACTGCTACTCCTTCGGCGTCGTGCTCTGGCGCGCGCGCCGCGCCGCGGCCCCGCAGCGAGCAGTGCCGCTGCTTGGTCGCGTGTCTGGACCTCTCCTCCGCACGCGGCGGACAGGCGTTACAGAAACAGGGGGGCGGGCGAGCGGGCACACACTGCTTCACAGATGCACTGTGCTTTTTTAGAATATGCATTGATGCCTTCACGTCACTCCATGCAGCGCGCCAGGCACCTGTAACCAGGCGCCCTGTGCGCGCGCAGGGAGATCGCGACAGCCGAGCGGCCCTTCCGGAAGCAGTTTCGGCCGCCCCGGTGCGCGGCCCCGCGCCGCGCTGCGCATGCCGCCTGATCTACCCTACCCTACCATATGCGCAGCACAGGCCCTTTTCTGCACCGCCGTGTTTGACCCACCTGCGCTGTCCCCAGACCGCCAGAGCCCAGCGTGCTGCCTCGCCCGCCGCTCGCACATGAGCGGTTTCCAGTGCGCTCGCGCATGAGCGGTTCCCAGTGCGCCGCCAATACCCTAGTTTACCCTGGGTGCGGCCGCAGGGTGCCGGAGGAGTGCCCGGCCGAGATTGTGGAGCTGATCCGCGCGTGCCTGAGCCCCGACCCGGCCGCGCGGCCGTCCAGCACGGCCATCTTCCGCGCGCTGCAGGCGCAGGCCGCGCCGGGCGGCGGCCCGCCACTCTCGCCCGCGCTGTCCGCGGCGATGCTCGCGGCCGCCGCGTCCGGCGCCTCGCGCCAGGGCAGCGCCGAGCTGGGGCTGGGCGCCCTGGGGCTGGGCGCGGCGCAGAAACCGCGCGAGCTCGGCTCGCGCGCGGGTAGCGGCGAGGAGGGCGCGCCCGGGCGGCCGGCCGCGGCAAAGCCTAGCAGGAGCCCCGGCGCGAGCCGGCCTGCCTCGCCGCCCCCGGGCGCCGGCGCGGCCGGCGAGCGCGGCGCGCCCGGCGCGGCGACGCCGCCGCGGCGGGGCAGCGGGGTGTTCGGCGGCGACGGCGGCGGCAGCGGCGGCCTGCCGCCGCGGCCGCCCGGCGCCGGCGAGGCGGGCGCGGCGGAGGCGCCGGCGACGCCGGCGCAGCGCGCGGTCGCGCTGCGG
>JAABUU010001348.1_pt1 | contig 42277 bp, 38 predicted proteins | sample 5559301 | NCBI WGS metagenome assembly JAABUU01 (sample SAMN10711884, study PRJNA513360) | rock metagenome | isolation source: Antarctica rocks | place: Antarctica: Victoria Land, Richard Nunatak white | reverse complement strand
TGGCTGACACTCGACAAGCCATCATCGTCAGCGGCACGAAGGCTAGGGCTATCATCGGCGCTGTGATATGCTAAGAGGAGGAGCTAACTATCTAGTTGGTTCATGGCATAGAAATAGGCGATTGGTTGTTAGAGAAAAACAGATTGACGGTATGATTTCTTCGAGATTTTTTCTACCAGCGACATGGCTAACTGGTGGTCAAGAAATTCGGTAATTCCGCGAAAATTCAACAACACATCAAAAACCCAGGATGCGGAGGATCGACGGTGCAGATTTGCAAGGGGTTTTCGTGGGCGGAGGAAGTTTCAAGTGAGGAAATTGGTGGTCGAAATATCTATATGTTTGGAAGGAATAATCGGTGGTTGAGGATGGTTGAAGACTGAGAGTTGGAAATGGCCCGGGGATATTGATAGTTGGAGGAAAAGCTTTGTGGAGAATTATGCGGATTGCAGCCGCCAGTCCTGTATCGAGTAGGGATAACGGATGGTCATATGACCGTCAGGTCAGGTCAGATGTTTTCTGTCATCCTGACGTCAGATGTTTCTACTTGACAGCCAATAAGACAGCTTATATATATATTACTAAGGCTTTTGACCAATCAGAGCCCAGGAATCGACTATTGGGCTGAGCGTTCTAAAAATTCCGGAGCCGCAGACGCCTGAGAACCCGGAGAAAACAGAGAAAACAGAGCAATTTATAGTGTAATTTCCGTCTCTTCTTCATCTCTTTCTCGAGCTTCCAACATCGAACTTTGTTCCTCCAACCACTGATCTTCTATCCCTATGAGCTTCTCTTCAGTATGTAGGCATTGTTTGAGCTATCTTTCGTAGTGTACGCTCGCGGCATTTCACTACTCTTTCTCTTCTTCCTGGAACGATTGACTCGGTAAACGCGGCGTGCTTATATAGAGTAGGAATAACAGTCAATAGAGGTGATGGTTGATGTAGAAAGGTTGAGGAAAGGGAGGATTCGGCGGAAATTGCAAGATGTTCTACCGAAACGGGCTAGCCTATACCTTGAAAGGGTTAGCGCGAAACCCGATCTGGCTAGACTGCTGTCATGTCATTTGTCAGGTCAGATCCATGTCACGACTTGACGTCATATGACTTGTCATACGATCGAAATGACGGTCATTACAGATCCCTAGTATCGAGGCGGCAATTTCTAGAAGTAGAAAATCAACAATCTACCTCCTGATCAATTCATTGTTGCTCTGACAGGTCCTCTAGTCATCTTACGGTCGACTTTGTGAAAAGGACATTAGTGTAGTGGACTTGATCTTGAGAAAATGAGAATTAAGGGGTACCGACTTCTATAGCAAGGCTAACATTGCGGAAGGAAGTAGTCTACTCCATTGTTTCGATTACCGTTTATGGGACTGAATCGATTTCTCGATCAAGCACGCCGGAACCATTATGGTTGGTGAAATCAGCATTCTAGACTTAGTGCGGTTTGTGACACCTTTACTCGGAATGCCTGAGAGCTAATGACTTCTAGAGATGTTATGGCGAAGAGTCGCATTGAAACACTGATATTAATGCTCTAGAAACCAGAGCTGTTGTCAGTAATAGATGCTCTATGTTATCCATCCAGTATCTAGGAGCGACTGGGTCTCACTGTAGCTAGGTATGCCAGGCATTGGAGATAACAAGGCTCAGGAATCCAATAGTATTAGTGCGATCGAATACTCAGGGCAGTATTCGTCTTATTCAGTAAGCTACTTCTTGTCTTTGTTTGATGGATTGACGAGTTTATCTATAGAATTGTCGCTGCTGCTGCCGGCCACATGTCGCTAGTAGCTGTCACATTGTACAATCAGAACACTGAGCGTATGCCTCATGTGCGAGCTTGCTTTGCTTGCATGCTGTTGGCATTCGGACTCGGCACTTAGGCATGCCGTCGTTGCAGCGGATGGCGAGGGTGTAAGTCGGAATGGGGCATGTTAATAATGGCATTGAACCTAAAGTATGTCTTATTCACTAATAGCCTTGACTTGCGTGTGCACAGGCTTTGAATTGGAGATTAGCCTTCACCATGGTCTTTATAAGCAACGGCTTCCACTTCACTGGTTGGCGAATAGAAGATTTCAGAATGTGACGCACCGTCATCAACGGAACCTCACGGCCGGTGCCACAGCCTGAAATACAAATTAGTACGGTCATATAATGCAGAAGGCACTATGAGCAGTATCAACAATCTCTCCACGTATTATGATAATCTTAACAACTGCCGCGAAAAGTAACTCGAGAATTATCGTACTTCAACTTCCGGTTTACCTGTCTGCCGATCCATGAAATGGGCAAAAACATCCTGATTTCCACCTCGAACCCACCGTCTGGATCCTATGACCTAGGTCTGGTCATGACAGAGCTGCCATCAACCATAGGCGTAGTAGGTCTCAATCCAAGAGATCTTCGCCAAAATATGCCGGTCGTTAGACGATCCACGAAAGGAGGAGATTTCACGCGGTGTCAGAATAAAATCCTTCCTGGAGCACTCAGCTCCGTGTATCTACTCCCTAACTTCAATACCGTTATCGTCACTCGGAGTAGCAGCATGGGTCCGAGAGACGCTCCCGGTTAAGGTTGCCGACTTCTTGTTGAGAGCATCATAGAAGAGCAGGATATTCATGACGTCGCCAATGTTGCGTAAAAGACCCGTGATATCCATCTCGCACAATACTCAAAGCTCCGTAAGAAGACGGCTGACAAGAAACCTGGCAGCAGTTCTGCAAGACCGCTAGAAATATATGCAGGTCGATATTACAATATAGTAGATAGTTTCTTCGCTAATGTTATCGTTGATAGCAAAGCTTCGCATGGGGCGTCAGGGCCGTGATGATGTTGATTGTTAGCTGTATTATTATGAGATTGATAACTTTGTTTGTGGGATGGGACCAAGATTATGATATAGGAGATCCATCGTTTCAGATTGGTATGAAAATTTTCACAAGGCCAAGTATTTATCCCAGACCAGATAGAATAATCGATACCTAGTTTTCCCTGGGGCCATACCGGTCTGGTACCCTCGAAAAAATGTTAAACAAACCGGACGGTGTACACTCTTCGGAGTCCTAGTACAAGATTCACTTTAGGAGGCCTTGGAAATAGCTTCTGTATATATGGAGAAATCCGAAAACCTCTGATATCTCTCTTTAAGCCTCTAGCGCCTCTGAATTTACCTTGAGTGGGCTAACGAATTACAGTGAGTGACCAGTGTTTCGTGATGCTGCAAAGCTTGAAAGGTCAATCCATCCACGGGTTTTGTCTTGGATCAGATAGAAGCTCAGAATGAACTGTAACCCCGGCAAGCTTGGGATCAGAAAGTGGGTACGGCTAAATTAAGGTAGCGATCTAGGGTTCTTAATGCGAAGGTAGACATTGACTGAGACTCTACGCTAAGATAAGCTTTTGGGATTTGTGTGCGCAAACAATTCAGGGACTGTCTGATAATGATACTCGACTTTAAAGCTCCCCATTAGTCTTTGATGCTCGCATTATACTTGTTTCAACATGCCCAAATCCAGGACGCAAAGCTCGTCAGGACCTAAGAACGGCAGGCGCCATAACCCTCTTCCAGACGATATAGTAGCTACTGGACCGTTGCGAGAAAAGACCAAAAAGAGAAAGACAAGACCGGATGATGCAGGGGACAAGTTTGTGGACTCGGGATCTTCGCGTAAAATACTGAAAATCGGGCAAGACTTGCTTGAGGAAGAGCAAGAAGAGGATGCTGTTAATGCGCCCAATCCCGCATTCGCGTTTGAGTCGCGGTTTGCCGAAGAAAGTGATCCTGATGAAGATGCAAGGATAGACAATGAAGAGGCATGGGGTGATGAAGACGAGGAGGTAGTGGAGGAAGTGGTACGTTGTGCTCCAGCCCAAAGCTCTCATGAGCCCTAGGCTGACAATACAGTGACATAGGAGATAGACCCGAATGACCTAGACCTTTTCAATAAATTCATGCCATCCGGCACAGAGCCCATACTACAGCTCAAAGGGCAGTTCGAGGGGTCAATAGGCGAGGAACAGCAACAAGGAACCAATCTAGCAGATCTGATCCTCGAGAAGATCGCCGCCCACGAAGCTACCCAATCCGGAGGCCCACCTATTCAAGGCGGCGGTCCACCCGAAGACGCTGTAGAAGTCCCAGCAAAAGTCATAGAAGTCTACTCCAAGTCCGTCCAATGGCATTCTCGCACCTCTCCAGCGTATCACTAATCCTACCCACCCCACAGAATTGGCCTCCTCCTTTCTCGCTACAAATCCGGCAAACTTCCCAAACCCTTCAAAATCATCCCAACCCTCCCCCAATGGGACCTCCTCCTCTCCATAACCCGCCCCGAATCGTGGACCCCAAACGCCTGCTACGAAGCCACCAAAATCTTCGTCAGCTCCAAACCCTACATAACCCAGCAATTCCTGTCCACGGTGATCCTTGACCGCGTCAGGGAAGACATTCACGAAACAAAGAAACTCAATGTGCATCTGTATAAAGCCCTCAAAAAGTCCCTCTACAAACCCGCTGCTTTCTTCAAGGGATTCCTCTTCCCCCTCGTCTCCGGCGGCACTTGTACCCTCCGGGAGGCCCACATCATCTCCAGCGTCCTCGTCCGCGTCTCCATCCCCGTCCTCCACTCCGCCGCCGCGCTCCTCCGCCTGACAGAAATCGCCGCGGAGCAAACCTCCGTCAGCACCGAAAGCGCCGGCGCCACCAACGTCTTCATCCGCGTTCTCCTAGAGAAGAAATACGCGCTCCCGTACAAGGTCATCGACAGCCTCGTCTTCCACTTCCTGCGATTCCGAGTCAACCCCGCGACGAGCGGGAGAGACACGGAGGCGTTGGCGGCCAGGGATGCGAAGCTGCCCGTGCTGTGGCATCAGTGCTTGCTAGCGTTTGCGCAGCGCTACCGCAACGACATTACCGAGGATCAGCGCGAGGCGCTGCTGGATCTGTTGCTGGTGAGGGGGCACAAGGATATCGGGCCCGAGGTGAGGAGGGAGTTGTTGGAAGGGAGGGGGAGAGGGGTGGTGGTAGAGGAGAGGGTGGATGATGGGGGGGATGATACTATGATGGTTGATGGGTCTTGAAGTGAGATATGGTGAGTTGAAAACTAGAGATTGCCCTAACGGCAGATGTGTGAACGACATAAGAAAATCACCATCCTACATGTAGGGCCTTCAAACACTGCCTCCAACCACCAAGGAAGCTCTCCATGCGTAACCTTTCCCCCCCCCCCAAAAAACCACACCACGTCCCCCAACCTTTACCGAGCCCTCCCTCCCCCTATCTATCTCGCTACTAGTAGAAAAAAACGACACACCCCTACTCAGGAGTCACGACAACAACCCAAAGGGCTCTAGACCGCATTGGAGACGTTAGGGAGGTTACCAGGTATGGGCGCCGGGGGCTGAGGGCTGGGCGGGTGCTTGGGGTCGGAGGGGAAGTGGAATTGTGTTGGGTGGCGGGTGGATGATTCGGATTGTGTGATTCTTGGAGGGTGTGGGTCGGGTTGGGTTGGGTTGGATAGAAAGCAGGTTGGATAGAAAGCAGGCTAGCTAGCGATGACCGGAAGATTGGGGCTAGGTGCGACGACGTGGGTTGGGTTGTTTGGGAAGGAAGGAGGGTGATTTGGAAGGGGAGGGGTTTTGGAGGTCAGGGTTCTTGAGTTTTGTGGGAGATTAATGAAGCTATGTAGGTAGATATTTTTCGTTCGGGAAAGGGAGTAGGGCTGCTTTGGAGGGGGCAAGGGGGAGCATGCCGCGTCATGCCATTAAAGTGTGAACACACAAGCATCATTCCACATGCGGATTTCAACAAGTCCGCTCTTCGTTGTTTGACGAGCAAGCTGCGCGGAGCGCAAAGTTGTTCTTGCGACACTTTCTCAGGTTTCAGCGTGTGGTACGGAAGTAGCTGCCACTGGACAATCCTAATTTCGTTCCGTGACGGGATGGAGTGAATGCTTCGTTCCCATGACACGACGGTGCAATGAAGTTGGATGAAACAAACCTCTTGCTGTTAGCCAGTTAAGCCACTACTCTGATGTACATCAAGGTTGACAGTACAATTCATCTCTTTGGATCGGGCCAAGGATCAAATAGCTGTTCTGGGGATAATGATATCAGCATTCCATATATTCTGATAAGTAAAGGTCTCAGCTCGCCTCTGTGACGCACATGAAAGAACTCAGAGAAAGATAAGTTCAATATGTTTCACGAACGAAAGATAAAGATTATTTTTCAGCTTAGAGTCATCACATGGCAATTATCTCGAATTTGTTTTGGATCAAACTGAATCACTCTTTGAGAAAGATGAGGGATTTTAAATTAAGATCTGTCTATCCTGTGATCTGCTAGTGAATGAACGGCATTGACTTGAAGATATCAATTATGGATCTTTTCAAATCTGATGAGGACTATTACAGGCCTCATTTTTACGGTCTGTGCCCGCGGGCACAGACCCTTGTCATAGCAGTAGGTACGCCGCTCGACGTGCTCGACTCGTTGAGCCGGGTGAGTAGTTGGTCGACCAGCTCGACAGGTCCAGTGGATCGAGTAGGAGAGTTTCATTGGTCTATATAGGGTTCCAACACGACGCTCTTATGGTTTGTGTTCAACTCATTAGTTATCGCTACTCACTGCTACAGCAATAGACCACATTGTTACTCAACTGCTTCGCACTTGTCCTTGACAGATCTATCCAATAGTGCCAACCATAGAGTACCCATCCGAGTAGCCTTAACATAGAGCTCATCACATATAGATATGGCCTTGACTTCTTCATAGGAAAATATCTTAGAGATACAGCATAAGATCGACGACATTCAGAGTATTAACTTCCTCACCAGAAATTGCAATAGTATTAACACCAAAATCGCGATCGTGATGATGTGCTTCGGAGTCAGTATGATTGCGAGAAGAGGTTTGAGTGGGCTGCGGAGATGTCTTTAGAGAAGGACGGGGCCCTAAAGGAGCTAGTGTTGGTGCAGGAGTGAGAGCGCTTCGAAGGTATGGACGCTGAATAGAGGCTAATTCAAATCAAAAACACCGGATTTGCCTCTGTGTAGACGATTAGCAGCTTCAAGGTGATGGGAAACAGAGCAGACGAGAAAGATTGAAGCTCTCATAGTAATCTTGGTGGGAAAACCAGTGCTTGGCATGCCAAGCATTCGTATTGATTTTTTTGACATCAAAAATCCAGACAGACTTTTTCTTCACTTGCAAAGGTGGCATGACCTCTCCAGATTTAGAAACTTCAAGTTCTCAAGTAGATGTTCCCTGTGCAGAGGTGTTTACGGCTTGCTCTGCTACTACTGCGATTTTTTATCCTCTGTGATAGTACCTACTGTACCATTTTTTTGAGATCTGCATGCGGAACTCTCATTGATGAATGTGAGATATTGATTCACTACTGTAAGTAGACAAACTGTTTACAAGTTAGCAGTCTTTCTATTCTTTCAAGGCTGAAGCGAAGTATTGGAAATATCTTGAATCGAGCAAGGGTGTTCAGGAAGGAGATTGTGTCAGCCAGTAGAACTAGCAGCCACCAATTTTCCAGTCATGTTTACAGAGAAAGTAACAAAACTACAAAGCATTGTCCGAATCCTTCAACGCGACGCTCCAACTTCTGGTGAGCATTTTTCCATAATTCAACACATCCAAAATGAAAACGCACTCCCTTCTTCCCAAACCCTCGCCCCTCCTCCTCCTCTTAACCACGGCATGTAATCATGATCTGCTCATTGCTGGCTATTTGAGTCTTCGAGTCGTGCCGAGGCTCTTGAAGCTTACTCTCCTCGTTTGTTTGCCGAGATTCATCGATGTGAGGCCACAGATGCGCGAACAATCGGTTGAGGCCTTGAAAGGGGTAAATAAGGCGGTGGTATTGGCGAACGTAGTGAAGGGATTTACGCTTACTCTGTGGGCGGTTCATGGGACTGCTGTGCTGGCAAGTAGTATCATGCTAGATGGTTCGTAGGCTGTGCTGTACTTGCTAGGGTCACCAATGCTGTTGGCGACGAGGAATATGATGCTGAATTTAGCATATTAGAGAGTTTTTCGCGTAAGTTATTGCTGATGATGAGTTTGCTTTAAGAGAGGAAATACCTCAACTAAATTGCCTTCTGCCACTCAGAAAGTCAACAAGACCAGCTTTTAAAAACACAGATTGTATTCAAGAACAATTATGCAGACTTTATCTAGTTCATTTCTTCATGACAATCTCAACGTCTTACTCAAAAGTTTCTCTGAATAAGTTGAAGATAACAGATAAAGAATTATAAGATTTCTCTAAATGAGTTCATTTTATTATTTCTTTACGACGCATTAACATTAATTATAATTGCGTTCAAATTAATATTTCTATTATTTATACGATGATCAACGACGAGATTCATCTGTACATGATGTCAACTACGAATCTTTTGATTCTATTCTTCAAATAGAAGTTAGAAGAGTCTTGAGATCTCAATTTGATGCAATTCGTGTTAGGGGCCAGCATAGAGCGAGTCATATGGGTGTAATGTAACGAGTATATAAATGCTAAGGAAGGAAAGTATCTAGAAGGGAAGGGCCGGCTATCTATATGGCTCAGGGGAACATAAGCTAACCCTGAATAGGGTTGGCTCCGGAACAATCCGATAGCCTAGTGACGAGCGGCCGGCGATAGTCATGAACATAGTCATCAACATAGCCACCAACATAGCTACCAACATAGGTGCGTAGCTAGGATCGTAACAATTCGAACGATGTTAGAATGTTGCATGAGCGAGAAAGTCAATCATGCAGAATTTTCATCTACGCGACAGCATCTTCTCTAACAGTCACAATCGATCTACGAAGAAGATTAATGACATGTCGATGTCAGTAAGAGATGAAAAGATATTTAGTGAAAAAGTCGATCTCAGTATGAGAATCATGACTACAAGTGATCAAAGAATTTGCAACTCGTCGATTGCGTCGATATACTGAAACGTCTTCATCACATTGACAGTGTCATCGAGTAATTGATGAAAAGATATCAGATAGAATAGTCGATCTCAGTCTGAGAGTCATGACTACAATGCTCGAAGAAGTAGTGACTCGTTGATCACGCTGATATACTGAGAGAGCTTGAGCTTATCTTCTTTACTTGACGTCAAGTCATATATCTATCTACGTGAAAAATTGAGAGCGCAGAAGAATGATCAGAACGCATTCTTCTCTATCGATCAGAGTCAAATCATCTAACGATTGCGATCGCACGTCTATACTAACAATTCATTCAACGTCTACGTGACACAAGTCAAATCAAGAGAAGAAAAGAATTATTCAGTACAATTGTTACGATCCTAGCTACGCACCTATGTTGGTAGCTATGTTGATGACTATGTTGATGGCTATGTTCCTGGCTATCGCCGGTCGCTCGTCACTAGGCTATCGAGTTGTTCCGAAGCCAACCCTATTCAGGGTTAGCTTATGTTCTCCTGAGCCATATAGATAGCCGGTCCTTCCCTCCTAGATACTTTCCTTCCTTAGCATTTATATACTCGTTACATTACACCCATATGACTCGCTCTATGCTGGCCCCTAACAACAATCACATTCTATCTTCTCATCGTGTGCGCCTCTCTTTCATCATATATTTCTCTGCTCAATGAATGACAATCATTGAGCGAGAGAACACAGCTATCGACTACAATCACGAGCATCACGGATGCAAAGGAAACGTCTTCGTCTTCGAATCAAGAATCGGATCGGAACATCGTTTGTAAAGAATACTATCTATGAAGAGCAGGACAAGAACGATGCGACATAATCAAACAGCACAGACACTCTCATCAAGGGTTTACTAGAGCGTCACGCGCTGAATAGAAGCTATAGATTCAAACATGATACATAGCCTCAAAACTCACTGTCTCGACGGCGACGAAGTCGCCGTATAGTCGGCGAACGGTTTTATTCCCCAGAGGGTTTTGTCCGTTCATATAGATAGCATAGTTTCCCCCATGGGTCGGACCTAAACCGATGTCACAAGGGTGTATGAATTCAAATCAAATCAAATCAAATCAAATCAAATTATTTATACGATTCGTTATCGTTTATTTATTTACTCGATTTCTTTTCTTTTACTCGTAATAATCTTTTTAAAAGTTCGTTTTACACACGTTATAATTGCTAATTAATTCCAGGCCTGCCTGTATCATATACAAAAAAGCCTGCCCTGACCTCATCGCTGAGTCACAAAAACCGCAGTAATGGAGTCCGTACTCCTTCGCGTACCAGGTGAGATTGACAATCTCATCTTTGGATTCCTTCTACCGCAAGCCCGGCTTATCAGGTATCGATGCTCACTCAAACACCATAAGTGCCATCGTCCCGCTCACAGGAACTGTGGTCAGGAACCGGGCTGGCTTTGTCTTCGTGACCGACAGCACTATCTACAAGGCATTCTCATTACGAACACGCAAAACTCTTCCCTGACATTGAAAAAGAGCGACACATCCGACTAACGTGCTTCATACATCAGATTTATAAATGCAGATTATGGCAAAATGGCGTCGAACTCCCTCAGCGGCTTTACGGCACTTCCGTGGCACTCGTAATTTAGGTCTCATCCGGTCTGCAATATATTTTCGACAAGCCTGTTTGAGGGTAGGTCCTCGGCAGATCCAATCCGTGGATGAAGAGCTGCGCAAGGTGGATAATACGGCACCGCACCCCAAGGGGCATCAGGAGGACACGAGAAGGTGGTGCAGCTGCTCCCCAACCAGAATGCCGACGTCAATAGGCAAGGTGGACCCCACGGCAACGCACCGCAGGCGGCAGTAGTAGGAGGCCACGGGGAGGTGGTACAGCGGCTGCTTGACAAAGGAGCCAAGAGGGAGAGCGATGAAAAGTGCCAGTACGGTAACGCACCTAGCAATATTTAGAATCATACTTATTATAAGGAATGTCGTAAGCCCTTCGAGCCTCCTTCATACGCAGAGATTCGCACGCTGTGACCTTAGCTCTGGCGTTCATTTGCGTTGAGCCCATCACCTAAGATATCGATAGCTGACAATAAAGTCCCAGGCTGAGGAATGCTGCTCCCAGAATTTTCAAATTTCATTGCATACCAGGCACTTTTCGGCGACAAATCAACGAAGTTATCTCCCTTGAGACCGCTGCAAGGTATGTATGTGGCATTGTGCACAAGCTTGGACACTTCAGAAACCTTATTCTCAAACACCTGTTGAGACCACTGTACATTGTCCCTGCAGTGCAAGTCAGCAGAAGGTATGTCCATCTCAGCGTATGCCACTAATCGCCTACAACTTCGTGATCAATACGATCGGCTTTGCCTGTGATGGCACTCGAACATGTTCTGCTAGACTTGTGGCGGTATCATCAGGCGATACAATGACGAGCCAGACATCCGGTTTGTTAGAGGCGATATCTCTTGGGATTTAGCAGGCCGCTTGAGAAGATGGGAGATGAACTGAGCGAACCAATTATGCTGATGACGTGCTTTGGAGTCTCAAATTTCAGCTCAACTCCTTGCGACCGAAGTCCTTCCACTACCTGCCCATACGAATGTATTCCCTGTGATCGTAGCTTTTCAAGGTCTAACAAGCTGATACCATTATACTGTATCGCTGATTAGAACCCACCCAGGCGTATTTGATTAGGAGCGAACCTTGTACAAGAGACAGCCGACAATTGTACGTTGCCCGCTCCCTGGACATCCAACGATGCCTACCGATAGTGGAGGTTGCCTAGAAAACGTCAAATCAGATTACTTTAGTAGAGTTCGCAAGCGCATACCCCATCACGCTCTGGATGTTGAGCCCCGATGATTCAATGCAAGTTGTCGCATCGACGAGAAATTTGTCGTCATTGCTGAAACTTGTCGAAGAAATTGCTTGGCGTTGATGCCTGTTTGTCACGTGCCCGACCTACACACTCGGATCATCTTGGAACGGAACTAGGTAAACAAGAGCACGAGAAGGTTGGATTGCGATAAGGAAAGACGATCTTGCAAAAGCCAAAAGGTTTCCGAAACAGAAATTTTGAGCTGACTCCCTAGGTTTCAAACGATGCGCCACGGGAGATGAGGAAATTCATTCACAGACTGCGTTCCGGTGACCGCCAGATTTCATCATCTGTCGGCACACAGGTACGTGTAGCAATAGCTAGACCACTACTATTGCTCTAAGGTACAGTGCTTACCCGTGTTCCACCATCAAGAGTGATAAATTCGTTCCAGGAGGTGACGAAGCGTCTTCAAGCCTAAGACAGCTGGTAAAAGATCCTGATCGATTCGGTCTCCGCCTCATACCTCCGCTGCCGCTTGAGCCAATTGCTGGACAGGAAAACTTTGATGTTGACATAATTGCTGTCCATGGACTTGGTGGAGATTTCTTCAGGACTTGGACAAAGAATTTCAAAGACGAACAAGATGAAGACATCCTCTGGCTGTCGCACCTGCTTCCGGTCGACTTGCCGGGGGCTCGAATATACTCTTTCGGATATGCATCTGCACCTGCATTCAGCAGGTCAGTCGCAAACATCAAAGAGTTTGCGACACAGCTACTTCAGTCATTGCTTGATCAGACAGAGGCAGTGAGTTTCTTTGTTATGTATCGTGGAGATCCAGCTAAATGAATTCAGGGCAAGCGTCGGCCGACCATTTTCATCTGCCACAGTCTTGGAGGGATCGTCGTCAAACAGGTGAAGAAGATCTTACGTTACCTTTTCAGATGACTGACCTTTCCATAGGCCATGGTAACTGCCCACGAAAAAAAGCGGTTCGCAGAGGTCTTGCGCACGACACAAGCCATAATGTTCATGGGGACGCCGCACAGAGGTAGCGACATTGCCGCTTCGCTTGGACCTCTTATTGACGTGGTGAACCTTGGCTTGGCTATTTCCGGAGGGTCACTTTTGGCTGGCTCTATGAGAGCTGATCTCATCCAAGTGCTCGCCCGCGAGTCTAGTGCGCTCGATGATATCAATGAATCTTTCATTCCTCGCGTCGAGCAGAAACACATAATATCTTGTTACGAGACCGAGTGGCCTAAAGGCTTCAATCAGCTGGTGAGCGCGACGCAACACTATCAGTAATATTTCTAATCAAAAGTTAGATTGTAAGCAAGCAGTCTGCATTACTGCGGATACCGGAAGAGGAGGAAATACCGTTACCTGCGAATCACATGAATATGTGCCGATTTTCTTCCTTGCAAGACCCTAGATATCGACTTATTTCAGCTGCTTTACAACGAGTTGTGCGACTGACATCGACAAAGTCTGAGAGTACGAATGCAGCCTCAGCTGAATCTTTACATTGTAAGTCCTTGAACAGCATCCAACTCATAGATGCTAAGGCTCTGTTTCAACAGCGTTGACTGAGTCAGAAAGAAAATACACATCCTATTTCCGACGAGATTTTCAATCGGTCCTATCGAGTGATCGAGTAGAAGGGACTTGTAAGTGGTCTCTTGATACTCCAGAATATCAGAATTGGCAGAAGGAGGAGGGCTCGGCTGTGTTATGGATGACTGGAGATGCGGGATGCGGCAAGACAACCCTATCATCATTTCTGACAGAAGTTCTGAGGGCACAAGCAATTCAGCAAGCCCGAATTGATCCTTCGTCTATCGTGCTGTCTTTCCAATGCGCGAAAGACATCGAGGGTCGGAATAATGCACAGTCAATACTCTGCGGCCTGATCTCGGCAATTCTCACCTCCAAAAAAAACTTGATTCGCCGAGTCAGGGCGGAATTCGCCTCCATGTGGCAGGAATTTGGGCAGTCTTTTGAGTCTTTGTGGAAGATATTCTTGTTTGCTCTAGACACCGCTCTCTATGATTATTATTACATCATTGTGGATGGTTTGGACGAGTGTCAAGCTCGATCCAGAGAAAAACTAATTTCAAGCATTGGAAGCATGCTAGAACTTACCAAAGATCAAGGTCAACTTCATGGCAAGAAGCTGAAAATCTTATTCACAAGTCAGCCGCAAACAATGACTGAGTGGAAAGCTCTTGGCAACTCCAGCAACCTTTTCCACTTAAAGATCGAAGACCGACCTTCTGGGATGATCCAGGACATTGTAGCCTTTATCAACTACAAAGTGGATCAGCTAGTAGCCTTGCAGCGGTGCACTTTGGTCGCGGCTGCGGAATTGAAAGACGCATTGTACAGGAAGGCACAAAATTCATTTCTATGGGTGAGTTTGGTCTTAGAGCAAATAAAGACGACAATTTTACTATACACAAATGTTCCGCAGCAGCTGCTGGCGGAAATACCTGAGGATCTCAAAGGAGCATATGCTCGATACCTGCCCTCTGTTACACCTCAGAATAGAGAGACCATTAAGAGATGTGTCCAATTGCTTGTCGGTAGTGTCCGCACGTTGAATCTAGACGAGCTTGGAGCGTTTGCAAGTGTTGAGCGGTCAAGATCTAGAGATGAAGCGGAGATCGTGGTATTGAAAAACAGCATTCAACTGATGTTTGGACCTCTTATACGATTTCCAGATCAGCATGTTAGTTTCGTCCATTCAACAGTTAGAGACTTCTTCCTGGAGCTCGGTACCAACACTACCCATGCGCTTTCGAGGACTTATGGCACAGACATAGCGTCGGCCCACCTAGCACTTGCAGAAGCATGTATCAACTACCTGCTCCTTGACGAGATTTCCAATGATCTCTTCAACGAGAATGAACCATCTTCGGCGGCGACCGTGAGCTCGATTTCTCCTGTCATTGTTGCAGAGGAAGAAACGGACGACTATGCGGCTATGTTCAACATTAAGGATGTGATGTTCCTCAGGGATGAGGAGGATATGGATGAGGATACATGTTCACGAATCAGGACTTCGTTAGCCGCATTCGACTACGCAGCCGCACATTGGGCTCACCATTACGCCTCTTGTGAGCATATCGTGCCTGAGACACTCGCGAGACAGGCGACATTACTCTCAGACCCGAGCCAGGTGCAGTTTTCAAATTGGTACAGATACTGGGCACATCAATCTAAAATCACAGTGCCTAAACTGGGGCAGCTTGATCCACTGCTCGTCGCCGCTATGTTTGATCACCCGGAGGCCCAGCAGCGTTTGCTCGCTAACGGCTTCAGACCAAGCATCGCTGAGTCTCAGTGCAAATCTGCCTTACTCTGGGCTGCGTCACAGGGTCATGCCAGAGTGGTGCAAGCGTTTCTGGACCATGGTATCAATCCAAACTTCTTGGACAACGGTCAATCGCCGTTGATCTTGGCTGTACTGGCAGGTCATCAGACTGTCTGTTCCGTCCTCCTCAAGTCGGCAGTCACTGACCCAAACCTTGGAGACAGACGCACCCGGACACCGCTCGTACACGCGGTTGCATCTGACCAGCACGAAATTATTGACATGCTGCTCGGTCGTAGAGATATCGTGGTTGACAATCCAGACTCTGCTGGCTTCATTGCACTTCTAGAAGCGTCCTTCTCTGGCTGCCTGCAGTGTCTTCGACGCTTACAGTCAGATAAGCGTTCCGACTTCTCACGACGAGACAAGAAGGGTCGAACTCCCCTGTCTTATGCAGCGTGCACGCAATCTCATGCGTGTGTTGACTTAGTACTCCGAGAGATTAGTCGAGAAGATATGCAGAGCTTCGATTCTTCGGGAAGGAATGCAATATCCTATGCTGCAGAGCAAAGTTCGCTGCAGGTAGTGAAGCGACTGTGGAGATCACAGATCTCGGTGTCTCACAGAGATGCAACCGGCCGCAATGCTATCTCATGGGCGGTAAGCAGGCCATCCAGGAAGATTCAAATCCACGAACGCAATTCTGTCCTAAAGTTCCTCATCCAGCAGAACCCCAGAGAGGCTGACAAAAGAGATAAATTTGGTTGGACGCCCTTAGCGTGGGCGCTAGATCGACCAGGGTATATCGACTACATTAGAATATTGGTCGAAACCGGAGAAATCGATATTAATCAACGCGATGAGTCCGGAAGCCCCGCACTGGCATGGGCTGCAAGTGAGGGATTTGAAGATATCACTCGATACCTACTCCTGGTACCGGGCATCGAGAAGAATCTGCAAGACTTTGCTGGTCGTACACCAATATCCCATGCGGCAGGAGGTGGTTCCCTTGGTGTGCTTCGGCTCTTGATCGATGATCAGGACATCGATCCGGGAATCACAGACCATCAAGGCCGCTCACTGCAGGACTGGGCTCGACTCAATAATCGTGATGAGGCGGTCGAATTTCTCAACTGTGGCATGGACCTCAGAGATTGAGAAAATGGAAAATTCAAGATTGCGGCTGTGTGCAAAATGTGATGGAGTGAAAGTTGGACTAAATGGACGGAAATGGGAGGAGCCACTTCTGAGGGCACAGTATGTTCATTTTGGCGCATGAAAATTGCTGATTGACACTGAAACAAGGGAGGAAGCAGAGAATGGGAAGGCGAGAGCATGGATCATAGTACGATGAAGCCTGCGGGGAAGCTCGGCAGGTGCACAAGACGAAAGGTATCATGAATGAGCATGCGGCACACAAGGTTGACAATCACCACACAAAAGAGTGGCCGTGAACGACACTACAAGGAAGCACGTAAATTTAGTGAGCGCAGCCGCTGCAGGCCAATTTACCAGGCCGACTATTTTTGGACAGGTTTGGCGGGGAACAGCATTAGAATGGAGTGGAAATGCTCTATTCGTAACACCTCTTACCGCTAAGTATTCGGCTTGGTATTCGGGGTTTCGAGCCCTCTCATAGAAGTGCCTGTGGAGCCAGTTGCGATCGCTTGAGTAGCTTGCTAACAGTGCAAAACTTTGTAAATGGACTCTTCAATCACTAACTAAGGCAACAGTTATGTGTAGTTATTCAATATAGGGTTCAACTCTCAGATGGCTCATCGGACCAGATCGGGGTCTGTACTAGGATAAATCCTGAAGTAGCAACAAGGCTTCGATCGAAGTGATTGAACATAAATTTGCTATGCTTAACTTACGGTAATTTTTAGAAATATATATATTATATACACCCCGAACTTAGGATTGGGGATTGCCGTTTCCGTTCGGGAAAGGGAGCAAAGCCACTTTAGAGAGAGCAGCGAGGAAGCAAGGGGGAGCATCGAGGGAGCAAGGGAGAGCAGCGAGAGAGCAAGGGGGGCGCACTGGCGGTAGAATCCTAGATGCCGAGCCGATTGTATACACCCCGTCCATCATATAAACACACATAGTACTCAAATCACACCTCGCGGCATTCGTAGTCAAGATATCTATTAGACGGGCCGCAGAGCCGCGAGAGCAAGACTTCGGATCAGTTCAGCCTGTCCAGAATATCTCCTGGTGTGAGAAGATGATTGGGAAAGAAGAACAGAAGAGAAACGCGGAAGAAAAGAAGGGAGGGGATGAGGGAGAGGAAGAGAAATGAGAAAGGGGAAGAGATGATGATAGGACCTCACGAGATCTCGCACGCACCCCTTCGAGAGCTTGAGAGTGCTAGATATGCTTGGGATTTACGAAGCTGCAGCGCTAATAGGTAAAATATTCCTGGCCAGGGAGAATAGTGAGACCTTTTTCCCCTTCGCGCGAGTCTTCCCTATGAGGTTAGTAGAGGAGAATTTCCAAGTCCACGTTTGAGTGACTCATATCCCTTCGAGGTAACTGAATCGCAAAGCTGTTTTGAGTCTTTGAGTAGGAAGATTGTAAAGAAGAAACAAAAGGATATTAGATCACACATCGCTACGTGCATAGCATTAACTTCCGCGGTTTGCCTCAGAGTAAGATATACGACGTCGTTGTTCTGTCAATCGTGTCTCAGTACATTTCAACCCTCGAAGTAGTTCAGAAAGCAGGTTTTCAACAATGTTCTCTCTCATATTTTTATCGCATTGACAGGAAGTCGTGAATCGAGGTGAGCTAGCTGAGACGAGCGCAGTCTTGTCAGATTGAGTCTTATTCTGTCTGAAATATTTTAGTGTCAGCAGAAAATCTGATTGACGAAAAGCAAGAAGAATAGAAAGAACAGAGGCAAGAATTCTGCTAGATCTCAAGAATGCTAGATTGACGTACGCAGCAGAAGAATGTTCGATAGAAAATCATGAAGAAAGTCATGAAGAATATTTGATAGAAAATCATGAAGAAAACTATGAAGGAAATCATGAAGAATGCTCGGTAGAAAATCATGAAGAGTGCTCGGTAGGGAATCATGAAGGATGCTCGGTAGAGAACCATGAAGGGTGCTCGGTAGGGAATCATGAAGGGTGCTCGATAGAGAATCATGAAGGGTATGCGGTAGGGAATCTTGGAGAAAGTCATGTAGAAAGCATTGTTTGAGGCACTGTTTGACCTTTGTTATGCGCTCGACCGACGCGTATTTTGAAGCATGTAAAGTGTTCGATAGGGAGCTCGATAGAGAATTTGATATCGAGTCATGAAGAATGCTTTCTATTGAGCTGATTAGCATGTGCTATGAAGCATGTATGAAGCATACTATGAAGTAGGCCATGGAGCGAATGACGCGTGTTTGAACACGTCACATTGTAAAGGGGTAGTACTGCTCAACCTAGTAGTCAGAGCTCAGAAGGCATAGTAGTAGTAGGTAGGTAGATCTAGGAGGTAGGCTAGATACAGGTGAATAGATAGATAGATAAAATAGATAAAAGGTGAAGGTGAAGAAGAAGAAGAAAACTCCGCTCGAGAAACCTCTATAAGTAGTGACCAATATCCCCGTGGACCCTGAAGGTGCGGCTGAGCCATGCTCGGGAAACCCCTATCAATAGTAGCTAATATCCCCATGGACCCTGAAGGTGCGGCCGAATCAATACTGTTCCGTGGGTCTCTGAGGTGCAAGCCTTCGCCCCACGACAACATGAAGCATGTTTTGAAGCATGTTTTGAAGCGAGTAGGCTGACGAGTAGGCTAACGAGTAGGTAGGGTGGCGAGTAGGGTGGTGAGCATGTAGAACGCGAAGGGCGAAGATGTTGTCAACCTGTTTAATGATGCTATTAGCCATCTAATTATCTATGCGCAAAGGTAAATGATGCAATTTACCAGCTATTAGATCTAACTACGAGGTTAATGGCGTAATTAAGTGGTGTTTGGTTGAACCTTTGATTTAATCAGCTGCCAACGGTGCCAACGGTGCCAACGGTGCCAACGTGGTGATTAGCTGCATGTGGTTGACTAATTAGCACTCGAGGATTTGCCGATGAATGATCACAGGGTTCTTCTTGGTGAATTGACAGTATCTGACGACGTCGATTAGATAGTGAATGATTCATTGACTGAATAGGAGAAAGATTCTTACTGATATCAAAAGTTCTTGACCAGGTTTAACATGTTTTCGCTGTCCGCTTTGTAGACTCGTTAAAGTTTCAATACATTCAAGTCATCTTTCAGTTGCTGGTAGTATTCCGCGAAGTGTTCTATAGTGTGTGCCACAGCTTCGTCATATTTTGGAGAAGTCATAGGGCCGATGAGTCAGAATGGTTGGTTGTCGAAGACAAGGTGCAGGAAGGACGAAGGTGGAAGCGTGAGGACATGGAAGAGGAAGAGGCGAGAGGCAGTGGGACACGAAAGACAGGACAAAGTGGGTGGCTGAGCCCAGCAGCCAGTTCTGTTGTCGTCGTAGAGGGACCAGTTCTGAGGGGGGAGAGGGGTACCATCATATAAATAAATAGCGTGTTGACCGCACGCAGGAGGAATAGTGACTGAATCGAAGCGTTTTGAGAAGGCCATGTCCAAGCAGGAACGGAAAAGAATTAGGGCTGTGGGATGCATGGGATCCTCGCGTTCAGAAGGCCGAGGCGAAAAGGCTGTCAAAAGCGACGTCAAAGCGGCAGCGCTTTGGTCGTCCTCCCGCTAATATTTATAAAGTTAGTAAAATCTTAAAATAATTACTCGTTTAATTAATATTTTATCTTACAACTTAATAGAACTAAGAGATAATATAATTATTAATTACTATTTTTAATTATTTTGCAATATTTTTTGCAATCGTTATATATAAAATTTAATTCATTAAATTAGTTAAGTGAATTAACTTTCTCGAAGCAGCTTAAACATAATAATCAGATACAGGTAAAGTTCTTGAAATTATTCTGTTGATATTATTTGTTTTCCTAATTCTTCTGGAATGGCACTCTGGGCATCTCAATCTCTTCGACCGCGTCTTTCGGGTGATAGTGTTAGCTTGTCTAAAACGTTGGAGAAGCCACGCGGCCGGAAGGACGATGGAGTGGATGGGTCGCCTGATTTGGTGGGCGAGAGCGACCGGATCGTCTTTCTGATTGTCGTCCACACGTTCCCATTTCTTTTGAACATCATGGTGAGCTTGAGGTCATTTGCGCAATCTTCGACAGTTTTCTCAACCACTATTGAGCTCAATCAGTGAAAGGGCTTAGGGTTGAGCTTTTTGCTCCAACGAGGTGCTTACTCTTTTGTACTGCCTCAAGACGCCGTTGCATCTCCACCTCGGGCAGGCTGCTTTCCGCACAAGCTACGGCGAGATACCAAGTTGGTTTGTCGTAACGTCTGCTTGACCAGTAAGGCGGTGGGAGAAAGCCCATCTTAAGAATTGTTCCCTTGTAACTACAAGCAAGTTTGTAGACCGGAGATCCGACGTTTTCTTGCAGCCATTTGTCCTTGTCCCACCTCGACGCCTTTCCGAATTTTAGACCCAATCGATTCGCGAGTATCTCAGCTGTCTGTATGGCTCCGAAGCGGTACCCTAATATTTTCCAAACCCCAATCCACATATTCTCGGTCATGCTAGCTGGGTCTTTGATGCATGCATTGATGACCCCATGAGGTCCAATATTCTTTGCGAGGCTATCGCGACCTGGTAAGCTCTTCATATACGCAATCGCCTTGTTACGAGTGGCCTTTTTCACAGCCCTCATACTCCCGCCAAAGTTCGAAGCCGCCATGATAGCAAGACCACTCTCTGGATGCCGCGCCTCCCAGTCATCTATTTCCTGCGCTGTCTTTGTACGGTCTTTCCTAAAATCAGGCAAGTCTCTTGCAGGTATGCTACGAAGCTCTTGCAGTCGTGTTCTATACGTCGATAATGGAATGCCGGTTCTGGCGTGGTATAGGTCAGTCCATTGATCGTTTTGCACAGTGAATTGAATTTCGTGATTATCTCCGAACCGAGGGTCTATCACATAGCATAGCTGGTGTTTGATGGCGCTGGCGAATTCTTCGGTGTTCATTGAGACCGCCTTGGGAGAAGTGAGTTCTGTGGGCTCCTCACTCGAAAGTACATTAAGAAGTGATGAGATGTAAAACGATCCGCAAGTTCGTCCCAAAGAATGCGTTTGCGGCCATGACTCGGACTCAGTCTCCGGTCCCGCACCGGCCACCACAATAGCCTTTCTTTTTCCTTCAAGATCCTGAAGTTGGGGTGTTATTGCCCACCCGCCCGAGAAGCAAGAAGTCAGGAGCAGACATAGTTGAACCCCTTCGTTCTCAGCGAGAATCTCGGCGACGGTTTTGACATGCAGAACAGGGCCATCTTTACCCAAGCCTCCAATATGCCAGCCGAAAGTCTCGTCTTCGCCGTGACAGAATACACAAAGAAGCACAGGCTTATTAGACTTTACCGCTTCAGCACATGTGCGCCGAAGATGCTCTAGAAATGTTGGTAGAAGGGCGTCTGCGTCTGTAATATGAAGCGTAGTTCTATCGGGCATTTTATTGCAGTCCAACACGACTTTTCTCGTTCCATATTGGTTGCCATGGGCGTACTCTCCATAGCGTGCCACGAGATCAGCTGGGTTCAGGCATGTAAACCAGGCTTGCGATCTTCCCAAGCCGGAGAAGAGGTAATTCAGCAAGTAAAAGTCCGAGAGCATTCACCCGTCTTCTCTGGGGTCGCAGGCGTGCGTATTCAAGTCAGGGTTAAAGTAGTCACTCACTCCACACAGCCCGATGATCAGTGTATCAGGTTGAACGTCCGGCAGATGTGATCTCGCATCCAGGAATGATTCCATTTTGGAAGGACCAAATTGAAGTAGCAATATCAGAACTGAAGTCTGAGTAAGTTTTAGGGTATGATGAACGGGTCTGGAGGAATGGCAAGGAAAGAAGTTATACGTGCCTCGCACTAAGCTCTAAGTATTCGCTTATTTGAAGCTTAGTGAGGGGCACGAATAAGGGAAACTATATACCTATATATATTATATACACCCCGAACTTAGGATTGCTGATTACCGTTTTCGAGGAAGTACCGAGAGAGTAGGGGGGAGTACCGAGGGTGCGAGGGAGCAAGAGGGAGCACTATCCCTTTAGCTGCTGTTTGCCTTCGGTTAATTTTTAAGGTTGACCCTAACCAGATGTGGTAAGGCTAGGTCAAAAAGGTTATTTTTTGTAAATAGAAACAGTGTCACGAGTGTCAACAAAGCCCCCTATTGTTCTTGCCCACCTCGATAATGCCTTCCTGCGACGTAGTACCTGCCTAATCTGCGTCCTATCACTGTTATAGACGATCGATTTGAGCCTATTCAGATACCTTCAAACGTCAGTTGAGTCAATATACCATGACCAGACCTCTCAAAGGCAGTTTCTAAAGCGAAAAAGAACGTCAATTGAGTCAGCAATTGAACGTTCAATGATACGTCTAGAAGATAATCAAATCTGCAAAAGAAAGAGCCCTGGGAACTGCCGTGGGTGCAAGGAGATAGGCTTAACAGCCAGGCCTAGAAAACGACAAATTCTCGGTGAAATTACACCAAATTTAGGTGGTAGCAAGCGGAGAAAGCGTTCTACCTTTGGCTGTAATATCTGTGATATCCTCCTATGTAGAAACGGTCCATGTTGGGCTGCATATCACAATAGCATCTGAATAGCATCAATAAAATCAGTTCAGGGTGATATTCTAGGGTTCCTATTGGTGGACTAAGCGAATACGCTAAAAGTGGCCTCCCGACAGGCATCTGCTCACGTTGGTTTCTGTCGAGGTTATTGCCTAACTGTCCCTCCAATGGAGAGATACGAGAAGGGCATGATTCGGATATGACAACCGGCTTTACTTCGGTATCTTGGCTTCGTCCCCACTCCAATGCAAAGTCTATCTCGCCAAGAATGAGATGAACAGTCCATTACATCACACCGGACATGGATCATCCTCAGTCAAAAAATATTGCTTCATCTGCTTCTTTAGCGACATGCTCAAAGCCCAAGCAGGTACATGATCAGCCATACACATATCAACCCATATCCAGTGACCATGCCATTCGAGTTGCAACGATTCAGCTAGGGGAATACGGCAGTCCACTGACAATCACATTGAGGGAGGTAGAACTCCCAAGGAAAGGAAATGGCTGGGCCGTCCCTGAATATCAAACGTTATCCTACGAATGGGGTCAGGATGGGCGTGACAGGCCGATATATTGTGATAGCAGAATTCTCCTGATCACTAGGAACTTGGAGGCGGCGCTTCAACGCCTTAGGTCGACTGATGAGCCACTGCTGATATGGATGGACTCTATCTGTATCGATCAAGACAATGTGGCAGAGCGTAGCCATCAAGTGAGCATGATGGCCCTGATCTACAAGTCGTCCCCAAGGGTCAACATGTGGCTTGGAGAAGAGAACGAAACCACGCAAGAGGGTATTTCGATGCTCGAATCATTAGATAAGCTTTATGATCAGCTGAAGAAAAGGCTCAAGAGTCGTAGGTCTTCCGAATATTGGCTAGAAGACGACATCATGAGCATCAATTACCTAAGAAGTATCCTTGGAGATGAAGCAGGTATCGAGAATGAGTAACCAGAGCGTTGGGACGCCCTCAGAGACATCATGAGTAGATCATACTTCGAAAGAACGTGGATCGCTCAAGAAGTACTGCTTTCTTGGAACGCCACGGTAATCATTGGAACCCATCGCTTCCCATGGCGTCTCCTCCGCAACGCAGCGCTCACAACCCAAAAATGTTTCTGCCTTCCAATAGATAGGGAGTCGCTTTCCTACTGGCGCCTTGTCGCCCTTGCCATATTCGTGGAGAGAATCTGGAAGGGCGTCGCTTTCACCATCATCGAGCTTCTTCAGCAACTCCACATGTCCCGCTGCCGCGATCCCAGAGATATGGTCTATGCCGTCCTCGGCATGATACAGTATCCACATGGCGCCATCAGCAAATCCCAGGCCGTCGCAACAGGACTGCCAATACCCGATTACACCAAGTCTATCGAGCAAGTATATCGAGACACCGCCGCAGCTATCATCACGTCGAATCAGGACCTAGCCCTCTTCTTCAACATCCAAGTGCCGCGCATGCGTAATATTTCTACCATGCCGACCTGGGCCATCGACTGGTCGCCCAGTCCGGAAGGCTGGTGGCATGCTAGCAACCCGAAGATAGAGCAAGTAGGGGCAATTAAACCTCTGAATGCATTTCAGAAGAATTCCTTCGTGAGACCGGTTCCTCATGGCACTGCTCCAATCTTCCCTGCGACAGACACAATGCCTATAAGCGTCGCAGGCCGCGTTCTTACAGCTCCTGGTCTTTCCCTCGGCGATGTAGTATGGACATCGAACCCGCTGCACGTCGACGGCTTTGTATTTTCGCTCGTGGAATTACAGTCTTCAGTCAACCAACGCTGTGGCAACAGTCTAGTCGACAAATACATCACTGGCGAGCCAATGATCCAAGCTCTTTGCAAACCATCCTTATGGGTACAAATGACACTGAAGCTAAGGGACGAGGCTACGAAACTTCAGGCCCCGGCGGCTGGACCCCCATGTTCGAATCATTCTTCGGTGTCTTGGTTTCCAACGACATGATGAAGCGCAGGAATGAGATGGAGGGTATCCCGGAAGACCTATTCAGGCTAATGTGCATCCAGCAGACTGGTGCGGGATTATTCTTGTCTGCTGCGAAGAGCGTGGGTAATCAAAGGGTATTTCAGACCGGGAAAGCGGGCCTTATGGGTATTGCGGCTCTAGATGTTAAGGAGGGTGATAGGGTCGTCTTGCTGAGGGGAGCTTATGCTCCGGTCGTGGTGAGGAGGGTGAAGGCCGAGACGAGGAAAGGGCGGAGTTCCTCTTGGGAGATCTTTTGTGAGGCTTATGTGCATGGGGCGATGGATGATGAGGATGAGGTCTTTCAGGACGGGTTGTGTGGGGATTGGGACACTTATGAGATCATGTGAATGAGGGTCATTAGTATATCTCAGCTTCGAGCTTGGATAGGGTCTCTTATGCTGGGCAAGCTATCGAGGCTGGAGCACTGACAATTCATCAAGTCAGTGTTGACTAGACGAAGCTTCTCTTGTATGCATTACATAAAGTATCCATAAATCATCAAGCTATTCTTAGTAGCCTTTCCCTCTCCTCGTCCGCAAGCTTCCCTTTACCACCTTCGCCATCGCATCCAGCACAAATGCCATAAAAGTCCCGCCTACCAATCCACCAGGTGTAAATACCAAGCAACCCTCACCCATCAAAACTCGCTCGCCCAAAACTCCCACCCCAACACTCCAGGAGCACTTACGGGGATTGATCGAATCCGAAAGCACCGCTACTAGGAGTCATACCAGTCTCGGTCCCTTCGTAAATGCAAAATGCACCGAGATGACGGCTGTCACGACACACCGCCCAATATCTCTTATTGGCCAATGAAGATCGCTTTATTGGCCAATGTCGTCGTCTGACTGGTCAAATAAGCAAAATTGGGCTATGTGTCGACCACTTGGTAAATGACTAACTTATTGGTTTATGATAACCACACATTGACCATTACCTCGTTGCCGCTATTACTCATCGCATGCTATCCTCATATATGCATGTTACCGTCGCTATCGGTTTCAGCTGCAACTACAGGCCCCCAGGGCCTATTATCTTATTGAACCCTCTGGTAGCTAAGTAAACTGCTGAGTACTCCATTCCCTAAGTGAGAATCCTTAAGATACCTTTATGCTCGCCAAGATAACCTGAAGATCTATATATGTACTATATACACCCCGAACTTAGGATGGGGGATTTCCGCTTTCTATCAGTAAAGGGAGCAGGGCTGCTTTAGAGGGAGCAGCGAAGGAGCACAAGGAAGCACGGGGAAGCATTGAGGGAGCAAATGAACGAAACAGGCTTTAGTGCGCGAGTATGGAGCGTCACGTGTTATTGAGTTTGAAGATTACTGTATATATATATATTCCCCGAAGCTTGTGGCAACACGTGACAGCTTGCTAACTAAGGCGTCGCTGCTTTGCTCCCGCGCTAGCGACTATTCTGATCACCTGCTCGCCCGTTGCTCCCTCGTGCTCTCCCCTTCGCTCTCTTTGCTTCCTCATGCTCTCTTCTTGCTCGCTTTCAGCTCTCTCGATGCTTTCTCGTTGACTAGTTGTCGTTGTAAGTTGCTCTTCGATAACTTTAGATGACAACTGACAGAAAGTCATTATCGACTTCAGATTGCAAAGAGAAGTTATATATGACTTTCTGATATTTCATTTCATCATGTTATGTCTGCAATAAAACTTTGTTTACAGCTTGTCAGAAATCTCTCTTCTTTGAGAATATGAATCGACGTATGAAAGACATGTCTAATTCAATTAACTTCTTTGGAAAATTCTTTTCTCAAAGACTTGTCCAGATATTTCGTCATACCAAAAATCGAGCTACCAATAATATCATTAATAACGAGGTCAAATACCTATACAAAATGTATAGCACAATCTTCTTGGCCATTCTACTGGCAGGCTTCACACTCGCAGCCTCGAAAGCATTTCCTATAGTAGCCCCGACAGGCTACTGTCCCACAGTAAAGGTTACCTGGACTGCTAATGCAGGCCCAGTTTTCTACGATCTACTAGCCTTTGATTCCACGGCAGGAACGTGCCAGACTACCGACAAAACTGAATGTACCGTTGGAACTAGCACATCGGTCTCCAATGGCGTTACTATCACGGAAGGTGCATCGCTAACCTTAGACATGTATGTCTCCCTCCAACTTCTGTGACCATGTTAGACACAAGATCTCAAATTATACAAAGTTTAGAGCGGAGGTTGGTTCGATCGCCTTCAGCCCGTCAGTCTCCTACAGCTATACGACTAGCACAGGCACAAGTGATGGGTTCGTCGCCCCTTCTCTGGCCAAAATCTTTTAACTTTACTAATGTTCTCATCCTACTCCGAGTGAGCTGCCCAATGGGAGACTACGTCTGTGGTATCACCTCGTCTTCTCCCTACCAAATGGTCACAGGCGACAAGGCAACTTGCGGTGGCGGGGACTACCCGACTTGCGGCGGTTGTGTCCTTGACCACTACTCGATCAAAGTTCCCGCGTAGAACAAAGCTGTCAATTGGGCGGCTTGTATTGCGGCCGGTTCACCGAACCAGACTCCTATTGAGGGATTGGCTCCGTGCTGATCATGTGTATGTCGAGAAGCATTCCCACGGTCTGGGGAAGCTAGAGGTGGATTCGTTGTGGGGTATGAAACTGTGGGAGCATGAGATTCAAGGTGGTTAGAGGAGATAAGAGGTTTTTTCTGTCCAAGATCAGTGTTTGTATCATAGATTGTCAGATAGATTTCTTATGTTCAAACTGGATCATATGCAAGGATATACCATAAGGGGGAAATACAATCTCAGATTGAATCTTCAAAGATGCCGCAGGGGCACCTAAATGTCACATGTGAAGTCCTTCATCTCTAGTTTCCAAGTACGACCCAGCTTGACTTGGGGTATCAGCCGAATCGGCATGCAGGCGCATGGAAGGCGCTAGAGGATGGCACCACTGAGCACAGCCCCAAGGGGGAACCAGAGCATTGATAGGAGGCTTACCCTCCCATCGATGGCCATCATCCCGAAGGATTCTGGCCATAGCAGTGCATTTTCTGGCTTTTGTCCCACCCACCCACCCCTGTATTCTCTAGTCTTCGGCTCGAGGGAGTTCTTGGCACTCTGAGGCAGCTTCTGAAGCCAATTTTGGCTGGCGAAGCTGCTAAAGGTGGCCGAGTTTGCCCAACCCATAAAAGAAAGCTCTATAAAACATGTGCATGCCCAAGCACTCGATAGCCAGCCATCTTCCCCAATGGCCCCTCACAACACCCAATCCTCCCTTCCCCTCAGCATCCTGGACATCCATCATATCTCCCCAACGCCTGAATTCAACAAACCGCTAAACTTGACATGAACAAGAACCTGTAACGAATTTTGAGGAACAGAGAGCTGCTGCTCCCGAGGCCAGCGGCTTGCCCGTTGCCCGTTGCTCGGTCAATAGCCATCAATTAATTTGAATCTATTGTGATCAGGGGAAGAAAGGAATTCGTAAGAATACTTTCTACGCTATTCTACTTCATTTTTGTGACTTGCTGTTGGTTTTTTTTTTGCTGAAGCCAGGACCTCGGAGCTACTCGCGCATTGCTTTGTTTAACTTCGTCAAGATCTTGTTTTCATACAGTTGATGTGTTGCAAATTCGCCCAAGTCCTCCGTCAAGTCTTTGAACCTGAGGCACGCATCGATGACGTCGGTGAAGCTCTGACCGACTCTATGTGGAAGTTCTCTTCCAGCTCGTGCAAGAAGCTTCGTCTTAATCTTCCACGGATCAATCAACGCGGTGTTAAACTCTTCAAAACTCATTATTAATTTCCAATAGGCGATCTCGAGACAGATAATACCCTGTTACTGATGTCACTAGCGTTCCTGTGAAGATTCAAAAAGACAATCTTACCAATGCATACACATCATGGGCCTTTTCGAAGTTTATCATTGGCTTTCCCCACCGTTGCGGATGTCTATAAGCGTTGTTTTTTGGAGTGTAGTCAGTGTTCAATAGGGACTCTGCGTCCTCTGGCCTCGAACACTCAAAGCCAAACAGCCGGGGTTGTGTGAGGTCGATGTCTGTATATTCCGCAGAACCCGATTGTGGTCCGCTGCATCCTTGATCTAGAGCTCTCTTGAAGAAAAGGACGTTCTCGCTTTTCAGCTCCTTGTGAACCCACCCCACTTGGTGAAAATTTGACAGTGCAACAGCTAGTGTGTAAGCTAGCTGTATCCGCAATTCTAGAGGCACGCGCCTCTTTAAAGCATAGAATTTGCTCAATATGACCGGAGGTTCGTCCATGTTGCATCCTCCGTCCATGTCAAAGACTACTCCAAACGCTCTGCTACTGCGCTCCTGAATGTAGCCAACACAAGGTAATATGTTAAAACTCGTTCGCTTCGGGTGGGATAATTGCTGAACCATTCTCTCGAGCTGAAAGACTGTAGCTGGAGGAGCCTCTAGCGATTCCACAGAGATCGCTGTATATTGGCAAATTTCGACAAGAACTGGTTTCTCGGCGATCTGCCCGTACCGAAAACGTGGCTTTATACCTGCAGGCAGAAGGGGAACAAATCTGACTGCGCTTCGTGGGATTTCGGCGCTGTTCGGTATATGCGAAGTATCTAAAAGATACTGCCTCAGTGCTATAGCGTCCTCTGCGCCCACAGCTTCGACTACCTCGTCATTCGCAGCTTCGTCTAAATCAATGTTAGGATCAAGCAATATACCGCTTTCGACACTGTTAGAAACGTTCAAGATATTGTTTTTGATATCATTGACAGCAGATTCTGCAGCGTTCCCATGGAGAATAGTGTCGGCGCCACCATCGTCTTCACTCGCAAGGACTGCTGTTTTTGAAATAGCCTGGGATAGTCCGCGAATTCTTTGAAGAATCTCTATCTGGGCTAATTGGGACAGCCTTCCAAGAATGGAACCGGAGAATATTGCTTTTTGAGTCCTAAGATCCTCTATACTTCTTGCCTTAAGTATCAGGCCCTCGATTTCAACCTCTTGTATGCCTTTTGGTGGATAACTCTTAAGCCAATCCGCAATCTGCCTTCCTTGAGGGTCGTCGTCTAATGAGACCCTCAGGAACATGTAAGAGGTTGGCTTCTTCTTCCTAGCGTAACCTACTGGGGGAGGTGCTATAAGTGGTTGCAATATAATGCTGTGCTGGTCGTGCTCGGACAAATCGAATAGTACAGGAGTCTCTGCATGGCTAGTTATTCTGGTGCTGCTGCGTTGCTAGGAATAGATTGATATACCAGTCAGACCTAGCTCGATTTGATCACCCCAAAGATGTCTATGCAGCCATTTGATGTTGATGTGCTCCCCAGACTTCAAACGCTTTCTTATTTGCCGTATCAATACCGAGGTGAACGAGCGTGTTCCTGGTGCTGGTACCCTAGAGCCTGAACCGCAAGCTGCGAGCACCTCCATCCTCCCCTCTTTGGTGCCACGAGTCTTAAGAGCAGCATGGCAGCAATCCAAGATGACTAGTACATCACCTCCTGCAAGGTATAATGCTGGCTGGATTGGAAACCAATCGAGTGCTGGTCCCCCTTCTTCTTTTCTAACTCACTCAGCATTAGCATGAGTGTACCTTCAACTGAATGCTAAATCTCACGCTCTCCATTCGCTGTATCCAGCCGCAGACTTGTTATCAGCGTTGTCCGCATGACCTGCATAGTAAACGATTGTCAGGCTCCGTCTTTCAAGTGAGTGCTGTTTGATGAAGCCGACTAGTTCGTAATGGAGCTCTATTGCTGCATTGTCACTTGGAATTCTGTAAATTCGCGTCGTAAACTTGAAATCTTCTTGGAATAGACTCTGTAGTTTGAGAACTTCGGGCTCGACGTTTAGATCATCGTCAGCCCAAAGAAGCAGCAATGTATTCACCGTGTCGTAGTCTGAATGCGATGACCAGTAGTCTCGTGTTGTTTGCGCAAATTCATTCACAATTACTTCTTCTTGTGACATCTTGAGGTGATTTAGTTAGGCTTGATGAAGTGTAAATCTGATAATTGCATAAAAGTGTATCCTCTACAGTAGGAAGCTATCTACGTTTTGTGCCGCAATTGGCGCTAGCCCCAACTAGGCTAGCGGGCAGTGTAATGTCACTGCAACTACGGAGTACTATGTTCCTAATGGGAGCCAATACCCGTACACCCCCCTGGCTTGCATGTACACCCCCCTTTGCTTACATGTACACCCCCTCGGGGAAACCTGAAATTTCCATTGCGCATCACTCAGTTACACACCAAATTTAGTAGGCAATTCAAGGGTTTACATATGATCCTGAGTAATTTCTCCATGACCTTCCCCACAACCTTAAATTCGGTTAATCTAGCCTAGTAAACCCACACATCAGACTTGTTGTAAACCTTCCTTCTGACACTCATCATCGCCATCGCCATTGTCAGAGGCGTTAGACGTCAGCAAGAGTTCGAGGGTTCTACACAAAGAGAGTTCTCACAGTATGAACAGGTACTGATGGAGGCGGAACAACAAGGGCTACAGCAGGGGGTGAAGCAGGGGCGGGGTCGGGGTCGGGGTCGGGGTCGAGGTCGAGGTCTCACACGGGCAAGAGGTGAAGGGCAGCGAGGTGGACGTGCTGCCACAACCCCTTCCATCCAAACGGATGCAGGCCTGTTTGCAGCGTTTCATATGTAGCGAAGAAGGTGCTGAAATAGCGATATTGAAGCTCTTTTAAACAGTGCAAAATTACTATGGAGAAATTGCTCAGGATCATATGTAAACCCTTGAATTGCCTACTAAATTTGGTGTGTAACTGAGTGATGCGCAATGGAAATTTCAGGTTTCCCCGAGGGGGTGTACATGTAAGCAAAGGGGGGTGTACATGTAAGCCAGGGGGGTGTACGGGTATTGGCTCCCTTCCTAATTAGAAACTATGTTCCTAATTGGACGACTACTCCTCCTGCTCCTACTATTGCTCCTACTGCAGTTCCTATTGCTTCAACAAGGCTGATAACCCACGTTGAGTTCGAGTATTCTGATAGGACCAGCTGTGGAGTGTTTAGTAATCTTGATAGCTGCGTTTAAATTTGCGAGCCTTGTTCAACCAGCCTGAGCTGTTTGATCGCGCAAACTCATACCAAACACTCAAGCAAAGCAAAGTCGCTATGGATGCAACTAATCGAGGACGCACTAATCCCTCAGGAAATGATGATCCCAGTGACAGCGAGGACGATTTGAGCGTAATTACTCCGCTTGAACACATTTCACCTTAATGGCAGCTAATATAGAATAAAATAGTACCTCAACCATTTCTCAGCGTCAGCCAGTGGGAAGTTTCGCTCAAGAGCTTTGGAATACAAAACCCAGGCGCAAGTAGGTTTATGTAGTCCTTCTCAGCCTGGGAGTAGTCTTATATTGACAGATGCGTTATTCAAACAGTTTCCCACTGCCCCGCTTTATCAGATTAACGAGGAGGTTTATCTTATGGTCGCTGGTCAGTCACAGCCAACAGGGCCATATTTGATCTCAGCTGTTCTTGCCAGCCAGCGATATTCGATAAAGCGCAAGGATAACGGAGAGCAACTCCCACAGTCCATCAAAGAGGAGGATCTCGTTGTTCGAGTGTCTTAGCAGAAACCCCAGATACTGAAGTTAGACTAGAGGCTTCTGATTGGCCATGGGCACTGTTGACTGTGGGCGATCACCGAATCTTGGAAACATCAGCCCTTCAAAGACCTCATACTTGAATACATTATACTCAGATAAACCTCTTCTTTAACGACCGTTCACGGTCTAATTCATCTAAGCGTCGTAAGTTCTAGATAGAGTGTTAGTCCATCCTCCAAAATGCACTTTGCCCCTCGCAAGCCTTGTAAGTTTGCTTTCAGTAGTGTATAGAAAGATGAAGACCTGATGTGCCCGAGTGCCGCAATTACCTACCTTCGACCAGGCAGAATGCTTCGCCAGCTGCTCAACTACAAGTGAGCAAGTCCCAGCAAAATACCTTTATACCTTACATAACGCTAGCCTCACACAGTTGAGAACTATCGACCTGGGTACCCAAGGCTGAGCGCCTTTCTACACAGTGACAAGGAATTCACTATCTTTCGAAGATTCGGAAACCTACATGCTCGAATCTTATTACATAAACAAGATAACCTTATAGAATTGGAACAAAGATTGAATGCCTTGGACAACAACGAAGTCAACGCTTTTTTTTTGAACTCGCGAAGATCTGATGGGAATGCCGAGAGGCACACTCTGCTTGTAGAGCTGGAGTCTAAGCTAGCAGAATATGGTAGGATAACGTTCGATCACAGGTTGAATTTTTCTCCCATGTTCATAGGACCATCAGACTCCATGCTCGAAAGTTATTTCCGACAGATTGAGCGGCCTCGACCGCAAGAGCGAAGTGTAAAAAGCGTGCTTCGATGGCTAAAGGGTAACAAGCCTTTGGTCGTGGAGGAATCAAGTTTCCTCAATACTCGTGATGATTTAACGAGCCCTGCCAAAGCCGCTACTCGCTCGAGCATCGAAACCTTTGTTGAGAGCTGTGCGGTGTTCTTGCACAATTTTGGAATCCGAAGTGTATGATATATCTCCTAATTCTGCTTTTTCGGAATGATTTCGTACCCATGAACTCTGACTGACATCCTCTAGATTTTCACTACAACTATTGGTAGCCTCCTACGAGTTGGGAATCCTTACAAACCTGACTAAAAATTAGGAAGACTCTAAGAGATCCACCGATAGACACTTGATCTACATCACAGCCGATCGAGTAGTAATGGTGGCTAGGCTGTTGACGAGTTTCTTCGCCGTCATGCTGTTGACCCTGCCAATAGTCGTGCTGTTCAACCTAGACTCGATTTCGACTCGACTGGGAGTGATTGTTCTATGCGTCTCGTTCTTCGCGCTCTTCATATCTTTGCTGAGTCAAGCTCGGCTCATTGAAGTGTTCTCTGCAACAGCAGCGTAAGCATCAGCATCTGTCCCTAACCTTTCCAAGCATTCCTTGGATTTGCTCCCTAACACAATCTGAGTTGATAGATACTGTGCGGCCCTTGTTGTTTTCGTTGGAAGTCTTCCTTAGCCATCGATTGGATGGCACAGAGGACATCTTGTCTGGGTGAAGCGTGAGGGGGTGTCGTTAAATGCTAAAGCAGTGCTGGAGTAGACTATCAGTGGAACCCCGGGCAAGGTGAAAGTTGGTCCACATTACGTGCGTCAGTGATTGTTGAGGAACCGATTTCGAGCTGTTTATAAAAACGAATACCGTAATACTACAGTTATCGGGCATTCATGAATTCAAAACAGAGACATGGCTAAAACTCAATGGGTGACTTAACAGATTGTATAACGCGGGCAGCTTTGAGCAAAATTACAGAAGTTAATCTCTTTGAACTCCCAATAAATCCACCGCTCATAGCCTGCTTAGATACTGCAGCACCATACCTAATTTCTGAACATCTACGGGCTATCATTGTGCACATTCGCATCCTCCAAAATTCTTTTGGTCTCTTGTAAGTATGTCTTGTATGCACGAACAGCCTCTGGTCCTTTGTCCAGTATGCGCTTATGCTCCAAATGATGGAGGCCACTAGATTGGACTTCGTCCAAGGTTTTTACCACAAGTTTTAGCGGCGTTATACCGTGGCCATCGCCTAGGGTAGGATCTGCGCCGTAACTTAGAAGAGCATCTACGGCATTGTAGTCACCAAAATGAGCTGCTTTGTGTAATGCAGTCCATCCAAAGCTATCGGTAGTGTGGATTATTGCCTTAGATCGAAGTTTGCAGTGAGTTGCTAATAAATGCCGTAGTGTTGCATCTGGAAACTTCTTTCCATATACAGCCGCATGTAGTACCGTGTAATTTCCCGGCGAAAATCTAACCTCGGCTCCTGCGTCTAGAAGAACGTCTGCAGCTCCGGTCTGGCCAAAAATAGCAGCGAGCTCCAAGGGAGTGCTACCGACCTTACTCTCGCATTCGACGTTGGCTTGTTTCCGAATCAATATGGACAATGTTTCCGTTGCGCCAAAGATAGCGGCAAGATGTAGAGCTGTCATATCGTGCGCGTTCTTCATATCGACCTTGAAATTTGGGCTGTTGCTGATGGTTTCCGCCATTCCGGGAGCCTCCAAGATGGCAACAGTATGAATTGCATTGTTTCCAGTCGAGTCTGGCTCATTTATGTCAAGAACACGAGGCACAACTAAGGCTAGATTTGCCACATCATACGGACGTATATGGGCGGATCTTGTAATCGAGAGAGCTGCATTAGACCCGTTGTGGAGTCGTGTGGGATCAGCACCCGCAGCAAGTAGTTCCTCAACGACGTATCGCTCACAACAATTACTCAAAGCTGCCATAAGTGAGTCGTAGCCCCCAGAGACCCTTTCGTGGAGATCACGACCGTCAGAATTTAGGATACGTAACACCTCTTTCAAGGCATCTCTATAGCCTTCTCCGTGAACAATATATCTAGAGAGCGGAATGCATTCCCATCCAATAAACCGAGACGCAAGATGTCCTCTGTCCAAGTAATGGGAAGCCTGATAGTGAGTACTAGCACCCGAATCCAGCAACGTCTGGATGATTTCAGGAAGATGGAACATTACTGCAACATCAAGAGCGCTGATGTTTTTCAGACCGGATAAAGGCGCCTTATCATGAAGGCGCTGATGATCGCTCCAACGAACATTGACGTCTGCACCTAGTTGGACGAGAAGCTGCACAAGTTTAAGATTCCGGGTGCGAACTGCCCAGTGCAAGGGGGATCCAAAGAGCTGGAGACAATGCTCTGGGAAATATAGAACTCCATCTCTTGCAGTGCACATTCGATTGATATATTCTCTACAGGGTCCGTCTTGGTTTTCCGATGACCCATAGACAAGAACGCGAGCTAGTTTTTCAGCTTCCTGGTCCTCAAACATAATCAACCAATGAAACGGATTTGGTCCTTCTTCTTCGAGAATGAACTTTTCGCAATATCTGCAGATTTGCATTGCAACGTTGAAAAGACCGCGTTTACAGGCAAGGCAGAGAGCAGCGGAGATCTCCTTATCATCAAATTTCCACTTACGCAGAGCATGGGCCGTGAGAGATGGTATCCCACTTCTAACAACGTCCGCTAACGCGAGTCTGTTGACTCTAGGGCTCTGATTCATCCACAGACTACTCTTCTTTGTGGCGTATTGTTGATACGTTCGAATCCTGGTGGCGAAATAGTTTTCTCCAGTCGCGGATTCTTCAATTGCTCTGTCAATCTCTGTTTGAAATCCAAAGTCTACAGCTTCTTTATTCTCTCCGTGTCCTAAAGCAGAAACGACACGCCTGTAGATAGCCTTAGTGGTGGCATTCCCAGGAAGGCTCAAGGTTAGGAATCGTAGCATGGTTTTGTTGTCAGGTGGAACGCCGAATCCTGTATGGTAGCACATGGCGAGCTGCAAACACGCTTCCCAGCATTTGAGTTGAGCCCCTGGAGCCATGAATGGCTTTGGTTGGCCTTCTTGTTGTAAATTTTTGAAAATTTCAACCCGTATCGGCCAACATAGCTCCGTCATCGACATCTAATGCTGGAAGTTAGTCCAATGAAATCAAATTACAATTTCCCCTATACTTGCCTGAAATATATCCAAACTTGATGGACGGAACTGCGAGGGTCTTGCAGGAGGTGGCTTCACAATCGTAGAGACTGAACGCTCTGAGCTGCTGGTTGCTGAATCTGGTACATGGGCAAACATATCTTTACTTGTCTTCGCCATCACAAGAGAGTTGGCCTCAGATGCTATACGAGTGCTCATTACCTCATTGAGATCTCTCAGGAGATAATTGTTCACACCTGGTTCACCTGCTATAGAAGGCTTCACAGTATGTGTTCTTGGCAATGGATAGCTCAGCACCGGTCGTTGTATCCTTAGAAAGTTATTTCCCTTCATGGAAGAAACATCAAGTTACTTACTCTGTTCCTTGAGCTAAGACTTCTATGATCCGTAACATATCCGATCGCCGAGAAGCAAGATCCCTCAACGTGAGATTAAAGGTTTGCAAGATCGCCATCTTCACCGAATTCTGATTAGTACCCTCGAAAAGCCGCTCGCAAAATTCCACCGCCCGCCGTAACAGACCATCTTCCTCGTCTATGCAAACTCTATCTAAGAACTGTGTGTCAGATTCCCCAGACATCCGCCAATCAATTTCAATATATGCACGACCATGATTCATGATTTCCCAAAGGGTGATGCCAAACGAATAGACATCCGCGGCGTAAAAATGTTCTAGCTTAAATGCTTTTTCTATTTTGTATCTTCCACGCCCTTCTTGTTCGGGGGCATTGTAAAGTGCCGTACCACCATATGTAACCAACTGACTCTCATCAAGCTCGAATATGGAGCTGCCGAAATCAGCAAGCTTTGCTATCAGCGAACGCCGGGGTCCCTGACCACTTGCATTATAGGCGAGAATGTTCTTAGTTTTGATGTCTCCATGTATGATCTTGCTGTTGTGGAGAGCTTTCAAGCCCAGAGCCACGTCTAGCGCAAGCTCTCTGAGCTCGGCGAGGTCAAGCTTCATCCTGGGCTTGATCCTGTTCAAGTATTGTATAAGTGTGCCATCTATTGAGTAATCTACCACAAGATATGGACGCATGCCGTAGACGTCATTAGTCCAGCCGTATCCGATAAGATGTATTATGTTATCATGGTCTCTCAAGCTAGGATGAGTCAAAACTCGTAGCTCACGGATGACACTGTCATATTGTCTCCGTAGTTGGCTTGGAGCCTTTCCAGCCACATTAATCAGCTTGACTGCGACATAATGTTCAGAAGTACTGATCTGGTCTTCAGAGCTTGATAAAGTTGCCCGCCTAACCTCGAAACTGCTTCCTTTCCCAATTTTCTTGTCAAACTTCAAATTTGATGAATCTACCAAAGGAAGGTCATTTCCAACGGCAGCCAAAAGTGAGATCAGGTTAGAGGGGTGTTCCAAAGAATGCACATCGCTCGACTGCTCGGCTGCTTCTCGGTTAGTCTCATGGCTATGAGACCATAATGAAGACATGACGATAACACTCAATCTAAGCGCGCAGTAAGCCTAAAATATTCAATTGTACACTCAATCGAGGTCATGTTTAAGCTGTAGCTAGTTGTGTGATACAGCTAAGGGGGACAAACCTAAATCGACAGTAACTTGAGTGAAAGATTCTGAGATCCTTTATGATCAGCCTGACGAACGAATTGCTTGAACTCCAGCTTCCATACTAAGTAAAGTAAGACTCTAAACGTGCAGGTACACATCGGCAAGCCTTGCGAGACTCTTTGATTGTCGAAAAGATGAGGCTCCGTGAGATTCGTAACGAAGTGTTGAATGGCAACTTGAAACTCTGCAGCTGATGTTGCTAACGCAACTAGCTCGATAACTTCATCAAATGCTTACGACTATAGAAAGGAGTACAACGGTGCTCGTTGACTCTGATCAAGGTTAAACTACACAAAGAATCAGTAAGACCTTTACATCGTGCTGACACTATTGTTTCGCATCTTGGAAGTGGAGTTGGGCAAACCGGAGGAAAGCGACCACTCAAGACAATAAGGCATCTTGGGGTTATGTTTAGTGCCAACTCCAAAAGACAACCAGCCGAGTGGCAGTACTCGTATTTGTTGGAATACGAGGTCATATGGGGCATTTTGGTATATGGGGTTGAAGCTATCTAGTAGGAACTCCGGAGGAAGGAAAAGGTGGGAGGAAGGTCAAATACCCTGAATCCCCTGAATCCACTAGCGCCGGATGAACGCGGCGCCGGATGGATGCGGAGATTACCAACCAAATCACACCTGAAATTCCAACAGTATTTATGGCTCAGTCGCGCAAAAATCGCGGCATGGCCAACTGAAAATCCTACTATTGGTTCCTACGAATCTATATCTATATAGTACTGGAATAGCGGCTTAGTCTGATCGTTTGATGCCAAGTGTTACATCAGGTGACCCAACATCAAAACTTTCGGACCTCGCACTATGTTCTTCGCTGCGTCGACCCGTGCGAGTCGTTTCTTTTCGCTTCAGCTACCATTCTTTCGCTTCAACTACCATCGACAGAGTATTGAAGTCGTTGTACGTCAACTGTTTCAGAAATCACCTGACCGATCATTGAAATTTTCTTTGATCTGTTTACCTGTTTATCCGTACATATCTGTATACTTTCTGCATCTGTCGTTATCTACATTGTACGCGTATATATCAATCTTTATCTCTTTTTACGATCGTTTTTCATGTCTCAACGCACCTGTAGGTCACATATGGAGCACTGGGTATACCACATATGGAGCACTGGATATACCACATATGGAGCACTGGATATATCACATATGGAGCACTGGGTAGGTCACATATGGAGCATTGGGTAGGCCACATAAGAGCACTGAATATACTACATATGGAGCACTGGATACGCCACATATGGAGCACTGGATATACCACATATGGAGCACTGGATATACTACATATGGAGCACTGGATACGCCACATATGGAGCACTGGATATACCACATATGGAGCACTGGATATACTACATATGGAGCACTGGGTATGTTAGGGGCCAGCATAGAGCGAGTCATATGGGTGTAATGTAACGAGTATATAAATGCTAAGGAAGGAAAGTATCTAGGAGGGAAGGACCGGCTATCTATATGGCTCAGAAGAACATAAGCTAACCCTGAATAGGGTTGGCTCCGGAACAATCCGATAGCCTAGTGACGAGCGGCCGGCGATAGCCATGAACATCATCGACATAGCCACCAACATAGCTACCAACATAGGTGCGTAGCTAGGATCGTAACAGGGTAGGTCACATGGAGCACTGGGTATACTACATATGGAGCACTGGGTATACTACATATGGAGCACTGGGTATACTACATATGGAGCACTGGGTAGATCACATATTGAGCACTGGGTAGGTCACATGAAGCACTGGATAGGCCACATATGGAGCACTTCAGATCATGTACGAAGTGCAGTGTAATTGATTCTACTGATTTCTACGAATTCTGCACTATTTGAAGATTTACACTCAATTTTGATGACGTATTCTAGTGCAGAGCAATTTCCATCGGAAATGGCGACCCCCTCGTTTAGGTTGCAAAAGGATAGGGATTTTCTAAGCTAGCTGAGCGAGTATTTAACCCCTCCTCCGATGACTAATATGGATCACTCCTGAAGAAGAAGCTTGCCTCAGTACCTCAGACGTTGACCTTACAAGCCTCTTCGGGTTGACGTTTCGCTTACTACGCAGGCTTGTGGGTACTGAGGCAAGAAGAAGCAGAACGGGCCGGCCATAAGGAGATTGCGAAAATGATAAGAGAATGGAAAGAAGAACAAGCAAGGAAGAAACGGGAAAGAGGGGAAGAGATTGACCTTGACGTTGTTTCGGATGAAGAGTTGTGAGGAATATTCGCTTTTGCAACCCTGAATAACTAGTATTTATATCCAATCAGTCAACTAAAGGGCAGATTGGTTCTCGTGGAGAGGAATACAGGATGACAGCAATAATATAGCCAAGGCACAATTATTTTGAAAGTAAGATGCCCAACGGAAGATTTGACTGGCGAAGTTCGAGGAGTCTAGGTAGCAGTATGCTGAGCTAGGCAACACTGCTAATAGAAGTTATCATAGTAACACGAGCAGCTGCAGCCGGGTACGGGGCAGCCAAATCAGGCTCCCACCTGCTGCGCCTCTGCACTGTTAAACGAATATTTGAAATATTGATCGCTAAAAGCGCTAAAATCTGTCTCTGTCACTCTTTACAAATTGCAGATGTAGCATACAGAAATCATTTTATATGTATAGGAGTACTCCCGGGCCCGTGCACGTTCCGGTCCCGTGCACACCCTAAACCCGATTAGTAACCAATACTATTTTTATTACTATTCAACCACCATTCATAGAATCAAATTGCAATTAATATAGAGAGTTGTCGATATCTATATGAAGCTTCCAAGCTATAAGAATTAATCATCAAATCGCTTAGGAGCTTTGAATTGCCTTCCAGCTCGCGTAGACCTGATTTGACTAGGCCCCCTTTCCACCTCCTCAATAGCAACAAAATCAGTGAATTGCTGTACTTCCACCTCTTTAGACTTCTTCTTTTGCCCTTTCTGAAGCTCTTTAGCCTTCAGCTTTTGCTCCTGAACTAGACGTCGTTGCTTCAATTCCTTCGCCCGTAGCTCCTTTTTTCGCTTCGCTTCCTCCTCCCGTTCCGCCTTCTTTTTTTCCCGTTCCACCTTTCTTTCAGCTATTAAACGCTGTTCCTCTAGCTTTCTAAGCTCCCTTTGTTCCTTTTCTTCAGCCTTTTGAATAGCAGCTTGCTGTTCCTCTTCGATTCTTTGGATTTGACGATCACGAGTCGCCTGAATCTTATTAGGACTAAAAAACACCCCCTTTGCCTCATCATTAACCCCTAAATCGTCAAATAAAGGCTTTTCACGTCGTCTGCGACTTCTTTCAATACGTACTGTTCGTCGAAGACCTTCATTTTCTGCTTTTAGAAGAGCAACATCTGTAGTAAGCTTTTCCATCGTATTGTTCAACTTACGAGCTTCCGGACCAATTACTTCTCCTACAACTGACTTCATTAATCGTCGAACCTTTCTCCAATCAGCTTCTGACAATGCTGAAGAAGAAGAATGGCTTGAAACAGGTCTAGCGTCCGGTTTAATCTGCTTTATGACCTGTGACGGATTGAAAGGCAGCAATCCTGTCTTTTCCCATCCACTTTTTATGTTGGCATGCGTGAAAGCAGCTTGATATGCAGGCCAAAACAGGTCAAAGAAGTCTCTTTTTGATATTCGAGAAAGTCCTTGACTCTTAAAGATCCAGTCGTTCAGGTTTTGCGAGTAGTAATTGGCCAAAGGGTTGAATAAGCTCACATCCAGAGGTTGAAGACGATGCGTAGAATGAGGAGGATATAAAGCCACGAGCACCTTGTTCTGCTCACACCAGTCAAGAAACTTCATGTTGATATGACTGCCATGCTCGTCAACAAATAGAAGGCGATAATCCCGTGAATTTCTGGCTTTTGACCTCGTATTTCGGTCAAATACGGTAGTGAGCCAAGAGTAGGTCAATTCATCGTTGGTCCAGCCAGTAGCGAAGGAAGCAAAGAAGCAGGATTGCTCTTTGGGGTCATATTCAGTAAGCCAGCTGTCCTGAATATTACCTGATATCGCCTGATAAATGATCGAAGGGGGTATATAGGTCATATTCATGCAAATGGTTGCAATCAAGGTAATCCATTCTCTATTGCCGTCTTGACCAGCACCCAGCAATTTGCCACTGTCAAGATGCTTTAGACTGAAGACTCTTCGAGTCTTTTGAAGCAGTTCAAGTAGAAAGTCCTTTTCATCCATATTGTATGTGTTTTTAGGAAGAACCTCATATTCTTCGATTTTTTGCTTTACAGTACCCCGCACTAAGTCTTCGGCTGCGCTCCCCAACCAAATCACCACCCCACCTGCATCAACCATTAAACCCTCAAATCAAGCTGGGGAACTCCAACATTTGGGCTGTTTATTTAGTAGTAT
>JAABUU010001346.1_pt1 | contig 42315 bp, 48 predicted proteins | sample 5559301 | NCBI WGS metagenome assembly JAABUU01 (sample SAMN10711884, study PRJNA513360) | rock metagenome | isolation source: Antarctica rocks | place: Antarctica: Victoria Land, Richard Nunatak white | reverse complement strand
ATGATGCAGCGACTGCAAACTCCGCACGAGCGTCGACATGAGGATGCTTCATCTAAACTTGATCGCTGGCTTGATCGCCCTCACTGGGTCCGCTGTGTTGGCAAGCAACGTGCTGATCAAGGTGCTGTTTCCGATCGGTCCGTGACTGGCGTCACTCGTTTGACAACATTATGCTCGTTTTGACCTCATTTGCGTCTTTAGGGTGGCACAGTGGTGAATGTCGAAGGCGAGCTGATTGCCGATGTGCAAAGTACTGACGGCATCATCGAAACAGTGCATAAGGGAGTCGAGGTGCAGTGCGTAAAGGGTCTGCAACAGTTGAAACGCAGTTTGCGTGGCTGTGAGACAGCGGATCTGGCAGACCTGTGCACACAGACGGCTGAAACTTTGTGCTGACACACATGCCTGACCTGCAGGCTCCGTCAGAGACTACAGTCATCGATGCCAAGGGCAAGTACGTGGTTCCTGGAGGCATCGACCCCCACACACACTTATCTTTTCCTTTCATGGGGCAAGTCTCTCACGAAACCTTCCTCAGGTACAGTTCCGTACTGTAGGAGCACAGTATGCAAATCATCAGGTGAAAACTAAACATCCAGCATCAATACTTGATGCTGTCATGCAGCGGACAAACTGCAGCTTTGGCTGGAGGCACAACCATGCATCTTGACTTTGCGCTACCTGTTGATGGGGACCTGGAGGTTGGCATCAAACGGCATGATCAGAAAGCTGAGCTTGCAGTCATGGATTACAGCTACCATGTGCCAATCACAGAGTGGACAGAGAAGGTATGGATTTTCACACCCAACATGACCCCCGGATTCTTAACATTACTCTTTGCAACCAATCAGCCCTATATGGGTTCTGTGTCTATTGCATACAAGGACGCTGTTGACTTACCCCATGATGCATCCACATTTGCGTATGATGCAGTGTTTATCGTGCAAGCAGCAAAGCTTGCCAGGAAAGGGCTCACCAGTCCACCCGCCGTAAAAGCTCAGCTTGTGGCAATAACATATGTGCAGCTCTATGTCAGGTGTAAGGTAATGCGCTGACACGTACACGCATGGCTGCATATCAGGTGTCATCTCAAATGGCTTCAATGGTGAAGAAGGGGATCAACAGCTTCAAGTTTTTTATGGCCTACAAGGGAGCTCTTATGGTTGGAGATGAGCTGCTGCTAGATGGCTTGCAACGGTGCAAAGAGCTGGGTGCTCTTGCCATGGTAAATATCCAACCGTTCATTGTGCCAGCAGCACTACTTCTGTCAGCCGTAATCTACAGCTATATCTAAATTTCAGGTGCCACGCAGCATTGCAGAACAATGGGTGCTTTTGCCACCAGATACAGTGAAATACACTCTGTATGCCGCATTATTTCTTTTGGTTTCAAGACTTGCTGGGTGCTACATGCCATGCAATTTTCATCAACAGTAGTCAGTAGTCAGTACTGCTTGCAGACTGATTCAAAGACCAATGTGATGAGATTTGTTGAGATGTGTGGTGGTCCCCCTTTCTCACCATCGCTTATAAACCCAACCCAGTGTTGCAAGCGTGAATTCATGAGACGGGGCTCAATGAAATATTTCAGACCACAGCCTTGTTAGACAGATACTCAATGCCTGCATCCTGTAGCTGCCATGCAGATGATCACCATGGTGACACAAACCCTGCTGGCACTTTCGTATTCCATGCTTGATGTGGCATGCGTGATGTGTAACAGGTACACGGGGAGAATGGTGATGCGATTGCCATGGCTCAGAAGGCCACCTTTGATGCTGGCATCACTGGACCTGAGGGTCATATCATTTCCCGCCCAGCCTACCTGGAGGTTTGTGCTGTGCTGTGCTGTGCTGTGCTGTGCTGTGCTGTGCTGTGCTGTGCTGTGCTGTGCTGTGCTGTGCTGTGCTGTGCTGTCTTGTCAACCTGATGGTGTCAAACTGATCATTTACATATGCATGCATCATTTATGATGCATATGTGCAGCAACTTCAAACGATGCAAAAACCAACCAACTGCGTGTGTCTGAATTCTGACAATGGCCAGCCGTCCTGTTGTGTCAATCATCACTGCTGTGCTCAAGAGATGATGCACAAACTCTAAGGAAGCCAACAGCGACAGTGACTACCACAAAATAGACAGAGTACGTTGAGTGAGGCTGCAGCAAAGGGTGCATGCGGTGTGCAGGGTGAAGCAACAGGCCGGGCTATCAAGCTAGCCAGGTTCACAAAGACCCCGCTGTATGTGGTACATGTCATGAGCAAGGATGCTGCAGAAGAGATTGTCAAGGGCAGGGCCACAGGGCAGAAGGTCTGGGGGGAAGTGGTAGCAGGGGCCATTGGACTCACTGATGAGAAATGGTCAGTCCCCCTGATCAGTTCCCTTTCTTGCCTGTTGTTTCACCGGGCACCGCGGTATAGGGCAGAAATGCACAAGAGGCCTTGACATGTGATGGACTCAGTGGTGAGAAACGGCCAGTCCCTCTCATTTTCTTTCACTCTTCTGCTTTGCCTACTGAAAGTAGCAATGAAGGGCAGAGCTGAAGGGCAACAAGTGTTGGGGTCCTTGACGCGTTTTCCACTTACTTTCACTTACTTTATTTGGTGATGTGCAATGATCGGTGAATTCTTGTCTTTTATTTCTGCGTTGGCCTGTACAGTGAATGGGCATGATGAGCAAGCTGCATCACAACCACCTGCAGACAGTTAGCTGCATGGTAAAGGTGGCACAAGGGCTGCCATACCTTCGTTGCTTCTCAAGTGCCTTTTGGTCACAGACATGCAGTCTGGCAAGCACACCTAAGCTCGCAAATCAACCCAAGGATGTGTTGCCAAATGAGGCGTCATGCATCAGCAGACAGCCATGTGATGAGTGACTGGTTATGTGCCTGACCAGAGCAGTCATTGCCTGATTACTGTTGATGATACATGCTCGGTACTCAGGCGCATGCTGCATGCACTTGCTGGCAGCGCCCACGACATGCGTAACACATGTGTCTGAGCATGCGTCAGCTGTTCACACATGCAGCATGTGAATTCTGTCACAGCTTGGACGGGATCAGTGCACAATCTCGGAATTGTTCACTCATCTGCATGACATGTGTTTGGTATATGCAGTGGTAGATAAGAACTCTGGAGGGCCGGAATCCTGAGTACTGCTGCTGACCTCCTCCTGTGCCTGCAGTTGGGATCCAGACTTTAAGATTGCAGCAGCTCATGTCATCAGTCCACCTCTCAGAAACAAGGAACACCAGATGGCCCTACGAAGGGCACTTGCAGGAGGGCACTTGCACCTGGTTGCCACAGACCACTGTGGCTGGAACTCCACCCAGAAAGCTGTTGGCCGTCATGACTTCAGGTGCCGGTGCCTGCTGTGTTTTACTATGTCCATGAACAATGTCTTTGATACAAACTGGTGCGACCTCAAATGCATGTGCTGTTTGGGCTGCAGCGCCTGCGTCAGTACCAACTAGGGATGTCTTCGATCTGTCTGTCATTCATGTCGCACAACAAAGCTTGGCGAGGGCAAAGCTGAGTTCAACCTCACTTTGTTGTGTAGTGATGTTGGTATGTTGCAGCCTGCCACCTCTTGTTCTCAATGTTGTGTTTGGAGATCTTGCGCAGGTATTAGAAATGCTCCAGCCATAGCGTAGCTTGATGTTGTGTCAGCTGAAGTCCTCCTATCAATGTGCATGGCTTACATTATGCCAGACACACTATCTGCTGCCACGCGCCAGCAATCAAGCAATCTGTCTAGTCTAGATGCTAGTTGTCAGTCCCTGCCCTCAATCTGACTTGAGCTGAAAACTTCTTCCCTGCCCCTTTTGTCAATGCTACCAGCTTTGTGCCCAATTGACACACCCCCTCTCAGAAGAAATGCACATGCGCATGCACATGCATCAGATTCTGAGGCGTCATCCCTTTGCGTTGCAGGATTCTTCCCAACGGCATTCATGGCATCGAGGAGCGGCTGCATGTGATGTGGGAAACGCTGGTCAACACAGGTCTGATCACCCCCTCGGACTTTGTGCGCCTCAGCAGCACGGAAGCTGCCAAAATCTTCAACCTGTACCCACAGAAAGGCTTGATAGCTCCAGGTTCAGATGCTGACATTGCCATCATTGATCCAACCAAGGAGCATGTTTTGAGTGCCAAGACGCATCATTCAGCACTGGATACAAGTGTGTATGAAGGGATGAATATCAAGGGCAAGGTTAGTGCATGGCGACTGGTACTTTTGCATGCATGCCACTATGGCTGTACTCAGTGCAGCAGGTCAGTCATTAGACAAAGCATTGTAAGACCGTGTTGCTGCCCATGAAGTACAAACATTGAAGTGTTCTCAGTACTTGTGAGACCATATTTGCAGGGCATCACAGCTCAAATAACTGCAGCTTATTGAAGTTTGCTGTATTTGCACCAGATGCAAAGATCAAGGTGATGCTTTTGCAATGCAGGTTGTAACCACAATCAGTCAAGGCAAAGTGGTATGGAACAACGGCAAGGTTTCTGTGGAGCCTGGGTCGGGTAGATTTATCAGGCGTCAGCCTTTTGCCCCTCACATATACCAGGGCATCAAAGAACAGGAAGCCAGGTGGATTGCAGAGGAGTTTCCATATGGACCTGTTCCTGTCAAGCGCCAGGGAGACAGAACTCACGAGAGGGAGGAGCTCTGAGGCCAATCAGTGACCTTCTCTGAGAAGAGCTACAATGCAGCCTTGGCAGCTTGAACAACTGAAGCCAGCAGGCCTTCCAGTTCACAAAGCTAAACCTGCAGCTGCTTCGCCACACTTGCCACTTGGTGCCTGACTGCACATATGACATGCATTACGTGGGTAATTGCAGCTTTTTGTGCCCATGTGGTTGGCTGTCGGCAGTGCTGTACATGTACAATGTAACAATTAAGATTCTGTCGAGACCACAACCAACATCACATGACCAGCAATGTGTTCCTTGCAAAGGGCAGACATGCACATGGTTTCACTAGGTGCCCATGCGCAAGGACTCATCAGGTGTCCATGCATCATCCATCAGATGCGACTGAAACACACCTCTTGCAATGTTATTCAAACTTGCACAGGAGCTGCAACAGGTAGGCGCAGGGATGCTCAGATAGAAAACCATAATCATCTGTACACAAATAGGTGCTAGGCAAAACATTCCATTTGCTGAACACATCCATCCAAAATTGTCATTCAAGTCTTCCCGCAACTCTGTGTCAATCTGCGTGCCCTGGCCACCAACATCCTATAACATGCTTCACCAAGCATGCTCCCCTGGACGTGTCAAAGTATTGCTTACTGATTATTTCGCTGGGGTCAGCCACGCTTCAAAGTCTACATTCTGATAAGATTGTCTTCGTAGACCTTCTCTTGCTGCATGAAGCCGCCCATGAAGATGACGGCTCCAACTGAGCAGATGAGCAGTGTGGACATCATCTTGCCATACCCATTGGGGCCCTTCAGCCAGCTGCCCATGGCAATGTCAAACACCATTGCACTTCCATATGCAAATGTTTCACAAATACCTGCAGCAAAAGCTCCTACTTGCTCACTTTGCATCAGCATAGCTGAGCATGCCATAAACCGCTGTTGCTGCTGCTGGTGCCAGGTCTGATATAATAAGGAAGCAACACTTTCGTCTCACAATCACCATGCAAGGCAAAGCATAAAAGAAGGTGGACCACCTTCACATACCCAAAGATAAATGAGCTTGATGTTAATGGCATGCTCATTCAATGGCCGACACTAGAAAATGAGCAGTGAAATGATACCTTCAAGGACGGCTGAAAAGCTGCCACCTTTGCGCAGATTGTAAGCAGGCAGGGGCACGTAATAGGGCACTGCCCAGCCAGCCCCTAGCAAAATGACAGCTGTCACAATGGCTGCTGGAGACTGCACCCTGCAATAACACTAGACCAACAGTGAGCACGGCCTTTGATGAAGCCTGTGACTGCCAGCAGGAAGTATACGTATACATGCATTTATGTTCGTGCAGGAAGAAATGCTACTGACAGTTTGCATCTGGCAATGCTGATGTTGCACACACAACATTGCTGCCTCTTGTGCATGCACACATGCCAGCGTCTCATGCTTGCTGCGTATGCTGCATTTCAAGCACATTCAGCAGCGCATTTCATTCAAGCATGCGTCCGTGAATATTGCAGTTTTGATGAGCTTGCAAGCAGTCAAGATGTGGAGCGTCTGTCACTGTTCAGAGATGCGCAAACGTATTTGATGACAGCAGAGCAACTGTATGGACATGGTTCATCTAGAGCAGTGGCATACTTGGTGAGGACAAAGAAGCAGGCTGATGCCAGTATTGTGAGGCCAGTGATAAAATTGCGGCGGCCTGCTCCTGTGTATCGGCAGAACAGCATGCCACCACCCAACACAGCAATGGCAGATCCACCAGAAAATGCTGCAGAGATCTGCATGACATAAGTGCTAGGTGGATGAGGAGCAACATCTGAATGCAGCAGGCCAAGGCAATACACAGCATGAGCAAGTCTGTTAGTTTAAGGTCACAGGTTCAATGAACGATGTCTTGTAGTAAACAGGCATGCAATTGTTGTTGCAGACGAGCTGTGATACACATCCAAGTCATGGTAGTCAGCACAAGCTTGGTAGATGCAGGTGCAGTTAGATGAGGCATCCAGGTAGCAATGCAATGGCCGCCGCACAAGAGAGGGACACTCTTTACCAAGAAATGCACGGCACCTTGTCAAGACATGTGTTGACAAAAGTGGGTGAGTGAGTGATTGAGTGATTGAGTGAGTGATTGAGTGAGTAAGCAAGCGAACAAATGAACGCATGAAGGAATCAATGCGTGGACGGATGGATAAAGAATTGTATGAAGTGTCATTGTGTGACGCAAAGCTGAAGCTCAACAGTGAGAGATATTGCAAAAGCCACCTGAGCAGCAACTCCACCAGAGACTCCAAGGGCATCCACAGCCCACATGTTCATGAAGGCTGTGAACTCATACATGGTGTGCAGACAACACCTGGCCACAATGGCCATCAACACCTGCGATTGCAATACAGCTGTCAACAGCAGATGTAATACAGATCAAGCAAGTTTTACCTCTGCAGTCCAGACGCAAGGCCATGAAGCTGTACATGATAGCTTCCCAGCGACTGTGTTGCCTGTCAACATGCACAGTGCATTGCAAGGTCACCTTGTAAGCCTGAAGGAGACAGAAGCAGGGGGGCCTGTAGGAACTCGAAACATGTGAAAGATCAGCTGTCCTGAGTCTTCCAGATGCCGTGAGTGGCCAGGGATATCATTACACAAGCATTTGACTCAATCACTTGCTGACAGGCGTCATTGCAGCAGAGGCACACCAATTCGCCAGGTATGTCTGTGGATGTGTGGAAGTCATGAAACAATAGCAGGGTGGATTGTGAGGGTGACTGCAGCAACAGTGGAAGGTGTGGTGGCATCACCTGGGGTGTTGTAAGGAAGTCCTTGATGGCTGCTCCCATAGAGGTGGCCTTGGTGGCTTGCCCTTGGGCCACGTTGGCAGCAGCATCTGCAGCCTCACCCCCCTCCTCCTCACCCCCTGAGCCACCCCTCTCGAACCCAATCTCAGCTGTCAACATCTGCATGAGAGTCAGCTGCGCTTGGCAGAAGCATTGCGACAGCGCAGCAAACTGCTGTACCGGTTTCACAGGAGGCAATACACAGTCACAGGAAGCAGAGTTGAGCACATGTTGTGAATGTGCAAACAAGCAAGAGATGTGCAGCACATGAAAGGTCATTTGCAGTCAATCAACATGTTGTGATACTGCCTCTGAATTTTGGTGTCGCTGTCGCTTTGTCATGCCTTCTTTTGCTTTCAGCTACAAGGCTCAAGTGGAGACGGAACACTGACTGTTGTTTGAATGAGGGTCTACAGAAACCGCACTTGCACCAGCAGGTCCACCCCTCATCAACGCTCATTCATACAACACTGTCACCGGTTCATGGCCCCTGCATCTGCCTCAATCTCAAATGCTCAATGGCAGGCGCCAAGCTCACCTTGCCAGGACCAGACTCCGTGGAAACCTCAGCAGCAGTATTGGGCCCGCCCCCCACATTGTAGTCTGAGCCCCCGCCACCACTGAGGGAGTATGGGAACTCATCTGGCATGGCCACAACTAGCATGATTGCCATGATGCCAGCAAAGGCTGAAGTGATGTGGAATAGCAGCCGCCAAGAAACGCCTATCAGCAGCAGTCCTCCCAGTGCAGATGCTCCCACTGTGAAGCCAACCTGTACAGCAACAACTGTGTTTGCATGCATGCATTGTACACCACCAAATGGTGTGGAACACTGTTTGCCAGAATATGCCTGTTAGCAGCACACCTGTAAGAGTAGATGCTCCCACTGTCAAGCCAACCTGCACATTGGTCCATCTGTAAGCAAAGCCTGATTTGAGGAATGGGTATTGCCGAGCATGTCCTATCAGCAAAGCAATTTCAGTGCAAAAGTCCCCACTGTGCAACAAGCTGTGCATGACAGTCAGCCCTTGTTGAGCAACAGAGTGGAATTCAGAATGGGTAATGCCAAGGCATGCATTGTAGCAGCAGCCCAGTGACTGCAACCTTCAAAGTAAGTGTCTCAGGTCAGTCACCCTTCAAGCAAACACAAGAGGTGGCAAGCCTTGCCTATCACTGGATGGTTGCCTGATGCACACGTACCAACTGTACGGCACATGCCTGCTTGGCTGCCAGATGCAATGGATGGCTACAGTGCGGTGCAAGCAAGAGCAAAAACCAAGATGTGAAAGAGCTGCTGCTGCCAAATGCTTGTCAGCAGCAGGCATGCTGTATGTTTAATCCTTTGGCACAAACAGAAATGCAGATCATTGCTGGTTTGCTTGCTGCCTTGCATAAGCAAAGCCTGCTGAATTGCTGTATCAGCTGGAGAATCCCATATCAAATCCTCAGAGATGCTTGATGGAGAGAGGTCGACTGGCAACGCAATGACAGCAACATAAGGCCTTCTCAATGAAAGAGCTGTTCTCTGCCTCCTCCAATTGACAGTCATTTGACAATAATTTCAAGGCTTACCCTAGCGGCAAAAGCAAGGCTACCCAGGGAGGCACCTCGAGTCTCCTCTGGGGTCCAACAGCAAATCAGCCGTGAGGCTGCCACCCAGCCAGAGGCCTTTAAGCAATCAAATTTCAAGCTCAGCAGAATGCAATTGTGCACACACTGCATGATGGGTAGACAAACAGGATGCATGCAAACAGGCTTTGTACAAATTGCTCTTGAGCAGATCCTTGACTGTTGATTGGCAGATGCAGCAGTCTGACACATGCAAGGCAACGTCGGCATGGCTGCATTCTTTTTGCATGGTGTTTGTCATGCTGTCAAGACACCCACAGATGCATCAAGCTCAGGCCCTGACAAGCAGCGCATCACAAAAGGCAGGCAGCAGCTCACATAGACTGCTCTGCTGAGAAACCAGGTGATGTTGAACCAGGTGAGAGTGTTGCCCACTGCCATGAGGCTGTTGAAACCCCCTGCCCCGATCAACACTGCAATCAGTGCCCATTTGGGATTGACCTTGTCCAGCACCACACCAGCTGCTGCCTTGCCAATCTGTGCAGCAGGAATGCCTCTCAGCACGTCCTTTGGCAACCGTGCAGCTTGCATTCAACAACGCTTTTCGGCGCGTAACCTCATGTGTGGTGAAAATGAAAGCACAGCCACTAGCATAGTCAGTGTTTGCAAGATGAGCTGACAAGTTGGCAGCTTAAACACTAATATGCTGACAGCTTGCTTAATGAATTCGCATACTACATAGCAATACCACAGCATATGTGTGACATACTGTCTGTGGGTTGTTTGACAAAAAGCTGTGGTGCCACAGACCAGGTGCAATGTGTGACATCCACAGCGTTCACTAATGCTCCTTGTGCCCAGCCCAACAGCAGGCAAGCATTGCATTGACCACATGTCCCACAGACATCCAAGAACAAGACCGCAATGTGCTACATGTTGACATGTTATACTGCAACCTCCCAACCTGACAAGCTGACAGGTGGGGCATCTTTCCATTGTAAAGGCATAAACAACATTGTGGGTGAGATGCATGTGCAGACCTGCTATGGCAGGCATGATGAAGAACAGAGACTCACAGTAAGACCAGCAGTACCAATGGCCAACAGCATTCCAACACTGGCTGCTGGCAGCATGACATTGGGATCACTGGTCATGCCTGGCAGAGCCACTGAAAGCACCACCCATGTGTTGATCTCAGCCTGCACGTCACATAAACACACCTCACAATAAGTGCCCAGCAGAACAGGTTCCACCACACAGAGCGGTCATTGCTCGACCTGCCAGATCCACATTTACAAGTGTTGGCGAAGCACAACTGTTGCACAGAGTGACTGACAAATGCTTATCATCAACGGCCTGTGCATGATGGAATTGCATATGATGTCATAGCTTTTTGTCTGTGAGTACAGCCTGCCTTCCTGCTGAGAAGGGGGTGCAGGCTGTGGAGAGTTTGCGAAACATGGAAATGGGCTATTATGCACCAAGAGGCCGTTATGAAGAATCCCGCATTCCAGACAGCGCAAACTTACCAGATATGCAATACAAACAAGAGCCTTGAAAATTTCTGGACGTGTTTCTGGAGACACATTGGACCGGAGTAGCTGCATGAAGAGCGCCTTGGAACCACGGAATGAACTCATGAACTGCAGCACCCATGCAGCAGTTGCACAGCAGCTTCAGGACAGAAGCAGACTCACATTTGCTTGACAACAAGAGGAGCAATAAAGCAAATGCATGATGTTGCGTGGAAGCAGAGTACAGGAAGGACAGCTTGGACTGAGACTCAGCTGTAACATGCTGCTGAGCCCCAACACATGCCTGATCATAGCAGCCAAGCACTCACCGTGTTTCCTCTGGCCGTTGAGCAGTAATCAAACACAGCGTTTGTCTTCACTTGCTGTCTGCTTCTGCCCTGTGTAGCCTTCCTGGCCTGCGAGAGAAGGACAGTTCCCAGGACTGTTCCAGGACAGCTCAGGACAGTCAAAAGATCCAACCTGACTGGCGTTTTGAAGCAAAAGAATCGATTTGCACCTGAAGGAAAGGCGCATGTCGGGGCTTCAGGCCACATTTGTAGTGCCTGGTTGTAGGAGCCACATACACCCGACTAGATCCAACTGCTGCTCTCACCACATGGCCCCTGTTTACGCACTCGCATGACTCAGTAAAGTCAAGAAGCAGCTGTATACAAATAACGTGCAGCAGCAACAGCTTGACGACACAAGCTCGAAACACGCGAAAGGAGTCTGATCACGAGCTGACCTCAAGGAAAGCCCAGGAGCTAGCCCGGGAGAGGCGAGCGCGTTCTGCATCGACTTAACGTCAACGGACGTTGAGCTGATCAAGTCTGTGCAGCAAGACGTGCTTGCTTGGTCAAGCAGCTCTGAGTAAGCCGAGCGTCAGCTTTGGCAAAAGGAATCGGATGTTTGCGTTGAAACGTCACAGTTGTCGCATAACTATTCTAACGCGGACACCTCAGATACCGCGAGCAACACTGCTAGTCGCGCCCGATGTTGATGCTGATGGGTCGTACGAGCTGCAATGCAGCCCTACACAGACGAAACTCTCCAAAAGTTATGGCAAAACTCCAAGCGATCAAAATGCTCAGGCACGGCATGCGTGTACAAGTGCAGTGAGTCTTCGTCAGCGTGGTTAGTCTTCAAATTCCTCTTATCCTCAACAAGCCCTAGCTGTGGCCATTGTTCAGCTCTTAGCTTGTACTTGGTCTGACATCAGCTTTTGTAGCCTGCAGGCTGTGTTTTCGAACCTCTTTTATGCAAACATAAGTTGTAGTGAATTGCTTAATGCATGCAGATGATAGAGTTAAATTGGACCATGGCGGATGGTGCGCACCCTGACATGCTAGCATTTGACCTATACCTCCCGAGCCATATCGCTTCGGATGTTTGGAACTTGCTGCTAAGGCAAAATGCGCTAGACTGTGTAGCAGGTGGGTTTTTGCGGCTAGCATTGGATTTTTAGCTCCTGCTCCATAAGATGTACATGGTCATGGGGCAGATTGTCACATGATCTCCCAGACACTCTTTAACAGAAGCTCGAAAGCAGAAACGCAATTGCGACAAACTGAAGACTCGATTGTATAACTGCCGCGAATTCGCAGGACAGAACATTGCAAGAGGATCGAAATAAGGACATTTGCCCAGCTGGTCTAGCTGACTTACAAAATTGGCAACATCATCCGTACATATATTGAGTACTATGGCTTGCTGTCATCACCCCATGATGAGTCGCCAAATGCTATTCCGCTCTCCCTGTTAAGCTTCTCAGCAGCTGTGACAATATTTTCTGCAAATTTCTGATACCTGCTGATCACTGGGGTTGTGAACACCAAGTATGGACCAAGCACAATAGCAGCAACTGCGCCTGTAATCTTGGCAAAACGGGGTCTACGCCATGCCAAATAGGCTATGCCAGCACCTGCATAGTCAGATGCATATGCCTCAGAGTAGCTATGTCACCCTGATTAGGCAGCGGAGGATTTGTTGTGTGTCCTGGAATGTAGCTGTGTGCAGCTATATTTGCACCTGCAAGTGTCCAAAGGTCTGCGTCACTCAACGTACACCAACAATGACCACAGTTTGCATGCTCAATCATTCGGAAGCTGTGTGCTTTGCCAGTGGATCCCTCAAGAAGGCAGCACCAAGAAGGGCCAAGGCTTACCAGCAGCCAAATTGATCCAAGGGCCAGCCTGAATGGGGAGAGCCAGTGCATCGGTGCCGCAGTACTCTGCCACCTTTTTGGCAGTCTCGGGGCTGCCTGCCTCATCCCATCTAGCCTGGATGCCCTTGACATGGGCAGCCCCCACCACCCCAACCACCCCCTGCCCCTCTGCCTTATTGCCAGCCTCCCATAACCGCCTACAGACAAACAGGTGCATGGTATTAATGGCAGAAGCACTGGCATACCCTTCATTGCTTCTCGATTGCCTTTTCATCACAGACCTGCTGTTGACAAGCATGTTCAAGCTTGCAATCACGCAATCCAAGGATAGATTGGCGGACAAAGCGCCATGCAACAGTGTGCTGGGACCAGACAGCATGCAATTCATGAAAGCCTGGCCATCAACAGATTATTGAAAAGGCAAGAGGGCTTCTAACAAATGTGTTGCCTCAAAACAAGCATGCCATAGACCATCTGAAGTCACCCTGACACATGTTTTGGGCCTTTGGCAGCCATGAGGTCTAAACATAGAGCAGCAATGCACGCTTGACTACCTACCTGCTCATTGGACATGCAGCAAGACATCTGTACGCAACACATTTCTATGGCCACGGTTTGCATAGCAACTTAACTTCCTAACACCAAGTCAGCACAACAACAAGTCAGTGTGTCTTACCTAGCAAGGATCAGATCGCGTTCATGGCCCAGGACTTCATGCATAGCATCCCGATTGGAGTCCATGCCTGTCACCCCCTTCACCCCCATCATGGCCTCATCCTCCACTTCCTTCATTCCATCATCCCCAGCCTGCATGTCACCACCCAATCCTTGTACATGTGTTCCAGCTGGTAAACGTGCCCGGAGGTAACCAATGCTGGAGATTGCCTTTGCGCTGAAAGGCAGCCTACCAGCTGCTTGGAGCATTAGAATCTCCTTTGGCAAACATCTGTACATGAGCTGGCATCAACAACCCATGCTGACATGGCAAGGACTGCAGTCAAAGAAGTGTGCACAGCATCCAGGTGCTTTCAGAAGCTCAAGTCATGCTTGGCTGTGCACATCGTCAGCCAGCATGGGCTGTTGTTGCCAATCGGATTAGCTTAGTGCCCTGAGCATGCATGAATTGGCCAGAAAAGTGTTCCAATTATTGACTTTGTTGTGCCCAGATGCCTTGCTGATGCAACGATGGTGCTGTTTGCAAACACTGTACTGTGGCGGCTGGTGTGTACTACATTACATGGCAAAGCACAGTTCATGCTGCAAGAGATGCTTGAAGCACAGCATCTGATTCCTGCAGGCCTCAGGAGACAAGAGACCTCTTCCTAATTCAATAGTGCCACCCATACCAAATCTACTTGATGTAATCGAGTACCGCTCCTTGTTGCTCCATTATCTGAATGGCATGATGTGCTCGGATGGCTCTATATGCATTTTTAATGGGGTCGAAATTTACTCAGCTTCTTTCAGTCAACCTAGGCTTGTCTCACGGCTGTCAACAAGGTCTTTGACAGCGTCGTCACGTCAAAGACCACGTCGACAAACGTAAGGGAAGCCAAGTTTGATAGCCTGGTGGTCATAGGGTTTATCAAAACCAGATCTTCAGTTCCTGATGATGTGATGCATTATAATGCGGGGAGATATTCCAATGGAGATCGGTGCTGACCTTTACAGGCAAAGCTGCTTGAGAAGTGGCAGCAGAGCTTGCACCATACACTGTCACTAAAGGTTCACACATTGAGGCGTTGGTGCTGGGGTAAGCTTCCAGGGCAAGCTTCCAGGAGGTCCCTCAGACAAACATCATCAACTATTTGACAAAGTTGCCATATTATTCATCTCTCAGTTACCAGTTCCAAGACAGCAAATGCTCATGCATGAGGTCATGCCAGGATGCATTTGTCTAGCCCTCTACTGCCAGTTGCATAACAAGGCCCTGCCAGTGCCGCTTCCACTTATTGGATCCTTGGTAAGGTCACCCTTGCACATGTTTTGCAGCAAGGTGTGCAATTCCTGCTTGATCATCACCTGCCAAGTGCTTGTTTAGAGCCGTTTTAGAGCCGTGTAGATTGGTAGGGATGGTCTTGGCCAACTTCCATGTCAGATTGGGGGGACTTCTGGACACAAACACTGGGTACAAGTATTGGATGGCTAAAAGGAGTGTGGGGCTCTTGCTCTGTGTGACTGTGAGTATAAGATCAGTCATGCGCATGCCCTTTCTGTGATTCCCACTGGTGTTCCCATTGCCACTTAAAATCCCGATAATCACTCAGGCATGGGTATCAGGATTCTTTGATGACGATAGGAGCATCCGTGTTAATCACAGAAGGGGCGCAAACAGGACATTTCTTATACTCAAAGTCACACAGTGCAAGAGCCCCACACTCCTTGTAGCCATCCAAAACTTGTACCCAGGGTTCAAGATTTGGAGGGCTACAAGGAGTGTGGAGCTACTTCAGTGTCAGCCTTGTACCCAGAGTTTGTGTCCAGAAGTCCCCCCAAACTGACATGGAAGTCAGCCAAGACCATCCCTACCATCTACACGGCTCCGAGCAACCATTTGGTCATGTGAAAGCATAGATTGAACACCCTGCTACAAAACATGCTCAAGATGGACCCCACCGAGGGATCGTGCAACAGAACGAAGACATCATAGTACCAAGCGTCAAAAATCCTGTTATTGTGGCCGAAGATATCCAGTAAGTGGAAGCAGCAATGGGAGGGCCTTCCCATGCAAATTGGCAGCAGAGGGCTACACAGCTGTATTTGGCATGACCACTTGCATGAGCCATTGCTATGTTGGAGTAGATAATTGAGAGATTAAGAATATGGCAACTTTGTCAAATCACATACTATGGCCATAGTCACCCCCTTGTGTAGATCATATCATCTGGATGTCATTGGGGTTTGAACAATTCAGCATCTTGCTTCAGTTTAAAGTTCAGCCTTTGCTCTAAAAGCCCATCGTAATATCTGTATAGCTTTTGGGACTTGAAAACTCTTGTGCAGGTCTAACAGTCAGTAGTAGACGCTACGACTTTTTCTCAGCAGCTTACAAGTCAGCAGTTCCTCACAATGACTGTAAGGATAGCCTCCAAGATGCATTTCAATGCATCGAGCTGTTTGACACAACCTTGCTTGACTACATACTGTATCTGATGCAACATCTCTATAATCCAGGCATTTTATCAGGCTCTGCAAATCAGTGCATTCATGGGCAAAATCTATATCTGAAATCCGATCTATGTAGGCAGTGGCCTTTCTTTACTTTGTTCAGTGTGATGACGCCACCTATGGGGTCAACAACAGAGGGGGAGCATGCATGATCCAAGCAGTTGTTTGGAATGGCATGGACTAACAACCAACACAAACAGAGACACAGACAGACACAGAGAAAGATAGAGAGAGACATCGAGTCTGGCAGAAGTTATGGCTGGAAGGAAAAGAAGGCACGCAGAGAGGCCGACCTGCAGGGCTTGCTGCCTGAAGTTCTCTAGCATCTTGACTCCACAGTTTCTCACAGTCAACAGGTCTTGAGTGTCTATGGACGCCCCCTTGGTTGACCCTGCAAAGCATGATGCTTTCTCAGCACAGGGGTCCACCCTTGGCACAAACTATGCCCATGCCAAGATGTCGCTTAACTACGTGCAAAAAACACTGTAACGCCTGGGTTGCTGAGGCTGATGCTGACAGTAAGAAGCATGCAGTATGAGCACACATGTGGACGAAGGGAACATTGCGCTTTCCCCACGGCATCTGTACAGGCACTCTAGGCACATGCCTTACAGCATATAAAGCTGCAAGTGGTCTTGCTCTGCAATGCATCTTGACACAAACAGCAGATGCCAACAAAGCCTGACTTTGCTGCCAATACACTGTCACATGCAAGTTTGCTGGAGCAGCATGCCAAGTTGGGGTTGACCTTGCTTCAGCATCCTGCCAAACGCATCCACCACTGCCTGGCCATTATCACATCCTCCTTTCTGCACAACCAAGCTGGAACGGTTCAGGAAACATGGCAGCAGCAAACCAGAGCAGGCACAATGGGTTTTGAGCTGTTTCTGGTATTTTTTTGCAGGGCCTTGTTTTAGAATGTTGATGTTTGTCGAAAAAAATGTGGCGCATGCAAAAGCAGAAGCGACAGGCTATCAGTCCACATGATGACTGAGACTACACGACTACACCTCCAGGATTTTGTTCCATCTGTGTGGGTCCATAGCAGCTTCAGGCTGCTTGATCAATTCCTGTACAATGTTGCCTGCAGAGTTCTGCTTGTCTGCACCAGAATTTCCCCAGGCTTCACTGGGGTTGCTGTTGCCTTGATCTGCCCCAGCTAACATGTCACTGGCACTGCTTGCAAGATCTGATGCTGAGTCCATGCTGGACCTATCACTGCGGGAGCCACTTGTTTGCAGAGCTCCTTCTGCACGTGCACAAACACAAGAGCTGGGTGACGTCACCTGGTGCGCCATGCATGCACAGCATGTCCAGAATAATAACAGTGCACTTTGAAAACGCCTGGCCGCAGGGACACAGACTGTTGCCTTCAGCCAGGCTTCACACCAGTGATATACATAGTCAATGACCTCTCATAGGAGCTGGCTTGACCGGGTGCCTTACATCCAACAAAATGCTGTTTCAGAGGTTATGCTGATGCCTCTTACCCTGCGAGGGCGTGTGTCTGGGTATGAGCTGCGGCTGATCAGTATGTTGCATTGGTGTGCCTCTGCGATACTGCGCTGCCATAGCTGCCATGCGCTGCATGGTCATCCTCTGATCTCTGTCTCCCAGCATAACCTCTGCACCCACCTGTGGGCAGAGTGTCCAAACAAGTAAGTAAGTGATCATCGAATGCGGCCCAATATATGTGTCATTTTTACTGCATGACAAGCAGGTCAATCTTGTGAAGCCAACGTTACTTATTGAAGTATTGAGCTGACCAACGGGCAGACAAACCTCTTGTTGTGTTTGCAAGACAATGCTGGTTTTCCATATCAGGCCAGGTGCATGCTGGTTCATGTCACAGATTTTGTCAATGCTGATGACAGGGACTGACCTGTGTAGCTGCATGTTTGGCTGCTAGAAACTCGCCCCCAGCTGGTGTACCCAGCAAAGCACCTCCAACCACATATGCCAGCGACAGCATGTACTCCAGAGCATTGCCTGATAGGGCTACCACTATTGGCTGCAAATGTGAGCAGACAGGTCAGATGTCATGTTTCAATAGCAAAGAAGCCAATCGATTCAACGCAAGCAGCGTCGACCTGCAAGGGTCCATACTGCAAATGCTTCTTTATTCCATACTCATCTCCATCCGATGCTGCCTGTTGTAGCTTATCAAAGCGCTCCTGCGTTTGCACAATGACGATTCAAGCTTGGCCACTCAGCAATAAAGATCAGTCAACAGCTGTCTGCGATGACAATCTCACCTGATCAAGCTCAAGCACCACAACTCTTGGGCTGACAATGTGTATGACGTCTTTGACTTCTTGTGCAGCCTGCAGGAGCCATCATCAGACCCTCAAGACTGACACTGTGCATCTTAGGTCTTGACAACAGAGGCGGTGTTCACCTGGCCAGAAACATGCGCTACACCCACCAAGTACACCTGCACCGGCATATTTCTTTGAGATCATGATGTTAAGTTTTTGAGACGATGTCTGGACTCTTCAAGCGTAAGTCTAAATTTCGTTTACCCCCGGCATGCCTACAGCTCAAGTGCGCAGGGCGTTGCAGCAAAGCTTCGTCAACACACCTGACCACCATTGGGGTGTTGCAAAACAAGAGACGCTCCTGACTTGGAGGCATCTCCAGGTGAAGTATCTGGTGACGCTGAGGCAGCAGTCAACGAAGCCATGTTGTCGAGATCAGAACTGCAGGGCGTGTGACGGGCTGCAAATCACCTGCAGGTACTGCCCCGCAATAACACACACACGTTAAAGGGGACAGCGCGCATGCCAGCTTCAGACTGACACAGCTGATGCCATCCTGTGCACCTAGCAGCTGTCAACAATGTTGACTGTCATGACCAGTCAGCATTTGTGTTACCCATTTATTATGCCTAAACATCTGGTGACATCCCATCATGTATCATCTTGGCTTGAAAACAGGACACCTGGGGGTATTGCAAGGCACCAGGTATATTCTGGCTTGTATTCATCACATCACGTTGATCTGCCTGTGATCTCCGATGACATCAAATTTGGCTTCACGTTCCCTTAGGCACTTGGAGTCAGTCGGAGGATGCTCAATTCAGCAAGCTCTGTCCTCGTCATGCATCTCTTACTGGAAGTTGATAGCTAAGACTGATGTCATCATCAAAGCCTGCGTCTTTCATTGGGTCTTTGTAAACAAACATGAAATGCACATACCCAGTCTCAGCGATGCCGCAATACAGCTGAGCAGGTTGCGTCAGCTGACTGCTTTGCAGGCTCTTGGCAAAGTGCTTTTGTTGTATGCAAGCTGACAAGGCATCATTGTTCTGGGCGGATTCCTTCAGCCGTCCTTCAGGTGAATTAGCTCTGCACAGTCATTGCAAAGTCATTCTTGATCAGGCCAAACGAAGCATCTGTCATCTGTGTGGTATGAATTGCAACTTGCAAAATACCAGTACCAAGATTCAGCAGAGACCAGATGCAATGCAAAGAACATTGGATGCCCAAGTATTGCTCATATTATGGATCATCTGCAATGATGTGGTCAAGATCCGAGCAGTTTCTGTCCTCACGCTTGGATTCAGACACATGGCTTTCTCTGCAAGATGACAAGTCTTGACTCACCGCAGGGGAGTGGCATTGCTTCCTTGACTCAATGGGGCGACTGAAAGGCCCCGCATCTCAGCTCCCAGTTGCACACTGCTTCCTGACACCTGCATGACCATGGTCTGATTACATCTAATAAACGGCACGCAGCCAGGTGTGTGGCCAGCTATCACTGATGTGACCGTGCAGGTGATCATGAAAAGCGTAAACAGCCAAATCATCAAGGCAGGATTGGAGTTCTGGCTATTCTAAACTCAGAACAAAGTTGCTCAACAATCATGAACATTGACAATGTAGCAATCTAGGAGTGGCTGCTTTGCTTGAAGCAGAAATCTGCATGCAATGTACTGTGCTTGCGCATTAGTAGGGCAGAACAGCTGCAGTCTGCAAAGGCCAATCAGCATGCCTTTGCAAGGCTTTGATGCCGATACTTGTTGACAAGATTATGGCCTGGTGTGAGGTACTGGCAATTTACCTGTACATGCAGATCCCCTGTTCGTGTAATGGTCAAGGTGAGCGTTGAGGAGATGCCTTTCATCTTTTCTGCAATTGCCTGCATGCTACTTTGGTCAGAAAAGCTCCATGCCTTTACTCAGAACTTAACATTTTGCATGCCCATCCAACTAGGCTTGCCTGCAGTCTGAGGATCTCTCCTTGTAGGTCAACATAAAACAAGCAGAGCTGTGTCACTTCTTTGACGCTGTTTAACTCGTCAATCTCTGCAAGCAGATAGCAATACATGTCCATGAACTAAGGCGTGTGCGACGCGACATATACACATATGTGTCTGTCTTGCCAGAAAAGCACGCAGTGTCACGTGTACCCTCTGACCTTTGACTTACAAACTGGGTGGGAGGAAAAGGCTTACGAGCGGCAGTGTAGGGCTTGCTGACAGGCAGATCTTGGGTCATGTTTAAGTTGTGACCTTTGCTTGCAAAGGTAAGGTATGGCCGAGATACCGATTGGGAGGATGGACCACCTGACATGGTGCACATTGCAAGCTTGACCTCAAGGCTGTCTGCTGCATTGTTGCCAGCTGCCTTGAGAACACGCAGCAACAGGGGCACTTGAAACACAAAGGCAATCAAGTTGTGGTTTTTGCTGATTGTTTTGTAAGTCTCAGGCTCAAACAGAACTCCCTGAAAGATGGTGGAACATGGTTAGTACTTCTACATGAAAGGAGAAGGCAGACTTTGATGAGCAACGAACAGCTTACCGCAGCCCAACGGGCAGTGATTTGCATGCCATCGGTGTCTTGGCTTGTTTGTACTAGGTGCAGGTCCTCTGGACCCAGCAACAGCTGACAGGTTTTACCAAACTTCTCGAGGGTTGGCAATAGACCTGGAACAAATTGTACTTTGCAGCACCCATCGCAAAGCAGAGACCAGCAATATCAGAGGCAGCATTACTTTTCTCTAGAGCTCGGACCCCCCGGTCTGAGAAAGTCCCTCTGAACTTCATACAAAAGCTTAAGCGACTTCTGGTGGGTGCTCGTGCATGAGATGAGACAGTATTAGTTCACATTATGTTTGATGACTGCTAGTCCACTTCAATGGTGCGGCTTGAACAGTCTTCGATCGTCGATCGATCATGCGGGCTCAACCTGTCAGCGAAAACGATGGCTTCGAAAACACGCAGATGCGAGGATTGCAGTGTGCTAAACACTCATGGCAGGTGGTTGTTTGACGCATCAGCATTTACGTCGTCCTGATGCATGCAGTGAGCTCAAGATGCAGGCAGGTCTGGCGCCACGGACGCACAGACCAAGTGCTCTGCGCTGATGCTATTACAGTGTAGTACTTCCACTTCCAGTGCAACCTACAAGCACGGATTGCACAGCATTTACCACTGTACTGATGTGCCATGCAAGGCATTGTTAATCATTCCCAAAGGGCTCGGCTAGAACCTATATGCTGTGTATCGAGCAGTCCTATACTTCCGCCTGAGCAGTGATGCATCATATTGCTGCCTTTTGTCTGTATCAGACAAAGTGGAGTTTGCTTCTGAGATGAGCTTGAACACAATACTTGCGCAAGATTTCTGAGCATCAGTGGTGGCCTTGTCTGGGTGATACTTGAGTGCCAGCTGCCTGCATGAGAGACATCACCCTTCAGCGAATTCTCTACCCACAGGACCTTCCAGAAGAAACAGGTCTTGCGTCACTGCACAGTAGCTTTGCACAATGTCCAGCACCACACCTGTAGGAAGCTTTGACATCAGTCAGCAAGGCTGTCTGCTGCAGTCCCAACACCCTGTAGTGGTTGACAGCTCCATTTGCCTTGGCTTTGCGCTGAACTTCCATGAGCTCAGCGCTCACGTTGCCCCCGCCCTTTTGAGACAGCAGCAGAAGATCCTGCAACAATGCGCCTTACTCTGTGGCAAGGCTTTGAATGCAACAGCGAAAAAATAATGCACAACAATGCAATCTTCTGCTGGCTCTAAAGCTGGTGCAACAGGTAGCATGCAAAGCAAAAATACCAAGTCATGCCCAGCTACGCCTGTGGGATGGACTGCACAGTGCCATTGCCTTGTTGTGCAGAGCAGAACAGTCAGCATTGTAACCTGAGCAGCATTTGTGTGGTCGCCAATGGCCACATATGCATCTGCTCTGCGCTGCAGGACTCTGACATAGGATGCATCCAGAGCCGATGCCGTGAAGCAGTCAGCAATGGCGTCTATGTACTTGTTCATAGCATGATACGCTGCCGCTCTGTTACAGTACAGTACTGCATTGAAGGCTTTGTCTTCCACCTTCACCTCAATAGCCTTGTTGTATTCATCAGCTGCCTGCTGGTGCCTCTGCTGTTGAAAGAACGCGTTACCAGCCTGTGAAACCCCAAACAGAACCATCTCAGACAAGTTCAATGCTGACTACGCTTTGATGTGCGATGATAGGAACACATTCATTCATAAAGCCTGGAACCAATGACTGAGCCAGCATGAGGGGATGGAGCATAGAGCGTGGAGAGTCGAACGAGCCAGCAGCAGTAAATCTGCATTGTACCTGCTTATATGCATCAGCTTTCTGACGGTCGTTAGCTTTGCGGCTCCTCTCTTCCGCCTCTGTTTGCTGCTGTCTTAGCTCAGCATTCTCCTGCAGAATACTGCCATGCTCATTTCAAAATTTGACCTTTGAAGCCTGCCATTAGCATTTGTACCCTCCTCACTGCAACCTTGCTTCACAAGCTCTGCTGAAAATTTGCCTGACAAACAGTAGCTGACGCATGGCTGCAGAAATTACAAAACTGAATAAAGACTGCTGTACACCCTACCACCGCCGACACTTCATTACTTTTGCTGCCATCACAATCAGCAGGGCTAGGTGCCGTGTTTGGAAAGTACAGTCCGCACCTGCTGCAGCCGCTCAGTCTGAGCCGCCATGGCCTTCAACCGCAGGGTCTTTGGTGTGTCTGCATCCCCACTTATGTCTGAGCTTGTTGTTGCCCTTGGGCTTTGTGACTGTCCAGTCCCACTACCCTGGGCTTCTCCCATCCCTTGCCTAGGTGGCACAGCGCCATCATAATCAACAGCAACAGCAGGGCTGAGCTCTGCTTGCAAGCCTCTGGTCTGCAGTGAGGGCTGGGCACCTGCAGTGGCTGCCTGCCTAGCCTCAGCTTGTGACCCTCTGTACAAGGCGCTGAAGCCATGGTGGTCTTCATGTGCCTGGTTAGACGATGAGCTGAAGTGATCTGCAGGGGCGTAAGCAGCCTTTGGGAAGGGTGAAGGGGCATGCTGCTGGAGACCTGGGGAGCCTAGCGAAGCAGAGGAGCCTTCTGCATATATGCCAGTATGCTGGGAAGTGCTTGGGACGTGGCTGCTGGGTGATGCTGAGTAGACCTTGCTCATTTCTACCTGAAACCTGCACAGCGCATGGTTGCTATTCACATTGTAGTCTTGATGGACATCCTTCTTCTGATGCAGCTGTCAGATAGGAGACTTTTTTGGGCAGGTGTTAGTGGCCTGCGCCTGTCCTTTTTGTGCGCACAATGCATCGAGGTGAGGTGGAAGCCGTGGCATTGGATATGAGCAATGCATTCCTGTGAAGCCATGTATACAGTTCCAAGGGATATTGAACTGAGCCATGACATTTGGCTGTGCTGGCTAGCATGGGGTCGCAAGCAACTGGAGCAAAGCAGGGCAGTGGAAATGGCGTTGTCTGAGCGCACAGACCTGAGATTCCCCATCTCTCTAAGCAGCTCTTCCCGTTCTGTTTCCCATTCATGTTGCTGCTGCTTCAGGCCGCTGATCTCAGTCTCTGAGCTAGATTGCGACATACTGTCAGCATCACGCCTGAGATACTCTTCTTCGTCTGCATCTAGGCTGCCACTGTCCTGACCATGTGCTGTCTGTCTGAAGCCTGTGCCAAAGGTATTCTGACGATCTGTGCCGTTGGACCTCAATGGTGTTCCAAAATTTTGTGCCTGAAAGCTTGAAGTTGCAGCATCTGCTTGGTCTGCATCATGGTCAGCACGGATGAAGGACTGCGAGCTGTCATTGCTGTCTGTGCTGGCGCTGACGCTGCACACTGGGCTTGTGTGGGCCATTGCCCGGCGCAAGGAGCTCTCAAAGCTGGCTGCATGGCAGACTGCCTCTAGCTCCTCCACTCGCATCTGCACATAGACAGAAAGGCAGCGGTTATGGCAGACGGTACAGCAAACAATCCTCATCTTAATACTGCCCTGCTAACTTCAGCAGCTGCTGCAGAGCTATGCTATCGACTACAGCATGCAGGACAACTTTGTGTTGGTAGGCAAACAAACAAGTATGGAGGCTTGCAAGACTGCAGCTTAATATGCTGGGCTTTGCTATGTGTGCGGCATTGTCACCTGCTTAGAAACTTGCAGACTGGTTGAACCAAGATTAGAAATAGGCTGTTTGCTGCGTGTGGCCAACATTCTAACAGGCTGTACCAAACAGATACCGAACAGAAAAGACTGCTATACCTGCCACTGCAGGCGCTCTTCCCTGATGTTGTCTTGCAGATGCCTCAGCTCTTGTTTCTTCTCAACATACGCACTGACCAGACGCGCATTCTGCTGTGCCATATCGCTCAGAGCCTCTCTGGCACTGCGGCGTGCAGCCAGCATCTCCCGGCATACCTCCTGAGCTTGCTGCAGCTCATCCCTGGCATTGGCTGCTGCTGCCTTATGCTGCTTCACCTCTTCGTTCAAAGCACGCTCCCTGCATCCAAGTCATGTATACTAAACCCTAAACAGACATGACAACAGAGGGTATAGTCTGTGCTGCTGTGGGCTGCTGTCCTCCTGCAAGCATATCAGGGTAATAGCATGTGCTGAATGGTGCCGGTTTTTTACTATGTTCTACAATTGTTACACTGAGTGACTTTTTTGATGAACTATCAGAAAAACAAAACCAATCACAACTGGGTCGTGCTGCACTTTCTCTGCAAGGAAGCTTGCTGCATTGCTGATGCCTACAACAGCAGAAACATGGTGCTTGATGCATCATGAGCCACATCATAGCTAAGACTGCCTCCTGCTGCCCGTTGTGTGCAAGGGCAAAATACATCAGGCTGAAGGAGTTTGGCTGAGTGAAGTAGATGTAGACACACCTTGTGGCTGTCTGCTGCAGCTGATCTGACAAAGCAGCATTCCGTTGCTTGAGCTGCAAGGTTGTGCTGGGGGGAGTGCGCTCCTTTATGTCAGCCTTCACCTTGTGCAACTCTGCTGCAATGTCTTTGCAGTGATTACCAACTCGCTGCAAGTCTATTGCTACCTCACCTGCAGCAAGTCACCTTGGTGCTGACTGCTGCTATGGTCAAACATGCTGCACAGAGTCAGCAAAACAGCCATGAACATTGATTTGTTGGCGTTCAGCTTGAGTTATTGTTTCACATCTTCTGATAGCAGCATTCCAGTGTCAGATGCTACTCATTCATAGACAGACATGTGGCAAGCACACAGCAAACACGGGTCACATGGTTAGCTGCACAAGTGAGGTCAATGATGACTGAGCTGCAACCTTTGAACTGTCAAGACGTCATTGCTGAAAGCTTGTCAGAATAGTGATGCTTTTCAATACTTGATATGCAGTTGTGTGAGGTCATGCATGTCAGCGCTCCTACCATGTCTGGCTAGAGCATAGCGCAGCATTGCCTGCTGTGCATTTGCAGGTGGACTTGAGTCAGTTTGCGCAGTACTGCTCTTGACAGCATCTGCTACCAAAGAGCGCAGTGTTGCCTGCATCTGCCTGGCATCAATATCTGAAGCACCCTTGGCTGCAAACGCATCAGCTGCTGCAACATCGGCCAGCACCTGCCGATGCAAATCCGCCTCAGTCACAGACTTGAATGCTACAGACTGGTCATGCAGGGCCACAGCTGGTCTGACAGATGTCACCTGAAAAGATGGCATGCCTGCTGAATTGGGACTTTTGGCAAGAGCAGGACCAGGTGAGTTGGACTTCCATGGCTTCTGGCTCAGTAGCGGCGTGAGGGGCTTGCTGACGTGCTTCACAGCCTGCAGATATGCACAACAGTACTTACATTGTGTGCATAGCATATTGTCTAAGTCGCTTGTCGATGACGGTTTCACGCAGCAGCAGCGTACATCTTGTTGAGCCTGACACAACACACCTTGACCTCCTTGTTCAAGTCTCGTTGAGCAAAAGGTTGCTGCCTAGCAGGAAACAATGCAGAGCTGGCAGCATGTAGAGGCTGGTAGATATTCTCTGTACTCTGCTGATTAGCAGAAAAGGAGCTTGTGTGAACGCTATTTCGCACAGCAGCAACTTTTGAAATGCCAGGTGCAGCTGCTGGGGCTGATTTTCGCCTTTGGATGTCTTGCAGCGAAGCTCGTATGTCTGCCAGCCTCTGTACGTCTACTTCCACCGACCTGCCAGGGGCCACTTGCTGAGACATGCCTTGGCTCACTGGCTCAGCAGGACTGGGTGGTTGCTGACTGGTCATGCTAACACTTCGACCAGTTGAATGGGGCAGTTGTTCCTAGATCTATTGCAGCGGACAACAAGTCTCCCAAAGCGCCCGAATTTCATGGCAAAATGGGGATGATCAACAACTCTGGATCACTGCTTCCTGCTGTGTAGGCTCGAATACCAACAAGATGTAAAAACAACCGATTCACCTCATGGACAGAAGTTAAGCATAGAAAGTCAGCGCACCATCTTATGTGACAGGTATCCTGCCAGGTCTATCAGAGTCTAAGTAGCCAGACTGAGCTTGACTTGCAACTTGCTTGGCAAATTGCCATTAGTCACCCACGCAGCTCGCATAGCATACAGTCATCAGCAGCTGATGCGCCCAGCATAATTTTCAGAGCGCGTCAAAGACCGCGACGACGTTTCGTTAGATGGCTTGTGCTTTCATGACAGCCGTAAGTCAGCAACACGGCGGCTTGAAAATTTTCAGGTGACATCTTTTTCTGCCACCATGTGGCAACCTCACGGCTGTTTGACGCAAATGATCGCCCTGAGCGACACAGCAAACACTCAAACACCTGATGTGCCATTGGGGTCATCAAAAGCCCTTCAGCCAATTTTTAGACGACAGCTGGTCTGTTATGCAACCCTGGATGCTGCAGGCTACAACTGCAACAGCGTTCGCCTTTGGCAACACCTTCTGCAGCCTTGAATCATGGCCAGGGGCGCCGACAGTCATCGCACGGTCGTCGGCCTAAGCATCGGACATACCTAATGCACCCCAGAGCCCGAGTTGCAGCACAAGCTGCAGCAACAGAAGTTGATGTGGCAGTCATAGGAGGTGGCATAATTGGGCTGTGTGTGGCTCTGGAGCTATTATGTCATGCCTCTCATTTATCAGTTGCCCTGATAGAGCGGCAGGTTCCCTGCTCAGGAGCTACTGGCGCAGGTGCTACCATATAGTGCTTTGTATGTGTGGGCCTGCTAGCCTGTGGACGTGCTGTCATTCCTATGCCCTGCATCCTTTATGCTTATCAGTTTTGTGGCAAGCTGCTTGTGTGTGTTGCATGCACAGCCAAAAGCATCACACCTCATGCATCACATGCACCTTCCGCGCAATGAAACACCAATATTGTTGGCTGTGCAGAGTCATTGCTACATCTCCTTGCTTATGCAGGTCAGGGCTACATTTGGCTGGCTCACAGGCAACCAAACTCACCAGGATGGGCAATTGCCCAGCGCAGCAAACAGCTATGGGAAAGCATGATAGATGCAGCAGAAAAGCCTTCCAACAATGGGCATCACAGCAAGAAGCTTGGTAGGAAGGCTGACATTGAATGGCAGGTGACCCCATTGCATGGCATCATATGGCTCTGTAGTATGCAGATTTGTTGCCCGCCTGCATTCAAAGCAGCTACAAAGGTGCTGTTGTTTTGACTCTCACATGGAGAGTCTATCAATTGATTACGACACAATGCCAAGAAGTCTTGCACGTAACTAAGCCTTGCATTTATATGCTGGAACGCTGTTTCTCCTGAGCTGCTTTTGTGAATGCCTTGATGACTGTTATGGTGATTGCCCTCTACATGTCTTGTGTGTACAAGCCAGCCTTGGGACATGTCATGCCAAGAAGCCTTTTCGCACTGTTGTTTTCTGTCCTTAGTCGAGAGCTAATCTGCATGAAACATGCTACAACAACAATCACAAATGGGCCCAGCATGCACTGATGTAATGAGTGCAGCTGTGTCTTGCAGGAAAATGGGAGCATGCTGTTGGCTCTGACTGCTCAAGAAGGGCAAGACCTTCAGGATAGAGCTGCAATGCTTCAGCAGAATGGCATCAGAGCTGCATACCACAGCCAAGCAGCAGTGACAGAGCTTGAGCCAGCGCTGCAGCTTCCACATTCTGGAGGAGCACTGCTTGTTGAGTCTGACGCCCAGCTAGTAAGACACCCCATCATCAGTTCAAGTTTAGGCTATTCAAAGCATCATTCGCCAACACCCCTCTGTCATTCACATGCTGCCTTGATGCTACTCTGATGCTATCTTGGTGTTGTAGTGTATGCTCACTCCCTCTTCTCTGTTACCTGGACACATGATCTGTATTGCTTCATGCCAGATGCTGCAATGCAGCATGCCGGTCCATGGGCGCCATTTTACATCTGTTTTCCTTGACACCACAAAATCTGCCTAATCTAGAAACATCTGATACCATTCACCAGGCATTTCTCATAATATTGCAACAAAGCAAATATTTCTCAGTAAACAGTGATGCTTCTACATTCACATTGGATGCTGCCTCAATTGCCTTGTGCTGCTATTCCCACACCCTGCATTCCTTGTGCTGCTAGGGTGTTGTGGGACAATGGACCCTGCCCAACCCCCTTCTCCCGGCCCTCAAAGCTGTGCTGTTCCATGCAATACATGCTGCCCATGTGCATCCTGTACAAAGTTTCTGTTTAGCTGAAGTGTAACACTGTCATGATGCTAGAGTGGCCGGCGAGCTGCAGAGGTGCTGCTGGCCAGGTGTCATCAGGCTGCTGGTCCCTCTGGCCGCTTCCAGGCTTACATGAGCGAGCCAGTACAAAGTGTGCAATTATCCCCCCAGACAGGCGCTGTCACTGCAATCTCCACAGCATCTAGACAGTAAGTATGCAAGAGCTGCAGACGCTACTGCTACTGCAGCTCCTGGCCTCCCTGTATGCTGGATTTGCATGTCAGACTCTGAAGCTGTAATGTGATACTTCACAAGCAAAACACAAGCTAAGTTGGGCAGTTGAAGGGGTGAAGGAAAGCAGAGTGAGCGCATTGCGAGCGCATTGCGAGCGCATTGCGAGCGCATATGCTCTGAATGGCGGCGGATGTGTCAGGTCCACCTAGCAGAATCAGACCGCACATAGACAGGACAGCAAGATAGGCACCAATACTCACAGCATGCCCACAGGGTCTTATACATGTAATGTGCCAATGACTGCCGTTACTTGATGAGCACTCCCATCACGCTTGCTAACAGGCTCAAAGTGCTGTGTTGCTGGCCTTTCAGGCTTGTCACACGCAAAGGAGTGATCCTAGCAGCAGGAGCCTGGTCAGGGCATCTGCTGAGCACAGCTACTGGTGATGACAGGTGGCGAGAGGTGTTCAAGCCACGCAGGGGCCACCTGCTTGAGCTGCAACTGCCTGCAGGCATGCCACCCTTGCGCCATGGCCTCATGGAGCTGGGGTACACCCAGGTCACACACACCTGCTTTCCTGCCCTCGCTTGGTGGCTTTGCGCACAGATATACTGCCTGTGCTGCATGACACAGTAAATACACATGGACCTGGTTTGCAGCACAGTTCGCTTGCTATACAGCACGTCAGTGCTACTCTCGTCTGTCTCAGCATTCTTCAGATAAGGTTTTGTAATGTCCTGTGTCACCTGGTTTGGTATGGTGACAGACACACATCCAGGCGTGGCCTTGACTGCCTCCTGTTGACTATCTCTACTTGTGAAAAGACGCTGGTGGTAATGGCTTTGTGAGTGTGAGTGTGACTGCAGCATGTGCACAAGTCTGGCCCTCTGGAAGACACAGGGGCTGATATAGCTTTCACAGCCACACCCAGCGCATCAGGAACCTGCCTAGTTGGAAGTGCACGGGAATTCAGCGGCTGGGACGTGAACCCATCACATAGCATTCAAGAGGGTATCATGCAGAGGGCTGCACACTTCTTGCCAGGCCTTAGCAATTATGGCAGTGCCAGTGGAGGGGTGAGGGTGGGGCTGAGGCCCTATGCCCTTGGTGGGTTGCCTTTCATAGGCCCAGTTGCCGAGGTTCCAGGGCTGTTTCTGGCAGCTGGGCATGAGGGTGCAGGGCTTACTATGGCGCCAGGCACAGCTGAGCTGGTTGTGCAGCATCTGATGCAAGAGAGCACAAGTCTTGAGCAACGACATGTTGATGCCTTCAGTCCTGCACATAGGATGCATGCAGCCCTTGCAGGGGTGACTTAGCTCTTGTATCCTGCATGTGCTCATGTCCTGTACAGACAGCTCGATGATCACAGCTGGTGTCAGGCTTGAGCCTTCCTTGAGCTGTCTGTGCATGTATTGGTCACATCTAGATTTCTGCTTTCAGCAGGCTTTGTGCTTGCCGCTACTTATTTTTGTACAGCTGCATGTTAAAAACTGCAGATGCAATGTCAAGGATGTTACACCTCATGATAGCACTGTATATCGGATCACAATAAACAAGTAGGAAGATCATTCAGTGGTCCTCAATTGATGTTGTCACCTATTTGCACCCAGAGTCGCTCGTGAGCAAAGTATACTAAGAATTTGAGCACAAACTCAAGGCCTCCAATCTTCAAGGCTTGCTCTATCTGCAAACAACAATTATTTGACTTCCGTATCAAGCTGCTGTCAGTTGCTGTGTCAGGAATTTCCGAGCTTTTGCCAGCATGGTTCAAAATCGACCGACAGGAATGACTTTGTTTGCTGCTGTTGCGTGAGGTATTGGAGTGCAGAGTAGATTGTATCATGGCAAAATGGATCGATGCACTGCATGCATGTCATGTCTACCTGAACAGTGTCATGAAACACAGCCAGTATGATGGAGACTGTCAAGGCTGTGGAGAAAACCCGCCACACTAATCCCTTCAGCACGCTACGAAGGAGGGAGTCCTACAGCAACACACGATTTTGTTGTTTGTTTAATGTTTGTTTTGAGTATTAATGGCCCATGAGGTTTTGATGCCCAGATGTGTATGACCTGTTGTACGCCACCACTGTACTCAACTGCTTTGAGTCCCTTGTCGGAGTCTAACGTGACATTCACTGTCACCTGGACACCTGCAGCGTAGCCACCCTGCAAGAACTTGGTACATTGCTGTTCTGTCCTGCCTGGAACAGGTCACACCATGTCACCTTGAAACCAGCAAGATATGCTTGCTGTGATGCACCAGCATATTCTTCAGGAACAACAGGAGCCCTGAGTTCAGTTGTGCTTTGCTGTTCTGCTGCCCTGCTGGCAGAAGCTCTGTTGCCTGTATGGGCACCATCACTGGGCTGACCTTGATATGTGCGGACCTAGTCTACCCTGAACAAAACCAGAATTACCTGGCCTGCGTGGTGTGTACTGACCACGCTTGGGCAGTTGTGCTCCACTGAAGGTGGTACAGCCTGCTCTGTACCTCGATGCGCACGTCAGGCTGTGCATAATTGCTTGTGCCAATCTTTTCAAGAGTACCGCGAACACATCTTCACAGCCAATGTTGAAACCTCAGCCAAGCAGCGTTTGTTGCTGTTGTCGACTGATCAGCGACGACTGTGCTTTTGGAGGGTTGCAACTGAGACAGAGTGGCGTATCCAGTGCCGCTATGAGATACCGCGCATCTACAGGGGAGGGTGCAGCCGATTCACGACATTGACGCAACGTCAAGCTGCGTTCAGCATGCGCATGCTGGTTAGGTCACAAGCTGTGGTCAATGGTCAAACTGGTGTATGCATCTACAAATCGCTGCGCTTGTCACCCAGCTAGCATGGCAAGCTTGCAGTGGAGCTCGAACTGTCTTGATCTTTGTATTCTTTCTGCCCTGCTATGACCATGAACGAGTCGAACACCTGACCGACATGCGGGCTACTTTTGACGTTGATCGCTGGCTACAACAAAAACGCCCTGCAGAGCTGCATGTTTCACAGCCCTACCAGACTGGCTGTTGGTCCAAGCTTTCAGCACGTCAAGGAGGCGGTGTGCAACACGGCGACAACTCAGGTGCCTTGATTTGGTCTCTGTACACCTGGAACGGCGTTTGCTGGCGCACAAGCCTTGCGTGCCCGAATGTCACATGATGTTCAGTAGGTACAAATTGTTATTGTGCAGGTCTGCACCCTTTCTATCTCCCAGATTTGCCAGCAGACCTTGGCCAAGGCTATCCTGAGCAATACATAAAGAAGGCAGATGGTGCCGCTGTAGGTGTTGAGCCTGTGGCAGAGGCTGTCATAAGGGTGAGCCTAATATTCTACACAAAGCAACAGCATCCTGGAGCAGGCAATATATGCTTTGTGATTTTGTGCCCATAACAACGATAACAGCCAATTTTGTACGTAGGCTCGCATGCAAGAGCAGTGTGACATTTGCACCTTTCGCAACAACCTGAACAAGATTTTTGGTACACCACTTGAGCTCAAAAGCTCATGGACAGTGGATGCATGCAGCATTGGTCCAATCACGTACCTGGACATCCATCAACTTCCTCAAACAACATATCCCGACGCAGATCTCTTCCAGTATTACGGCTACAAGTATGCATTTCCCGTAGCTATTTGCAACATGTGCATACCTGAGATACTGGCCACAGATTACAGCTGACGCGCACTGTGCTGCTGAGACATGTTTCTCTTGTACAAGCAGGTGACTTCAGCGGTGTACGCTGTAATCCTGTGCTGGCAAAACATCTCATCTGAAAATATGCAGATTTGAAGCTCTGAGCACACAGCAATGTGAGGTTGATGCAACCAGCGAGTACGCAGCCTTGATCCGCCTGAGAGTAGACAAGCTGCGTATCTTGCTGGCTGCTGAGATCGACTGCTTTAACCCAAAGAAATGTCAGGCAGGGGCCAGACCCGACCTTGCATCATACCTAGAGCTGAAGACATACCAGTAGGCTTGCTACTGCTGGGAATAGCCAGGAGCACCCATGCTGAAATTTGCTGGGACCAACTGTGCTGATGCAGGCTGCCTGCAAATCAGTGGAAAGCAAATAATATCAAGAAGTTCAAGTACCCCAAGTAGGCACAATGTTGTTTGTACTGACCGGGCTTGGCATTTAGCATTTAACATCTTCCCATTTGTCCCATCAATACAATTGCAATGCTGTATAGTTGTAAGGCACAAACCAAAGATTTGTTCAGTAAGCGGTCATGCAAAATGTGGTCTTCAAACTATGATTTTGCTGTCGCTGCTGACATCTTACATGAACGTTTGTTGGATGCAAACATGTGTCATTTCCAACCCAACTGTTGTGGGTACACCTGGCTGTGAGACGATGCTGCAAATGATGATGATGCAGGTGGTGGTTACAAAGCTGGCTGGCTGGCGTCCCTGCAGTTGTGGCTGGGGCCAGAGACAAGCAGGTAGGCTTCCTTCCTGCACTTAATCTTCATGGTAGCTTTTCATGATAGCATCATCAATCATCAAGCTGAAGATCAAGTATGTCTGTGTCTTGTAATTTTGCGGCTATGATGCTGCTGCTCATACTGCGAATAGGTGTACTGCCACCGTTGCCTAATGCAGCGGGCATTCATGGTAATTGGCACATGGTGCTATGTGCAAGAGCTGTGATTTTAGGCTAGCTTGTCAAGAGGAGGTGAGCTGGCATGTGCAAGACTGCCACCTTGCTCATGCAGGGCGTACTCCAGAGCGTTGAAGTGCTGCCAACACGACAGCTACATCATATGGCAGCAAATGCCAATGTGGGCTTTGACACCTGGCAGCAAATCCATTTTGGGAATGATGTGCTGACATGGATGCGGCAAATGACAGGTCTGTAGGCATCTGTGTCAATAGGTTGACAGGTGCTTGGTCTGGCATATGCTGAATGCCTTGACGCAAGGTTCTCATCGGTCGCATAATATGACATGATATCATCCGACCTGTGTATATGCATGCTTTGCTTGACAGCAGTTGTAACGTACAGGTATGCACAAGGAGCGGCATCTAAGATTCAGCTATCAAGAGGACCAGAGAGGTCACAGCATTCAATGTTCAGTGCTTGACGAGGGCCTGCTTCCAAGCCGACTACAGACATGTTTGCAGCAGTCTGCCAAACAATGATGCATAACATGTACATTGTACTGATGCTGACGAGGAGACGTTCCAGCACCATTCATGAATGTAATTGAGACATATGCATTATTACTAGCGTTTCAACAAGCAAGTTCAACACACATCACAAGGTGATGCAGCAAAGCGCTTGGTAGCAGTTCGTCTAACATTAAGCTCACCGACAGTGCCCTGTAATTTACAGATAAACACGCTAAGGAACTGCAAAAACTGCCTACATTGCTCAGAAGCAGCTACCTAGCTGTGAAGGCGTTGGAGTATCTGTGAACTGTGCTGCACTACAAGGCCAAGCTGCAGTAAAGGCGACTCTAGCAGGGCACAAACAACAAATGCCCTCAAATATGCCTACGTTCCAACTGTGAGGAAAACAACCTCTGGCTATTGGCAGACGGGATGAGCAGCTGAATGGCAGAGCGCATGGTCAGGTTGGGAACCATGTCCTTATGCTGCAATGGCGCTTTAGTTATTGGCGATGTCTCATTGCGTTCCAACCATTTTGTTATAGCAGCCCGCTCATATGTGTATCCATCTGAGATCAAGACAACTGGATCGCTCATCAGATCCTTAGTGATGGGACAGCACAGGCCTGAAGCTTCAGCTACCCTTCTGATCTCGGTTGCTTGAGACAAAGAGGGCTGTCTAGCAATGCCATGGCCGCTAAATTCACCAGCTCTTCTCAGAGGGCTGTTGCGTGATGGACTGGCCCACATGTGGGGTCTCTGTTCTGCGCTAGTACCCTGAGAATCCGAATTTCCTTCACCGACAGCCCAGATATTGTTGGCTATCGAGCTGGGCAGGGACACTCCCTGTCCCATGTTCTGCCCAGATGAACCCATACCAGAGTAGGGTGCTTGTGCCTGTGCCTGCTGCCCACCAGCTTGTGGCACTGCAGATGCAGGCTGAGCATGTGAGCCAGAAGGTCGAGAGTGGCCAGCAGTGTTCATCTGAACGCTCAAAATGCCAGCGCTAGGCCGTACATTACTGCCTGTCTGCCCTGCCCTGTTTTCATTCTGCCCTGGCCTGCCTGGAGGCGAGGCCACCACAAAGCCTGAGGTGGAAGCCCGGTTGCCAGTCTGCTGCGGCTGTTGCACACCCTGGCTAGCACGCTGCGTCCCACTGTCAAAGCTGTCGCCTCGGCTTGATGCAGCATGTGCTTGACGTGCTGCCGCATGTGTGGGCGGCGGCAGCATCTGAGCTGTGCCATGCTGCGGCCAGGCATTCTGGTTTGCCAGGTTGCCTGCTGAGGCTGTTCTGGAGAAGCCTGGGGCAGGGCCAGGCGCCGCAGCCCCTGCAGGAGCATGGAAGCTCCAGTCTACGTTGGGAATGTGAAGGTGGGTAGCTGGGTGAGGGGTGCACACAGGGGGTGGTGGCATGTCCCAGGGGTACTGAGCAACCCCCCTGGACACACCAGTAGGCTTGTGCACATAGCCTTGCTGCTGCTGCTGAGCTGAAAATTGAGGCATACTGACATGGGCATCTGCACCAGGCAAGCTTAGCTGCGGCTGCTGAAGATGCTGCGAGTGCTGCTGCTGCGGCTGCTTCTGTTGTTGCTGCCTGCTTTGCTGCTGTGCTTGCTGCTGTTTTCGTGACTGTGCCTGATTTGCAACAGGCACAGCTGCATTTGCAGCAGCAGGCACAGTAGCAGCTGGCTTGGAGGATTGGTCGGCAGCACGCAGCAGACTAACAGCGACACCATTGGGCTGAGCAGCAGATGAAGGCTCGGCAGAGTCCCTGAAACTGAGCGCAGCAGTGTTCTGAACCAGGCCAGAGACAGCAGCACTGTAGTTGGTGGCCGGCCGAGCTGAGCCTCGGCTGGCAGCTGCAGTGCGGGTGGGTGGGGGGTTGGCTGGAGGGGGTGCAGGGCGGGTGCCAGGCTGTGCAGCCGGTGTGTGCCGTTGCTGCTGCTGGCCCAATTGTTGCGGATGCTGCTGTGCTGATGGAAGCGCTTCAGATTGGGCCGCAGCTTCTGACCCCCGAGCAGTGTCTTGAGAACTGGGCGTAGGCTGATGACTGGGGCCATTCCTAGTCAAGCCCTGAGCAGCAGCTGAGACGACAGGTGCTGTTCTGGTTTTGACATCAGCTTGTCGCTGTTGCTGTTTGGGCTGCTCGCCCTGCTCCCCAGATTTGGTCTGACCTGCTCCATGTTCATTGCTGCCCTTTCGCCTGGCAGGCTTCTGCTTGTCAGGCACAGCATTTGACGCAGAAATGGGGGAAGTTTGCTTGACCATGCCTTCAGGCTCAGCACCCTTTGCAGCAGCAGCACTTTCTGCTTTGCTAGGCTGTTTGGCAGCTGCATCAGCAGCTTCCTGAGGCCTTCTGATGGGCTGCTGAGCTTGAGCAGCATCCGTGCTTCCTGAGGCCTTAGGGCTGAGGGCAGGCGCATGGGCATCTGGGTGCTGCCCCCTGTTGCGCCTCCTGCTGAGTTTAGGGGGCTCAGCCACATCATCTGAAGCCCCTGAAACACGTATCAGCAGTCGAGCAGCCATGTGTGATTGCAAAAACACAAGGGACCACAAAGGCAGGAGAGGGATGCACTGAGCAGTGGCAGCAAGCATGTGGCGTCGGAACATTGAGTGTTTCTCAAGGGATTAGTGCCTGATCGGGCAATACGGCCTATTCCGAGTATTACTGACGTCATTGTCAGGCATTGGGTAACACTCATGCTATGCATTCCAGACGTCCCTTGAACATGTTAGCAATGCACAAGCTGGGAAGGCCGCCTATTGCACACCTTCTCAACACCACGCATTTGTCACAGCCTAAGCTGTATTGTAGCATAGGCTATAAAGCTCACCTGCTGCACCATTGCTGGCAAGGCGCTCCAGCTGAAGGGGTGGCAGACTTACAGGAACATGACCCTCTGCAGGGCCATCGCTGCTGGACTGCGCAGCAGCTGCAATCTCACCACCGTCATCTGCAGCAGCTTCTGCAGCAGCTTCTGCTGCAAGTAAGCCTTTGTTGCGGTGCTTGCCCCCACGCCTCCTCTTGGGAGCAGCCTTTGCTGCTGGCGTGCCTGCATCAGCAATGACTCATCAGCTGCTGCTACAGAATGTAAAAAAGTTGATGATTTCACTCCCCTCCATCTTGCTCACATCAAGTATTTCACTTACCAGAACAGAGCAGTGTGCAGTGAGCACACAGACCAGTCTGAGCACCTGAGCTTTGATCTTTGAGCCAGTCTGAGCAACTTTGAGCAGTCGCGTACATGCTCAAAACAAGGTTTGAGTCTGCTGACAGTGACTACACAGCCATGCCATGAAGCAAATGACACATAGCCACTCACCGTCAGCAGTAGCAGTAGCAGCAGCAGCAGCAAGAGCAGGTCCAGCAGCAGCAGCAGCATCTGCTGCCTCTTGTGCATCCAAGCCCACATGCTCCGCACTTGGTTGCGGGCTGGGTGCCTGCAGGGCTGCTTCATCGCTGGACTCGCCAGGCTCGCCAGGCTCGGCCTCAGACGTGTCAGCCCTCACAGCATCAAGCTCGGGGTCGGGGTCCGCTTCGCTCTCCGGCTTCTTCTTCTTCTTGCGCTCCTTCTTCTTGATCTTCTTGCGCTCCTGCATCTCCTGTAGAGGCCACATATGTGTGAGGTGGAGATTGCTGCAATGTCCTGGCATTGCTGAGACTAAGCCACTGTAGGGTGCTTTTCTACTGACAGCTGTGAGTCAGATCGTGTCATCGCTGGCATGCTGCAGATCAAAACAGGACCCAATGCAGGGAGCTACTCAGGACTGTACATACCTGACCCTACAGAAAGAAAAGCGTGTGATGAAATGAATGAAGGGGCTGTGAGTGCCAACATATTTGAAGTATGGTCACAGCAACGCCAATTTACATAGCACCATGATGTTGCACCAAGAAAGCACAAAGCATCCAAAGAAACATGCAGACGGCAGCTGCTGATGACACTGGTCGTGGTTTGTCACCATTGGCTTGGTTACACAGAGCACAGTGTGAGATGCTGCATGACAGCCTGACCTTGGCAGCATCTTCTTCTTGCAGAAGGCGAGCCATATTGGCCTCTGCTGCCTTCTCAGCAGCAGCACGCTCCTCAGCTGTTGGGGGCCCATCAGTGAGGGCACCAGCTGCAGGGGCCGCCCCCTTGCCCCTCTGCCTCTCCCTGTTCTCTGCCAACCTCAACCTACCCTCGATGTAGCTAGGCCTGCACATGTCAAGAGCCTTGATCAGCAGAAAGGGAACACCACATTGTGGCAGACACCACTCTTCCCCTTCAAAAAAAGAGTGGTTTAGCATTGGGAACTTTGGCAGAGCTAATGACTATCTGTGCTAAGTCAAGCGAGATGCAGATTCAAGGCCTGCAGCATTTACTGTTCTTGAGGCGTCTTCATGCTGCGCTCAGATGTAGCGACAGCTGTGCTGGAGTCTCTTATGTAAGTGTACAGACAGGAAGCAGGAGAATGGCCAACAGGCAACGCAACATGCAGTGACGTGGCAGCTGGTCATGGGCAATGGCACGGGGCCAAAGGCAACTAACCAGATTTCCCCTAGTGATGGGGACAAGGCAAGTGTGCTTACTTGAAGGTGGATTTACGACAGAGGGTCTTGATGACATCACAGTCAGCTTTGTTGCGCCAGGAGGCTCCATGCTGCACCAGACGCAGCACTGCCTCAAAGTGGCCGTTGGCAGAAGCTGACTGCACTGCCGTCCAAGACTTGGAGTTTCGGATGTTGGGGTCTGCTGATGCCACCAGGAGCGCTTCAACAGCATCATTGTGACCTGCCACAACATTCATCTAAGTTGAATGCATGACAACACCACATTGCATCACCCTGCCAGCAAGCATGTGATAACATCATTAGTCATAATCAAAACGCGGCCTTAGCCAACAGGCACCAGGTGCGTGCGATGCAAGTCAGCTTTCTCCAGACAGGCTTGTTCTGAGCATCACAAATGCAGCCTGAACAACATTGGTCCAAACAGTCTCATGTTTACTGCGACAGCTGTGGCCTACTAGCGGTCCATGCAGCAGCATTTTGGGCAGTCTGCTGTCAGGCATCCTGCAGGTGGTGCAACACTGCAAAAGCTATGTATGAGTACAGGCAGTCACGCGACAACCAGGCAAACCAAGACATCGCTTCTGCTGCCTCATCAAACAGAGTGACTCAGCCTTACTGTCTGAACCACTGCAAAACCTGATCTACACATAATGTTCTCCAGCAACAAGTGACATTGCATCAACCAGCAGAGGCAGCAAGTGATGTGGCTTTGGCATCCTGAGTATTGTTCATGAAAAGTACAGCTGGTTGCTGAAAAGCAGCATATGGTCAGGATGCAGTACGAACACATTGCTTGTTACCTTTGGAGGCAGCAAGGTGCAAGGCAGTATTGCCATTGGAGTTCTGCACATCACAATCGCAGGAGGGGGCAGCTACAAGGGCCTCAACAGCCTTGGCATGCCCATTGGCGGCAGCATTATGCAGTGCTGTGGACCCATTCTGAGCCTGCATGGGACAAGCACCGGTCTGCAAAAGTGCTTGCAACAGGACAAACTCACCTCGCACAATAAGCTCGAGTTGTATGCAACCCTGACATACCGAGACACAGCATGACTTTGTGCAATGCAGTCAAAACTTCAGGGTCTCAAATCACCCAACAACTACAAACGACATGGGGCTTGGATTCTCAACACAAAACAGATCATGCCAAACGCAAGACAAGTCGGCGTCTGGCAATATTGCGGTGCAAAACACATCTGTGGGCATGACACTGTCAGAATGAGGGCTTTATGTGTACCACGTGAGATGAAATGTTTGAAGATGTGCTGAAGTTGGTGAAGAAATCATGTGAGTCAGATGCAGCTGTGATGCCCGGCATACACGACTTATGTGGACATGAGCAATGAGTCAACAGAAGGAATACACAGCAGTAGTAGCAGTAGCAGTAGCAGTGGCATAATGATGGTGCCAAGTGGCGCAGGCCACACCTGCACATCCACGTCAGCGCCAGCAGCTATGAGACGCTGCACAACCTCAGCGTGGCCGTTGCTGGCAGCGCTGTGCAGCGCCGTAGATCCGGACGTCGTCACAGCATCCACTATGCTGCCAGCTTCCAACAGCACCTCCACACACTCTGTGTGACCGGCTGTGGCGGCATTGAACAGGGCATTTGCCCCAGTGAGGGCGCACTGGCCCACCCCTGCCCCAGCCTGAAGCAGCTGCTTCACGACTGCTGAGTGGCCACAATTGGCGGCGTTGTGCAGGGCAGTTGAGCCATTGGAGGTTTTCAGGTCCACCTACATATCACCAAAATCAGTAAGAGTGTCACAATTCATAAAGGGCTTCGGTTGTATCGGGAAAAACAACACCAGGAACCTTGGTCAGTGGGCTCGATGACATGTGTGTGAGGCCATCCTCTTATTTGAGGGCAGTGCCGAGCTGGTGCCCTGCCCCTCTCTCAAAGATCTTGCCTGACAAGCACCAACATGGCCAAGAGTGGCATGTGATGCGAGAGACACAGAGTTGGATTTCACATATCAGTATTGGCAGAACTAAACACCACTAGTTGAATTTCCATCTCAAGACTACAGCACAGAAGAGCGTCATTGCTCACAGCAAGTCTGAGTCAAGCAAACGAATGGATGCATACAGCAAATACAGTTGCAGGAAGGCAAGCACAGCATTGAAAAGTGGCAGTTGGTGGAATGGAAGACAGAAAGGATGGCTGACCTGAGCTGCTGAGGCCAGAAGCTTGTCCACAATAAGAGCATGGCCATTGGCAGCTGCCTCATGCAAGGCTGTCCAGCCATCATTGGTGGGAGCGTTCACCTGACACCCTCTCTTCAACAAGGCTGCCAGCATCCCAAGCTGCCCTGCAAATTGTATGCCAGCCATCCCAATGGTCAAGGGTACTAAGTGAGCCAGGAGCAAGCGCAGCCCGCGGAGGCATATACTCTGAGGCAGCAGACAAAGCAGACCAGGTCTGGACAGATTTGCTGCATACTACCAGATCATGTACAGTGCAGATAAGCAATGGTTGTTAGCAAAGGATAAAACACAGCAGCAAGCCAAAAGCCAGGAAGCCGTTTTTAAGCTTCCCTCATGTTTGTATTGACCATGAGCCTCTGCAACTCGACGTGGGCAGCAACACCATGCTCACCAGCAAAGCCTGTTGATGTGCAAAGCAAACATTACAGTTTGCAGAGAACATGACAGCAAGAGAGGGAGCAACAGGAGAGGGAGGCAGGCAGTGCAGCTTGCCTTTGGAGGCAGCCCAATGGAGGGCGGTAAGACCATCAACATCCTTGGCTGAGGGGTCACAGGCAGGCAGAGGCAGCAGCTGGCGCACAAGGTCAGAGTTGCCGGCCTGCACTGCCAGGTGGAGCGCAGTGTACCCCTTCTCTTCCTTGGTCCCGGCGCTGTCCAGCAACTTGGCCACCGTCTCCATGTGCCGGTTCTTGGCTGCCAGCTGCAGCGCTGTGAAGCCCTTGGAGTCCTGTAGTCACAGGCACGCTGTGTGCTGAAGAGTGTTGCGAGGAAGGTGAGCAAGACAGTAGCAGGTGCAATGCAAGATGCGGTGTGGTCCTCTTCCTCATGTGTGCCAGCAATTGTGGCAGCGGGATATGCTAGGCCCCTGTCCTCACGTGCCAATGAACTCATTTTCATCTGCACCACAATAGGCGCTTGTTACCCTGCCAGAAGAAGACTGTCAGTTTGATGTCGTGCAGCGTGGTAGTGTGTCTGCTTAGTGATGAGGGCACCTATTGCGAGTGGTTGGCTGTTGTGCAGTATGCCTACATGCAGGTACAGGAAGCCCTTGGACTGCGTGTGCAGTAGAACTGCAATGCCAAAGTTGACAACACGGCTGTTGCCAGGATTGGTGGGACAGCTCATGACGCGCAACAGCCGAAGAAATTGCCGGAAGCCTGGTACATACATGCACCTCCAGCAGAGCCCTGACTACAGCACGGTTCAACAGCACATGACTTGTGTTGTCACAAACTTGAGCGCAGGACACTGAGCATATACACATCAGAGTAAGAACTTTGCTCATGTCAAACTTTTGGTGAGGTGCTGAGTCTTGAATATAGAAAGGCGGTCCTCACCATGGCTTGAGTATCCAGGTTGGCTTGCAGCATGTGCCTGTACTCAGGGTTCAGGGTTG